>Ga0181582_10002784_pt1 | contig 13977 bp, 10 predicted proteins | sample 071ome_32_FD_132438 | JGI IMG/M metagenome (GOLD analysis project Ga0181582, IMG submission 132438) | Coastal salt marsh microbial communities from the Groves Creek Marsh, Skidaway Island, Georgia - 071405AT metaG (megahit assembly) | ecosystem: Environmental > Aquatic > Marine > Intertidal...
CCGTGGCCCAGTATAAGATTGGCCTCGACGGTATCGTGGCCCTCGTCCTGAAGATTGTAGGCCCGAATCTTCTCTAGGAGGCCGATGCCTCTGCCCTCCTGGCGAAGGTAGATGAGCGCACCCCTTCCTTCCTCGGCAATTAGTTGAAGAGCCTGATCCAGTTGTTCTCCGCAGTCGCAACGGCGGGAGCCAAAAATGTCTCCGGTCAGGCATTCTGAATGGATGCGCACGAGTGTATCCTCTCCGGCAAGGTTATCCCCCATGTAGAACGCCAGATGGGATTTGTCGTCTACAGTGTTGGTATAGTACACAAGGTGAAACTCACCGTAGTCGGTGGGTATGCGGGCGCTGGTGATGCGAGTTACTGTGGCTTCTAGCATGGGGTGGTTTAACGTACGTTCTTAGTTGGAACGGTAAAGCAGGTTCAGACAAGCATTTAGCGACAAGTCTGAGGACTTGTCGGTATCGCTGAAAACGAGCGTTTGCAGGTCAGAGTATTAGGCCGGCGGGAGAGCTAATAGGTCTCGGTGCCCCACAAGGCAATTTTCGCGCGTTACATTGGCTTGGCGAAATTCTAGCCATTCGCGAAGCGCTTCCGGGTCCAGCGCTGGGTCTTCGGCGACTGCATGCCCGATTCCTTTGGCCAGCTCAGTTACCAACTCGCTTTCTTTCCCACCGAGAATCCAGGGGCTCTCGGCGCATGACACCTCGAAGCCCGCCTCAACCAATCGTCTTTCCAGATAGTGGCAGGCATTAGGGCCGAGGGACGGGCCGAATCCTTTGTCTCGGAACTGATCTCGATTGAAGGCCGCGAGGATCGTTTCGTCAAGTGGATGGGTTTGCGTCCACTGGGTAGTTCCATCATAGGTGAGAGCCGCGTAGAGCCCCACGGGCTGTTGCTGACATTGCCGTATAAGCGTGTCCACGAGTGAATCGATAAAGTTAGCGGATACGAGATCAAATAAGGCTGAGGCTGTTACTAGGCGGGTGTCGGATAGTGGGAGTTCCGAGGTCTTAGCCAAGTCCAGTTCGTGGGGTTTCAGTGTAGTTGATTGACCATGACGTCTCTGAATCTCTGCTAGTAGCTGGGAATCGTGTTCGATCGGGCGCCATTCGGCGCTCCCGGTTTTATAGATTTTAGAGCGAGTAAAGGCTCGTAGTGTGGAACCTGTGCCGGCCCCTAGATCGACCACTACCTCGCTTTGGCCGGGCGGCCGAGCGTCCTGCAACCAATGTATGGCTCGGACGAGCAATCCATCGTCGCGGGCTCTATGGTCTGCGGCTTCCCGCAGGTCTAGCCAGTCTATGCTGAAACCGCTCATGCGTTGGCCACCTCCATGAGCTTGCCAGCAACGATAGCAGCAGTATCAGACCACCGTGGAAGGTTTGAGGCCGCCTGTCTGGCTCCTCTCTGGAACTGTCGGCGTAGGCTTGGGTTGCTTATCAACTGCCGTAGCGCCAGTGTAAGGGCAGGTCCATCATCGGGCGGCACGAGCAAACCAGCTGTTTCCGGTACGACTTCTGGGACGGCTCCCGCTCTAGCGGCGATGACAGGCAGTCCGGCAGCCACCGCTTCGGCGAAGGCCATTCCATAGCCTTCATAGCGCGAGGGCAGGACAAACGCATCCGCTTGTTGATACTCGGCTGTTGCGTCATCGACGGCGCCGGCAAAACAGATCCGTTTTGACAATCCTAGATCCTTCACGCGGGCTTGCAAATTGGTTGCCCATGCTGGGTCAAGCTCACCGCTGCCGACAAAGCGTGCTTGCCATGGCAACTCAGCCAGTTCGGCCAGAGAATCTATCAGCGCGTCGTGAGCTTTGCGAGGCGTGAGCGAGGCAACCGTTAGCAAGCGGACTGGATCGCCGTTGCCTGGCGCGAGGGAAGCAGGGTCTGTGCCCGGAGCTGCCGCAACGATCTTCTCTGATGGCGCCGCAAACTGATCGATAAGGATTTCTTTGGTATGCTCGCTGGTCACTATGGTTGCCCGGGTCCAGGATAGGGCCCGGCGTTCTGACTCCATCAAACTTCGCTTCAGCGATTCATTGATACCCGCTTCCAAGGCGAGAGGGTGGTGGCAAAGGGCGACCAGCTTCAAGCGATGAGCCTCCTTGGCTGCCAGATCATCGAGTACGCCAAAGGCAAGTCCGTCGATTACCACTACGGCCTGATCCGGTAATGCTGCCATGGTTTGCTCGATCGTTTTTAGGGCTTGCTGATCGGGAACCGGCAAGCAGTCCGGTAGTGAAATGGTTGTTACCTTCGCCCCCAATTGACGCAGCTCGGCAATGAGACGCCGATCGTAGCGATAGCCGCCCGTGGGCGTGTCAAGCTCGCCGGGATAGGCGAAGTAGATCGAAAATTTGGGCATGCGTCTGAAATGCGATCACATTTGTTTGGCAACAGCAACTGAGGAGTGTCCGTTGCCGATATTAGCAACTTCCTCATACGTACGACAGGCGGGACGCGTTGTTTACTTGGGGGATGTTTGGTGTTTTTGTTGGGGGATGCAAGATGATGATGATGCCCAAGGGAAAGAAGCCTCGCTCAAGACTGAACTGAGCAAGGTCGCCTTTCTTGGGTCGGCCATCCTGATCTTCGGCGCTGGGTTATTGGGTCTGTATTGGCACTGGCAGGGAGCCGGGCAGTGGATTCTCCAGGCTGGGATTCTATGGGGATTCTTGTGTTATCAGGGGGGGCGGCGCCTGCATCTCAATCGACCGGCCCGAGGGGCTCCGCTTTATGGAAATTTGGGTTGGGGTAACCGTCTGACGCTGCTGCGTTCCTGGCTGATTGCCGCAGTGGGCGGGTTCCTTTTTCAAGGTTGGCCTGACGGGCTTGTCTTGGCCTGGATACCGGGAAGCCTTTATCTTTTCGCTGCCGTTCTCGACAGAATTGATGGCTTTGTTGCACGTCGTACAGGCCGCGGCAGCTTGTTTGGAGAAGAGCTGGACATGGTTTCCGATGCACTCGGTTTAGCGGTCGCTTCGCTGCTAGCTTATGGCTATAGCCAGGTTCATATCAGCTATCTGCTTTTAGGTGTAGCCTACTACCTCTTTCACGGGGGATTGACGTGGCGGAAGCTCCAGTGTTTGCCGATCCACCCGCTTCCACCGGCATTGCATCGACGGGCCTGGGCGGGCTTTCAGATGGGGTTTCTCGTGGTGGCCCTTTGGCCAATGTTTCGCCCGCCAGTAGTCACGATCGCTGGCTTCGCTTTTATGCTCCCCGCTTTGATCGGTTTTGTCCTCGACTGGCTGATTGTCAGTGGACGGATCGATCGGAATTGCAAACCGGTGGACCGTTTTTTTTGCCGTCTGAACCGCGCGGGCCAATCTGTGGTTCAGCCGGTTTTACGCCTAGCCATTGCGGTTATGCTAGCGATGGCGCTAGGCCAATTTGACTGGCGACTTTTGCCCGAGGGTGAGGAAGATTGGCTAAGTGTTCTATGGACCGGTGGAGCGATATTTGCGGTCGTTCTGATTCTACTGGGAATTGCTGGGCGGATCGCTTGCCTGGTGCTGGTTGGGCTACTAGGATGGCGTTACAGCGAACATCCGATGCATGCATTCGATTTCGCGTTGTTCTGTATCGCGATTTGGCAAATGCTGCTCGGCACGGGCAGGTTTAGCCTGTGGACGGAGGATGAGCATTGGATCAATCGGCACGATGGGGCCTAGAATGTTCATGAGTGAGGAGTGGAAAGTGAAAAGTGAAACGAAGAGAGAGACGGCTTGGCGGCGGTGGTGAAATGGCACTGCGGCTAACCACCCTGAAACGGGGATACTAGTCGAGATGGCATGGCGTTATTCGAGGCCTTGGCGGATAGCTGTATCGATTTTATGGATTTGCTTTTGGACAACTTTGGCTCTTTGGGCGCTTCGGGAGGAAGCATAGAGGTGGCGACGGCGAAGGCTCCAACCATCAGTTGGTTGTCGTAAGGGCCAAAGTAATTGTTGGTGTAAGGTTCGTCCTGGAGAACCATGGTGTCCCATCCACGGGCGGTGGGATGATTCAGGTTGGCGGCTTCAATACGAGCGGCCCGGTAGATTTTAGCTGTTGATTGGTGATGTTTGCAGCGGGTGGCAAAATAGCCGCCCATTCAATGCAGGAGGGGGTGGTCGCCATCCGGATCGACGTCGTCGTTCTCGAGACCAACACCGTAGTGCAAGCAAACGATTCCGCGGCCTTTGGCCATCACTTGTGCCAGTTGCTCCATAGCGAGTTCTGATTGGGCAGGCGCTCGCAAGGAAATTTGTCGCCAATGAATACCAAAGTGTCGTAGAGATCGAGATCCTTAGGCATGTCTTTCCAGACGTAGATAACATCTGCTTGGACGGCGATACCGTTCTCGTTGTTTTTCAGGCAGTATTCGATGAGACGGCCGCCAGCTTCTACCTCGTGGCTGCCAGGCGGGTGATTGGAGGGGCCGACCACGATGAGGGCTTTTACGGCATCGTCGGCGTGGTGAGAGCAGCCGGCCAATAAGAGGGCAGAGAGCAAGACAATGTAAGGGGTTGTAATGTTGATTGGATACATTTTAATAGGGTAGTTCAGTCTTCTAGCCTGTGATCTTACGCTCCGCATACAGGCAAGATGCCTGTTCTACTATTTTGGAATGGATCGCTCGGCCTGTGCCGCTGTAGCTTAAGCGTGGGAGTGAGATCGTCCGCTACCTTTTCATTCGCATCCGAGTGCAGGTTAATCACAGGGATTTCATAAAAAGGATGAGCGATTCGACTTGCTCGTCGGCGAGGACGCCGGCGTAGCTGGGCATGGCCCATTCGCCTCTGGCGAATGCTTTGACGACTTTTGCGGAAGGATCGAGGATCGATTCCCGCAGGTAGGCTTCATCGGCGGTTATGATCTGATTCTGTCCATCGACTACGACTGATTGTTCGTTGCCAAAAAGCCCTTTCCAGGTAGGGCCGACTTTTGCGACATTGGAACCATCTATGGAATGGCAGGCGACGCATCCCACCATACGGTAGAGTCTTCGGCCTTCGTCGATGGAAATGGGTGTCGCTTCTGGAACGGATGAATTTCGAGGAGCGAGGTCGATTTCGATGCGCCCGAATCCTTCAGATACGGGATCGAAATCAGGCAGCGAGTAAGGGGTGGTGTAGGCATTGTTTTCGACAGGATACCCGTCTTTTGAGGCCAAGGCCCAGCCGACACGAAGCTGCATCGTTTCTTTTAAGTCTGGAGTGGCTACGAAAACCGATCGCCCATCCTTGGAAAGGTAAGCGCTGCTCGGCGCGATCCAATCGATACCCGTTTCTCCGTTGGCTTTGTATTGAGCAGATCCATACTTGTAAGAACGCTTGTATCCCCAGGAAGCCATGGAGTAGTTTTCGGGGTCGGTTGCTCGTGTCGGATCGAGCTCGATATCGAAGCGCAGGAGGACGCCATTTTTCAAGGGCGCTACTTCGGAGGGAAGGGCGGCCGGCTTTCCGGTATAGCGAATGCGGCCGATGCCAGTCAATCGATCCAGACTGTTGCCCCATCCGGAAATTTGGAAGCCAGCCAGATAGAGCTGACCATCGGCTGGGTTAACCGATCCGTGCAGCGGTGGAAAGGGTATGTCGGTAGTAATACTGACGACGGATGCCTGAGGGCGATCGCCGCGATTATTGATTAAAACTTTGAAAAGTTCCGGACGCGTAAAGCCTATGTGGACGAGGCTGTCGTTGAGGGCTCCCATGCGGGCCCCGAACAGCCAAACCTGGGATGTGGCGGACGCATTAACGGCGTGGGGAATCCACGTTAGCGGTTGAGCGATCGGTTCCGGGTATACTTCCCGCTCCTGCAAGCCTTCGGAAAGGTAGCCGTAAAATTGGCGGTCGCTCACGATATGGAGAGGCGTAGTGGGAATATACTGACCTTGTTGATCGCTTGAGGTCACCAACCCGCTGCGAATATTGACGCCGATATTGGGTTGACGCAGACCATATCCAAGAACGGTCGCGTGTCGCCCGTCGGCGGAAATTCTTAGAACGCTACCATTGTGCTTGCCCAGGGTAGTCGCTTGCTGGCCGCCTTTGGCGATGATGAACTCGCCATTGGGGGCGAGGCGAATTCCGCTAGGAAATTCTCGCATGTCGGCGGTTTGAGCAAAGGCGTTGGAGAAAAGCTCGTGGCGGTCGGCTTCGCCATTGCCATCTGTATCCAGAATTTTCCAAATTCCGTTTCGGTCGAAAGCGAATATTTCGTCGTCACGAATAGCCACTGTCATGGGTTCGTGGAGACCGGACGTGAAACGCTTCCAGCGAATTTCTCTCAGATCGCCGTCGAGCCCGCTGGCAAGCCAGATGTCACCATCGATTGTAGTCAGTACCCCAGTCCCGTCGGGAAGAAACTGGATGTCTCCGGGCCGGACGTTGCGGCTCCAGGGATTGTCGCGAGGCAATTGGATGTCGTCGACAACATATGCGGCGTCTTCTTGGGAAAGCGAGCCGCTGGTTTTCACGGTCTCAGGCCAGCGAAGAGGTGGTGGCTGACCCGAGATCGGTTTGGGTGAGATCTGAGGAGGCGCTAGATCCGATGATATTGCCAGGACGAATCGGGTGTTCGAGCGGTTTGGAGGAATGCGGACCAGCCATCGTGACTGGTCTTCCGAAAGCCTGACGCGGGCGCTGCTCTCATCAGTCCACAATGCGATTCGCGTGCCATCGGCAACGCCGGCAATCAGAGTTAGCGTTTGTTTCGATGGCCCGGTCTCGATTTGTCGTTCGATGATTGGCTTGCCGGAGCTTAGCGATGCTGACCAGAGCTCTCGTATTCGCGCATCTTGGACAGCGTATTCCAAAACGACTCCGCTATCGACGATTTGCAGGGCCTGGAAGCGTCCTTGCGATTCGGGCAAGGGGCCGCGTCCAATTTCTTCGGGGCTGGGAGCTGGAGCCCGCGGGTCCGACCATTGCAGTTGCTCGCCTGCCTGCCAGCCCGGATAGATGCCATTGGCGAGCCAGAGATTGCCATCGGGCTCTGGCAGAACTTCTTGTCCGCCCTGGGTTTTACGTCCCCATGGATGATATGACTTCGGGGCCAAGGCGACAGGCCTGACGCCCGGCCCCTGCCAGATGGCGGATACCCGAAGCAGGTCGGTGTCGAAACAAGCCCAGCAATCATAACCCAAATTGAGAAGGATTCCTCGAGGAGTCAGGTTGTTTTCGGTCGGCCCATCGTCTACTTTCCGGGCATCGACAATCGATGAGAAAAACGGGAAATTAGGCTCCACCCAATCGGCCCAGGGCGAGGCATCCTGGCTGGATTGGCTTCTAAGATTCGTTGCGAGAGATAGACCGCAAAGGATGAGCCTGAAAAGCCGAGCTTTGGGTAAAGAATACGCGTGAGGCATCGAGGCGAATTTGCATCAGCCGACGGGAAGCCGCAAGAAATTTACCTTCGAGCCGGTTTTGCCCAATATTCTGACGGGAATGTCCAATTGACACGCTGCCGCTCAGCGCGCGATGCTTCGTCGTTTAATTGAAACGTTACGCCCATGAAAGAGAATAAAAGCATACTTTCGACCAGAATTTCCCGCAGACAGTTCGGGAAAGTGTCTGCCGCTGCCATGGCGAGCAGCGCCTTCAGCTTCAGTATCCTGCCGAGCCATGCTCGCGGACGCTTGACCAAACCAACGGTTGTTGGGATCGGTACCGGCGGTAAAGGCCGGGTCGACATCACCCATTGCGAAGAAGCCGGATTTGATGTGGTCGGTTTGGTCGACACGGCCGACGCAACCAAGATGTCGTCCGTGGATATGGAAAATCGGCGCCTCAAGGGCGTGGTAGAAACCCGGAGCCAGTACCCGGACGCCAAATTCTTTACCGATTATCGGGAGATGTTCGAGAAGATGGGCGACAAAGTGGACGCCGTGATCGTTTCGACTCCTGACCATCATCACTTTCATGCCTCCGCAATGGCTATGGAGCGCGGCAAGCATGTCTACTGCCAGAAACCGCTGACACACGGAGTTTGGGAGGCCCGCATGATGACTAAGCTAGCTGAAAAGCATGGGGTAAAGACGCAGATGGGAAATCAGGCCCATGCCAACGATCACATGCGTCGTTGCGTAGAGCTGATTCGGGCAGGTGTAATCGGCAAGGTTCGAGAGGCTCACACCTGGACCAACCGCCCCATTTGGCCTCAAGGATTCGCCAAGCCGCCAGCCAAAGAGAAAGTTCCTGCTTGGCTGGACTGGGAGCAGTGGATAGGTCCTGCTCCGGAAGTTGGATACAATGCAAACATTGCTCCGTTCGCTTGGCGTGGATGGTGGGACTATGGGACTGGGGCTTTGGGCGATATGGCCTGCCACATAATGGACATGGCGTATTGGGCGGTCGATCCCGGAGCTCCTACGAGTGTGACAGCCCAGCAGGAGGGAGCTACCAAAATTTCTCCTCCAATCAATTCTAAGGTTGTTTGGGAGTATCCTTCAAGCCAGTACACCTCCAAGCGGGGTTTCAAGTATCACTGGTACGATGGATACGTGAACGCCGATTTCGATCGGGAAACCTGGACGCTCATTAAGCACAGCGAAGAATATAATCACCCAGATCCGAAGATTTTAGGCGGCATGCCCTTCCAGCAATTCGGAAGCGTAGTGATTGGCGAAGCGGGCAAGCTCATTTTCAATCGTCAGCACGGCCGCTGGTTCATCCATTCCAACAACGATATCGATGGATTCGATTGGCCGGACAAGACTATCGCTCGAGCCTGGGATCAGGATCCGTACAAGGAGTGGTACGACGCGGTGACGGGTCGCATTGAGCAAGCCGAGTCGCACTTTGGCCAAGCGGGACCCTTCACGGAAACGGTGCTCCTCGGAGTAATCGCCCAGCAGAATCCGGATACGGAATTGGAGTGGGACTCTGAAGGCATGCAGTTCAAGGGCCGTTCCGATCTAGACAAGCTCGTCAAGCGCGACTATGCTAAAGGCTGGAAGATCAAGATCGATAGCTAGGCGAATTAGACATTTAATTTTCAAAGGCGCGGCTTTCCCGAGTCGCGCCTTTTTTGTGACGGCGGGCTATGTTGTGGAATTTTTGGAGTGGCGAAGTTCGCAGAGTGAAGACGGTTGCTTCGGCTTTATTGGTAGGGAGGACCGGCTCGGTCCTCCATCTGCGGAAATTGGAGGATCGAGCCGATCCTCCCCGCCTCGCACATGCCGCGGGGTCGTCGCTTGAGACGACCGGCGAGTCGGTTAGAACGGTACGCGGTCTTCGTAGGCGAAGCCCCTACGGCTCGTTGGGCAATCGCGTCTTTGATGCTGGGAGCTCTCTGTGAGCGTCTGTTAGATCAGCTCGCCGATCGTTCCGGTGCTGGCGTTGTTGAAATTGTCGATCTCGATACCCTGTTTTTGCAGCAAGGTCAGATGCAGGTTGGCCAGCGGTGTATGTTCTTTACAAACGAGGTGGCCGAGCGGTTTGAGGCTGCCGCCGCCTCTGCCGGCGAGCACGATGGGGAGATTCTCCTTTTTGTGACCGTTCCCGTCCTTCATGCTGGAGCCGTAAAGCACAGTGGAATTGTCCAGCAAGGAGCCGTTGCCCTCGTTGATGGACTTCATGCGGTCCAGCATATAGGCAAGCTGCTCAATGTACCAGCGACTGACGCGGGTATATTCATCGACCGCTTGGTCTTGAAACTTATGGTGCGACATTCCGTGATGGTCGGAAGTGACGCCATCCAGAAAGCTGAAATTCTGTCGGCTGAATCCGTGTGCGGTCATCAAGGTTCCCACGCGGGTGGTATCGGTCCAGAAGGCCAGCACCATCAAATCGATCATTAGTTTGAGGTGTTCTTGGCGATCTTCTGGAATGCCCGCGTCAGGGCGCTGCAAATCGGGTGGCGAAAGCGGTTTCCAGGAACGTTCAGGCGGATTGAGCGTTTTCTCAATTTGGACCTCTAAGGAGCGAACGCTATCGAGGTATTCGCCAATCTTGGAATGGTCTTGGCTGCTGGCCTTGCGCTGGAGGCTCTTGGCGTCCTCAAGTACTAGGTCGACGACGCTTCGCCGCTGTTGGGCTTGGCGCAGGGCTTTTGGTCCTGACTTGTCTCGAAACATGCGATCGAAGGCGACGCGAGGATTAATTTCCGGGGAGATGCGGGTGGTTTCCGAGCTCCAGGATACGGTGTTAGCGAAGGAAATAGGCTCGTTTCCGGCGGATCCTTGTCGTGGAGGTTCGGTACCTAAGGTGATTGAAGGGAAGGGCGTTTCATTGCCGATTGCGTTGGCCACAATTTGGTCGAGCGAGATGGCGTTCTTTCTCCCGTTAATCGTAGTACCGGTAAGGAACGATCCCGTCATCTGGACGTGTCCCCTGCCAATGTTGTCGATATTAGAGAGGATAGAAAGTTCGCTTCTCAGGTTTTTGAGCGGCTCGAGGATGGGCGAGAATTGGAAGTCCATTCCTGTGCCAGTAACGTCCCAAGCCTCGGGGAAAACCCCGTTGGGCTGGAAAATGCAGGCCAGGCGTTTAGGTGGCTTGGCGAGGGCGGCTGCCTTGCCCTGGCTGCCCATGATATCGAGGTAAGGCAGGGCGAGGCTCGCGCCGACTCCTTTGAGGAAAGTTCTACGGGATATTTGCCAGCGTTTGTTCATATTCGGGATTGGGGTGTTGGTAGCGGAACGGATAGCTCAAAGCCACTTCTTCGAATAAAGTACGGATCTTATACTGCTTTTTTTCCATCGCCGCAACCAGTTTTATGATTGCGGCTTCATCATAGTGTTGCAGATCGCGTCCGAGGGCGAAGGCCAGTACCTTTTCGCACAGATTGCGGACAAAGTCATCTTTCTTGGATGAGATTATGTATTGCTTCAGTTCAGCTGGGCCGGTGAAGGACGTTCCGTCAGGCAGACGGCCAGAGCTGTCGATTGGTTTTCCGTTCTCCGATTCCCGGAAGCGTCCGATTCCATCGAAATTCTCTAGTCCAAATCCGATGGGATCTATCTTTTCGTGGCAATCGATGCAGCTGGGGTTGCGACGATGCATTTCGAATTCCTCGCGCAGGGTCTTCCCTTTTACGCGGCCGGCATTCTCCGGCAGGATTCCCGCATCGGCGGGCGGTTCGGGGATGCGGCTGCCGAGCAGCGTTTCCAGTACCCATTTGCCTCGGCTCACGGGATTGGTACGGGCGGGATTGGAGGTAGCCGTAAGAATGCTTCCCATGCCAAGGAGTCCGCCGCGATTTGGGTCGTCGAGCGAGACGCGTCTCATCTCTGGGCCGGTAACGCCCTCGATTCCGTAATGCTCGGCGAGGCCTTGGTCCAAAAAGGTTTCGGTGGAGTCGAGTAGTTCGAGAGCGCTGCCGTTGTTTGCCATTAAGTGATCGAAGGTAAAATAGACTTCGTCCTTCATGGCCCGGTTGATGGCAGGCGTGAATTCCGGATAGGTTCGGCTGTCGGGGACGACGGTATCGCCAAGCGCTTCAAAGCCCAGCCATTGGCCCAGAAATGTTCGGGCTGTCGATTTGGCCCGGGGATCCTCTAGCATGCGGCGGACTTGCTGGCGAAGCGTTCGCGGCTTTCGCAGACGCTTTTTCTCGGCCAATAGAAGAAGTTCTTCGTCGGGCATGGACATCCATAGGAAGTAAGAAAGCCTGGACGCTAGCTGGTAGTCATTGAGAGGATACTCTTTGTTGGTTGAGGAAGGGCCGAGTTCAGGCCTGTATAGAAAGTGTGGCGATACGAGCGCGGCAGCCAGGGTCGTCCTTATCGCGCTTTCGAAAGTCTGCTCGGCAGCCATTTCTGAAGTGAATAGCTGGAGGTATCTTTCGCGCTCGGATTTGGATACGGGTCGCCGAAAGGCTCGCGGAAGGAATTCCTCAAGGATTTCCTGGGCTGCGGTTTCGGGCGCATTGCCGGCCTTAGGCCAGCTTGAGATCACTAGCGGAACTTGGCCTTCGGGTGTTGGGTCGATCGGCCCTTCGATTTGTATCCAATCAACAGCGACGCTTTGTGGACGAAGATTGGAATTGCTGTCCTCATTGTTTTCGGGAGGATCGTAGTGGATAGGAGGAATCTCGATATTCCAGGCCACTTGATTTTCACCTGCAGGAACGAAAGCGGTAATTTCGTAGACAGCGGGCTCTTCACTGAGGACCTTGATATCCCCTTTCACCTCGTCGTTGATACGCAGCCGACTGCCTGTTGGGCCCTTCGTGCTCAAAGCCCGAGCTTTGAATCGGTAAATGCCATCATAGGGAAACTCGATCGACTCGTATAGAGTCATTTGACCGCGATTGATGACGTATCCTCTGAAATCGTTTCCAAATTCCTTGGGTGTTTCCCGAGTCTCGGTCATGAACATGTCTTCCGACTCGTAGTGAAGCGCTATCGGGTCCTTGTTGTGATGGAGCAGGGCTTCTATGGAGCGTTCGGCGGCTTGGAAATATTTTTCCATTTGCGACGGCGTGATGAAGAGGCTGTCGCGGTCATTATTGAAGCCACTTTGCCCTTCGCCGTCTTCCAGGAACGAGTCTCCAGGCCGAATATCGATTCCCAGCAAATCGCGCATGGTATTGTTGTATTCCTCATTAGTGAGGCGCGGCAATGTGACATGTCCCGCGTTCTTGACTTGGGACCAGTCGATCTCGTTTAGCGTGTGTTCGAGCCAGTCGACCAGGAGGCGTCTTTCCTCGGGGGTCGGCAAAGGCTCCTTTTCGGGCATCTCTTCCGATTCTATTTGGTAGATGACCTCGCGCCAAAGCTCGTGCTCGCGCACGAGCATGCGCTTGTCGTGAAAACTGGAAAGCTGAACATCCCCCTTCTGCTTTTCCTCTCCGTGGCAGCTGTAACAGTATTTTTCCAGAAGCGGGCGGATATCGCTTTCGTAGCTGATCGATTTGAGAGCGTCGCTTCCCTGGGCCCTCGCCAAGGTAAGAATGGCGATGGCCACCCATGAAGCGATTCGAATGCTCGCTCGGACTTGGGACAGGAAAGGCTTCATTGATGTGGTCGAGTTACCCAAACTGAGCCATCGCTTTCGTTAGCTTGGACGTATTGATGATGTGGTTAAGGTTATATCGTTTGTCAATGTTAGGCCGACTGGAGGCCCAATATGGGTTCGGTTCGCTTTCCCCCGGCAGTTCCTGAGCGAACTCCAGCGGGGCAATACAGCCCAGCGAGCGATGGGGGCGTATGTTGTTGTACTTCCATCGCCAGTCTTCGATTGCCACTCGAGCCTCGGTCAGAGTCCAAAGCTGCTCGCGGTTGAGGCACTCCTCTCGGAAACGCGCGTTGAAGCTCTTCACGTGTCTCCCGCAGCGGCGGGACCAGGGGCTTCCAGGCTCTATGTAGAGCGTCTTGATCCGATTCTTGGCAAGCCAGCTGCGCAGCCCGCTCTCGATGAACTCCGAACCGTTGTCGCTGCGGATATGTTCGGGAGCTCCGTGCCTCTCGATCAACGCGGACATGATCCGTCTTGCCTTGCGAGTGTTGATCCGCTGATCCACGTGGATGTATAGGCATTCGCGAGTGAACTCGTCCAGCGCGTTGAGCATGCGAAGCGTTCCGACGCCCATGGTCGTGTCGTGAACGAGGTCCCAAGTCCATACGTGGTTGCGATGTGACGCCCTGGCCGGAATCCCGGTAGAGGGGCCTCGACGCCTGTGCCTGGGCTTCTTGGCCGGAACGGCCAGGCCGAGTTCGCGACGCAGTCGCTGGACGATGCGGGCCCCGACCGACCAGCCCTCCCGCTTAAGCAGACGGGCGATCCTCGGGTATCCCATTTCAGGATATTGGTTGGAGACTCGGCGAACGGCCGACTTCAGCTTCGAGCGCCAAGCGTTCGGCTGCTACGCCCGGTAGGCGAACGTGCCGCGATGCAACCCGAAGTGGCGGCAAGCCGCCCGCGCGGCGCAACGTCCCCCGGATACAAGCTTTTCGGCTATCTGCCGCTTGCGCCCGGGACTCACAGCTTTTTTCCAGAGCCTCCTTCAAAAGCTCTTAGCCCAGCATCTCGTCGGCGAGCA
>Ga0181582_10002788_pt1 | contig 13967 bp, 7 predicted proteins | sample 071ome_32_FD_132438 | JGI IMG/M metagenome (GOLD analysis project Ga0181582, IMG submission 132438) | Coastal salt marsh microbial communities from the Groves Creek Marsh, Skidaway Island, Georgia - 071405AT metaG (megahit assembly) | ecosystem: Environmental > Aquatic > Marine > Intertidal zone...
AGGGGGCGGGGCCGGCCGAGGGGGTAGGGTCGGTTGGGCCGGGGTGGCACGCAGGGCCCGTGCTGAGCAGTCATCCGGCTGGCAGTCCCGGTGGGGGCCCGCGCCGTGATCAGGGAGGGGCAGGCCGGCTCGTCGGTGGCGCCGGATTGTTAGGAAGGGGCGCGGATACCGAGCCGGGCGGGGTTTGGTGGGGGGGCAATTGTGTTGGGACGGGGGGGAAATCGCGAGCCTCACCCTTTGACACCATCACCGCGTAGGTGGGGTGAGAGGCGACCTTCTTGGCGGGCTTGGACGGCATTTTGAGAGTATGTTTCCTGCGGGAGCGGATGACAGGGGCGGAACGGTGGGTGCGGGCGAAGTTTGCGGCCGTTGATTTCCACCCCCTCGGGGGGACCGAGGAGTGCGATTGTCCCGACTTCAGACAGCGAATTCTCGCGATCGATCGGTGGAGAGCGGGATTTTATCGGTCTCGATGAGAGATACACTCGTGATCTATCGGAAAGGGGGACAAAGGTTCTCCAAGATGACGGAGGACTGAAAATATGGGCGTAGAACTGAGGTGGCAGTTGTGAGGCGACGTGGGCGGACGTTCGGAACGCCTGTACTTCCTGACGGGCGTGAATTAACGCCTCGCAGGGTCGTAATATGGAGAATGAGAGCAGCTCAACCAGTGCGTTGCGTCGCGGAAGCAATCGGCGCGCTCGTCGACGCGCAACTTTGGGTGAGGGGAGGGGGGGTCGATTTCTAGAGCGATTCGTGGCCGCTCGGGCAATTGCGGCTGACAGTAAGGCCAACACCAGGCTCATAAGTAAGAAAATACATAAGAAAAAGAGCGCAACGGAGGCTCGCGGGAAAGGGTGCGCCCGGGAAGCCGGCAATTTTAAAAGACGGGAGGCCTTGTTGGTTCCGTGTAGTTGGCCGTGCTGGGCATACGGGCGGCTAATTCAGGGAAACATCGGGTCCTGATGCGCCAATTTCGAAAGCTTCGAGCTCGCATCCCACACTTGCGGGCGATGAGCGCGCGGTTCGGAGCGGGGGTTATGTGCGACGTGACGCGGCCAGAAGACTCGACGGGCGGGTGCCGCGGCCCGTGTGCCCTCAGATTCCTGGTGTTGCGAGAGAAAAAATGTGTAAAGCGGCCGCTTGCGGGCCAGGCACGGGTTGGATCCCGACGGCGGACGGGGTCACTTGGCTACCCGAACGGCCCGCAGCGCCCGCTGAGGGAGCGGGGAACGGCGGCGCGGACAGCTCACCTGGGACGCTGAGAAGACAGTGCATGCGTGGGGGGGCGTACGAGACCGAAGAGCTCCCGGAGGGGTGCACTTCGACCTGGGCTCCCCAGCCAAGTGCCGGGCTTCAAATCACCTGGTCGGACGGGACCCCCCCTCCACGGACGCCGTCCCCTCCCCCTGGGGAGGCGCACCTGCGGGCCCCGCCAACAACCGCTCTCTTGGGGTCCCTCCTGCCGCTGTCGCGGGGGCCCCGTCCACCCGACACCCCCCCGTACATCGGGCAAAGTGCCGCGGCGTCCCCTCACCCGAGCCTTGTGCCCTCGTCGAGCCCCAGGCCCATGAAGGCCTTGCAAAAAGCCTCGCACGCCTCACCCGTCAGGATGTGCGCCTTGGCCCCGTGGCCCTCAGCCCGCACGGCCGCCAGCGCCTTGCCCACGGACTCGCGGCAGTTCGGCCCGAACGCTTCCACCGCTGCCGTCGCCCCCTGGGCCACCGCCGCCACGAGCTCCGCCCCGATCGCGCCCTCCAGACCGCTGAGGGCGTCGCCCGCGCCGTCAGCCATCCAGTTGCAGTTCACAAGGGACAGCAGGTGCTCCTGGACCTCCCTCGCCACCTCGACCGCCGCGTCGCGCGGCCCCCGCCCCTGACCGACCAGCACGACAACGGCGCTGTCGCCGTAGCTTGACCCCAGCCGCGCGTTTGGGCCCATCGTCTTGAGGACGTGGCGCAGGGGCTTATTAGGCACGCCGCCGGACAGCTGCAGTCCGCCCCCGTGGGTCTCTGCGAGCGAGGAACGCCGCGGTGCCGGGATCAGGGCTCGCCCCGGCCGAAGCCTCGCGCAACTACCAGGGCGCGCGAGCGAGGGCGACGGGGGGTGTCGGGGACAGTGGCCCCCCTCACCGCGGAGTTCCTTGAGCCGGAGGAGGTCCTCCCCGTTGGAGAAGGGCGGGAGGACGTCCCAGCTCCTCTCGCCCGGCTTTAGCTCGTCGGCGGTGAAGTCGTACACTGAGGGCCAGAAGTTGTGGAGGATGTCGAGGCCGGCGGCGCGCATGTGGTCGCCCATCTCCGGGTACTCGACGTCGCAGCACCCGAAGCGCATCTCCCGGCACGACTCCAACACGGGCTTGGAGCGGCAGTGCAGCGCGACGTCCATCCCAGAGCAATCCCGCGAGCGGAACTGCTGGCATACAGAGACGAGCGCCGTGCCGCTGCAGTCCCGCACAAACACGGAACCCGACGCTGGGCCCAGGAAGACCCGGCACCCCACGCAGTCGTCGATCTGGGCGCTGTCAATGTGGTCCAGGACCACGATGACGCAGTCCCGACAGTTCATCGCAACGAACTGCTGCCCGCTGATGTCCCCCGGCTGCGGCGGGCGGGGGGGCGGCGCGGCGGCTGAGCGGTCAGGGAGGGGAGCGGATGAGCAGGGGAGTGGGGGGGCTGCGCTCGCTGGCACCACCGCATGGGGGGCCCGGAGCGGGGGGCTCGTTGGGGGAGGGGGGGGCCGCCACGACTGGGGCAGCCGGGCGTCGCCCCACCTTGCGCACGATGATCTCGCCCTGCTTGTCCGAGACGACGAAGTTCTCCATCTTGCGCTTCCGTTCCGCCTTCCTCTCTTCCGCCGTCTGCGCCGCGAGGGGCGCAGCCGGGGCCGCCGCCCCCCCGGCGATGTCGAAGAAGTCGTCACCGTCCTTCTGCGGGCAGTGGGGGGGCTTCGCGCGGCGGTGGCGAGGTCGACAGCACAAGGCTCGTCGAGGGAGGCCGATGATCGTCTATTCGTCCATGTATCGTATTATCGAGGGAGGCGTAGCCGCGGGTGTGCCTCGGAGACGGCACATTTACACACTTACCTTCCTTTCCCTCCCCACCGGGGGCTCCTCGTATGAGGCCCTCGGCCTGGGCTGCGACCAAAGAGATGAGGCGCATGTGTCATATGGAGAGGCTCTCGAGCACATAAACGGCTCCGATCGTCGGAGATTGCCTCCGAAGGACAAATCCCCGCGCGCGCGGGGCCCGACCTCTCGAACACTTGGGTTGTGAGTGGGCGGAATCCAGACGCCACCGCGCGCACCTTGGAAGCCCAGCACCCCATCTTCGCCGCTTAGACCCGCACTAGACGCAGATTTTCAATGGACCAAAAATGTTAACGAAAGAACCCCCGGCCGCCTGCGTACACGCCGCTTGCCTCCCCTTAGTGCCCCTGTGTCTCCGGTCTTTTCTGGACGGGGCACTCTGCTCGCATTCTTGGTCGCCGGCAGTGCGACCGCTTCGCAGCCGCCCGGGGCATGAGAGCTGGACGCGCAAGCATTCATGTCCCTCGCAGCGCAGCATGCTACTGCTAGCCCAACTTGGCCTGACGCGGGCGAACCCCTCGCTGACTGCGGACCACCCCCACACACTCAGTGACCTACCTCCCCCAGCGTCACTCGCCCCCCGCCGGCCAGTTGATGACTCCAGCCTTCCCCTTGTTCCGGTGCGCCGTGCACGGCATCTTGCTGCGCACCCGGTCCACCTCCCCGAGGTCGATGTCCACCACGCCGATCCCCGCCCCCTCACCGCCCATGTCAAGCAGCACCCGCCCCCAGGGGTCCACCACCATGGCGTGACCGTACGACTCCCGCTTGTCGTTGTGCCGGCCGACCTGCGCCGCGGCCACGACAAACGCCTGCGACTCGATGGCCCGCGCCCGCAGCAGGACCTCCCAGTGCGCCGCACCCGTGGGCACAGTGAAGGCGGAGGGGTAGAGTAGCGTCCGGGCGCCCATGTCGTGCACCAGCGCCTGGGACATCTCCGGGAACCGCAGGTCGTAGCACGTCGCCAGCCCAAGGGGGCCGAGCGGCGACCCCGCGCACACCACCAGCTCCGTCCCCGGGGCCGTCCCCCTGCGGACACGGCCAGGCGCTGCGGCTGGGCGCTCGCCCCGCCGGCTGGGGGCGGCCTGGCGCCCGCCCCGGCCAGGGGCGCTCACCTCGACTCCATGAGGATGGGCCCGGACGGCACCTCGACGTCGAAGAGGAAGATCTTCCGGTACGCCGCCGCCATGTCCCCCGCGTCGCTGACGATGACGTGGGTGTTGCACATGTGCTCTGGGTCAGGCCCCGTCTCCTGGAAGCCCCCGAGGCTGAGCCAGAGCCCCGTGGACCTCGCGAGCTCCCGGTATCTGGACATCACCGGGCCGTCAAGGGGCTCCGCCTTCGAGAGGCTCTCCGCCTGGGACGCCCCAATGTAGCTGAAGACCTCGGGGAGGAACAGCTGCGGCCAGCGGGGCGGGCGGGGCGGGGCTCGCGGCCTCCCTGGTCCGCGGGTTTGGCGCCTCGGGGCAGCTGCTGTGCGTCGCCGTGATTGTGCTCGGGTCGCCCGGGTGGCCGCGGTCGCTCACCATCTGGCAGCCCTTGCCCCTGGCCTCGCGGGCCATCGCCGAGCAGGCCTGGAAGTTGGCCTCCTGGTCGCCCACGGAGGTCATTTGGCCGACGGCAATGCGGCGCATGTCGGGGCTCTCCGCTGTCTCAGACATGGCCCGCGCCTTTATCTTGCTCGATGTCCTCCTGGAGGCCTCTCGAAAGCAGGGATGTCTCCCGATGCACCGCGCCCGGGCCACCCAACGAAGCATGCCGGGACCGATTCCCCCACGCGTCGACTGCGGGGATGGATGCCGCACGCGACGAAAACGACAACGGCGCGCTTTAACTCCCGCGACAGTCTCAACATGTCTACTCTCAGCGTCCCCCGCGGCGGTGTTAACTGCAAGCTGGAATGCCTGCATTGGCTGGGTGGTACCCGCCAGTCGCGTTCAACGGCGCGGCGAGCCGCTCACTCCGCTGGGGGCTCCCCCCCCTCCCCCATCCCTTCCGCCGCGAAAGACGGCTCGGGCCCCGGCTCCCCCTCGCCCTCCCCGTCCACCGCGTCTCCCGCCGCGGGCGAAGTCAGGGTCGCAATGTTGTGCCCGGCGTTCCAGTCCGTGACGCTGATGCCCGCGTAGGGCGCGTCGGGTGACCCGGGCGCCTGCCCGCCGCCCGCGTCTTCGTCCCCCAGGGAGCCCCCGTACACCATCTCCCCCCCGTCGTCCCCCTCGACGACCTGCTGCGCATGCACGCTCGCCCGCATCTCGCTCCGCTTTTCCGCGAACCACTTGTCCTTGAGCTCCCGGAGGCCCCCGACGAGGCGCTCGATCTCGTACTTGTGCTCGAGGACCCTGGCCTGGTTGGACTTGAGGTCCCGCTCGAGGCCCTTGAGCTGGTGCTTCTTCTGCTTGAGCGTCTTCTCGTAGAGAGAGAGCTGCTCGGCGGCCTCAGGGCCGGGCTGGCGGGCCAGCACGTTCTTGAGCTCGATGTACAGTTTCTCCGACTCCTGGATCATGAGGTCCCGCTCAAGGACCTCCTCGGTCTTGGCAATGAGGCGGCGCTGGAGGGACTGGACGTGCTGGATGCGCTCAAACGCCTCCGGGTCCGAGCCCTCGAGCTTCCGCCACCGGTGCACGTTCATTGGCACCGTCAGCTCCTCCTGCAGGGCCTTGACCTTGGCCTGCTCGCGGAGGAGCTGGCGGCGGACGCGGTGCGTCTCGTTGCGCAGCCCGCCGATGTCGGACACGGACGTCTGCAGGGCCTCGAGCTCCGCCTTGAGGGACACGACGCGGCGCTTGAGGTCGGTGACGTTCCGCACCGTGGTGCGGTACGTGGCTTGTGAGGCGCCTAGCATCGACTGCTGGACCTTGATGCGCTCGTAGACGCGGGCGAGCTCGTGGTTGCGCTTGATGAGCTGCTGGCCGAGGATGTCGCGCTCGTTGACGACGATGTCGTACTCCTTCTGCTGCCGGTCGAGCTCCGAGTCGGCCTCGTTGATGATGCGGTTGAGCTTCTCAATCTCCTCCTTCTGGTTGCCGACGACTTCGTCGGCCTCGGTGATCTGGGTGACGATGAGGGAGAGCTTCTCCGAGATGAGGGCCTTGGTTTTCTCGATGTTCTCCTTCTTGAGCTGGTACACGACCATCTCCATGTTCTTCTGCTTGATCACGTCCTTCAGCTGCGAGATGGTGTGGCTCATCATCTTGAAGCGCCGCTTCATCTCTGAGATCTCGTCCTGGGCCTCGAGAAGGTTCTTGCTGTACAGGTTGCGGTCCGAGCGCACAGCCTCGTAAAGATTTTGCTGCTGCTTGAGCCGCTGCTCCACGTCCGTGATACGCTGCTGCAGCTCGAGGATGGCCAGCTCGCGCAGCCGCACGTCCTCCATGGCCGTGAGGTGCTTGGCCGACGCCGCCTCGGCCTCCTGGTTGAGCCGCTCCCGCTCCTTCTCGAGGTCCCGCATCGCCTTCTCCTGTCGCTGCTGCTCCACCGCGAACCCGCTGATCTCGTGCTCCAGGTTGAGCTTATTGTTCTCGATCACCTTGACCAGGTCGGCCACCTTGACGGTCGCCGCGTCCTTGGCTGTCCGGATCTTGTTCAGCACGTCGCGCTCCCGCACGTACCCACCGATGCGCTTCCCCACCTGCTCCACCTCCCGCAGCACTACCTCCAAGTCCCGCTCCAGCCCTTGGATCTCCACCTGCAGCGCCTCCTTCTCCCGCTCCAGGTCGGCGATCTTCCGGTGCACCCGCGTTGTCATGTGGAGTGTCGTCTCGCGCACCTTCTGTACCTTGGCGATCTCCTCCTTGACCTTGTCCGTCTCCTCGTGCAGCGCCCGGATGGCCACCTCCCGCTTGGCGTTATCCGTGTTGAAATGCGTGTTCCGCCGCGTCTGCTCCTGCAGCTCGTCGTTAACCTTGGTGTTCTCCGCCACCTTCTCCGCCAGTTCGCGCCGCTGCTTCTCGACCGCCGTGGTGACCTCCTTGACCCGCCGCTCGATGGCCTTGGCCTCCTCCTCCCACTGCGCGTTGGCCTCCTGTTGCAGCCTCAGCTGCTCCTGCTGCTCGTCCAGCTGCGCCCGCAGGTCCCCCAGCTCGCGCTCGTACTTGACCCGCCGCTCCTCCTCGCGCCGCGCCTCCTGCAGTTTCTCCTTACGGCGCACCTCGATGCTGGCCTTCTCGTTCACGATCTCCAGGCGGTCGTTCTCCAGCCGCACGATCTTTCCCTGAACTTCGAGTTCCTCCTGCCGCAGCTTCTCGATTGTGTCCATGACGTGCGCCTGCTCCGAGACCAGCCGGTCCTTGGCCCCCACGAGCTCCCGCACCGTTTCCTCCTCCTCGAGCTCGATGCCCTCCCCGGTCTCCACGGTGCGCTGGAGGTTGATCGTCTCCCTCCGGATCGCAGCGATGTTGCGCCGGAGCTCGAGCTCCTGCTTCCTCCCGGCCTCCACCTGGCCCCAAACCTTCTGCACGTCCTTCTTCAGCGCGCTGACCATCGCCGTCTCGTCCTCGTCCTTCATCGTCACGTTGGCGTCCACGCGCTGCTGCTGCCGGACCATCTCCGCCTCGATCTCCAGGCGCTTCTCCTTGAGCTCCTCCTCCGTGTCCAGCTGTTCCTTGGCCAACATCAGCGCCTCGTGGAAGATCTCCGCGGCTTCCGCCCCGTCCTCCATGTCCTTCAGGGACTCGAAGGCCTGCGGGGGGGAGGGTTGAGGGGCATGGGGGGGACGAAATGGGACGACGTTGTTGTGAAACGTCGAGTGGAAACGTATTTGCGAACGTCTGCGCCCGGGAGATGGCGCTCGCCCGCGCCCCGAGCAGCGCAAGGGGAAAGGAGGGGGAGGTTGGGGAGCGGCATGTGGGGCGGGTTCGATCGACACGGGGAAGAGTTGAGGGCGACGGCCTCCCCGGGGGGATGAATAGGCATAAAGGACGCCGTAAAGAGCGCTCGCATGCACCAGGTACCCCTGGAGAGGGCGTGAGAGGGGTACGAACCTTCCAGTGGTCCTCCTCCCTGAGTCTCGCCTGCTTGAGGTCATCCTCGTAGGCAGAGGTGGCCTCAATCAGTGTCGCCATCGACTATCGAGCAGAATCTAAGTATCGGCGACAGCCGATGCCTTATTGGGGTCCCATGCAGGGCCCAGACCCTCGCGGATGTCCGCTTCAACTCGGCGTATGAGCGTAAAGCGAGCTTTGTGCGTCCAGTTCCGCGAAACAGGCGCGTGAAGGGATATCCGTGCATTTTTGGTACCGCAGACGATCCGTTCGGATGCATTGAGAGCCCCTCGTGCCTACGCTCAGCAATATTTTTACGCTTTCTCTGGCAAGGACCCTGCTGACGTCGGGGTGGTGACCCCGACGCCCGGAACGGGCTAAGCCCGCGGCTCCTAGCTGGCGTTCTGCGGTCGCGCTGCTCAAACGGCCCTGCAGACGAGCGTCGCGATAAGTCAGTCCCGTAAGACTGCGCAACCAGCGCGCAGAGGTGCGGAGGACTCCTCGCTCAGACTCGAACTGAGGAACACGGCGACATGCCTCCCCAGAGGCCGCCCCTGCTTGTCCGGGTATCAACCCTGGACGACGTACCGGGGATTGATGCGCTGTCGGAGTCGACGGGGTGAGTTTGACTAGCCTGAGTGACGCTCCGGGGCACCCCCGAGAGCATGTTCTCCGGACCGCCCTCGGGAACCGCAACGAGCCCGCCTCTCCCGCATCTCTTCGCATGAAACTCCCGTGATCACCCGAACATCGGCATAATAATGCCTGTAAACTGCACGAATGTTGACGGGAGGCCCCTCGCGGTCCACTTCCAGCCCTCCCTCCCCGGTCCCTGGCCCCCCGCCCCCTTCCTCCCAAAAACGCTGGCCCCCTGACCGCGAGACAGCCCGCCACCCCCCCGCAGGGCCACGTCCGAGACCGCCCGGGTCATCGAGACGTCGTTCATGGCCCTGACGGCCTTCGACGCGTCCCGCATGGCCGTCGTCGGGTTCCTCGCCCTCGGGTACCAGCCCACGGCGCCGGCGGGCGCCGAGGACCCCGGGGCGGCGGTCGACTGGGGCGCGGCGGAGGCTGGCTCGCTCGAGCTGGCCCCGCCCCGCCTGGCGTGGATTTCCAGCGTCTTCTACGGCCCCGGGCGCGCCGACGTCACCAAGGCCCTCCTCTCCCGCGCCTTCGCCCTCGACCCCGACCTCGAGGCGCTGGCAGCCCTGACCCAGCCGGCGACTGAGGCGCGGGCCCGGGCGGGGCTCTTCGTGCCCCCGGGGATGGAGGGCCTCGCGCACACCGTGTCCAAGTCCGCCATCTTGGGCGCCGGGCTCGTCGTCTCTCGGCGCGACGACTGCCTCCCCAGGCTTTCCGTCCGCCAGGCGCAGGAGCGTGACTACGATGACATTCGCCCGCTGCTCGACGAGACGGCGGCGTGGTGCCCGGCGCTGGCGCAGCTGGCGACGGGGGACGGGGGCGATGAAGAGGACGGCGAGTTCGCCCTGGCCAGGGCCATCAAGTCGCAGGACGACACCCGCAAAGTGGTCGTCGTCGAGGCCGCGGGGGAGGGCGTCGTCGGCGTCCTCGCGGCGTCCGCCGACGTCGACCTCGGCGTCCTGTACGACCACTTCGACCTCGACGCGTTCGACTGGTTCATGGAGCCCGAGGACTACGATAGCCTCGCCGCCCAGACGCGCGCCGAGTGCGAGGAGGCCGCCCGGGAGGCCCGGACGCCGGCCCGGCGGCCCCCCAGCGACGGGGGGGAGGAGGGCAAGGGGGAGGGCGCCGCCGCGGGGGAGGGCTCGGCGGGGTCCGGGATGGGGGCGGAGGCGAGCGACGGGCTGCTGCTGAAGAACGAGCTCAGCATCATCACGGAGGGCTCGCAGGACGGCCTCGGCGGCGCCACCCCGGGCAGCAAGGCCGACCTTGCCTCGGACGAGGCCGGGGGGAGCGAGGCCGGGGCCGCCAAGGGCGAGACCGGTGCCGGGGACGGGGCCGGGGACGGGGACGGGGACGGGGCCGGGGCCGGGGACGGGGCCGGGGACGAGTCCGGGGACGAGGCCGGCCCGACCCCCGAGCAGGTGGACGCCATGGTCAGGCAAGTGATGGCGGACAAGTGCGCGGCCGGGGAGGGGCGCCCGTCGGCCTTCGCGGTGACGATGCTGTGCATCCGGCCGGGGTGGGACCACGTGGGGCTCGAGCTGGTGCGCGGGGCGTTCGCGGCGTTCCGGTGCCTGTACGCCGTCGTGACGCTGCCGCACGGCAGCCCCCAGCCGCCGGTGCTGCACGGCTTCAGCCGGGTGCAGCCGCTCGCGGGGGTCGCCTTCCCCGAGACGCTGCACTGCTTCCACTCGCACGGGCTGAGCAAGGGGTTCCGGGTGCGGGCGGCGACGGCGGACGACGAGGCCGGGGCCGCGGAGCTGACGGCGGGGCTGGCGACGCAGGGCGACATCCTCGCCTCGATCCAGGAGGCCGTGCAGGACAAGCGGGGCGCCAGCGGCGTCTTTGTCGCCGAGTGCCAGGGGGAGGTCGTCGGCGTGGCCACGCTCATCGGCGAGGTGGACCTCGCCGCCCTCTCGGCCCTGTACCACCTCCCGCCGCTCGTCAGCTCCCGCCACCACCCGGCCAACGGCCACGCCGAGGCCGACATGTTCGTGCTGAGCCCCGTGTTCGCCTGGCGCACCCGGTTCTTCCTCCGCGAGTGCATGCGCCTCATGGGCAAGACCTGCCTGTACTACGCCCTCCCGCTCGGGGAGCCCCCGCAGGAGGTGGTGGGCGAGTTCCTGCAGGCCCCGACGGTGCACGCGCCGGCCCCGGGGGCGGCGCTGCCCCCCTTCGGACTGTACCTGCACCCGTGCCGGCTCTCGCACCACGTCCCCTCGGCCGTGACCGCGCGGGTGGTGGTCGTGGGGTCGTCCGACACGGGCATGGCGGCGGTCGAGGCCCTCCTGACGTCCCGGCACCTCCGCTTCGACGACGTCACGCTCGTGTCCCCCGGCGGGGCCGAGGCCCTCGGCAAGGCGGGCACCACCCCCTGGCTGGACCGCATCGGCCTCGAGGGCTCCGTGGCGGTCGTCGAGGGCACCGTCGTCGGCCTCGACCGGAACGAGAGGGCCGTCGGGCTCGAGGACGGCCGGGCCCTCCCCTACGACGTGCTGGTGCTGGCCCCGGGGCTGCAGGACCCCGCGCTGGAGGGGCTGCTGGGCGGGGGGGAGCGCCCGCCCGTGATCAGCTACGAGGAGCTGTGCATGTCGATGAGCCCCGAGGTCGGGGAGGAGCTGGCGCAGACGGCGAGCGCCGCGCTGCCCGTGGCGGTGGTCGGCAACACGCCCCGGGCCCTGGCCGCCGTGGGCCTCCTGCAGCGCTGCGGCGTGCCGGCCGAGGCGATCGTGCACGTCACGGAGGACGCCGGGCTGTCGGCCGTCCTCCGCCTCGCGGGGGCCGAGGCCGGCAAGCAGCTCACCGGCCGCCTCCAGGTCCGGGCGCCCCCCGCCGGGTACGCCTACGCGGTCAAGGAGGTGGGCGACTTCTCGGACAGCTCCCTCAGCGTCGACCTGGTGGCCACGGCGGTCGACGAGGCGGCGAGCGGGCAGCCCCTCGGGTCCGCCGTGGGCACCGAGGTCCTCGACGCGCGCCTCCTCGTGCTGTGCGGCGCCGGTGCGGTCGACGCCGCCGTGGCCGAGCTCGCCCAGGGGGCGTCGCTCGTGTTCGACGGGCGGCTCGTCGTGGACGGCGCCTTCCGGACCAACGACCCCGACGTCTACGCCGCCGGGCCCGCCGCCCGCTTCAGCGCCCGCTACGGCGCCGGCGGGGCCATGGACCACTGCGACCCCGTCGAGGTGGGGGGGCTCCTCGGGGAGGCGGTGGCGGCGCGGTTCAGCGCGGCGGCGGCGCGGATGCCGGGGGCGGGGGGCGGCGGCGCGGGCGGGCCCGGGCACGCCCCGGGGGACGAGGCCCCGCGCGGGGCGCCGCCCATGCTGCGCGCGCGGCAGGTCGAGGTCGCCGGCCCGGACGGCGCGACGTTCGTGCTGGCCGGCGACGCCGCGGCGTGGCGGGCCGCCGGCTCGCACGACCCCGACGGCGCCGGGCTGTGGGTCCCCGCCGAGGGCTCCGGGGAGACGGTCCTCCGGACCTCCCGGGCGGCCCTCGACGGCGGCGCCCCGCTCGTCCGCATGGTCCTCAACCGGGCCCGCCAGGTCCAGAGCCTCGTCTACGTCGGGCCGGACGGCGAGTTCGCGCGCCGGGCGCGGTCCCTCGTCGGCCTGCCCGTGAGCTACCTGGGGTCCCTCTTCGAGGACCACGCGGCCGGCAAGGTGCCCGACCTCCACCGGTACCTGACGCAGGACTGGTGCCAGGCGCTGTACCACGAGGCCTTCGCCGAGATGCGCGCGGGGATCCTGTCCCTGGTCGCCGCCCGGATCGACCTCGACGGGCCCGAGGCGGCCGAGGGGATGGGCGGCACCACCCAGGCGCAGGTGCAGGAGGCGCTGCTGGCGACGCTCGAGGCCCACAGCTCGGTCCTCGGCCAGTACGACATCCCGGCCTGACGGGGCGGGCGGCCGGGGCGGGGCGGGGGGGGGGCTGTCTTGAACCGCGGGTCAGGGCTGGGCGAGGGAGCCGGGGCCGGGGGCCGACGGCGCGCCCGGCCAGTCGCGGAGGTCCGGCCCGGCTCGCTAGCGCGCCCCCCCCCACCCCCCGCCCGCCCCGCGCCCCTCGGCCTCCCGGAGCGCCTCCTCCACCGCCTCCTCCACCGCCTCGCCGCGCCCCCCCCGCACCGGATGCAGGGCCCGGCCCGCCGCGAACATGTCGGCGAGGACGAGGTCCGCGAGGGTCTGGCGGGAGCCGGGCGGGGGGTGCATGCCGGGCGGGGGGTGCATGCGGGCGTGGGCGGCGCCCGGGGCGGGCGGGGGGAGGAGGCTCGCGGGCACGCCGGGGGGCAGGCCCGGGGAGCGGGGCGGCGCCCCCCGGGCGACGGGCGCGCCGGCGGGGGGCCGGGGGGCCGAGGGGAGGGGGGCGGGGGCCTGCGACCCCGCGACCGACGCCGCGCTCGCCCCGGGGGAGTCCGACCCGGTCGGGGAGCCCGCGGAGGGCGCCCGGGCCGCCAGGGCCGCGCCGTCCTCGCCCCGCTCGGACCCGGCGGTCGACCGGCAGCTCCCGTCGGGCGACCGGCAGCTCCCGTCGGGCGACCGGCAGCTCCCGTCGGTCGACCGGCAGCTCCCGTCGGTCGACCGGCAGCCCCGGACCGGGCCGGGCGCGGGCGGGGAGGGCGGCACCGCCGAGCAGGCGCTCCAGGAGCTCAGGGACCAGTCCGACCCGGCGCCGCGCGGGAGGGACGCCGCCGCCGCGGGCGGGGGGGCGGGGGGCCGCGGCGGCGCCCCCGGGGGGGCGTCCCAGGAGCTGACGGCCGACGCCCACTCCGACTCGCCGGCCGAGAGGCCGCGGGGGGAGGGGGCGGCGCCGGGGCCCGCCCCCCCCGCCCCCGCGGCGGGCGCGATCTCGGCCCCGGGGGGGACGGTCCCCGCCGGGGCGGCGCCGCCCCCGGCCCCCGGGCGGCCCGGCCAGGGCTCGACGGGGTCGCTGGGCCCGGGGCTGCGGCCGGGCGCCTCGCGGGCCGGCGGGGCGGGCTCCGTCCGCGCCTCGGACTCGGCCGCGGGGCCCGCCGGCGCCCCCCTCCGGGCCGCTGTCAGGGAGGCGGCGACCCCCCCGCCCGACGCCGCCGGCCCCCCCGGGGACGGGGGGGGCGAGGCGGAGGGGGAGGGGCCCTCGCTCGACCGCTCCGGGACGGGGGACAGCCCCGAGGAGCGGGACGACGGGGGCCAGGGCGCCGCGCCGCCGCACCCCGGGCCCGCGGGCGGGGGCGGGGGGGCGCGCACCAGCGTCGGGGGGGGGGGGGGGCCGGGGGGGGCCCCGCCGGGGGG
>Ga0181582_10002792_pt1 | contig 13961 bp, 13 predicted proteins | sample 071ome_32_FD_132438 | JGI IMG/M metagenome (GOLD analysis project Ga0181582, IMG submission 132438) | Coastal salt marsh microbial communities from the Groves Creek Marsh, Skidaway Island, Georgia - 071405AT metaG (megahit assembly) | ecosystem: Environmental > Aquatic > Marine > Intertidal...
CTTTGGTGTTGTTGTGCTAAGCTATTGATATATTTGAAAGTCAGGTTGTTGATAGCCCCGTGGTAGGCATCGAACCCCTCTATAGGGGGTGAACAATGAACAGATGAACAATTTGGAATAAAAGCTAATGGTTACAAATGAAAATAGGCCCTCTTAACGGGCCTAATATAGCTGGTACAAAGGTTCACGTGCCGGCAACCGCGGTTCGCGGTGTTGTGTTAAATTATCGCACAAATCGGAATTGGAAGCACGTTTTGGTGGCAGCTGAGGTAACAGAGATATCGGCCTGATGTGAAATGCATATTTCTTTGACGATAGCAAGGCCCAGGCCTGCACCTTCCCTGCTTCGCTTTGCTGATGGCTGACCCTGTTCAAACCGTTCAAATAAGTGACGACGTGAGGAAGCAGGTATAGACAAACCATCATTGCACACAGACAGATAAATATAATCTCTGTTTTTCTTCGTGCTGACAGTGATGTTTTTCAGGTTATCGCCGCCATGAACAAGCGCATTATCGATAATGTTAAGGATGGCCTGCTCAATTAAAAAGCCATCAATATCTATCTCTGCCTTACCACATTTTCCTGAAAAGGACAGCTCTACCTCTGATTTCAAGACTTTATTTATATGAGATGACAGGATACCGGCAATAAACTTGTCAAATTCAAGAGGCTGCTTATGGACGGGGCTATTGCGGATACGCTCATAAGATAAAAGCTGTTCTGTCAGCCGGACAAGTGAGTGGCTGGCCTTAACCAGTTCTCTGTTTCTTTGTTTTGCCTCAGACAAATCAGGCGCATCCTGTGCAACTTCTGCAAGGGACTGGATAGCAGCGATAGGATTGCGCAACTGATGTGCAGCGTTTGAAATAAACCTATCACGGCTGGCCTGCTCTTCTGTGACCTCACTGAATAACTTATTCAAGCGTTCCACAATATGCCTGACTTCCACTGGCACATTCCGTCTGATAGGTCTGAGGTCTGTGCTAGAACGAATGCTAATGGCCTGCTCAACCGAAGACAGGGGCTTCAGGCCAATTCTGATTCCAAAGACAACGACAAGACAAGCCGTGCCGATTAGTAAAAGGGCCGTCAGGGCACTTTGGATAGCAAGTTCTGCTGCCAGTGCCTGTCTCTGCTGCAAATCCTGCCAGACTGAGACCTGCACCAGGCCCTCCAGTCCATCGATTCGGGCTTTCTCCATCAGTTGTACAACCTGAACAGGCTGGCCGCGATGGTTAGAGGTGAATAAGGTTGGCGTATTCAGATTCAAATCGCGACCAAGAGGACGCAAAGGGGGGGGTGAATACCCTGTTATAAAGCCGCCATCTGGCCCTCTTACATGATAGAAAAATTGAGAATCTGCAGCTTCTTCAAACAGTGCCTTGGTTGCTGGTGATAATCTTTCGCCATTAGTAACCAGCAAATCCCTATAGATAGCAAGTGCCATAATGGACAGTTTCTGGTCAAAAACCTCCTCTGCCAATTGAGTCGATTTTCTGTATTGCCATGCAACCCCTATGGTTGCGGTAAGAAATAAGGGAACCAGTATCAAAACCAGCAGACGTATTCTAAGTGATGTTCTCAGCAACATCATCTGCCTGCCTTCAGAAAATATCCAAGGCCACGTGCCATATTTATCTGGATGTTGTATTTAGACAGTTTTTTGCGCAGACGAGAAACAAGCACCTCTAATGTGGTTTCGTTCACATCTTCACCAACCCCATAGACATAGTTCATCAGGTTGGATTTTGAGACTATTCGTCCTGAGGATTCTGCTAAACACTCGAAGGCCGCAAATTCTTTTTTGGCAAGGCCAATTGTGTGGCCCTCATGAATGACCTGACGGTGTTTATGATCCATAGTTAAGGAGCCAATAACAAGCTGAGTAGGCTGATGGGTTGGCCGTCGCCTTAGAATGGCACGAACCCGCGCATCTAGTTCAGCCATTTCAAAAGGTTTGGCCAGATAGTCATCTGCGCCTGCATCCAGTCCTTCAATACGATGATGGGTGCTGTCCCGTGCGGTCAGAACAATAATAGGTATGCTGACGCCTGAGGCGCGAGATGAAGATAAAACCTCAAGGCCGGTCAGTAATGGCAGGTTGATATCAAGAATACAAAGCTCAAACTGTTCTTGCTTCAGAAATTGCAATCCGGCCTCACCATCATGAACCATGGTGACCGCATGACCTTGATCACTAAAATGATGTTTCAGGGCTCCTGCTAGCGGTAAGTGATCTTCGATAATCAATATGCGCATAATGATGTAAGTTTCATGTAAGGTATGTGCGTTATAATTTAGCTGAGGATGCAGAGCTTGTCTATTTTTGCGACATTAACTAGCTTGGATCTTTTTAATTGTGGAGGAAAACATGAAAACTTTAACTCGTATTGTTGCGGGCGCAGCTGTTGCGCTGAGCATGACAGCAACAGCCTATGCCGATGTAGATTTCAGCGGCAAAACTATTGAATGGACAATTCCGTTCTCAGAAACCGGAGGTTCTGCAAAATGGGCAAATTTCTTTGCCCCGCTTCTGTCAGAAAACCTGCCAGGTAATCCGACTGTTGTTGTGAAGTTTATGCCTGGCGCAGGGTCAACTAAAGGTGCCAACTGGTTCCAGGAACAGCAGCATACTGACGGCACAGTTATGTTTGGCTCATCTGGGTCAACACAGTTCCCCTATCTTCTGGGTGACCCCCGGGTGCGTTACGAATATTCTGACTGGATTCCTGTCATGGCGACAGGAACAGGCGGAGTTGCTTATCTGAACCCTGAGGCCGCCAAGAAATTCAATGGCACAACCAACAATATGCAGGGCATGACCTTTATTTATGGAAATCAGGGCGCAACTCGTCTTGATCTGATTCCGGCTCTGGCCTGGAAAATGCTTGGCCTGAATGTTGAGCATGTTATGGGCATTAAAGGCCGTGGTGATGGTCGAAAGATGTTTGAATCTGGCGAAGCCACAATCGATTATCAGACAACATCATCATTCCTCAAGGGCGTTCAGCCTCTGGTAGATGAAGGCAAGGCTGTCCCTATGATGACATGGGGTGCACTGGACGTTAATGGCCAGATTGTGCGTGACCCGACATTCCCTGATGTCCCGACATTTAAAGAAGTCTGTGAGGCGACCGTCTCATGCTCAACAACTGGGCCTGAGTTTAAGGCATGGAAAGCCTTTTTCATTGCCGGGTTCCCATCACAGAAGATTTCCTTCCTTCCAGCAGGCACACCTCAGGACGTGATTGACACATACACAAAGGCGTTTGCGGCAATCAGAGCCCGCAGCGACTTTGCCGAAATTTCAGCAAAGCATCTGGGTAAATATCCAATGTATGTTGGTGATGAAGCCAAGTCAGCCTTGAACGAGGCGATTTCTGTTGACGCATCAGCAAAAAGCTTTGTGATAGGGTGGCTGCAGTCTGAATTTGGCGTATCGCTGAACTAGTCACAGGCTGTCCAAACATATCGCACTGCCATCATTAAACTGATGGCAGTGCCGTTTTCTGTTTTATTTTAATTTTTCATAACGCTATATTCTGACAAATGGATTTATTCAGCATCGCATTTCCCGCCTTTATCGAAGGCTGGCAACTCATCATCCAGCCTCTGGTAATGGGATACCTTATTCTGGGCGTGATGTTGGGTCTTGCCATTGGTATCTTTCCGGGTCTGGGCGGCATTGCCGGTCTATCACTAGTGCTTCCCTTTATGTTCGGGCTGGAACCGGTTCTGGGTCTTGCATTGATGGTAGGTATGGTTGCGGTTGTTCCCACCTCTGATACATTTGCCTCTGTTCTTATGGGAATACCCGGCTCATCAGCTTCGCAGGCAACAGTCCTTGACGGGTTTCCCATGGCAAAAAAAGGGATGGCGGCCCGTGCTCTGTCTGCGGCATTTGCCTCCTCTCTGTTCGGCGGCATTGTCGGAGCCAGTTTTCTGACTTTTTTCATCCTAATAGCCCGGCCGGTCGTCTTGGAATTCAAATCGCCTGAATTATTGATGATTTCAGCCTTCGGTCTTTCGATGGTTGGTATTCTGGCTGGCCGTGTCGCGCTGAAAGGTATTATGGCGGCGGGTGTGGGAATGCTGGTTGCTTCCATTGGCGAAGGTCCGTTTAATGGCGAGCTTCGCATGTCCAGCTATGATGTTCCGTATTTTACGGATGGGTTGAAGCTTGTCATTGTAGGGCTTGGAATCTTTGCGGTTCCTGAAATTGTCGCCTTGCTGAGAAAAGATAAGGCCATCGCAGAACAGGCCAGCCTGGGCGCAGGCTGGCTGGATGGTGTGAAAGACTGGTGGCAGCATAAATGGCTGTCTGCAAGGTGCGCTCTTATCGGTGTTGTTGTTGGCGTTATCCCCGGTCTTGGCGGTTCTGTTGTAGACTGGATAGCATATGGCCACACTGTTCAGACTACAAAAGATAAAGCCGGTTTCGGCAAGGGGGATGTCAGAGGGGTCATCGGCCCTGAAAGCTCGAATAATGCGAAGGAAGGTGGCGGTCTGGTGCCGACATTGCTATTTGGCATCCCGGGGTCAGGCTCAATGGCAATTTTCATTGGTGCCCTTGCGTTGCTAGGGTCTGGTGAGCTTGAAGTCGGTCAGGTTATGCTCAAGGACAATCTTGATTATACCTATGCGATTGTCTGGCTGCTGGCATTGGCAAATGTATTTGGCACCATTTTATGTATTGCCTTATCTGGGCAGATTGCAAAGCTCACCACAATCCGCTTTACCCTGATAGCGCCCTTTATTTTCATGATTATCTCTTTTGCCGCCTTTCAGTCCGGTCAGGATCTGATGGATCTTGCGGTCTTGTTCGGCATTGGATTTCTGGGCATTCTAATGCGGCGCTTTGACTGGTCACGGCCAGCCTTTCTGATTGGATTTGTGCTGGCGAACCCGGTTGAGAATTATGCAAATAATGCTAATCAGATTGCGGGCATCCGTTTCAGGCAGGGAACCGAGGCCGGCTTTGATTATATTGCCAGCCCCATTGTTCTGACTTTAATCGTGATCACGGTTATTTCAGTGATTGTCGGGCTGAGACAGGCCAGAAACATAAGGGCAGAAGGAGAGGTCGCCTCTGGCACGAAACGGGCGCCATTAATCTTTCTGCTCTGTATTATTGGTTTTGTTCTGTTCGCTCTTTTTGATGCGGCAACTATACCGTCATACGCCCTTGTTGATGCGGTGTTCCCATTATTTGTGGCCATCGTGTCACTGATATGCGGGCTTGTCCTGCTGGTCCAGATGCGCCTGAAACCCGAAACAGACCCGTTATTCGCAGACAGGGAACAGCATGATAGTGAGGGTGAGAATAAATTTGGGTTATGGCCAACACTGGCCTGGTTTGCAGGCTTGCTTGTGCTCACCTCGCTGATGGGCTTCATTCTCGCGCTCGGCATCTTTCTTATCAGCTTTTTTGCAATCCGCGCGGGGCAGTCAGCTCTCCGAACATTGGTGTTATCAGCTGCTGGTATTGGCTTTATGTGTTTTATGGCCTGGCTTCTTAATCGTGACTTTCCGCCAGGCCTGCTTCAGTCAGCATACAGTCTGCCCTGGCCGTTAACCTGAGAAGGACTAGAATTCTGGCGATGGCGGACAAACACAAAATTTGCTGTCTAGATGGAGATGGAATCAGCACTGAGCTGATAACATCCTGTGTCGCCGTCATTGATGTGATAGCCCCTTATCTGACCAAAGCTGTTGAACTCAGCCATCATCAGCTGGGATTTGCCAGTCTCAAGGCTCATGGCATCACCATTACTGAGCAAGTGATTTCTGCTGCGTCAGAGTCTGACGGCATTATCCTTGGCCCTGTATCTCATGCCGATTATCCGGATGTTGAGGCAGGCGGGTTAAACCCGTCCGGGGTGTTGCGCACATCGCTGTCCCTGTTTGCGAATATCAGGCCTGCAAGATGCTATAACGGGCTTCCGCATTACACACAGTCCGCTTTCAATATTGTGATCATGCGTGAAAATCTTGAGGGATTTTATGCTGACCGCAATATGGTGGCTGGCACTGGTGAATTCATGCCAACAGATGATGTGGCTCTTGCGGTCAGAAAAATTACCCGAACTGCATCACGTGATATTGCACAAGCGGCGTTTGAGCTGGCGCATAAGCGCAGGCAGAAAAAAGTCACAGCAGTTCATAAGGCGAATGTAATGCGACTTTCTGATGGTCTGTTTCTTGATGCTGTAAGAGAGGTGGCCGCAGAATACCCAGATATTGAATATACCGAGATGCTGGTTGATGCGGCGGCTGCGATGCTGGTCCGCGCCCCTCAGGATTTTGACGTAATCGTCACAACAAATATGTTCGGGGATATTCTGTCTGATCTGGCCTCAGAGCTTGCAGGCAGCTTAGGGCTTGGTGGTTCATTGAATAAGGGGAAAACTGCGGCGATGGCGCAGGCGCAGCATGGCTCTGCTCCGGATATTGCCGGACGTGATCTGGCAAACCCTGTGTCGCTGTTACTGTCTGTTGCGATGTTGTTTAATAATCTTGGGGAAACTGAGGCGTCTGGCCGTCTTGAGACAGAAATATCAGATATGCTGGCTGCCCCTTCTAGCCGGACAGCGGATTTGGGTGGAATGCTTAGTTGCTCCGCCTTCACTGAACAGCTTTGTGAACGACTAGCGAGCCGCTAAGCCACACAGGAAAGGACTGACTATGTCGCAAACAGCGATACCATTTTTATTCATGCGCGGCGGCACGTCGCGCGGCCCTTATTTTAACCGGGCTGATTTGCCTGAGGATCGGGATCAGCTTGCCCGTACTTTAATTGCAGCGGTCGGCTCAGGCCATCCGCTTAATATCGATGGTATTGGCGGCGGTAACGCTGTCACCACAAAAGTGGCTATGCTCTCAGCATCAGATGATGACTGGGCGGATATTGATTATTTCTTTGCTCAGGTCAGTGTGGAAAGCCAAATTGTTGATTTCAAGCCAACCTGTGGCAATATTCTGTCTGGTGTAGGCTCTGCCGCCCTTGAAATGGGTTTAATGCCGATATCAGATGGAGTGACGGATGTGAAAATCAGGTCAGTCAATACCGGCGCCCGTGTCCTTGCGCGTATACAGACCCCATCTGGCGAGGTCAGCTATGAGGGCGAAACCAGCATTGATGGAGTGCCTGGCATGGCAGCTCCGGTGGAGCTCAATTTTATGGATGTGGCTGGGTCATCAACAGGCGCGTTTCTTCCAACAGGCCAGCCGATAGACCAGATAGATGGCATTCAGGTGACATGCATTGATGTGGCCATGCCGATGGTGATAGCAAGAGCCCATGACTTTGGTCTGACAGGACAGGAAGGCCGAGAAGAACTTGACGCCAACAGAGCTTTTTTTGAGCGAATGGAAGCCATCCGTCTAAAAGCGGGGGTGAAAATGGGTCTGGGCGATTGCTCACAGTCAGTCACGCCAAAATTTGGACTGCTGGCTCCTTTACCTAAACAGGGGCATATTTTGGCGCGTTATTTCATGCCATGGGAAACTCATCCTACAATGGCTGTAACAGGCAGTCAGGCTATGGCCTCATGTGCGCTTACACCTGATACAGTTGCAAAAGGAATGATGTCAGTTCCAGATGAACGTCCTGCAAAAGTAACATTGCATCACCCGATGGGGGAGATGGTAGTCGTGGTTGATTACGAAATTGAAAATGGAGTCTTTCAGCATAAGTCAGCTGGTCTTATTCGTACTTGCCGAAAACTGGCACAAGGCCAGTTATTTGTGCCATCTTCTGCTCTGGCAGGCTGACGGAAACCGCAATATTTTACTGGAGCGGTGGATGACGCTGCCCACTTTCAGACTATGTTTTGGCATATAGGCTGAGAGAGCCGAAAAATGATAATGAGAGGTATAAAATGACCAAAAAGGTAGTGATTGTGGGCTCAGGCAATGCCGCCATGTCTGCTGGCATCGCCGCACTGGAAGCAGGGGCTGATGTGTTGATGCTGGAGAAGGCAACAGAAGAGCTTGCTGGAGGGAATACAAAATATACAGCAGGTGCAATGCGGTTTTCTTATGAAAGTTCAGATGAGCTGATCCCACTGCTGACAAACCCTCATGATGAGCGCATCAACCGGACAGATTTTGGCAGCTACACACAACAGAAATTCTCCGCTGATTTGTGCAGCTTTAATGAGGGTATGCCGCTATCAGCTGAGCAGGAACAACTGATCTCTCAATCATATGATGCGGTAAAGTGGCTGGCCGGTCACGGGGTAACCTATGAGCCTATTTATGCGCGCCAGAGTTTTGAAAAAGACGGTAAGATAATCTTCTGGGGAGGGCTGACACTTGCGGCGCAGAATGAGGGTGTTGGTCTCTACGATATGGAAGCCGCAGCCTTTAAAAAATTAGGAGGCTCACTGCGGTTTAACGCTGGTGTCACAGGGCTGGTGACCTCAGATGATGCAGTGACCGGCGTCCGTGTCGGTGATGAGGACATCTCAGCAGATGCCGTCATTCTTGCATGTGGCGGCTTTGAAGCAGATGACCAGTTCCGTGAAGCTGAATTTGGCGCTGGCTGGCTTCAAGCCAAAGTTCGGGGGACTCCGCATAATACAGGAGATGGATTGAAAATGGCGTTTGAGTTGGGTGCGCGCCGCTATGGAAAATATGACGGGTGTCATGCAACCCCCATGGACCTTCATATGAAAGATTATGGGAATCTTGACATCCCCCCCAAACAGAGAAAGAACTATCTTAAAATCTGTTATTTCCTTGGTGTGATGCTAAACGCTCATGGCAATAGATTTGTTGATGAGGGCATTAATTTCCGGAATTATACTTATGCTCAGTTTGGCCGCGCAGTCCTTGAGCAGCCAGAGCATTTTGCATGGCAGATATTTGATTCAAAGGTTTTTGACCTTCTTTATGAGGAATATCGGTTTGAAGATGCAAGCTTTGTCGAGGCAGACAGCTTGGAGGCACTTGTAGCAAAGCTTTCCGGAGTGGACCAGAACAGGGCTCTGAAAACACTGCAGGACTATAACGATGCTGTTGATAATGATGTGGCGTTTGATCCAACCATTCTGGATGGCAAGGGCACAAAGGGGTTGGCACTGAACAAAACCAACTGGGCGCAGAAATTTGATGCCCCGCCTTATCGTGCCTTTCCTGTTACAGGGGGGATAACCTTTACCTATGGTGGTGTGAAAGTCGATAGCCATGGCTGTGTTCTTTCTGAAAATAACACGCCCATTACTGGGCTTTATGCCTGTGGCGAGATGGTGGGTGGCGTCTTTTTTGGCGGATATCCGGGCGGCTCAGGTCTTACCTCAGGGACAGTGTTTGGACGGCAGGCAGGAATAGGAGCCACAACAGACTAGATGAAATCAGCTGTGTTTTTCCATTAAGAGACTGGGTAAGAATAAAATTAAGCTCTGGCGGCTCTGCCAACCCATCTTAGAACCGCGGTCAGAGAGCCGCAGACCCGGCTCTATTGACCCCCACCCCCGTGCCGGAAGCCGAAAGATGGCTGTAAAACAGCATCAGTAACCCCTGAAACAAAACTACCATGCCACTTAAAGGCCACAATACTTAAGAAGTTATGTGGGGTAAAATCTGAGAAAGATAAAAAATGACTCCCAATCAGGTGTTTACAGGTTGGTATGGCAGACACCCTCTCCGCCATTTTTTTCCCGTTTTTGAAGCTGTGCCTGGATTACAGCCAATCGCTTACTTTTTTATGATCCATTAAATGTTCTATTTTCGGGCATAAACAGAAATCATTTTGCTGATGGAAGCATTATGCTAAGTAGTATTTAGTATTTTATTATTTTATTATTACCGCCCTTTATCCCCTGGCGTGGGAAAAGAATGACCTGCCAATGAAATTCATCAAAAGCACCCTGCCCGAAAATGAAACCATCGAGATGGAAATCGCCTTTCACTGGACGCATATTCTGACCGCCTGGCTGGCGCTGATTTTTCTGAGCTGGCTGATTGTGGGCATTTTTATCTTTATTTCCATGTATATCGAAAAATGGACAACCGAAAGAGCCCTGACCAATAAAAGGCTGGTAATCAAACGCGGCCTGATAAGCCGCCGAACCGAAGAGATGAGCTTTAACCGCATTGAAGAGGTAAATCTTAACCAGTCTATCCTGCAACGCCTTTTGGGGTCGGGGAATATCCGGGTAACCGGCACTGGTTCAGGCGAAGTTATCATGAAAAATATTGATGACCCTCTGGCGGTACAAAAAAAACTCAATGAAGTACGCCAATATCTCTAGCCTGAACACGACCCAAAAAAATAATACCGGAATAGATAGAAATTGTAAGCAAGGGTTAACGGGATGCAGGACACGATATTCGAGATGCTCTTGCTGCCGGGAGTGAGCATTGAAATAACCTTGCTGATTTTGCTGGTCTTTTTTGTTGCAGGCATTGTCAAAGGTTTTTTAGGGATTGGTTTGCCGGCGGCGGCGATGGCATTTTTAACGCTGATTATCGCACCCAAAACCGCTATTTCCCTGATGTTATTGCCGATTATCTTTACCAATCTGATGCAATATCTTCGCGCGCCTGAACCGCGCCAGACAGCGATAGAATATCGCTATTTTGCGCTGGCTATCATGATTAGTATTTTTGTCACCTCTTTATTTATCAATAGCTATCCGACCGGTTTACTGACCGCCTCTATCGGGGCGGCTATGGTAGCGTTTTCGGTTAATCTGCTTTTCGGCATTACCCTTCCGGTAAGCGGCCATATTGGCTGGCAAGTCGGGGTGGGGCTATTTTCCGGCATATTGGGAGGCCTCAGCTCTATCTGGTCGCCGCCTGTTGCCATGTATCTTCTGGCGCGAAATGTATCCAGAGAAAAATTTATCAGCGCGACAGGGTTTCTGTTTCTGGCAGGCTGTTTTCCACTGGCAGCCGGGCTGGTGATTTCTGGCCTGGTAACCACAGAAACGCTGATACATTCGCTTCTTGGTCTGGCCGCTGTTTTGGCTGGTTTTCGCGTCGGCGAAATGCTGCGAGGTTTTGTCTCGCAAGCCCTGTTTCGAAAAATGGTACTGATAGCCTTTTTGATAATGGGATTACGCCTTATCGCCACCGGAATTTTATAAAACAGGCGCCCACTGGCCAGCTGACACCCCTTTTTATCGCCGAAGAAAACCGCACTTTACTGGTGGATCGGTGTCCATTTATCCAGAGCTTCCAGAAATTTGTCCTTTTCTCCGTCATGCATGGCGATATTATTTTTCTGATAAGGAAAATTGCCGGCCACAACCTCTTTATGGAATTGCCCTAGAGCTGCAACACGCTCTTCATGGATTTGTTTGTGCAAACGCCCGACATTGCCAAAGGCATGGGCGTGTTTGGGCGGCCTGTCCTCTTCGCTTGCCTCGCCGCACACATCTGCCACAAAGGACATTATTACATCCCCTGCCATGCCCGATCCCAGAGAAAAAGTGACAATAGATGTTTTTTTGTTTACCGCTTTCAGCACTTCTTCGGCAATACATTCTGCCTCAACCGCTATCACGCCCGCATCTTCCATTCTTTTCAGCGTTTGAAAGATTTTCATCGCTTCATCCGCATCACGCCCCCATCCGCGCAAGCCGCCGCAATAATGGCTAAAGGTCGGTATCAATCCAATATGGCTCTGTACAGGTATACCCTCGCGCGTCATTTTTTCAACCGCATCCAGCGAGCGCAAGGTATAATACATATCAGCCCCGCGGCGCATCGCCTCAAAAGCATCTGCCATCAGCTCTTCATTTGAGCCGAATTGCGCCCATTTTGACCCTACCCGGCAAAAATGGGTCGGGGCAATCGCCCGCACATCATCAATTTGATCCATTCCGCACACAAACAGGTCTATTCCGGCTTCCTTACAAGCACGGATTTCATCGGCCGTATGCGGATTGGCCATAGACAGCTTTTGACCGGTTACTTTCAGATTTTGAAGGTCAGCAATGGTATAATTGCGAAGGGCAGGTTTGCGGGCAAATTCATAAATGCGTTTCATGGTGTGACTGTTCCTCTCTTTTTCCAGAGCTAATGACTAGCTAAATTATTAATCTTTATTTTTAGGTATGGAACAAGAAAAATGCAGAACAAATCCCTAGCCGTATCCATCACAGGCGAAAAAACCTTTAAAAATTTTCAGGAGGTTTTTAATCTTTGGCGTAGCTGTGTGGGTGTGCCGATATCATAATTTTCCTGTTGCACCCGCGCGGCCATCTTTTCGACCAGCCTGACATTGCCGATATCAGAATAAAATATCGCATCTTCCAGACCTGTTCGCAGATGACCACCCATTGACAGGCATAAAGGGATAATCCTGTCCAGATTTACCTGCAAGCCGGCAATCATCCACAAGGCGTTTGGTACAATCCCGTCCAGCATCGATTTATAGGCACGCAAATAGCTCTCTTCTGCCGGAAAGCCGAAGGAAAATTTATCGGAAAACATAAGGCGGTAAACAGGCTCTGGGCATCCTCGCACATCTTTGGACAGCATCGCGCCCAGCCGCAGAAAACCCGGCTCATAAATAGCAAAGCTCGGCACAAAATTATAGTGGGCGGCCAGTTCCAGCCCATATCGTATTTCCGGCGTGCTATTGATATATAAAAAATCAACGCCCCCGTCCGGATCTTCACCCCTGCCCCCGTCCAGTTCGGTGATTTGGGTTGTGCCCGGGTCAATAACTGACCATTCCAAAAGTCTGGCCTTTGCCAGCGCCTCAACCGCCGCAAAGCGCATTTCAGGCAGGAAATGCTGACCCGTATCACCAAAGCCGGACAAGGGCAAAGTCGGATAGACAATCACATCCTGAACTTCTCTTATCCCCTCAATGACGCGGCGATAGCTATCTGCATCTTCAAATTGTTTGCCTGTATCGGGGTTATAGACATGGATATGGATAACCGCTGCCCCGGCTCTGGCACAGTCAATGCCTTCGGCAATCAGCGCATCAACGCTCACCGGCATTAAGGGCTGGTGCGATTTTGACCAGGGGCCGTTCAAGGCCGCTTCGATAAAAACAGGGTCTTTCATACCCTCATCAAACCATGAAGTTTTCTTCCTGCCAAGCAGGCAAGTTAGGGCTTGGCAAAAGGTTCAGGCTCTGAAAAACTGTATGGATAAAATTTGACGGCAAACCCTTTAAAAAACATCAAAGAGAAATGAAAAAATGTTAGTGGATATTCGAACCTATCGTTGCCGGCCTGGCACCATCAACGCCCATCTTGCCTTGTATGAAGAATTCGGCAAATCCCCGCAATATCGCTGTCTGGGTGAGCCCTTGGCGTTTTTGCGGGGCGAGACAGGCGATCCGAATGAATTTGTTCATATCTGGGTCTATGAAAATGCAGGCGACAGAGAAGCTAAAAGAGCGGTTTTATGGTCGGATGCGGAATGGCTGGCCTATACCAGAAAAAGTGCCGAGCTGGGCGCGCTGGAAAGCCAGAAAAACAAGCTGATGGTATCAACAAAATTTTGCCCGCTTCTGGTCAAAGACTAGCCCTCGCAAAGATTTGCAAAGGCCAAAATGATCGCCAGCAGATAAAATAAAAAAGGAAGGCAAAAAATGCTCTACACCATTATCAAGATTTTGATCATTGCTCTGCTGGCTCTATTTGCCCATGTGGGCGTCACTACCCTGTCAGAGGCGCAGGCGATGGCATTAATGCCGCCAGCCCTGATGATGGCATGATTTTTTATCTAACCAAATTATTACTGACATCGGCTGTTATTGTGCTGGTCAGCGAAGTGGTAAAACGCAGCGATAAATTCGGGGCGTTAATCGCTGCCCTGCCCCTGACCACCTTGCTGATTATTTGCTGGATGTATGCCGAAAACCAGCCAAATAAAAAAATAGCCGACCATATGGTGCTGACCTTTTATTTTGTGCTGCCGACCTTGCCGATGTTTTTACTTTTTCCCTATCTGATCGGAAAATTCGGGTTTGTCGGGGCATTGGCAGC
>Ga0181582_10002796_pt1 | contig 13951 bp, 9 predicted proteins | sample 071ome_32_FD_132438 | JGI IMG/M metagenome (GOLD analysis project Ga0181582, IMG submission 132438) | Coastal salt marsh microbial communities from the Groves Creek Marsh, Skidaway Island, Georgia - 071405AT metaG (megahit assembly) | ecosystem: Environmental > Aquatic > Marine > Intertidal zone...
GATCGATCGCGGCATCCCGTCTCCCCCCGACGCGCACGTCGCCCCGCCCTTGCGTCTCGTCGCCTCTCCCTCCTCCGTCTCCTCCGCCATCGCCCGAAACGCCAGCGCGGACGATCCGCTCACTCCACTCTCCATAGACAACGAATCAAACACCAGCACTCGCAACGCCGGCGCCCGCTCCTCCGCCCGCACCACCGCGTAAAACAGAGACTTTTTCGCAAAGCGCAGATTCGCGTTGAAATCCCCTCGTCCCACCACCACGTGCGTCCCCGCGTCCGCGATCCCACTCGCGATCGCCTTCGACAGTCGTCGCAGCGTCCCCACATCGCTCCGGCATCCGATCGAGCGATCGCTCAGCGCGTCGCGGATCACTCGCGCGACGCTCACCCGTCGCCGCGCGTCGCCGTCGCAGCGCTTGAGATCGATCGTCACCATGTCTCCGACGCGCGACGCGTCGCTCGGGACGGGCGACGCGCGCGCGATCCACGACGCGTCGACGTCGCGCGACGCGCCGCGCTCTCGCGCGCGCGTCGCGAGCGAGCGCGCGGCGGGCGCGACGCGCGCGCCGTCCGCGCGGATGGGCGCGCGCGTCACGAGTCATGACCGGTCACGGGTCTCACACTACGTCCGCGTGATGGAACATCGTCGACCGTGTGATGACGAGTCATGACCGGTGATGAGTCTCACACTACGTCCGCGTGATGGAACATCGTCGGGTGCGCGCACGCGCGCGCGATCCCGCGGGCGCGTCGTCGTCGCGCGCGCGAGACGACGCCGCGCGCGCGAGAGGACGCGTCCGCGCGCGATTCGCGGTCGTGACGCGTCCTCGCGCGCACGAGAGCGCGCGCGTGGACGGGCGACGCGGTCGCGAATCGGTCGCGAATCGCGCGGGCGCGGGTGAGATCTTTCGCGCGGGCTCGCGTGGGAATTCGCGCGTGGGAGGCGCCGTGCGTCGGTGTTTCCGCGCGTGAGGGGGTGCGCGGGACGTGGCGGTGACTCTTGATCGGGCGCGCGCGCGTGGGTTCGGTGTCGGGCGTTTGCGGGTGCGATGCAGAGCAACGGGTACGGACCGCAAGGGAACGCGCCGCCGCCGGGGCCGTACGGCCAGCAGGGCGGCCTTCCTGGGATGAACTACGCGTCTATGCCGAGACCGGGGGCGCAGTTTAATCAGCAGCGGCCGATGACGAACCCGCCGGGGATGCAGGCGACGTCGGCGATGCCGAGGGCGGTCGTGGGAGGGGCGGCGCGACAAGGGTCGCTGCCGTTGCCGTTCGGCGGCGTGCCGGGACAGCCGCCGGGAATGATGGGGAGCTCGGGAGCTGGTGCGCAGGGAACGATGGCTCAAGGTGGGATGAACGCGGGCATGGGTGTGGCGCAGCGTGGGATGATGCTGGATCGAACTCAAAGCCAGCCTGTCGGTTTAGGGCAAGGCGCGGTTCCGAATCTGCCTCGCGCATCTAGCGGATTGCCCATGCCGAGCGCGGGCGTTGGTATGACCGCGCCGAGGGTGGGTGGTATGATGAACTCCGGACCGTTGCCGCGCGCATATCCAACCATCGGATCGCAGGGGGATGTGAACGGGCTGCCCAAGATGCAAGGGGGAGGACCGGAGCTGGACTCCGCCGGGGGCATGGGCGGTGGTTTGGGCGGCTTCGCGCAGGATCAGAAGGCGTTAGGATTTGATGATTCGGAGTTCCCCACGCTAGGTGGTGGTGGTATGCCTCAGCGAGTTGCTTCGTTCGGGAGCGGGTACGGCGGAATGTCTGGGGAAGGGTACGAGAGCGTGTATGATTTTTCAAAGCCTCAGCAGGACTTTAGCATGGAGAAGGAGGACTTCCCCGCCCTTGGTGGTAAGGGTCCTGGAAACATGGGAGGGCTCGTGCCCCCGCAAGGCTTTGACGTCAAGGAAGGAGCGGGTCAATCGTATCCTCCATTGGCTCGCCAGAGCTCGGGCGGAGTTGGTTTCGGCGCTCAAGCGCCAGGGCGACAAGGGGTCGCTCCGGGCGGCGTCCAGTTCGAAAGCGGGACCCAGCAATCCTCCGGCAAGCCATCCGATGCGGGACCGAGTGGGACTTCGCAGATGGATCGCTATGGCCTGCTCGGTTTGCTTCCAGTCATTCGTATGGTGAATCCGAATGTGTCCACCCTCGCTCTTGGCGCCGATTTGACCATGCTCGGTTTGAATTTGAACTCTCCGGACAGCCTGTGCAAGTCGTTCACGTTGCCCTGGAATGACTCGGCGCCGAAGAATGATTTGGAGCTCACTATTCCGTCTGCGTATTCGCAGCAAGTGAGCCGTTGTCATCCCGCGGTGTTCGCCAAGTTCCAACAGGAAACGCTGTTTTACATTTTCTACAGCATGCCGGGAGAAGACTCCCAGCTGTTTGCTGCGGATGAGCTCGTGCAACGCGGTTGGGGCTTCCACAAGGAACTCAAGGCGTGGTTGATGCGCGTGGCAAACACCGAGCCAGCAAATCAAACCGAGCAGGGTGAACGAGGCTCTTTTTGGGTCTTTGATCCCGTTGCGTGGGATCGAGTGAGGAAGGATAACTTCACGCTCCAGTACGATCAGTTGGAAACGCGTCCAACGGTTCCAGTACGCGTCGAAACGGGTTTGCGTTGATCTCGCTACGAGATGGACACTGTAGAGGTAGTGATTGAAAACTCCTTAAAATTTGCAAAAAAAAAGTCCACAAGATCTTTCAAATCGCGCGCCTTCAACTATCACGTGAAATATGATTACATGACGAAGTTCGAAATCGGGATGATAATCTCGTTCCGCCTGAGCAGCGGGTTGGTGAAAGGGTCGTTGTATTGTGCGAGCGCGGCATTGCCGTCAGCCTTCAAGCTGTCGTTTTTTATGAGTTGACGGAGCTTCTCCTCAACGTCTCTCGCCGACTCCTCCGTGGCGACACCGTTGAACCTTTTAGCGGCAAAAATACCTCCTTGCTCTTCCTTTATCACTACCTTTTCGTTTGTGCTCGCCGGGAGCGCGTCCATCGACTTTCCGGAGACAACAAACTGCATCTTATTGCTCTTCGTGAACACGGGTGTCGTCATTTCCATCTTCGTACCGCTCGCGTTGGCGCGGCCGAATATGTAACCAGCGAGTGAATTGAAAGCTTGACCGGCAGCTTGCCCCTCCATCTTCGTAGGAGCGCCGCTCTCTGGCATTTCCTTGACATCTAAGCCCGGGCCTGTTTCCGCGACGAGATAAGGATCGTACCTTCGCACTTCGTAGTCTCGCATCTTCTTGAGCACCACGTACCCCGGAGTATCTAGTGTCGGCGTTTGCGTGAAATCGAAAATTTGCTTCAACACCTCGGCCACGCCCTCCGGACTGAGATGACGTTGATTCTCAATCGAGTCCCACGTGTCCACGTGCGTCTTCACCTTTTTCGTCGCCGGGTCCAATCCCATGATGCTCGTCCCCGTAAACGTCAGCGTCGGTCGCCACACGAACGGGAACGCCGGGACACTCATCTTCATCGTCCACCTCGTCGTGATTTCCCAGTCACCACTCTGGTATATGTCGTGCATCACGTACTCGGGCGCGAAGACGCGTCGAAGCATCTGAATGTTAAAGTTGTACCCGCCAAAACTGTCGTACTTGGTCAGCGGATCCTCGAATGACACGTCCGGCGCGTACAACGACGCATCGATTCCAACCTCATCGAACAGATGCGTCAGATCCTCCGCCAACGCCGCGCACACGCGCTTCGACTCCTCGGGCGTGAGTCCCGTCGACGTCGACGCCGTTTGTTTCGCCTCCGACGCCGCGCGCGACTCCACCGCGCGCGCGTTCGCTCGCTCACGCGGGCGAGATGCGACGTTACGTCTGATTCCACCGCTCGCGCGCGCCAGCGCGACGCGCATGTCGTCGATCCGCGCGCGTCTCTGGGACGGGCGCGCCCGCGCCCGCGCGCCTCGGCGCGTCGCGGTCGCTCGTCCGCACATCGCACCGCGCGCACCCGCGCGCGACGCGACCGCGCCATGGTGGCGTCGCGACCGCGATTCGATGCAAATGAAATTCCCACGTCGTTTCCTTCCCCACGCGCGCTCGAGCGCGGGGTGCTTCGCGTGCGAAGGTCGCGCGACGGCGTCGATGTGCGCATCGCGCGCGACGGGGTGATGCGTCTTTCGACGCGCGCGGACGGCGCGAAGGCGCGCGGGATGGAGCTCGGAGTGGGCGAAACAGAGAGAAACCTCACGGATGCGTTCGCGCGGACGATCACGACGGAGGGTGGGCGACGGGCGACGATGCGGGCGAAGCTCGGGATCGGGACGCCGCGCGCGATGCGTCGCGAGTTCCGAGAAGGCGAACCGTCGTCGATTGAGGGCGACGCGGAGGCGGAGGGCGACGCGCCGCTGTTCGTGCGACAGCCGCGAGACGCGATGGGACGACCGAGACCGTCGTCGGATGTGTGCGATGTGTATAGACTGAGCGATGCGGCGAGCTCGGCGAGGTTCGATCCGTCGAGTCTGAAGACGGACGCGAATGCGCTTAAAGGCGAATTCCAAAAACAATTTTGGTCAATCAAGTCTCGAATGATGGATTGCGTCGTCATGATCAGACATGGGTCGTTTTATAACATGTTCGACGTCGATGCGGATGCGGGCATGGCGGTGGGATTGAGACTCACCGGAGGAAACGCCGGTTTCATGCGAAAGGTTGGATGCCGCGTCGAGTCGTTTGACGAATGGGCGGCGAGATTAATCGCAAGCGGGCGAGCGGTGGCACGAGTTGAACAGATGGAGGCCGCGGCAGAACCGGGTGCCGTGATCAACCGGGAGTGCTGTGAGATACTGACACCGGCTATCGATCGTGGTTTGACTCTGAACGAGGGGTCGAGCTTCTTTCTCACCATCGCAGAGGACGAATCGACGCTGAATCGATTCGGTGCGTGCGCGATGGATGTTCAATCTGGGAAAGCCGCACTCGCTACGCTGAGCCTCGAAGAACTCCTTACCGTGTTGGTGCAGTACGAACCTCGCGAAGTGGTGATTTCGGAGACGCTCAGCGACGATGCCCGGCGAGTTCTTGTCGCGTACTCGAGAACAGGCGAATCCGCCAACGTGCCTTTGCGAGTGTTAGAGCGTGGTGGCGCAAAAGTTCCTACAACTCGCGGCGCGGATGTATTACGCGCGGTGAAGTATTTTCACGAGGATCACGTGCCTTTAGAAGATACGCTCGCACGCGCGTCAGATACGGAACTGCGAGCTGTTTTCTTCGCCATGCGGCATCTCTCTTGGTGCGGCGTCATCGAAGACGTCTTTGCCCGAGTCAAGTTTGAAAACATGATGCCCGTCTCTGCCGAACCGACGGAAGCACGTTCCGGAGAGCGGCTGTCTGCATTCACACTTGCGCGCGACCTGACATATATGAAACTCGACGCCGAGGCGATCAAGAGCTTGCACATTCTCACTGGAGATACTGGAAAAATCAAGGGATCGCTGTTTTCATTTCTGAACAACACCACGACCTCACCGGGACGTCGACGACTGCGACAATGGCTGATCCGACCTCTTCGGCAGATTTCTGCGATCGATGCTCGATTGGACGTCGTCCAAGAGTTGTCGAGCGATCATTATACACTCCAAACGCTACGTGGCGCCATGAAACGATTAAAGTCAGATTACGAAAGACTCTTCACAAAATCTTGTCGTCTGGCCATCAAGTGTTCCAAAGTTTACAACATTGTACGATTCAACCAGTCCTTAACGCGTGACGTGGATGACATGGGCCTCAGCGATGTTGCACCGAAAGGTGCTCACACGCTGGAGGAAATCCTATTGGAAGCTGTGAACATGGTTAGTTTTTGGGAGATGCACAAGCGTGAGCTGATGCCGTTTGTACAGCTGCTCGAAGCGCTCATTGACATTTGCGATGTGGCCTCCACACTCGACCACCTGGTAGATCGCAACGTCTCTATCTCCTCGCTAATTCAGGACCTAAGCGGAGTCCGGGATTTCGCCCGGCAGCTGCGATCGTCTCTCGTGGTCACTGCGCTGTCCAAAAAGTCATTCGTAGTAACGCCATCCCCAGACTTCTTTATCGAATACGGCGAAGCCGCTCAAGACGCAATGCGAGAGCGAAGCATGGACTCCATCGCTCGACGCCAATCTCAACTCACGCGCAAGGAGCTCAGGCGTATATACATTCCTTTGAGCGACGATGATGACGATCGCGATGCCGATGAACAAGATGCTGCCGATCGTGCAGATTTGGCAGCAGCGGACGCTTTCACGGAGCTCATGCAAGCTTTCCGCGAAGAAATACCTCGTTTCGAGCGGGTGGTGAGTGCCATGTGCGATTTAGACGTCTTACAGAGCTTTGCAATGACGTGCGCGTCATCTCGAGGGGCCGTCGGGTTTACTCGACCAAAATTTTCGAGCGCTTCGTCCAACTTGTTGGAGCTCGCTCGATCGTGGCACCCTCTCCTGAAGCCAAGTATGGTTGATGACGCGAAGGGCATCACCCATGAGCGCGGTATAGTTGATAACGACGTTTCGATGAAAGTTCCGTTCATTCTCCTTACTGGTCCGAACATGTCCGGCAAGTCCTCTCTCCTTCGTCAGATTGCCATCGCTGTCATCATGGCGCAGATGGGATGTCTCGTTCCGGCTGCGTCGTGTGAGTTGAGCGTAGTCGACGCCGTTATGACGCGAATCGGTGGCGATGATAACTTGGCAAACGGTGTGAGTACGTTCTTGAATGAAATGCACGGCGCCGCGAAGATCATGAAAGAAATGACGCCGTCGACGCTAATAATCTTTGACGAACTTGGACGTGGTACATCGACACTCGATGGATACGCCCTTGCGTTCGCTGTCTCTCTCCATCTCATCAGAGACACCTTGAAACCACGAACGCTCTTTGCCACGCACTACCATGAGCTCATCAAAGATTTGGCAGGAGTCGTTGCGGCTGAAAATGCCTTCGTCTCATGTCACATTGGTGTGCAAAATATTGACCGAATGCTTCGAATGATGTACAAGCTCGAGCCGGGCGGCGCGCCGTTGGGCAGTTGTGCTCTGAACGTCGCCAGATTGGCAGGTTTTCCTCCGGGAATCTTGACTCGGGCTTCGCACGTTGCGCAGACCGTGAACTTCTCCAGGAATGCTCAGACAGGTGCGGCTTCGACGTATGAGCCTCCTGATGCGTTGCTCACCAACGACGAACACGTCGCCTTCTCGCTTCTTGTGTCAGATCCTGCCGTCGTCGGTGACGCCGAGGCGCTTGGCGACGGTCTTTCTTGGGCAAGGGAATTCCACGGACTCTGGAAAAGGTGTCGAGAGTTGATCCTTCAGGCGAATGAGCCGTAAGGCTCGCCGCTTACTTGTGATGCTCACGTCCCATCTTATCGTGTACTTGAAAGTTGTAAATATACCGCAGTGCTCGACTCGCCATACCGATGGCCACGTCCGCGCCGCGTCTTCTGGCAATCGCGTCGTCGTCGCGCGCGCGAACGCGTGTCGATGAATCGATGCACGCCGCCAGAGCGTCTGCGAGACGAGTTACTTTCCACAGGCGAGGATTAGTCGTCCCAGCACGAGCTACAGACGAGGGCGCAGGCGACGTTCCCGAGCGCTCGAATAACGACGGGGACGATGATCGTCCGAGTGAACTCTCTCCGATGGACATGCGCATATTGCAGCAGCGCATGCAGTCCATTCGAGAGCAAGAGGCGGCGCTGGATGTACTTCGCGTTGTTGTTTTGGACGCGAGCGTGCCGCATCAGGTGCTGCCGCTCACGTTCGACGCAAGTAATACGAGGCGAAAGCTCAACGCAGGGACATGGCTGGGTGAGGACGTTCAGGTGGGGGATAGATTCGGCATGCTCGGCCAGGCGCCGTCGAACGGGCAGATTTTGCCCAACGGCGTTGTCGTAACTGTGAACAGAGTCATGATGAAGCCGTCCGGAGAATCGCTCATTGAGCTCATCGCTGGGCAGCGTTTCGCTATAGTTGGTTCGCCGTTCGAAGACGAGACGAACGAAAACGCACCGAGCGCGCGAGTACGTTGGATCGAGGATCATCTGGGAGCGGGTGCACAAACGGTGGACGGCGCGGAACTGAACAACGGTGACGTTGATCCGTCGACTTGCGACGAGAGCTCGAAAGTTTTGGCGCTGGAACTCCCAGATCTTGTAGAAGAGTGGAAGTCACTCGTAATCACGAAAAAGAAGGAGCGACATCCCGATCAATTGAAGCTGATTATGAGCCATCTGGGTCCGATGCCGAGCGTGGACAGACCGGCGGAACTCGCGTGTTGGATCGCCGGTCTCATCAATCCGATCCCTGCACTCGGCGTGGCGTACGAAATTCGTCCTGCATTGTTATGCGCACCGACGGTCGGCGACATGATTCGTGTCGTCTCTCAGGGAATCCGACTTAGCATCGATAAACTGCGTGGCTCGCCGGAGTTTTGAGCGCGGCCCATCTTAGACCATCTATCGTGTACCAACGCATTTAATATCGTCCACCTGTTCAATTTTTCATATTCTCGACGGCGTCTATCGATACCACTTCATGAGTCTTGCCGCTCGTGTCCGCCCGGTCACCGCATAAACGCGCGCGCGAGAGAGATGTCCCGCGGAAGCACCGCCGGGTACGACCGGCACATCACCGTCTTCTCCCCTGAGGGTCGACTCTACCAAGTTGGTGCGTCACTCGGCGCGCGCGTTTCCTCGAGCGCGAGGCGTTGGCGCGACGCGAGAGCGCGATGCACCGAACGTGAGATCTGACCGCTGAAGCGCCTTCTCGCTCGCAGAGTACGCGTTCAAGGCGATTAAATCCGTCGGGATCACGTCCATCGGTGTCCGTGGACGAGACTCGGTGTGCGTCGTGACGCAGAAGAAGATTCCGGTGCGTCAGAGGAGCGGCTGCGAGGGTGCAGAGGGCGGGGCGATCGATCGTGACTGCGCGAAAGGTTTTCTTTGTGCTGCGCATGCGGAGGGGCGACAGCGATGAGCGACGTGTAGACTGACGCTCGTGGGTTGGGTCGTCGCGCGAACAGGACAAGTTGATAGATCCGTCGGATGTGACGCACATGTATAAGATTACGAAAACCGTGGGGATGTGTGCCACGGGCAAAGGACGTACGTATATTTGTGTGCTCGCGAGAGTTGGACGTCGTACGCGCGCGCGTGATTTCACGCATAGTTCGACTGACGTTGGCATTCGTTTGCTCTATCGCTCGCAGCGGATATCCGTGACATTGTGCAAAAGGCGCGGAAAAAGGCGGCAGACTTCAAAGAAAACTACGGGTACGACGTCCCGGTGGACGTGCTGGCGAACATTCTCGCGGACGAGTTCCAAGTCTACACTCAACACGCATACATGCGCCCTCTTGCGGTGATGGTAATTCTGGTCTCCATTGATGAGGAGCGTGGCCCGAGCTTGTATAAGTGTGACCCGGCTGGGTATTACGTCGGTTACAGTGCGACGAGCGCGGGTTCGAAGGAGGTTGAGGCGGTGAACTACTTGGAAAAGAAAGTAAAGAGTGGGTCATCTTTCGATGCGAATGAGACGGTGCAGCTCGCGATCAGCGCACTGCAGCACGTGCTCGGGGAAGAGGTCAAAGCGAGCGAGTTGGAGGTGGCGTTAGTTACGGCGGACAACCCCGCTTTCAGAGTTATCAGTGAGAGTCAGGTCGAGGAGCACCTGACTGCCATTTCGGAAAGAGATTAGAGCTGCGGAGTCCGTTTTGTAATGTACGGTAGCCTTTCAAATTTCTAGATGTTTTCCTCATCGCTTAGCTCGTCGCTATCCAATTTCTCAATTGCGTTTTTGATGGAATTCACGTCGGCATTTGATGGACGCAGGTCGAGCGCTATGCTAAAGCTGATCATTGCTTTCTCCTGGAGACCGAGTTTCTTGTAAATCCGACCCATCAGAAAAAAGACACTCGCCTCCTTTGGTGCGATTTCTTGTAGCTTGTTGAGCTCCTCCAAAGCTGCTTCGTAGTGTTCATCGCTCATCAACACTGCCGCCTTTTCGTACCGCGCCAACGGATTCTTTGCATCCAACGCGATCGCTTGGGAGAGTAGCGCCAGCGCTTCGTCATTCTCGTTCAGAGCGTGTTTAGCCATTCCTGCGTAGCAGTACAGCACACTCGACTTCGGATTGATGCTGAGCGCGTACCGGAAGTGATACTCGCTCATGATGTACTTCTCTTGGCGGTAGTACACCGTCCCGAGACCGTACCAGGCATTGTAATGTCTAGCATCTAGTCGCAAAGCAGCGCGGTAGCAGTTCATACTCTTTTCAAAGTCCTCATTTGCAAAGTATTCGTGTCCACTCAGCGTGTGTGCGTACGTGCACTTTGGATCGAGCTGTATGGCGCGTTGGAAAAATTTCAACGCTGTCTCGTGTTCATTCTGCAACGAGAAACAATTACCGAGCACACACCACGTTTGCGGTGCCAATCTATCGACAGCCTGTACTTCCTGCGCCAAATGTGCGAGTTTTACCTCCTCCTTCAAGTGCCAGAGAACGGTAGAGTATATGTCGAGTGACTCCAATCTATGCGGAGCCATAGCGTGTGCCTCTTCAAAAACTTTTGCAGCGTTGACGTAATCAACCAATTCCGCGTGCGCCTTCGCCACAGCACACAGCACGTACGCAGTGTTGTATTGAGACTTCGGAAGCTGCTCCAAGGACATGATGGCCTCCTCGCATCGATACATGGCGAGGTGTCGCAATCCTTCCGCGAGAGGGCGCAACATGTTGAATGCCAGCACCGCTCCCTCGCCAGTTCGCGCCGACGCGGCAGGTTGCCAGGTCCAGATGCCTTGCTCGCGAATGTCACCGAAACTACGACTCGTGTCGTACGAAACCTCACCATCTTCTGGAACTTGGCTGAGATGTAAATCATCATCACCTCTCGGCGGTGACATAGCGGCGTTCTGTAATCGCGCGGCTTGAATACGAGAGCTTCGACGAACAGCCGTAGACCCCTGATCGTCGCTAAACAATCTACCAGACACTTTGCGCAGTTTACCCTCGTCTGTAAACTTACGTCGGTCCCCGAACAATCCACGTGCGGCACCGATGGTTGTAGCAGCATCCTCTCCTGTTGCCGGTGCCTGTGCTGTGCTCGGTCTGCCTGTGCGCGGAGCACCCGTCGTTGGTCGCGCGCGACTCGCGGGCAGCTTTTGAGGCGGCGGAGGCGCAGCCATGGCCGAGATCGGGGATGGTGTAACGAAGGCACCGCCCAAGGAATCGACTGGTTCGCCAAATGTGCCGAAACCGATGGCGGGCGTGAGCAACTCAGAAGCGTCCCATCCCTCTCCAGCACGCGTGTGATCGCTCCCACCGGTGCTTGGAGGAACAGCAATATCACGCATAGGCGCCGTTGCCGGCGTGCTCGTCGCCATATCGTGATGCTCACTTCTTCGCGGACGCGCCGGCGACGTGGGAGCGGAACTACCTCCCTCATCACTGCGCGCACTCATCGACGCAAAAGCGCCCCCGGTGGACGTGATCGATGGATACATCGCCAGGATGCTATCTTCCCTGCTCGCAGACGCGCACGCCTTGGCCTCGGCGTCGGCGCCGAGCGCGCACAGTTCCTCGTATGCGACCCACATGAGAGGATCCGCAATAAGCGCCCGCGTGAAGCGCGCGATCGCCGCCGAACGTCTCCCCGTATCCTTGCAAATCAAACCCAGAAGAAACTCTCCCGCCGCACCACCACATGCGATGGCTTCGTCCTCGGCCACGCTTGGCCGACGCCTCGAACCGTAACCACCCGCGAACTCACCGTCGCCGACGCCGTCGCCACGCAGTGCGCGCTCTGCTTCCGCCAACCGTCCCAAATCATAACACGCCCGCGCGTGGAGATACCTCGCCGCGGGCGACGTCAACCGACTTCCTAATACCCCACAACACGCGTGCAACTTCCCTGCCGCGTACAAACACCGCGCGTGCAGTAACGCGTTTGGCTCAGTGTCCCGTAACGCCAGCAACCGCTCCGACAGAAACAGCGCGTTATCAACCCTGTGATTCTCCAGTGACTCTTTCGCCGCCGCCGCGAGCGTGGCCTCGAGAACCAGATCAGGAGCGACGTCCGCCGTGCCCTGGCTCATTGCCGACGACATCGTGCGCGACGTACGCGCCAAAGATTGACAGTTGAATCAGTCGCGGTTGATTTTTCAAACCACGCGCGTTCGATCGCGCGTCGTTCGCGCGTCGTTCGCGCGATGCGCTCGGGAACGGATCAGAACAGACCGATGTATGTTCCCGCGCGAGCGCGCCGAGCGCTCGGCGCGTCGCTCGCGCTCGGCGCGTCGTCGAGCGCGCGGTCGAGTGGCGAGTGACTGGTAACGTGAGAGAAAGAACTGCGTCGCCGCGTTCGCACACATTTTACAGAATTTCGATCGCGTCGCCGACGGCGATGTCGCCGGGGACGACGGCGACGGCGTAAAGACCGAGGTACGAACCTTTCTCGGAGAGCGTCGCCGCGTCGCGACCGAACACGGAGGCGCGGAGATGTGGAAAAAGCTCGCGGATGTCGACGTCCGGACGTACTCGTTTGTTTTCGGAATCCTTGTAACGAACTCGCGTGCTGGGACATCGGATCGTCGGCTCGTTCACGCGAAGGATAACGTCACTCCCGATGCGTACGTTGCGTCCGCACCAATTGAACTCATCGAATGGACGTAGGTTACCCGAATCGTCCTCGACGACGATGTTTGGACGAAAGCGCATCTCGAACTCATCGAATGTCTCACCCAACGCCTTTCCGAGTTCGTTCGCGTAGGAATCGTACACCGCTCGGACACTCGAGACGGTATTAATGTGCAGCACGTGTTCACTCGGGCGACCACCGACGTTTGCGAACGAATGACCCTCAGCGCGCGTCAACGTCGGCGCCAAAGTTGCTGTCTCCAATCGCGTCGCAAAAAACACCTCAATCTCCCGCCTACCCGCGATGTCGTTGTCGTAATCCTCACATCGCACCAATATCTCTCCCGTCGTTGCGCACGCGATCGCTAAACCTCGCTCATTGATCGCCAAACCGCGGTATGACGCGAGCGACGGGTCCGTGATGAGTTGATGGAACAGGTGCTTGTTGCTGTGGTGCCCCGCGTCCTTGTTCGCCCCCGCGAGCAAGATTTCCGACGCCGCGCCGCGCGCATCGTCGTGACGCCATCTTTCGCGCGCGTTCTCACCCCGCAACAGCGCGAACTCACGGTCTCGCGGCGTGGAGGAGCCCAACTGTATCCGAGCTCGCTCCAGTCGTTCGCCTCTCGCGCCCTTTAGCGGGAAGGTTTCGATGCGTTTGATGGTTCCCACGCGCCGCGCGCTCGCGTGTGGACGTCCAGACGTGGACGGTGTGTCCGCAGACGCTCCGGTGGGCGTGCGCGCGAGGGATCGCATGGTGCACGCGGTCGGATGTGAGGCGAAGCGTTCGGCGTCGCGCGCGAGAGGGACGCTCGGAGTGCTGAACTAAATTTTGGCTAAGGAGTCGTCGATGGCCTCTCGTCGTGCGCGAGAAGCGGCGACAGCGCTCAGGTCGGCGAACGGATCATTGCCAGGCGAGCGCGGAGGAGGACCGCGGCGCTCGACTTGCGGCGCGCGCGTGGGCGTCGATACCTGTGGCGACAGTTGGGATGGTGTCACCGCCTGCGAGGAGTAGAAATCGTTGCCGAACCCATACACGGGATTGGTATGCATCGCCGGCATTGAGCTCGGTCCGGATCCTCTCGCGGAGGCCGTCGACGGACGGGCCAGAAACGGGTTGGGCGACATCGAAACCGGACCGGAAGCCGAACCGGAAACTGGTACGGGGTACGATGTCACAACCGCTTGCGATGCGACGACGTCTCCGAAAGGATTAGCCGTGGTGGACGTCGATGCGGGCCCGCTCGGCACTTTGATGGCGTCGTCCAATTCGCTAAGCAAACTTTCTGTAGTGAACTTTTGCGGCGCAGACGTCGGCGGC
>Ga0181582_10002805_pt1 | contig 13926 bp, 8 predicted proteins | sample 071ome_32_FD_132438 | JGI IMG/M metagenome (GOLD analysis project Ga0181582, IMG submission 132438) | Coastal salt marsh microbial communities from the Groves Creek Marsh, Skidaway Island, Georgia - 071405AT metaG (megahit assembly) | ecosystem: Environmental > Aquatic > Marine > Intertidal zone...
GCACCCCTAGCCCCTGCTTTTGTACGGGTTCTTCTTGACGATCGGGTCGATAAAGTCCTTGCGATGGCCCGAGACCCTGGTGTATATGGTGAACGGGTTGAGGAAGGCCTGCTGGCACAAGGCCTTGTCGAGGACGCTCCCCGCGACTCCGTACTGGACTCCTTTGTAGTAGATAGGACCACCGCTGTCGCCACTACACGCACTCTTCTTGCCCACGCCGTATGGAATATTGGGGTTCCTGCCATAGAACCACTCTCCAACAACGCAGAATTCCTTCTCTTCCGTGATGGGACGGCAGTTGTAGGCATCGCCCCCGTCACCCCCGTCACACGCATCGGGCCTCTTGTTTTGACGCGGGCACGGCGCCTGACCTGGACGTCGAAGTTGGAGATCGGCCTCGTAGAGACGAGGCGGGGACACCGCAACATACGGGCCAAAATCTGTGGGATCTCGCAACTCCTTGAGATAGTCGTTCGAAATGCCAAAGCCGACTGCCGTCATCTGAATCATGTTCCGGAGCTTGGAGCGATGCTTGGCCAGTTTGACGAAGGGCCCACTCAGCGGCTGACTGGTTTTCACGCGAATGATGGCGATATCGTTCCCGTCACTATTGTGGTAGTCCGGATGAACAAAGATCTCGACGGCTTCGGTCAATTCGTCCGCACTCTTGAGGCGATCATAATCAGGGTCGTACTTGATGTTGCCCTTGGCAACGTACACCTTTGTCTTGCGCGGGTTCTCTATGAAGTCGACGCAGTGGGCGGCCGTCAGCACGAGATTCTCTTGGATGGCCTGGCGTACGAGCGTAGCGCGTAGCGCGAGTGAGAGTCAAGTCGAGTTGCCCGTGAAGCTCCAGGGGGAAAGAGAGAGAGTCGGGGCGCGCTAGCGCACGTCTGTCGTCGAGGTCAAAACCGCACCGTGCCCCCGCAGCTCTGGCGCTGGTTCTCGTCCAATATCAACACGTACGAACCGTGTTCGTCCTTCCCGGCAGGTTCTCCACCGATGATGCGGCTGGCGACGACGAACAGGACCGAGCGAGTGCGTGAGGGAGAAAGTCGGTGGCTTCGATTTCTCGAGATTTTCGGAAATTTTAACCGACGCGTCCGTACCTCTCCGCTGTTTCGACCGGCCCGACCGAGTCGGCCACGGCGAGGGCCAAAAAGGCGCACAAGACGCTGCAAAAGAACGGTATCTTCATGGATGATCACTTGAACGATAGCTATAGCTAGGAGAAGAAAAATGCTGCCTAGCTAGCTAGCTAGGTTAGGTTCCTATAGGAAGCTTTGATCAAAACTTTGACGAATATGATCATCTCGCACTTGTTTCGATTCGGTTTGCTTTCTCTGTTCTCATGCAACGTGTGCGCGTCCATTTGTGGCGTACCGGAGCAGGTTTGTCGGAAAAAATCGTCCTTGTACACCCGACGAGAAACTGCTCACAGACCTCGACCGTTCCTTGCAGGTGGGCGACGTATGGGTTGAGCTCCCGGGAAAGGCTGGCACGGTCATCTCGCCGCAGTCGGTTCCGGTTGCTGGGAACATGACCAGTGAGCAGATCGCGACCATCGGTCTCGGAACGAATGGAACGCTGCCTATTCCGCTTTTCATCCAGTTGAACGACGAATTCATGAACAGTTCAGATGCAGCCTTTGTGCCCCCTGACGTCATCGCAGAGCTCAAACTTCTGAACGATTTCTATACGACTGAAAGGGCGGGTATGGTTATTTGCGACGTGTATACCTCGCCCGCAGGAACGTCCAGCAGGGCTTGGCGTCCGTACAATCTGACACGCGGTTGGCATTCAGCACTGTGGGGCACGTGCAATCCGTCCAAGGGGTGGTCGGCATCGGGGATCGACGCGTCAGTCGATTTGGTGGGTGAATGCAACCCTGATGCAACCAAGTGCCTCTGGGTGCAGACCTTCCGCCCTGGGACCGAACAATTCGGGGCAGCACTTCAGTCCGTATCGGTGAAAGTGCGCAGTGCGCTCACCGAGGCACAGATCCAGTCGTGCTGTTTCCCGTCATCGGAAGCTGCCCGCGACTGCTCGGCCGTCGAGGATGTCGTCAGCGGGTACGACGTGGCGGCCGAGGACTATTCGATATTTGCCGCGTCTTCGTCAGCGGTCGCCTCGTTCTCCGCCCATGTCGCAATCTTCGTGTTGATTTTTTTCTCTCTGTAGCCTTGTGACTAATGAGTTGTCGTCTCGCAGTCAGTCGCTCGGCACAGCAGGCCGCAGCTGCCACGAACACGGCGAGGATCACCCAGTACATCTTGCTCGTTTTTCGAGAACGGCCCGGTCGAATCGTGCGCCCTCCATCGGACACAGACACGTGATCCAGTCACCCAATAGATCACGATATGACGTGGTGACACACGCCGCGGCGTCGTTTCCCGGATCGATGGACGAGCCGGACGAGCGCTGCTCTTGACCTTGGTCAGACCTAGGGTCCAGCCTGGTCAACTCCAGGCGACTTCCCTTGCCACCCGCCCACCGCGGCCGTACCAGATCCAGAGCCTTTATTCGTCCCCGAAATATGTGGCGCAGGCTCTTCGTCCGCTGCTTGGGGGGCCCGTTGCCGCCCACGCCCCCGTCTGACGAGCGCGGCCGGCGACGGGACCGGGACCGGGAACCACGCCTAGACCGCGAGGAGGAGGAGCGACGCGAGCGGGAGCGGGAGGCGGCATATCAGAAGTCGCAGTACGAGGTGTATCGGCTTCACGAGAAGATTCACGATCTCAGCACGCAGCTCGACCTGGAGCGGACGGAGAACGAGCGTGAGCTGGGGATGGAGCGGGCCTCGCTTGAGACGAGGTCTCGGCAGATGGCCGAGCAGATGCGGACGTGTTTGGCGCGTATTGACGAGCTCGAGCGGGTGAATCATGTCTTGCGAGAGGATGCGGGGATCGCCGCGCGACGGGAGAAGAGCTTCGCCGGGCAGCTGGCGATGGTTCGCGAGGAGTTGGAGCGGCGCGAGGAGGAAAAGGCGGCGCTCATCAGCTCCCTCGAGACGGCGCTGGCGACAATCTACAAGCTGAAGAAGACGAAGACGGTATCTACATTTTGTTACTCATGACCCGGCCGCCGCCCTCTTGTTGACGAGGATGATTGAAGAATGCCCATGCATCTTGTACGTGCCTTCGACGCCCGCGTTGCCGCCGGCGACAAAGTCCCTCGGCGCGGGCAGGTTCGTGTCCACGATCCGGCACCACTTCCTGCCTTGACCGGCGTACGGCAAGCCGACCGTCACCTCAAAGTGGTGCGCGTTGATCGCGCAGTAGAGGTCTCCCTCCCACTCGCCCTTGTCGTGCAGCGTAAACGCCAGAAACTTGCTGCTGGCGTCGTCCCAGTTGTCTTCATGCCACGTGATGCATCCATCGGACATGAACTCGCGCCGTCCAAGCAGCGGGCACGAGCGCCTGAACCCGATGATGCTCTTGTAGAAGTGGTAAAAGGCGCCGTCGGCCTTGGCGGCGTCCAGCGCCTCCCAGTCAAACTGTGTCATGTCGTTGTCGTGGCCGTACCAGTTGTTGTTTCCGTGCCTAGTCTGCCCGTACTCGTCTCCAGAAAGCACCATGGGGGTCCCCTGCGACATCATCAACACCACCATCATGTTCTTCATCTGCCGCAGCCGCAGCGCGTTCACGCCCTCGTCTCCGCTGGGCCCCTCGCACCCACAGTTCCACGAGAAGTTATCGTTCGTTCCGTCGTTGTTGTCCTCCCCGTTTGCCCCATTGTGCTTGCCGTTGTACGACACGAGGTCCCGCAGCGTGAAGCCGTCGTGCGCAATGACAAAGTTGATCGAGTTGAACGGCTTCCGGTCGCTCTTCGCGTAGAGATCCTGGCTTCCGCTCATCCGCGTCGCCAGAGCCGACTTCAGACCCTCGTCGCCCTTGACGAACCGCCGCACGACGTCTCTGTAGGCGCCGTTCCACTCGCTCCACTTCCGGTAGGCGGGGAAGCTTCCCACCTGATACGCCCCCAGGTCCCACGGCTCGGCAATGATCTTCACCTTGCTCAGCACCTCGTGCTTGGCGATCGCGCGAATCAGCGGCGGATCGTCCAAGAGGTTCCCGCGCTCGTCCCGACACAGGCACGTGGCCAGGTCGAACCGGAACCCGTCGACGTGATACTCCTCCACCCATCGCACCAGGCTCTCGATGACCAGATCCTTCCCACGCCTTCCGTTCACGTTCACCGTATTGCCACACCCGGAAAAGTTGACCAGCGCCGGGTGTCCTCCCGGCACCTGCTGATAGTACTCCAACGCGTCAATCCCGCGCCAAGACAGCAGATACGGGTCCGCATCGTCGCTCTCCGCCGTGTGATTATATACAACGTCGAGAATAACCTCGATCCCCTTGCAATGAAGCGTCTTGACCATCTCCTTGAACTCGTCTGCCGCCGCCAACGCGTTTCCCGCCGGCGACAGCCCCTTCTCGCTCCCAAACCTCGACATTGGCGCCATAAAGCTCAAGTGAGAGTACCCCCAGATATTCACCATATGGTCCCGCGGGTTCTTCTGCCTCTGGAACTCGAGCTCGTCGTACTCAAAGATCGGCAGCAGCTCGACCGCGTTGACCCCGAGCTCCACCAGGTGGTCTGCCTTCTCTGCGACCCCCTTGAAGGTGCCCCTGGCGTCTTCCGGCAGACCACTCGACGGCGCCGCCGTGAAGCTCCGCACCGAGAGCTCCATGATGACCAGGTCCTCCTCCGGGATACCCGGCCTTGCGTACCCGGCCCCCCAGTCAAACTCCCCCTTAGTAAGATCAAACGTCCCGTAGGACATCGAGCCCTTGACCGGCTCAAACTTCTCAAACGCATCCCGCACCCCAAACCGACTCCTCCCGGCAACATTGGGCGCGTACGGATCCAGGAGCACCCTGCTCGAGTCCCAACGGAACGGCGTCTCCCAGCCCCCGCGGCCCTCCACCCGATAGCCGTACAGGACCTCCTTCTGCGGAAGACCGGCAACATACCCATGAAACACGCCCTCCACGTCGTCCTTGGTCATCGGCAGCGACGCCGCCTCGTTCCCCTCGTCGTCAAAAATGACCAGCGAGACGGCCACGGCGTTCGGTGCAGCCAACGCAAAGTTGACCCCAGGAGCGGCCGAGTCGGCGACAGACGGGCCAAGCGGGTACGGCCGACCCGGCTGGATGTCATACACAGACTGATGACGCCCGGTCGCGTCCGCCCCGTCCGCCCCGTCCGTCGCCGAGGCCGGGGTGGCGCCTGGCCGAGAAAACCACGGGGTTTGTCCCGTCATGGAGTTGGACACCCGACGCGGTCGATGCGGTCGATGAGGCCGATGAATATACGACAGCGGAGAAAGCGCGCGCTGTGGAATAGCCGCGTGCAGGGACATTTCTTGCTGATGATGCACCGACGATTCAAATTCGACGATTCGACGCGATCTCGGTGAAGAATATCGTCCGCGCGTCCAGTCTCGTGCGCCTTAATGGATGGATGAATCTATAAACGTATTCGGCGCGAAGAGATCTGTCAGCGAAGAGCTCGCTGCGGAGTCCAGCTTCGCGAGGCACCGGTACCGAGGTTCCCCGCCACCTCGACCTGCGAGGAGGAGGCCTCCACGTTTACACAATCCATACCAGTTTACACAATACATACCCTTGCTCCGATCACCGCTGTGCGTGCCGAGTCGTCGAGTCCACCACGCTGCGGCGAGCGGTCGTGCATGACGAGAACGTATTGCATCCAATTCTCGATTCTTCTTCCGAATGGCAGGCAGTAAGAGTGCGCGCAGGCGGCCACGGGTGCATCCCGAGCCACAGAAAGAGGATGCGTTCGATGCATTGGACGAACCTGAGAGCCCGGACGCATCGAGTCGAGACGAGTCGTTCGAAATCGCCGACTTGGACGACGGGTCTGGGTCTGACGAGGAGCGCTTGGAGGAGGAGAGGCGGGAGGCCGAGCGTGTGGGGGCGGATCTTGACGTCGAGGACGCGATTCGCGCGTACCAACGGGCCCTCGAGGGGGGCGGGGAGGGCCGAGAGGCTGGGAGCGGGTCTGATGAAGCCGAGTTTGGTAGCGTGTCAGACTCTTCTGACGTTGACGACGTTGACGACGTTGACGATGCGGCGTCGGATTCTTCCGAGGAGGAGCGTCCGCAGAGGAACACGGTGGGTGCCGTGCCGCTCTCCTGGTATGACGACGAGCAGCATATCGGGTACGACCAGGCGGGGGAGCAGATCCTCAAGTCGCGGCGTAAGGACAAGTTGGATGCGTTGTTGGAGAAGACGGACGATCCGACGGCGTACCGGAAGGTGTACGATCAGTATAACGACGAGGAGATTACGCTGACGAAGGAGGAGATGCGGATGATTCAGAACATCCGGACGGGGCGGTTTGCGCATGCCGAGTCCATGGAGTTGTACCCCGAGGAGAACGATTGGTTCAGTCGGCATAAAGAGGTGATGCCGCTGAGTGCGGCGCCGGAGCCGAAGCGTCGGTTCGTGCCGTCCAAGTGGGAGGAGAAGAAGGTCGTCAAGCTGGTGCGGGCCATCAGGAAGGGGTGGCTGAGCACGCAGGCGGCGCCCAAGGCGCCGACGGTGTACGAGCTGTGGGGACAGGCGGACGGGGACGGGGAAGGGCAGAAGACACTCGCCGGACTGACGTACCTGGCGGCGCCCAAGATGGTGCTGCCCGGGCACGAGGAGAGCTACAACCCGCCGAAAGAGTACTTGTTGACGAAGGAGGAAGAGATGCAGGCCAAGTTGGAGGCCGAGGAGAGCGAGTTGCCGCCGCCGTTCATCCCGCAGGCGTTTGATTGCCTGCGGAAGGTGCCGGCGTACGAGCGGTTCGTGAAGGAGCGGTTCGAGCGGTGCCTTGACCTGTATTTGTGTCCGCGGGCGAGGGTGAAGCGGATGGAAATGCGGGACCCGGAGAGCTTGGTGCCAAAGCTGCCCAAGCCGAAGGATCTCCAGCCGTTCCCTGCAATTCTGAGTGTTCGGTACGTGGGGCACAAGGGCAAGGTGACGAGCCTGGGCGTGCACCCGAGCGGGCAGTGGCTGGTCAGCGGGGGGAAGGATGGGACGATGCGGTTGTGGGAGGTGCGCACCGGGCGGTGTATGCAGGTGTTTACGTTTGGTGAGAAGGGCGACGTCGTCCAGCGGGTGGCGTGGTGTCCGAGGCGGGAGCTCGGGCTTGTGGCTGTCGCGGTGGGGAAGCGGGTGGTGCTGGTCCCGGTGAAATTGAGCGAGGCGGCGTACGTTGCGGCGACGGAGGCGCTCGAGGCGGTCGCGGGCGACGGTGACAGCGGTGACGGTGGTGAGGAAGAGGAGGAGGGCGATGCGGCCGCGGGCAAGCCGGCGACGTGGGCCCTCGACAAGGCGGTCGTGACGTCGAGTGCCGGTGCTCCGGTGCCTGCGGTCGCCATCAAGCATTCGTTTGAAGTCAAAGACGTCTCCTGGCACGCCGCAGGCGACTACTTTAGCTCGGTCTGCCCCAAGGGAAACACCAAGGCGGTCCTCGTCCACCAGCTCAGCAAGGGCCACAGTCAAAACCCCTTCAGAAAGAACAAGGGCATCGTGGCTCGTGCCATGTTCCACCCGACGAAGCCGTTCTTCTTCGTCGCCACCCAACAGGCTGTCCGAGTGTACAACCTCGCAAAGCAGTCGCTCGCCAAGAAGCTCGTCTCAGGGTCGGGCGTCATCACGAGCATGTCGATCCACCCCAGCGGCGACCACGTCATCCTCGGGGGTGAAGACAAGAGGGTGTGTTGGTTCGACCTCGACCTGAGTGTCAAGCCGTACAAGGCCCTGCGCTACCACGACGCAGCCGTCCGGGGCGTCGCGTTCCATCAGACCTACCCGCTCTTCGCGTCGGCGAGCGACGACGGCACCGCCCACGTGTTCCACGGGAAGGTCTTCAGCGACCTGATGACCAACCCCATGATCGTGCCCGTCAAGATTCTGAAGGGTCACACGAAGAGCAAGAGAGGGGAGGGTGTGTCCGAGGTGGTATTCCATCCCAGCCAGCCTTGGGCGTTCACGGGGGGCGCTGATGGCAACGTGCACCTGTACTGTAATCCGTAGTCGGTCTGTAATGTGACGCCTCGTGCTCGGGCGAAGAGAAGGGACTGTGAGACGTTCGCCCGCGTGCATGTACTCACGCGTTGAACGCATCCCCATGACGCGTACATCGGCTTCAGAATTTGCAGCACAAACATAATTATTTTTCTTAAGGCGACTCAAGCACACAAGGAACACGGATCTTTCACCCCGACCTCGCTTCTCGCATTTGGTTCCTGCTGGAGCGCGTCGAAATTTTTTGACTCGTTCGGTTTTCATGGCCGACCCCGTACAGACGACCGTCTCGTGCTCTTCTGGCGATGACGATGAGGCGTATAACCTCGGGTACGCGATAGCTAGTGTGTTCGTCGTGCTCATCGTGTCGTTTGTCGGGTTCATGACGCCACTGTGGATATCGGATATCGGGTCGCAACGGGGGGTTCAGCTTGCGATTGTCGCGTGTGGTGCTGCAGGCACGTCTGTGATTATCGCCGTGGCGTTTCACATTCTTGGAGACGGCACAACGCTGTTACTCAACCCGTGTCTTCCGGAATCGTTCCTCGACGCCTACCCGTTCTGGGGGCCGGTACGTGCACTTGCGTTGCCCGTGGTGGCAGAGTCTTGGCAATGCGTACTTACACGGCACATCAACTTTTTGTAGTTATTTGCGGCCATCACAATCCTGCTGGCCATGCTCGTCGATTACTTCCTCAGATTGTCTCTCGAACGATCTGCGTTAAGACTGACACGTGAACACGACCAAGGTGATAAAGGGCACGCAGCTGAAGACAGCAGCATTCATGATCGAGAAATGGGTATATCCAACCAATCGAGTGCATTGGCGTCGTCGAGGAGGCGCTCCGGTAAAATCGTGAGCGACATGGGATCCGGGAAATTCTTTTCCTGGTCGCACGACCATGACAACGAGTGTCACAATGCGTCGATGATCCAATCCAAGGAGGCAATGCTGCGATATAAGCGAGGCGTCATTGCGTTCGTAGAAGTGTCTGTCCTCACGCACAGTGTTCCCGTCGGCCTGGCTCTGGGTCTCCAAAGCGGCTCGGCATTTACAGGGCTGTTCATCGCGGTCATGTTCCACCAGCTGATAGAAGGCTTCGGATTCGGCGCTGCTACTATTGAAGCGGAGTATAGGCGGTCAATTGAGCTGCTTCTTGCCCTCGCATTTGCCTTGACCACACCGATCGGGATCGCCATCGGTATCATCCTACAGATGACGTTGAACACCGAATCCCAAGGATACATCATTACGGTGGGCACATGCAATTCTGTCGGGGCAGGACTTCTTCTCTACATCGGTATCGAACACCTGAATGCCCTGCGAACGCGGGGTGGGTGGCTGAGACAGCAATCTTGGACAGCGCAATTTGTCGGGATCGGTAGTTTCGTGGTAGGTGGAGTCGCTATGTTCGTGATTTGCAAGTATTCGTAATTTAACTGGTAAGTTTCCGCAGGCCGCGGCCTGCGGAAAGACGATACCGGTATTTACCGTTTTTAACGGTAATTACCTTACATACAGGTTATTTATAATAATAATACCTCATTTATAATCTTTGATTCACAAGAGCCCATTGATTCCTACATGTATCATTAATCGATGGTTTCGTCCTCCTGTTCTCTCCTTGCCGTGATGGCAGTTGCCGCCTCGCTGCACTCCGCTCTAGCAGCATATCCACCAAACGGCTTGCGTTGCGACTGGTCCGACTCAGACTGTTTGCACATCGCGAATGGTGTTCTGCTCAAGGTCGTCTCCAAGGCCGAGGCCGACACATTCTTCGGACCACCGCTCCCAGAGGACGCCACGTATACAAAGCTCTCCACGTACGATCCGGATGGGCGCGGTTGCGCGTTTATCTGCGGTGAGTACGCTAACTGTGATGGCTGGCAGCTTACATTCTACAAAAACCGTGAGTGAAGCTGCTGCCACCGAAGGTGGCGGTGGTGGTCTCTACGGTATCTACGAGACCGACCCAATCTGGTCGAGGATCGCTGAAAACGCCAAGTTCACTCAGGGCCTCAACGCCCAGGCCATTCCCGAGTGCTCGATTGCGGACGCAAAGAAGGCCAACATCCCGCCCCCACCTGCCTGTCCGGCCGGAAAAGAGGGAGGCTCCTGCGCTTTGGACGTCAACGAGTGCCTCCGCGGTCTGGACAACTGCGACCCGAATGCCGCCTGTGTCGACACGGATGGCGGCTTCACCTGCGAATGCTTCTACGGCTATTCGGGCGACGGCGCGTCCTGCACCGAGGATGCAGCCGCCATTGCCGGGGGAAGGTCGGTCGTCGGTCGTCGGTCGTCGGTCGTCGTGGGTGGCAGCTTTAATTCATCCAAAGCCCACCGTATGGCGACGGTCTCGTTTGAGCTGGCAATCGGCCGGCTTGACGAGGATGACCCCATCAAATCTTCACTGCGTGCCATGCGATGCGCGACTTCCTCTAAACATCAGCTGAAAGCGCTCAAAACCACGCTTCAATCCTTGGGTGCAGACTTGCTCGATGCCTCGCCGGACGTCGCCAACGTGTACGTGCCGATCCTCGTCGAGCTGGCGTTCGTGGAGAGCGCCACGTTCATCCGGTGCTACTTCAATTCCGTCAAGACGTTCCCGGACCGGGTTCTGGCGGTAGTGACGGCGGGGTGGGCGGCACGGCTCAGGGCGGCCGAGGCCGGCGATCTGAGCATCGATGACGTGGCGGCGCTGGAGCTCGTGTCGACAATTTTAGCGGTGGACGAGTTTTCTGCTATATGGGGGGAGATGACGGAATATGGTCTGAAGCGGGTGGAGCGGGCGCTCGACACGGCACTCCGGGAAGCGGGCGGAGCGGGAAGCGCGGACAGTGTGGATAGCGTGGATGGAGCGGCCAACAGGTTCGACGAGGCCGCCGAGAAGGTCGTGGAGAAGGCTGCGAGTATCGGGTATGCAATTGTCGCGAAGCGTGCGGCACCGGTTGACCGTCATCGGTCGTTGCTGGGGCGCTGTGTGAGCCTGGCCGTGGGTGCGATTGCAGCGGTCGAGGAGCCCAAGGTCGAGTTTGTGCTCGCGCAGCTGGTCGGAGGCCTTGGATGTGCACTGTTCGGGCTCACAGGCGCGGTCGATTGTGTACTGGGTGCGTGCTTCGGGGAAGGGAGCGAGGTCGTCCGCGTGTATCGGTCTGGCGCCCTCGGGCGGGACTGGGGTGCGCATGGAGACGAGTTTTCCGCGGCGCTCGAACCGCTCGGCGCGAGGGCGTTTGTAGTCTGTGCGACGATGGCGCCTGTCGTCTACGGGGAAGCCGTGCGGCTCAGGACCGTCCCGGCGTTCTCGGAGGCGTTCGCTCTGTCCATTTGCTCGGCGGTCGAGGGCGAGCACGGCCACACGCAGTTCGTGCGCCTCTATTGCGTCGATGCCCTTTCGGCGTATCTCGGAGCGTATCTCCACGCATCTAGAAATTGCAGTGATGGAGTTGACGGCGGCGACGGCGTTCACTGCGGCGAAGGCAATCGTGCCAGCAGCCCGGGGGCACCGCCAGCGGTCGAGGCGGTGCTGTCGCAGGAGACCGAGACGAAGGTGATGGAGACGCTGGCGCTGCGCAGTCTCACATGCGACGAGTACGTGGCTCGGCGGATCACGGACGGTTTTTTGCGGGTCATGTTCGAGATTGACGCTCACCAGGCGCGGGGCTCGGCGGGCAAGCCAGCCGAGCTGGCAGTCCGTACCATCAAGGTCTGCGCCGACATGCCGGTCTCGAAGGCCACCTTCCGGCTCTGGGACGCCATTTTACAGCACGTGTATGCCCCAGTTGTGCTCGATCGTCACCCGCGGCTCGTGAGGGAGACGATCGACGCCATCTCGACCAACAAACACGACGTCAGGGCGGCTGCGTCCTCCGCGCTGCGAAACGTCTGGAAGGCCATGAGCGTGGGAGCCATCGATCGACCCAACAGCAGCGAATCTCATTCATCGTCGCGCGCCATGGGGCGTTTCGACGCCGCCGAGTCTGAGCGGATCGTGCTCGACGTGGCCGCCGCGCTGGAGGCCGCCAACCTGAGGGGGGACGGCACGCTCGACTCGATCATCACGCACGTGCTGCCGGGCCTGATGCAAAGTTGTCCCAAAAGCTTTGGTCTCCTGATACGGCGGTTGAATCGGACGGAGGGCGAGCGATCCCCGAAGCCAACGACTAGGGCGGGTACGGCGAGTGTGGTGAGCGACGCCAGACCGCTCGCGGCCATCGTCGGCCTGCTGTCCGTCGGCAAGCGGACAGGATGCTATGCCGATTTCCGGGACCTCCATCGATACGGCATAGATTCGTTTGGAATTCTCAGGGAGGCGGTCGTGGACAGTCGCGAGGACGTGCGGCTGGCCGCCTTGGAGCTCGTCTGTGCGGGCAGCGTCGCCACGATCGACATTCCCCCGGCCGAAGAGCTGGCGATTTTGAGTCGGTATTTCGACGCAGCCATGCTATGCACATCTGCCGTTGCGAGGCAACAGAACATTACGTCGTTCGGGCGGTTTTTGACGAGGATCAAGCTGTCGGCTGCCGCGATCATCACCCGTCCGCAGGCGTACGACGCGGCGGACCACGAGGCCGTCGAGGGATGCGAGTCGTGGATGCAGGATATTTGCCGCAGATGTATCGCATGTCTGCACCCGGGTGCCGTATATGGAAAGAAGCTGATGGCGATCGAGCTGCTGTCCACGTCGATGCAGGTCTTCCGGGAGCTCGTCTGCGAGGAGGAGCGGGGCCACGCGGGCGACGGCGACGCCTATCATAGCGGGCAGTCCGGCGTCAACAAAAGATACCAGGAGCGAAGGGGTCACTCGGTGGGCACGGGTCTCGTGTATGGGACGCTGCGTCCCTTCCCCGAGGAGCTCTATGGAACGTCGACGCACGACAACCTGCTGGGGTCGCTCGCCGACAACTTTGAGCGAATCCGATCGCTGGCGATGTCAATCACCCTGATGTTGCCTCCAAATAGGAGCTCAAATGTCCGCGACATGCTCGATTACGCCTTCGATTACGTCAGGCGGCCCCGTCTCTCCGATCAAGACGCCGGCGCCCGCATGATGTTCATCGTCCACGAGCAGTTCCTCGTCCCGGGCACGTGGCGAGTTGACATGCGCTCGATTGACGATTTTGACGCCGTTTCCATCGTCGACGGGCCGACAGAAGTCTCCGAGAAAGAGCAAGATACGGACTTTGTCGGCCAGCTAGCGGCGGTGGCGGTCGACACGGTGCCCGACCTCTCAGGTCTGGGTGTCCTTCTGGCCTACTTGGCCCTCCTCAGGCACCTCGTAGCCGGTTCTTCATTTTCAGAGGCACGCAACGTTGATACCTTTACGAAAGTGGTCCATCTGGTGGAGCACACCGTCCGGCTGATCATGCCGGTGCTGTCCCGTCCCGAGGAGAACGTCCTCGGCGAGGGTGTCGAGGGCGGCGAGGGAGGCGCGGATGAGTCCGCCTCGCTTGCTGACCTAATTCAGTCGCGCGCCTCGGACGAGCAGCTCATTCGATGCAGATCGTGGATGGCGTCGCGGGAGATTTGCATCACGATCCAGTCGCTGTGGAACGCCGTCCTGCCCGCGGCCCACGGGTTGTTCGAGGCGGGCCTGCGGGCGACGGTCGATGCCCTCATGCACGTGCTGCTCCGTGCGCAACACTATGGGAGTATTGATAGCGCCAAAGCGACGCTGCAGCATATCTGCTCGACGCGAGGTGGGTCGGGGGCGCTCGTCGACGCCACGACCCGGTCCTGCGTGAATGTCCTGTTCGAGCACATGCTGCGACCCGACCAGACGCGGAGGGATGCGATCCGACGGAGCGGCGGGATGCCATTCGGACTCCAGAGCGTGATGGTGAGCGCCCCCAAGTCGCGAATCAGCAGCGTCATCATGGA
>Ga0181582_10002811_pt1 | contig 13906 bp, 6 predicted proteins | sample 071ome_32_FD_132438 | JGI IMG/M metagenome (GOLD analysis project Ga0181582, IMG submission 132438) | Coastal salt marsh microbial communities from the Groves Creek Marsh, Skidaway Island, Georgia - 071405AT metaG (megahit assembly) | ecosystem: Environmental > Aquatic > Marine > Intertidal zone...
CCCGGTCCATCATGTGGACATCGCCCGCTTCCAGCACCAACTCTTCACCGTCTTCGGTGACAATGGGTTCCGGCAGGCTCTCAAGCACCCGGATGCGAACGAGGTCGTTGACCTCCGAAGGGGGTTGCTCGTCAGGCGATGGCTTGAGGTCAGCAGGGTTCTCCTTCGCCTCAAGCAGTGGTTCATCCACAATCTGCGTTCTTGCTGACGACGGTGCGAGTTCCATGGCGGCAGCATGGCGACCGTAGGGGCCAGCCGAAGCAGATGGCCCTGTGGACGCCGGTGAGGCCGGGGGGCCTTCAGGATCGTCCGCCATCATGTAGGCTTCTTCATCCATCCAATCCCGCTCGCCCATCAAACGTTCTTCCTCGTCAATGTCGCCTTCCAGCAGCGGTGGCATGTCGTCCTCAAAGGCCAGAGCGGGGGGAGGTCCGGGCGAAATGGAGCCTCCTTCCGGAAGATACGAGTCCAACTGCATCGTTCCAGGGGCGTGGCGCTGTGGTCTTCCGATCAATTCACCGAGCATGCCTTGCTGCATGGCGGTCCAGTCAATGTCCATTTTGAAACGGTCGAGGCCTTTCTGGACGGCGTGGTAAAATGCCTTCTCGGCCGGGTCGTGCCGCTGCCAGTCCAGCGATGGCAACTCGTGCCCAATCCCCGGTGAAACACCGCTTCGCAATCCTTGGCTGGCGGCATGTTGCATCATGGCCACCATGCGTTTTCGGGCCAACTCCGATGCGATGCGGCGAATGTTGGTTTGCCGTTTTTGCAAATTTTGAAGGCGCATGTCAATGGATCCTTTCCGCACCATTGACTGAATTTCCATGTCCAAGTGCGACAGCAGTGCTCGAACCTTGGTCCAAAAATCACGGCGGGGCAACGGCACGGGCACTTCTCTTGAGATTTGGCTGCGATGGGTGGTGAACAGTTGCTCCTGGATCTCCTGCGCTTGAGCGCTGTTGAGATCGCCGTCGGAGGACATCAAGTCCTCCTACAGGTGACGGGTTTTGAATCCTCTTCTGTCGGTCTCCGCCTCGGCATGATGCGTTCATCACATGAATTCATATTCTTGGTTCCACACCTGCAATTGGGGCCCTCCATGTCCACACCGTTGCCGTGCGAGAACGCTCCCCGTCAGGTGCGTTCAAGCGTGATGATGGTCATGTTGATGGCCACCATGGCGTGGTCAGGCGCCGTCCCAAGCGCAGCTCAAGGGGTTGAATTGAACCATCCTCCGGTTCAACACCTCCCCGTTCCGGGGGCAGCAGGCGTGAACATCACGGGTCAGGCGGCTCTTTCCGTGCCTTACAACCACACGCTCACCGGTGGTGCGATCGAGTACGAGCCGGTTTGGGCGACCGAAGGACCGATCACCACTCGGTACGGCATGGATGAAGGAGCAGGATGGGCCGGTCAGCACAACAACACATCGGGCTTGGGTCAAGGCGGGCAACTCAGTTTGTTGCCGGTGAGTTCACTCACCACGTTGGCGGATTTTGAGGACCTCGTTGACGTCCCTTCGGGTTGGTTGGGCGTGGGCGAAGACCACGAGGATTGGGCGGTCGTGACGGGCGCTCCTCCATTGTTGGCCAACCGCAGCCCCAACACCGTGCCTGACGGTGTGTTCATGCTGTCCACGCTTGGACGCGGTGGACTTGGTGCCGATCAAACCGGTTGCCTTCAATCACCCAGCTACGACGTTCCCGGCTACCTTGCCAATTTCACATTGACCTTTGCCCATTTCCTTGCGTTTGAGGACACGGATGCGGCTTGGCTTGAGGCTCGCACCGACGGTGGAACTTGGTTCAACCTCATTCCAACTGGCGGTTACCCCAACATCACCACACTTGACCGGGCCCCCAACGCGTCGTGGTCGGGCCAGATGCCTGCATGGTCCAACGTGACGGTTGACCTCAAACAATCCAGCGTCGTGGCGGGCCGGTCGTTTGAGATTCGCTTTTGCTTTGAAACCGGTTCAAGCACGAACCTTCGCCCGGGGTGGTTCGTGGACGACGTGACGGTCCACAACGACGGCGATCGGCCCGGAGCTTGGTTTCACGGTAACATGAGCGGGACGTATGCGGACAACGCCTTGGGGCATCTGTACCTGAACGCCAACCTTTCAGGGATGAACGGGAGCGTTGACCTTGAGTTTTGGTCGGATTGGGACATTCAAGGCGGTTACGCCGATAACCTGCTGACATCGGTGAGCACCAACAACGGGTCCACGTGGCAGCTGGTGTCCGGCGTCCCGGGTGTTCCTGGCAACGGCTACAACTGGCAAGGGCAATTCTACGGGGACGAAACCTTTGGCTGGGTTGCTGTGACTTACCCGCTGCCCGCGGGGATTGGCAGCCACCCGAACGCCTCGAACGTGCTGATTCGATTCACGGTTCAAACCAACCACAACACTGGATATGGCGGTGTGGGCGCCTCGACGTGGGAGGGTGTTGTGTTGGACGACGTGACCCTCATTCACACCCAGGGCACGACAGCGCCGGTCCGAATCGCCCTCGCCAATTTCACATCAACCCCATCGGGGGCCTCCAATGACCCATCGGGATGGAAGGCAGCCCCCACCTCTCGACCCAACGAATGGATGTGGACCACGGCGTTCGGTCGTCATCCTGCCACCACCGTCACGGATTCCTTTGAGGACCCTGTGTCGGCTCCAGCGGGATGGGCGGTCGAGGGCAACGGGGCGCAAGGGTGGGAGATGGGTGCGACCCGAAACACATCGGGTTACGGCCCGGGTCGGTTCCATTCCGGGGCACAAGGTGCGGCCGTGGACTTGGACACGCAGTACACCAACAACCTTCTGACCCACCTCATTACACCCGAAACCCACCTCCCTCACGGTGCCACGGCCCGTGTTTCCTTCCGATCGTGGATCTGCTCGGAATCCAATTGGGACGGCGGTTCGGTGTCCATCTCCACGGACGGTGGCGATTCCTGGTGGTGGTTGCCCACACAGGTGCCGGACTTCCACGATCAAATTTCCACCGCCAACAGCCAATCACCGTTTTTCCAAGCCGGCATCATCGATGGTTCCAACGTGGCAGGGGGCTGCAACACCAACAAACAGCGTCCGTTCGATCTGAAATCCTATGATCTGTCCAACCTTTCAGGCATGGATGTCCGAGCCCGTTTCACGTTCTTCTCCGACACCTATGTGGAGGCGGACGGGTGGTACATTGACGACGCTGGGATCGAGATTGACGTGTTTGAACCCGCAGGGCAATGGGTGTCGAACGCCATTGCACCGCATGAGGTCCACGGGTACGGTTGGGCCGATGCCTGGTACGACGTGCCCAACGGCACGGCGTTGTTGGTGGACGTCTTGGACGCTAACATGGACACCATTCCGGGTCAGGTCGGGCTCTCGTTCCCGTTCCCCATCGCCGCTCATCCCCTGCAGCACACCTCGGTTCACCTTCGCGTTCGAATGAACACCAGCGATGCCTTGTTCACTCCTCGCATTCATTCCTTGGGGGTGGGCTCCACGGCGTATGCATCGCCTGCATCCCTGATGGCCACTCCAGGTGTGGCCGGGAATGCGTACATAGACACGGAGGGCGATTTGCTGTTCCTCCAGGCGATGTCCGTGCCGGTCACCACCGGCACGGTGTGCCCCATGACCGAGGTGCGCATACAATCGTACGGCGACAACATCTCGTGGGCGGTCAATCAAGCCGCGGTTCCATTGACGGGCTGGACGGCCGGGGCCTCGCCGTTGGTGGATCACAACCTCACCCTGTCCGGGCGACCGGCGTTGACCATCTCCACTCAGCTGAGCGTGACAGGCGGAGAACGGTTTGAGCGCGCTCGTGTTGATGTGCATTGTTTGACACCACCAGCGGGTGTTGATTTGGCCCTCGGCTGGAACAATGCGACCCTGCTCAGCCAAGATGAGCAGCACTTTGGTTACACGACCCATGAGGTGGCGTTCACGGCCGATGCAGCACCAACCGTTGGTGCGCAGTTGCTTGAGCCGCTCACGCTTGACAACGCCAGTGCCCACCTCACGTGGTACACGCACGAAACCACTGGGTCGTTGGCCAACGACGTCGGTGAACTTCATGTCCGCTTGTTGATCAGCGACCTCAACGGTACGGCCCTGGTTGCAGCCAACGGTCAACCAGGTCGGTCGTTTGATTCGGCAGGCCAAATGTCCGTTACGCCCCCCAACTCATGTCCCAATCCTGTGCGTGTGTCGGTGCTGGCCGACCATGTGGGGGATCTGTACCGTTGTCGGATGCCCGTTGAAGTCCAAGGTTCAGCCACGGTCTCAACCGTGGCGTTCCAACATCTCCCGAGTTCATCGGTTCGCACGTTGTTGCTCAACGCAACGGTGCTGAACCAGGCAAAGAATGCCTCCTTTGTGGGAAACACGCGAGCGGTGCTCGATGTGCCTTTGCACATCACGACCGTTCGTGGCGGTCTGTTCACGACCCTCAACGTGTCGGCCCAACCGGTGATGGTGGAATCGGTGCACGACATCAACCACGAGCGATGGTTACCAGGAACGACGGTCACGTTCGTGAGCGAGCACCGTCGCGTGTACCCGTTGGACATGCAAGCCGATGCACCGGACCTCGAGCGCATCTCGCTCTGGTTGTCACCCACGTCAAACCGAGACGATGCGATGATTCGAGTCGAGGTTGACCGCCTTGACGGTGAGGCACGCTTCAGACAAACGCTTGGCTCGGGCCTTGCCTACCCAACAGCTGACTCATCGGTCGTGTGCTCCCTGAACACCTGCACGGTGACCTGGTCCCTGACCAGCACGTGGTTGCTGGACGATGTCGACGACCTGCACGTGTTGGTCGAAGCGGTTGACGTCGACGGATTGACGACCGGGCCGGTGTACGGCGTCGAGAAGACGCCGTTCAACGAGATCGAAAACGACCTTGAGGTGGTGGACATGACGGTGACCGACGACACCGGTCGGCGGTTGGACGATTGGACCCACCCACTGTGGCCGTACCATCTGCCCGCCGAAGCGAACATGACCGCTTCGGGAAGGGTGAGGCTTCAGGGCATCCCGGGTGCGTGGGTCGGCGCCAACGAGGCAGAAGTTACCGTGACGGTGGTGGCGGTCCCGCCGCGCAACATCAGCGGTGGAACCGACGAGTGGCCCAGTGACCCAGTGAATTGGTCCATCACTCGAACGGCGGAGGTGGATGCTGATGGTCGGTTCAGCGTGGATTTGATGACCCCGGGCCCCGATGGAAACTTGCCCAGCAACACGTGGCTGCAAATCGTCCCGTCGATCTCCCGTCGAGGTCCCGTTGGCATCAACCCCATCTCAAGTTTGGATGAAACCGTGAGTGTCAATCCCGTTCGCGTGCTTCACGACACGGAGCATCCATGGGCGGGCACGCTCATGGTGTTGGATTCAGGTCGTGTGTTGCCAGCGGACGGCCACGTGTGGATGATGGGTCAGGACATCCCGTTGCGGTTGGCCATCAACGATGACGAAGGGTTGGGCAGCCCGCTGACGCTCTGGACGTGGTTGGAAGACCGAGACGACCTCAACCAAAACGGCCTCATGGAGGCCAGTGAATACCAACAGGTCCCCTTGAGTGTGAACACCGGCATCCGCTCCATGGACGTGGATTTGCCGCTGCTGGGCTGGTCGGACGTTCTGCCGGCTTCAGCCGATTCGGGACGCGCAAGCGTGGTGGTCGAGGGCCACGACCTCGCAGGCAACCGCATGCAGGGCGGCGGTGTGTTTGGCGAAGCCACCGATTTGGCGACGTTCACGGTTCAGCGTCGGGTGGACACCACGGTGGACATCGAATCGATCTCGCTGGACAGCGACGGAGGACGGTTGTTCCCAGGGCACACCCACAGGTTCGCTTTCACCCTAGCGGACGGCAACGGTTTCGCCTCCTTGGACGCCATTCAGTTCAATCCCGTTGGCGAGAGGAGCAACGACCCCTGTTTCGTCCACGTCGACCCCCGGTTCATGACCGTTGAGCACGATGCGTCCTGCTACATGGAGGCGCCCGTGGTATCGGCCAATGCGTTGAACGAGGGTGGGTTGTATGAGGTGACGATCGAGTTCATACTCCGTTGGGACGCCACCTTCAATGGAATCGCCTCAAGGGGCACCCCTTCCCTCCGGGTGGTGGACGAGGGTCAACACCTCGGTCTGGGCTTGTTCCGATTGAACCAATGGTCCTGGTTGGCCGCCAACCAACTCGATCTTCGGTGGATCAACATCACCGATACCACGGGGCCGTCCGGTGTCAACACAGGCGACACCCAGTGGTTCCACCGCAACGACCGCATCCATCACACCCTCGGTCTGTACCACCGCAACAGCTCACGCCCCGCTGCGAACCTCCCGCACCCCGGTACGGTGGATTGGCAGCTGACAGACGGCGCTCGATCCATCGAAGGCACCGTCAACATCACCAATCGATCAACGGCCGTTGTGGTGTTCAACGTGGATGCGAACGTCATGCACCGTGACGTTGGGTTCGTCAACATGACGGTGAACGGTATGGAGGGTTACGGCATCAATGAACTTGGCTACAACATCGTGATCGACGAGACGCCGCCAGCCTTGCTGTTGACCTCCAGCACCCTGAACCGATTGTCCTCCGATGCGTTGGGTTCGGTTCCGGTCGACATCACCCTGTTGGACGATACGGCCTTGGACAGCGACACGCTCACGGTTCATGTGTCAATACAACGGCTGGGTTCTGAAGTTCCGGGTTCGGCGTTCACCGTCAGCGTCCCCCTCACGGACATCAACGGTACGGCGCATCGGTTCAACGGGACCGTGGACATGGGAGTCCATCTGGGAGGTTTGGCCCGAAGCGACACCCTCTGGGTTTGGTTTGAGGTGGCCGATCGCTCCGGTCGCCCTCTGGAGGGGTTGGGTGCCTCAACCCGGCCGCTCGTGGTGGGCATCGATTGGGTGGCCTTCGAACCCTCCATCACCGACCTGTCCGCGACGCCATATCGACCCGTGACAGGCGATCCGGTGTCGGTGTTCGTTCAGGTGGACAACCTTGGGATTGAACCCGGGTCGACCACTTTGGTGCTTCGGGACGGTGAAGGCACGGTCCTGCGGTCGATGTTGCTCGATCTCAACGCGTCTGAATCAACCAAACTGGTCTGGACGGTGGAGGCGTGGGCCGAGGGCAGACTGGGCTTGACGATTGAACTTGAAAACCGAACCCCGCGCATACCCGTTCCGCTTGCGGATGTGTCGCCAGCCAATGAGGACGAATCAGCCGGCCAAATGGCGACGTTGAGTCTGTCGTTGCTTTCCGTTCTGGTGGCGTTCAGTGTCTGGGTGGTGGTTCGTCACCACCGGAATGAGCGGCGAGAGGCCTACGAAATCGAGCGCATTCGGAGAATCGTTGAGGTGCCAACGCCTCACGCCATGCGCAAACGGTTGGTTCAACTTCGCGAAGAGCAATAGTGAAGAACGCGAGGTATCACGCTCGGTACAGTAGCCGGGGTACCCGAGTGGTCAAAGGGGGTGGATTCAAGCTCCTCTGCATATTGCTTCGCAGGTTCGAATCCTGCCCCCGGCACTTAACAACACAGGATGAGAACCTCGTTGGCATCGCCAACATGGGTGAGAATCCTGCCCCGGCACCATTCAATGCAGCATGAGAACCTCGTGGGCGCAGCCAACGTTGGTGAGAATCCTGCCCCCGGCACTCACTTTTTTTGACCGATTTATTGTTTAACAAATCACACGAATCCACCGTTCCAAAATCAAGAAAAAACCACTTTCTGCCGCCTTTATGTCCGAGGATTCCTGCCGGCACCTTCCATTCTGGAACCTGTATGTTCCGCCATCGAATTCACACCTTCTGCAACGGCACCAACGAGCGGGTGCCGACCGTCCAGGTGCATCAACTTCAATTCAACCCAACACCACGCAACGCCATGAAGGTGCTTCTGCTCGGTGCTACCGGTTTCATCGGAAGTGCTGTGGCGAACCTCGTTCCCAAGGGTGTTGAACTCACAGCAGGGTTCTTTTCACCGGATCCCGATTTGGACCCTCATCATGCTCGTCAGCACATCGATTTGCTTTCCACCTCAACACCATGGGAAGATTTGGTGGAACAGCACGATGCCATTGTTATCGCAGCCCGTCCAAACGGAGCAACCGCGACGAAGCGCCTTGATGTGGCTCAACGAACCAAGGCCAGCATGGAGCGGCTGTGCGGGGCCATTCAGACCGCAACGAGCCCCGTTCACGTGGTCGCTGTCCATGGCTCGCTCAGTTATGGATGTCAGGGAGAGGACGAAATCAAACCCGGGGCCGGTCTCCACCCGGTTGGTTTCGCCGAGGCGTACGCCTTGGCGGAGGGGCCGTTACGTCAACTCGTTGAAGCCGGTGGTCATGCGAGCCTTTTCCGAGCACCTTGGGTGCTTGGTTCGGGTTCATGGTACGCACAGATGTACGCAAATGGGCCGTCCGTTCCCGTTTTGGGTCAAGGTGATCAGTGGATGTCGTTGGTCACGGTTGAGGACCTGGCCGCCCAAATTTGGGAAGCCGTGCAGACACAACAGCGGGGTGTGATTCACCCCACGTTGCTCCATCGATGCCGCCAAGCTGACTTCGCACGGACGGTGAGCGAGATTACCCATCGTCCCCTGTTGAAAATCGGACGCTGGCGTTTGTGGCGATGGGAGCCCCAAATGCGTCGTTCGGTCATGGCGTCCATTCGCCTTGGTGACGGTCATGGGGAACGTTCGGAATCGGCGCGTTCCCGAGCGGCATTGAGAGAAGCTCTCCTTGCCATTCACGAAGCTTTACGATAGACATAGAGGCTGTATTCACCGCAGTTCCAGAACGGCGTGTATTGTAGCAGTGCGTCCATGACTTTTAACACACGTCCTCGAAGACTCCCTTTTGGCGCCCAGTGATGCCTGTACCAGGCCGGGTGGGTGATGCAGTAACCCCGCCGGTGTTCGCGCTTGAGATGAGGCCGAAACCAGCGGTGAAGTTGGCGGGAGGAATAGCAGCGCGATGGCAAAAATCGGGTGGGCGAGTAACCGCCCCAGACGGTGCGTAACCGAGCCACCGCTTTGGATGGCCGCAAGGTGACGAAGTTCCACAACAGGTCAAAGACGTACCATTTGTTCACGAAGGTCACTACCATTCGACCTCCTGGCTTCAGGCAATCGGCCATCCGTTCAATCGCCACGTCAAGTTCAGCACAGGTGTTCAAGGCTCCAAAAAACACGTAAACGGTGTCGACCGAAGCCGGTGGAACGTGCTCAGGAATGTCCAACGGGCCACCCAGAAGCGGCTTCATGTTGGCTCGAGAGACTGATTTTTGCGACACGATGGTGTGAAATTCAGGTGTGATGTCAAGCCCGATCACGTCGCGTTCGGTGTTTTCTTCGGCGAACCACACCATGTCCAAACCTGGGCCGTACCCGATTTCCAACAAGACGTCGGTTTCGCCATCCAAAACCACCGTGCGAAACGCGTCCCTCAGGTGCATCAACACGTGGTTGTCATTGGCCCGTCCTTCGAAGGAGGCGGCCTCTTCATCGTAGTAGTCGGCCACGGTTTGGTGATACTCGGCCGAGGACATCACACATCACCGCCAAGCTGCCGATAATGTGTTTCGATGCGTTGTTTGTGAGCGTTTTCGTGCCCCCGGCAGACCGAACGTGAATACACGGCCTCGGTCGTTGAGGTCGCTGCCATGAGCTGCTTGATGCGACGGGAGGCTTCCCAACGTTCAACGATTCGGCCAACCAGCGGGAGGGTCATGATGCGCCACCACCAAGGGTAATCGGTCGTGATGGGGACGTGAAGTTGTGGTTTCATGGATGCGTTGGGCAACGTGTCATGCGCCCATGGGTTGGCAGCATGCAGTTGGGAAAGGCCAGAGGTGTCTTTGAGCGGAATCATGCGCATCAATTCCCTTGCACCGTACAAACTCGGTTCAATCGCCAGGTTGCCCTCAGCAAGGACCATGTTGGGGCACAATCGAGCGCCCTTCGGGTGCCGGTGGGCGAGGTACAGCGCCAGGGCTCGCGTGCGCCACACCCAACCTGGTTTGGTTACGAGCAGAACGTCCACGTCCCCGTCATCGTCGTTCTTTCCAGCTGCAATCGATCCCGTGACAGCAAGACCGGTGACGGCTGAGCAGGACGCAAGGATCCCCAACACCTCTGCGGTGAGGTCGAGATGTTGTTTTGCCAGCTGCCGTCGGTGGTGTTCGAGAGGGTGACGCAACCCGTCAACAACGTGAACATGACCAGCCTCCACCACCAAATCAGGCCGCTGGTCAAGGTGATGGACCAACGCTTCTTCGGAGCAAGGATGACGCAGGTCCCTCCATAACTCGTTCAGCGTGGGGTGGTGGTCAAACATGGAGGACCAAGCCAGCGCCTCGTCAACCGCTGCGTTGATATCGCCATCGAAGGTGGTTGGCATGGCGTTCATGTTTGTTTGTTGATGTTCATTTATGGATTAATTGGTGAAAATTTTTGTGCCGTGAAGGCTGAGTCGCACCACAGGATGAGCCGGTTCACATGCACGAGGTCAACACCACTGCCGACCGGGTCACGAAGGAATTGATGCCTGCTTTGATGGTCGTCGGGGCGCTCATGTCGTTGGGTGCTTCGTTCGGCCTCCCACCCGCCCTCTTGCTTTTGCTCAGTTTTGCAGCGCTGGTTTGGATGGTAACACAGTTGCACACATTTGAGGTTGCTTTGGGCGACGTTCGGTTCATGGCCGTGCCGGCCACGGTGTTTTCCATCGGCGCATACACGCGCTTTCACCTCGTTCCCGCTTTCTATGACCAAGCATACCATTTGCAAATTGCCAACCGAATCTTGGACCGCTGGACGTGGGAACCAACCCACCAAGGGCTCGACTTTTCCTTTCGGCCGGAAATCGTGTCTGGTGTGGCTGCGGTCGAACTTCAGTTCACTGGACAAACAAGCGCGGTGTTATGGACACCGTTGATGTTGATGTTGGCCAGCGCATACGCCATTCAACGCCTTGCTGAACATTACACGAATCGTAAAGTTGGTGTTCTCGCCGGTGTGATCTTTTGCTTTCTTCCAGTCGTCGTTATGATCGGTCGAACCATGTTATTGGATGTAGCAGTCGCAGGCATGTTGGTGTCCGTCGTGCACCGCTTGGTTGACCTGTTGGACGAGCAGGATGGATGGAAAGCAGTGCAATTGGGGGTGCTCAGTGGTGTGGTAGGTCTAACAAAATACCTCTATCTGTACCTTGGGGGGTGGGTCTTCCTCACGCTGCTCGTGGTCAACAAGCAAAGGGCTGCAGGCGGGGTGATGCTCGGTTACGCCCCTGTTGTGGGGGTCTTCATGCTAAAAAACCTCATTGTAGGAGGTTCGGTTCTGGCTCCGCTCCAAACGCAAATCGTTGGCACCATGGCGAGCGTAACCGCCATTGTTGAGGGTTCGACTCGCTACACAACAGACCGATTCATGGCGGAGTGGGTGGAGCAATGGGCCCCATGGATGTTGGCGATGGCGCTGTACGGCACAGCGTTGTTGGTCAAACGGGACCGTCGGTTTTTGTTGTGCACCTGGTGGGTGGTCGCTCCGGCGTTGTTCATCCACGGCTACGTCCTCAATTTCGGGTGGGTCAGGTACTCGACCCCTTGGCTGGCCTTGCTGTGCTTAGGTGTGCCCGCTGCCATCCATGGTCTCAAGCAAGAATGGCCCCGACTGGATGACTCCTCTCACCGGGTTTCAATCACCATCGGTATGGTGGTGTTGGCTTGCGCCTCCCCCATGGTTGGGATGCTTCAGACCGTACAGGCAGAGTACGACACACTCCACGACACTCGGGCTGCGTGGGCCAAAATTTACACCCAAAGTGGCGATCATCTTGGAACCAATGATGTGGTCGTCACCGGTCTTGACATCACCTTCGGTCTCCACGCTGCTACACCCGCCTATCGATATGAAAACCCAGAGCGCCCCTTTCTTCATGCAATTGAAAAATTTCAGGCAACTCATATGTTCAGTCAAGACACCAATTACCGGTACGACATCGATGTGAACCCAACATGGCTCCTCGGTTCGCCCCTTGAGCCGTTGACCTCCGTGACCGTTGACGGGAGGACGGGGCGATTGTGGGAGGTCAACCTCACCCGATGGGCCGAAGCGGAATCATGGCGTACCCACACGGGATACGCCAATGCAACAGCGGGGGGTGATTTCCGTTGGTTTGCACCGGAGGTGCCCGTTCTGAACCCCGAGGGCGCTGTACCTCACCGCATGGTCCGGACTGGTAATACCCTTGATCTGCCGGAGGTGTTTGATGCTCTCGTGAACCGGACCGAGGCTGTCGCTTGCGATTCGGTGGAGTCATGTGGAAACCTTGTCCCTGTTGCACAGTCGAGTGAAGCCTGGGCAGTGTGGTATACTTGGGACACTGAAGCCATACCGTTGTGACACAGCAAGACTCAAAGGCGATTTATAGGAGGTTTCGGGTGGCTCATTGATGGAAGAAGGGTTCACCCCAGCGGATTTGGACCACGGATTCTTCCAGATGTCGCGACCCACGCCCAAACACCTTGCCGCCTACGTTTTCGCCGCCCTTTTTTTTCTCGTGTCGCTGGGGTTGTTCGCCTCCAGCCTCTTCATCCCTGATGTGCCTCGGACCGACGAAGCGGCCCGCCTCTCGGCCTTGCCCACCGACCCATCGGTGTACGATGTGGTGCCGGTGCAAGCCGGTTACGATGCCGATGAGTACGCTGCGTCTGCTGCGTTTGTCATCGTTCCGCTGGAGCTCGAGGCAGGGACCATCGCCCGCGAATGGTGCACGTGGGTGGAGGACGACGACGGTGGCGGGTCGTGGCAGTGGGGGTACGAGATGGTCGATGGCCTGTCGTTGGACTGGGTGGACCAAAACGGACAACGCATCGTCGCACCGTTTTCAATCACCGGTTCCTTGGCCCCTGAGGGCGAGGTGTTTTCCTCGCCCTGCAACAGTGAATGGGAGCGAACGATCGGTGGATTCGGCCTGGATGACCCGTCGAACCCTCGCTTTTTGGTGTTCATGCTTGTTGAGACCAACCCGATGCGGTACCAGGCGCTGTCGGTGGCTGAGGTGTCGAGTCTGGCCACATCGCTTGCAGCCCCTCAAGAGGTCACACAGCGCGAGGACCGCGGTCGTTTAGCGCTGTTGACGCTGGGCATCGGGGGGCTGATCTTCATGTTCGCTTCCGAACCTTCTTTGATGCACGACATTCGTCAATTGCGAAAGGCGAACTGGGAGCGTGCAAAGAATCGAGAGAGCGCTGTGGGCGTTCAGGGTTTCAACGGCCGCCTCCTTCAACACGTGGGGCTTGGCGGTCAGCCGTTGAGCGGCGAGGAGGGCAACCCAGTCACCCTGCCCAGCCGGGCGGTCGATGAGGACTGGCTGTTCGGGGCACCAGCGCTCCCATTGACGTACGAAAACGTGTTTGCGCCCGATGGGGACGGCACCTTGCTGCCCGAGCACCCCATCTCCTTGGGCTCACCGCTGCCCGCTACCGTCACACCGTACAGCCTCGGTGCCCTCATCTTTGCCTTGTCCTTCATTTGGCTCTCGGCGGATTTGCGCGCCCGTGACGGGTCGGGGTTCCACACCGCGATTGGTTGGGGGCTCACCGTCGTCGTCACGGTGGTGAACCTGGTGTGGTTTGTTCACGCTTGGAAGCAGTTCAAACTCGTTCGGGCGATTCAAGATCTGCCCACCAGCCCCGTGCGAAGCGTGGCGGTGGGGCAAGCGGAAATCGTTGGCCAAGTCCGCCCTTCGAAAGCAGGCACGCCTCAACTCAGCGTCGGGGGCAAAACGATCGGCGGGTTGTGCGCGTGGACGTGGACCTCGTACGAGTACGTCTGCCGAACGGACAGCGAAGGGAACACCACCTGCAGTTGGGAG
>Ga0181582_10002812_pt1 | contig 13902 bp, 12 predicted proteins | sample 071ome_32_FD_132438 | JGI IMG/M metagenome (GOLD analysis project Ga0181582, IMG submission 132438) | Coastal salt marsh microbial communities from the Groves Creek Marsh, Skidaway Island, Georgia - 071405AT metaG (megahit assembly) | ecosystem: Environmental > Aquatic > Marine > Intertidal...
CGACTGCAGCGTTACGTGAGCGCGTTACACCACCTCATTTTTGGCGCCGCAGGTTTCTACGGTGGTCAACTGCAAGTGGTGCGCCCCTTTGGCGTAGCTGTGGTCTTCTCCGGAGAGCACAATATTGGCTCACCCGCACTGCGCGCAGCGAGCTGTGGCTGGCTGTGCCTACAGGCTTGCACTGATGCCGAAGAAGCCTTGCGTCTTAGCGTTAAACTGGGACTCGCGGTAGATACCAGCGAGCTCGGCTTGGGTGATGAACACGACCTATATCCCGGGTTATACACCCAGTCGGCGCTCGATGACCTGCACAGACTGGCACGAGAAGGTCGCGACGGCGTCCTCATTCGTGGCAGTGCCGCGCAAGACTTCGACCTCAAGAGTCGCGCCGACGTCGATCCGATCGATGCTGAAACGTTTGCCTTAGGCTCGCTTGGTGAGCGGCATCGCGACCTGCTAGAGCGTCAATTGCAGCTACTACGCAACGCATTATTCTCCACGCAGGAATCTCACAGACCTTAGCGATCAACCGCCAAAGCACTGACCTTCTGAAAGCCCTTGGGCAATTTGTTGCCGCGTCGGCCTCGCTCACCCCGATAATGCATCAGATCGGAAAACTTCAGATTCAGATGCTGCTTGCCGGCGAAAACCTGTAAGACTTCCCCCTCTGCAACAACACAAATGCCCACTAAGTATTCCTCTCTAGCAGCCGCGCGCGCCGATGGGATACCAATGATCTTATTCCCTTTACCGCGAGATAATTCGGGTAGGTCCGCCAGCGGGAAAACCAACAATCGTCCCTCATTGCTCGCGGCAGCGACGAGTAACTGCTCCCCCTCGGGGACCTTCGCCGGCGCGACGACAGCCGCACCTTTTGGCAGAGACAAGACAGCCTTACCTGCTTTTTTGGTCGCCTGCAGTTCAGCAAAACGCGCGACAAATCCATAGCCGGCATCACTAGCTAGTAAAAAGCGATCATTGTCGGTACCCGTCAGCAAGCCCTCAAAGGTTGCTCCTGAGGGCGGGGAAATTCGGCCTGTGAGCGGCTCGCCCTGCCCCCGAGCAGAGGGCAGGGAATGACTCGCCAGAGAGTAAGCCCGCCCTGTCGAGTCAAACACCACCACGGGCAGGTTGCTCTTGCCATGGGCTGAAAAACGGAAGCCGTCTCCGGACTTATACCCGAGCGTTTGCGGATCGATATCGTGACCTTTGGCGGCGCGAATCCAGCCTTTTTCCGATAACACAATTGTCAGCGGATCGGCCGTAGTCAACTCCAACTCGGTAAACGCACGCGCTTCTTCACGCTGCATTAGTGGTGAACGCCGCTCATCGCCATGAGTTTCTGCGATGGCCACAAGTTCTTTTTTAATCAGTGTTTTCATTCGCGCGTCGCTACCGAGCGTAAGCTCGAGCCCATCGCGCTCCTCACTCAGCGTATCCTGCTCACCGCGGATCTTCATTTCCTCCAGCTTGGCCAAATTGCGCAGTTTCAAATCGAGGATCGCTTCGGCTTGGATATCGCTGAGTGAAAACGCAGATATCAGCGCCGCCTTCGGCTCGTCCTCTTCGCGGATAATTCGAATCACTTCATCAATGTTCAGATAAGCGATAAGGTAGCCTTCCAAAATGTGAAGGCGCTTCAAAACACGCTCTAGCCGATGCTCGAGACGCCGGCGGACTGTGGTCTTTCGGAATGTCAGCCACTCTTTGAGGATGACATCTAAGGCTCGCACACCGGGCCGGCCATTGATTCCAATGACGTTGAGATTGACTCGATAAGACCGTTCGAGATCAGTTGTCGCAAACAAGTGGCCCATCAACGCGTCGAGGTCGATTCGATTTGACCGCGGCACAACGACAAGACGAGTGGGATGCTCATGATCTGACTCATCACGCAAGTCAGCCACCATCGGAAGTTTTTTAGCGTTCATCTGCGCTGCGACCTGCTCCAGCACTTTCGCGCCCGAGACCTGATAGGGCAAAGCAGAGATCACAACCGCACCATCCTCGACCCGCCATGCAGCGCGCATCTTGAGGCTTCCGCGCCCCGTGGTGTACATCTCGAGGATATCGGCTTTTGGCGTGATAATTTCGGCATCGGTCGGAAAATCCGGCCCTTTGATGTGCTGGCACAATGTGGCGATATCTGTCTTGGGTGCATCGAGCAAACAGATGGCCGCGGCAACCACTTCGCGCAAATTATGCGGCGGTATATCGGTCGCCATGCCAACAGCAATACCCGTGGTGCCATTGAGGAGCAGATTAGGGACCTGTGCCGGCAAGACCTTGGGCTCATCAAGGGTTCCGTCAAAGTTGGGCTGCCAATCGACTGTGCCCTGGCCCAACTCACCGAGTAGCACATCGGCATAGGCCGTCAGGCGAGATTCGGTATAACGCATCGCGGCAAATGACTTCGGATCGTCTGGCGATCCCCAGTTACCCTGCCCGTCTATCAGCGGATAGCGATAAGAGAAATCCTGAGCCATGAGGACCATGGCCTCATAGGCTGCGCTGTCACCATGGGGATGAAATTTCCCAATGACATCACCGACGGTTCGCGCCGACTTTTTGTACTTTGCGCTCGACTTGAGACCGAGCTCGCTCATGGCATAGATGATACGTCGCTGTACTGGCTTCAATCCGTCGCCAACATGCGGCAGTGCCCGATCCAGAATCACATACATTGAGTAGTCGAGATAGGCCTTCTCGGCGTAGTCTTTCAGAGAAAGGGTCTCGATGCCGCCATTGGCCAGCACAAGGTCTGTCATAATCTGGTCCGTTTGATTCTTGGTGGTTTAACTCTATTCGCGCAGCGACCAATTCACACAAGATGGCTGCGGAATAGTCAATTCAGCACTTAGCGTTCCATTAGGCGACGACGTAACGTCACCACCTCTTCGTTCAGCTCGGTGATCGACTTTGCCATATCAACCAAAAGCCCCTGAACTGCCGCAGGGCGCGAGCGAATCAATTCGAAAAATCGATCCTTGGGTACGCGTATAACATGACAGGGGCGAACCGCCCTCACCGTCGCATTGCGGTTACCCCCGGTCAAAGCGGCCATGGTGCCGAATAGCTCGCCGGCATGAACTCTAGCCACCACCATGTCGTTGACCAACACTTCTGCCTCGCCATCAGCCATCGAGAAGATATCGTCTGCCGGGTCGCCCTGTTGGATGATTGCAGCGCCCGTCGGAAACATTTCTGGTGCGCCGCCCATACTCACTGCCTCTCGAATATGCAGCGCGTTCAAACGCATCAACAGCGAGACCGTGAGCGAAATCGCCTCCGTCACCGCCCGCAGGCGCAACGGCTCTGCTTCGATCGCATCGAGCAACTTGTCTCGCTCGACGAGTTGCACCACCGCGCCGGCCTCTGAGCCAAATAGCAATGGTTCGACATCCTCGCCAACAAAATCGGTATCTGGCAACAATAAATCCCCAGCATCAAGCACAGAGACGACAGTTTTGTTGTGCAAAATCGCGACAAATCCGCTTTTAACCACACCGATGAGGCCGCGCGGCAAAGCGCGGAACTCCGCTGCCGGTGTGCTGGGAAATTCGCGCTCCCGCCAATCGAGAGCAAGACCGGCCACTGCCTCGGCAAACACCGCCTTAGCACGATCGTTCAGTTTTTTGAAATCTGCGCCTGTCTGGCCCGTGGTCAACATATGCTTGTACCTTGGTACTTCACCTCAGTAAGAATCGTACTCCAATGTCAGATGATAGAACAGCGGGGCAACTAACTGTCATAATGAGCGTCACTAGTTGAGGAGAATAACGTGCTGATGTTCGAGGAGGTGACCTGGCGGTGGGCCCATTTTGACGTGCTAACCGCACGCGAATGGCATCGTGTGCTGGCTCTGCGCACGGCGGTCTTTATAGTCGAGCAGAACTGCCCCTATCAGGACCCAGACTATAAAGATGAGCACAGTTTTCACCTGATTGCCCGTGCCGAAGGGCGGGTGATTGGCACCTTGCGTGCGGTACCGCCCGGCGTCAGCTATCAAGAGAGCTCCATCGGACGCGTGGTAATCGATCCGGCCTGGCGAGGCCGGCAGCTGGGGCGGGCGTTGATGCAGCGCGGTATGGCATTCAACACCGACCGCTGGGGCGGCTCGATACGCATTAGTGGACAGGCCTACCTGCAACCTTTTTATGAATCACTCGGTTTTGCCACGGTCCGAGGTCCGTATCAGGAGGACGACATCCCCCATTTTGAGATGCTATTTAACGGTGGAGAAAAATAGCGACTCAGCACGGACCCCCTAGCTGGCCAGGCGCGATGCGCGTTTGCGCTCGTGCTCAAGTAACAGCTTTTTGCGCAGTCGCACCGATGTTGGCGTGACCTCAACCAGTTCATCGTCATCGATAAACTCCAGTGCTTGCTCCAGCGAGTGACGAACCGGTGGCGTCAGGATCAGCGCCTCATCAGTACCCGCAGCGCGGACATTGGTCAATTGCTTGGCTTTCGTCGGGTTGACCACGAGGTCATTACCGCGGCTGTGCAGGCCGACGATTTGACCTTCATAGACGTCGATATTCGGATCGATAAACAACCGCCCTCTGTCCTGAAGGCTGTAAAGCGCATAAGCGAGCGTTTTGCCCTTAACCATGGACACCAACACACCGTTGTTTCGCTGCGCCAGGACAGCCCGCGTGACCGGACCATAGTGATCGAAAACGTGCGTCATGATGCCGCTACCTGAAGTCATAGTCAGAAAGGTTGAGCGAAAGCCGATCAGACCCCTAGCGGGAATAATAAATTCAAGTCGTGTGCGGCCTGCGCCATCGGGTGCCATATTTTTCAGGTCTCCTCGTCGGCGACCCAACTCTTCCATGACTCCGCCTTGGTGTTCAAGCTCACAATCAACGACTAAGCGCTCGTAGGGCTCACAAATCTGTCCATCAATTTCTTTTTGAATCACTTCAGGCCGAGACACCCCAAGTTCGAAGCCCTCACGGCGCATGGACTCGATCAACACCGACAGATGCAGTTCGCCTCGGCCGGAGACCACAAACTTGTCCGGACTGTCGCCCTCCTCAACGCGAAGCGCGACATTGTGAATGAGTTCTCTATCGAGGCGCTCCCGGATATTGCGCGAGGTGACATACTTGCCCTCTTTACCGGCAAAGGGTGAATCATTCACCTGAAAAGTCATACTCACCGTGGGCTCATCGACGCTCAGCGGACTCAGCCCTTCGGGCTGGGCTGGATCGCACAAAGTGTCGGAAATCTGCAGCCCGTCGATGCCGGTGATGCAGACGATGTCGCCGGCTTCAGCGCGCGGCACTTCGACCCGTTCAAGACCGTGATAGCCCATCACTTGTAAAATTTTCGCGTTGCGTGTCTTACCCTCGCGATCGACGACCACAACCTGCGTATTGGGCGTCAAAACACCGCGCTTCACGCGACCCACACCGATAACGCCGACATAGCTGTTGTAATCGAGTGCAGAGATCTGTAGCTGCAGCGCGCCATCTGCATTGACCTCGGGCGGTGGCACCTGCTCGACAATGGCGTCAAACAAGGGCGACATATCAGACGCCATCTGGTCAGGGTCGGCCCCCGCGATACCGTTGAGCGCCGAGGTATAGATAATGGGAAAGTCGAGTTGCGTGTCATTGGCTCCAAGCGAATCAAACAGATCGAAGACCTGGTCAATGACCCAATCAGGCCGCGCACCTGGCCGGTCAATTTTGTTCACAACCACGATAGGGTTCAGCCCTTGCGCAAAAGCTTTGGCGGTCACAAATCGCGTTTGCGGCATCGGACCGTCGACGGCGTCAACCAGCAACAGCACCGAATCGACCATCGACAAGACCCGCTCGACCTCACCTCCAAAATCCGCGTGTCCTGGGGTATCGACAATATTGATGCGGTAGTTCTGCCAAGTAATGGCGGTGTTCTTCGCCAAAATGGTGATGCCCCGCTCCTTTTCTTGGTCGTTAGAATCCATGATGCGTTCTGCACCCACATTACGACGATCGAGGGTTCCAGACTGACCGAGCAAGCAGTCGACCAAGGTCGTTTTGCCGTGATCAACGTGGGCAATGATGGCGATGTTACGCAGGTTCTCTATCACGTTTTAAGTCTCTTAAGGTCCCGTCTATCGCGTATTACAACGCGGGCCAACAGGGCAAATGATGTGTCGACGCAGCGGGGGCGTCGCGAGGCGCGCGGACTTTACCACAGTGATGGCCCACTGTACGGCGAAATATTTCCACAGAATTTGCACCAAGGTGGTGCGCATGCCACAAAAATGCACTAATATTGGGCGGACGAGGCGTTGCCAGACCCGGGCTTTTATAAAATAACTATTTTATTTTCAATGGTTTATAAAAAATGTGTCGGGTTGCACCAATCTGGCATGGGTATTGCACTGCTCTAAAGCATCGAGCTGGCGGCGCTGTCGCCTGTTTCTTTCAACCCGTGCCGGTCGCCCGGCTTTAATTACCTCTAGAGGAGGCCACCATGTCAGAGCGCACGCTCAATTTGATCAAAGACAACGATGTTCGCTGGGTCGATTTGCGATTCACCGATACCAAAGGAAAAGAGCAGCACGTCTCGATCCCTTCCGGAGAAGTTGACGAAGACTTTTTCGAAGATGGCAAGATGTTTGACGGTTCATCGATCTCCGGTTGGAAAGGTATTAATGAGTCGGACATGATCCTGATGCCAGATGACAGCAGTTCGGTACTGGACCCCTTCACCGATGATGCGACGGTCATCCTGCGCTGTAATATCGTGGAGCCTTCAACGATGCAGGGCTACGAACGCGACCCGCGCAGCATCGCAAAACGTGCCGAGGATTACTTGGCTTCGACAGGCTTGGGTGACACAGCTTTCTTTGGGCCGGAACCAGAGTTTTTCATTTTTGACGATGTTAAATGGCACGCCGACATCAGCGGTGCTGGCTATAGCGTCAATTCTGAAGAGGCTGCTTGGTCCTCCTCGCGTGACTTTGCAGACGGCAACATGGGCCACCGGCCGAAGGTCAAAGGCGGCTACTTCCCAGTGCCCCCAGTTGACTCTCTACACGATATTCGTGCGGCGATGTGTAACGCAATGGAGCAAATGGGCCTCGATGTAGAGGTGCATCACCATGAGGTGGGCACTGCCGGGCAATGTGAAATCGGTGTGCGCTTCAACACCTTGGTGAAAAAGGCTGACGAAGTGCAAATCTTGAAGTACTGCGTTCACAATGTCGCGCACGCCTACGGCAAAACCGCGACCTTCATGCCCAAGCCTTTGGTAGGCGACAACGGCTCAGGGATGCACGTGCATCAGTCTATCGCAAAAGGCGGTGACAACACCTTCGCCGGCGACGGCTATGCTGGACTTTCAGAAACCGCGTTGTATTACATCGGCGGCATCATCAAGCACGCTAGAGCTCTGAATGCTTTCTGTAATGCATCAACAAACAGCTATAAGCGCTTGGTTCCTGGCTTTGAGGCACCGGTCATGTTGGCTTACTCGGCCCGTAACCGATCGGCGTCGATTCGTATTCCTTATGAGCCTTCTCCCCGCGGCAAGCGCATCGAAGTGCGCTTCCCAGACCCCACGGCGAATCCCTACTTGGCTTTTGCTGCGATGCTGATGGCGGGTATCGATGGGATCCAGAACAAGATCCATCCTGGGGATGCTGCTGATAAAGACCTCTACGACCTGCCGGCTGAAGAAGCAGCGAACATTCCGACGGTCAGCTCGAGCCTTGAAATGGCCCTTGACGCGCTGGATGCAGACCGTGCGTTCCTGACGCAAGGCGGCGTCTTCACCGATGACATGATCGATGCCTACATCGAGCTCAAGCGAGCAGACGTGCAGTCATTGAACATGACGACGCACCCGGTCGAGTTCGATATGTACTACTCCTGCTAAGGTCACTGCACAAAAGCAAAGCCCGCTTCGGCGGGCTTTTTGCGTTTTGCTAAGGGTGAGAGAGGGCCAACTCTGTCTGTAATGACAGCACACGCATGGCGTGCGGCGCCTTCACACTATGGGATAGCAGCGATGAGTAGACACATACACGCGCCAAATACACCCAGTCAGCATATGGCCCGGTCAATTGCCAGCACGGCATTGTTGCTAGCACTCGTTTCCACTCTGCTTGCGGCGGTTGCGTCGCCGAGTCGTGCGCAACAGGTATATCGGGTTGTCGATGAGCACGGCAACGTCTCGTTTACTGATTCGCCGTCTGCAATCAGGCAATCGGAGGCACAGGCGATTACGATAGAGCAGACCAATCGTGCTGAGCCGGTCACGCCCATTGATCGATCGGAGGCTAACACTCGGAATACCCAGGCGGCGATCTCGTTTAATACCCAAATTTTGACTCCCTCTCAGAACACAACCATTCCTATGGGGCCCGGTGACTTTGCCGTCAGGGCGCGGGTGACACCCTCATTGCGGCAGGATGAATCGGTTCAACTTCTAATCGACGACGAACACTATGGCCAACCTCAACGTCACCTTAATTGGTCGTTAACCAATATTTTCCGCGGCGCGCATGCACTGCAAGTGATTCGCTTCGATGCAAACGGCCGAGAATTAGATCGCTCCACCACTGTCACTGTCTATGTGCTGAGGCCATCAATCCGATGAGCCGGCCAACGACTCAAGGGCTTGCGTCACCGACCGATGCGTCGACTGCTGCACCCACGATTCAATTGGATTCCTTGGCCACGGCGGTGGTGTTGCTAGACGCTAGTGGGCACTTATTGGCGCTCAACCTCGCGGCAGAAACACTGCTTGAAGTCTCAGCGGCGCGTGCGGTTGGCTCGCCATTACTCGATTATATCGACAGTGGCCAGGAGTGGCCCACGCTACTGCAACAAACCACCATGGAAAACCTGCCGATGGTTCGTCGTGGTTTGGAGCTGCGGCTTCACTCGGGATCAGTGCAAACTATCGATCTCATCTTAAGCCCGCTGTACCGCAGTGATGGCATCCAAATTCTGCTTGAAATGAACCCGGTCGATAGACTGAATGCCATCAGTGAGGGAGAGAACCTCTGGTCCTCTCAAAAAACGTTGCGCACTGTGATCAAGGGACTCGCGCATGAGGTCAAAAATCCACTCGGCGGCATTCGTGGTGCGGCACAGTTGCTGGCGCTAGAGCTTCAAGATCCATCACTGAGCGAATACACCGACATCATCGTTGCCGAGAGCGACCGACTGCGCAACCTCGTGGACCACATGCTGGGACCGAGAGAACAGCTCACTCGCACAGCTACCAATATTCACGAAGTCCTCGAGCGCGTTCGTCAGCTCGTCGCCGTTGAAGCGGATGGCAGCATCTCATTCCAGCGCGACTACGACCCCAGTTTGCCTGAGTTCCTAGCTGATGCCGCTCAGGTCACGCAGGCGCTGCTCAACATCGTCCGCAACGCCTGGCAAGCAGTGGGCAGCGAGGGAACGATAACACTGCGAACCCGCGCACGTCGCCAGTACACGGTCGGCGGACGCCGGCATCGACTCGTGGTGGCTGTCGATGTGATTGACGACGGCCCCGGCGTCCCGGAGGCACTGATGGGAGAACTCTTCCTGCCAATGGTCACCGGTCGCGCCGACGGCACTGGCCTCGGCCTGTCGATCGCGCAGGTCATTGCGAACCGGCACGGCGGCCTCATCCAATGCCACAGCGAACCCGGTCAGACCTGCTTCACGCTGCTACTACCCATGGAGACACCACCATATGACAGCCGCTAATCTCATTTGGGTCGTCGATGACGACCGCTCGATTCGCTGGGTCGTCGAGCGCGCACTCAACCGCGCTGGTTTTGAGTGTCGCGCCTTTGCCGACGCTGACACGCTGCTGGCTGCCTTCGCCAGCGAGGAGCCCGAGGTCATCATCAGTGATATACGAATGCCCGGAACTGATGGTCTCAATTTATTGGCCAACATTCGCGAAGAACACCCGCAGGTACCCGTCATTATCACAACCGCTCACTCCGACCTCGACAGTGCGGTGAGCTCCTATGAAGGCGGTGCATTCGAATACCTGCCAAAACCGTTCGATATAGACGATATGGTCGCCACCGTCGAGCGGGCTCAGGCGCTACGAAGAGAGACAGCGGCACCCGAGGAAAAGCTCATTGCGGCCCGCTCGACTGAAATCATCGGTAACGCGCCCGCGATGCAAGAGGATTTCCGTGCCATTGGGCGATTGGCACAAAGTCATATCACCGTCCTCATTAATGGCGAATCAGGAACAGGCAAAGAACTCGTCGCGCGCGCGCTGCATCGACACAGTCCACGCGCCGACGCGCCATTTATCGCCCTGAACATGGCGGCCATCCCAAAAGAGCTGATGGAGTCTGAACTGTTCGGGCATGAAAAAGGTGCGTTCACCGTTGCCACCGGCCGTCGGGCAGGTCGCTTCGAGCAGGCTGATGGCGGAACCTTATTTCTAGACGAAATCGGGGATATGCCTGCTGAAACACAAACTCGGCTACTTCGAGTGCTCGCAGATGGCGAGTTTTTCCGAGTCGGGGGGGTCAGCGCCGTCAAGTCCGATGTTCGGATTATTGCCGCTACCCACCAAAATCTTGAAGAACTAGTTGCCAATGGTAGCTTCCGTGAAGATCTCTTCCACCGACTCAATGTCATTAGAATCCATCTCCCGACACTCGCGCAACGACGCGAGGACATCCCCCAACTCATGCGACATTTTCTCGGAAGGGCGGCGCAGGAGCTCGATGTCGAGGCCAAGCTGTTGGCGCCGGACACCGAGGAATACCTGTCTCAACTACCGTGGCCGGGAAACGTTCGGCAGCTAGAAAATACCTGTCGGTGGCTGACCGTTATGGCGGCCGGGCGGAATATTCACCTCAGTGACCTGCCTCCAGAACTCCTGGTGCCAGTCGAAGGCCGAAATCCCGGACGAGCTTCACAGCAATGGCAAGAGCAACTCGCGGCCTGGGTCGGCGCACGCCTCGATCGCGGAGAGAGCGGTGTTTTACGTCAAGCTCTGCCGGCGTTTGAGCGCATTATGATTGACGCGGCACTGCGTCATACAGGAGGCAGAAGGGCCGAAGCAGCCGAGCTGCTCGGCTGGGGTCGCAATACATTGACGCGAAAACTGAAAGAACTAGATGTCAAGGGAGTTTCCTCCCTCGATCAATAGCGTGACCTTCGCTTAGTTAGGCGCGCTGTTCTCGGAGGCTTCGGCGGCGGCCTGTGCGAGTGCCTGACGGTACAGCCCATCAAAATTCACGGGCGCTAATTGAACTGCCGGGAAGCCGCCTTTCACAGCAAGTGCGTCGATCGCCTCACGGGCGTAGGGAAACAGAATCGTTGGACCGACGGTCGCGAGTATCTGTCGCAACGGTTCGCCTTCGATACCGGCGACAAAGAACACGCCGGCTTGAGCCACCTCAACCAAAAAGGCTGTTTCTTCTTCGATTTTTGCAGTAACCGTGATCGAAAGAACAACCTCGAAGTTACCCTCTTCATCAATTTTGCTACTTTTGGTGTTCAAGTCGACATTAATCGCGGGGCGCCACTGTTGGCGGAAAATGTTCGGCGAATTGGGCGTCTCAAACGAGACATCCTTCGAATAGATTCTCTGCAGGGTAAACGCCTGCTCTGGCGCGCCATTGTCTGCTGCAGCTGTATCAGGTTGCTCTTCAGCCATGATCTTTCTCCTTGTGGCTCATATGATTGGTTGATTAACTGTTCAAAAGTCTATCAAGCTCGCCCCGGCGCTCGAGAGCGAACAAGTCGTCACAGCCCCCCACATGCGTAGCACCGATCCAAATCTGTGGCACCGAAGTCCGCCCTGCTCGGTTTGCCATCTCTTGCCGAGCATCAGGCTTGCCATCGACAGCGACTTCTTCGTAAACAATGCCTTTTCCGCTCAGCAGCGATTTTGCACGAATACAGTAGGGGCACCAGCGCGTGGTGTATATCGTGACTGTGGTCATCCCTTGACCACAGGTAATTTCAGACTGGTCCACTCCAACATGCCGCCGACCATCTTCTGCGCGCCCGTAAAACCCTTCTCCCGCAGCTGCTTCGATGCGCTACCCGCTGACTGGCCAAGTTTGCAGACGACAATAATCGGTCTATCACGATACCGCTCGAGCTCTGATAAACGATTGCCGAGGCTCGCAAGAGGAATATGGATTGCGTCTGCAATATGAGCCGACTTGAAATCTGCCCCATCGCGCACATCCAGAAACACACCATCGTGAGCGTTCACTGCGGTGATCGCGGCCTGCACCGATACAGAGGGGCCCGCTTTGCGCGCCTCGTGCTGAAACAACATCAGCACAGTCGCCGCCAACGCGACAAACAGTATCCACTGCTCTACGAAAAATGTGAAAAAAAGGTCCATGACAGCCTACTTTTTATGGCGCGCCATCGGGGCGACACCCACTTCGGGGTGGCGAGTATAAAGCACCTGTGGGCGAGTCTCTAGGCCTGAAATGCCGTCTTTTTACTGCTGAGTTCCGCCATCTGCGCGCTCCGCCTCGGCGATTTTGTCATCGAGTTGATCCTCTACAACACCTACTGGATCCTGATGAATTATGACATCGGCATTGGGCATCGCGGCGGTAATCAATGCCTCGACTTCATCTGAAATGGTGTGGGCCTCTGTCAGCGGCAGGTGGTCGTCGAGCTCGATATGCAACTCGACGAAATCAACGCGGCCCGATCGACGGGTCCGCATATCATGCACCCCACGAACCTCCACGTGTTGACTGACAGCCGCAAGTACCTGCTGGCGCTGCTCCTCAGGCAACTCGCGATCAAGCAATTCGTCGGCTGAATCGCCAATGATCTGCCAAGCGGCATACACAGTGTACGCCGCGACCGACAAGGCAAAAACGGGGTCGACCCCCAACCAACCCAATTGACTGAGGAGCAAAGCGCCCACGACTGCGAGGTTGGTCAGAAGATCGGTCCGATAGTGTAAGGAATCGGCTCTAATCGCTGCCGATTGCGTTCTGGCGATTACCCAGGACTGAAACAGCACCAGCAAACCCGTCAGCACGAGAGTGAACAGCATGACACCCAGGCCTGTCTCAAAGGCTTGCAACGGTCGTGGTTCCAGTAATCGACCAACTGATTCAAAGACCAAGAAAACGGCCGATCCTATAATTAAGACGCCCTGGCCAAGGCCCGCGATTGCCTCCTCTTTGCCGTGCCCAAACCGATGCGATGCATCCGCTGGCGCAAGCGCGAATCTTACAGCCAGCAGATTGGCCACCGAGGCGCTAGCGTCGAGCAGCGAATCGATCAGTGATGCCAGAATCGCCATGGACTGTGTCTGCCAATACCCCCAGAGCTTGAGCGAGATCAATATCAGCGCCACTGACACCGACGCGTATGTCGCAAACCTCAACCATTGTGCCTGCTCCTGCTGTGTCATCACTGCGTCTTGCATTGATTTGTCCCTCTCTGGGTGAAACAACACCAGATTGACCACTAGCATGGTTGCAACCTAACGGCACGCATCCTTTTTCTTTAACGCGCTGCGTAGGCCCAGCCGGTGCTCGCCCGGCTGTTGCTCAGGCTTGCTCAGCACTCGTGACGATGACACCGAGCCCGCTGGGCTCTTTGCGCATGCGCGAGATGGCCGCCGCACGAAAAGTTAATGGAAATCGCGCTTCATTGACTGCCGGAGTTACCGCGGTCAGGTACAATGGTACACCACACGAGACCTTCCAAGACATCTCAATGCTATGAACGATTCATCTGCTAGTCACACCACCACGGTACTGATTATCCTCGACGGATTCGGCCACCGAGTCGAAACCGCCGACAACGCGATCGCCCATGCTTCCACACCAACCTGGGATCGATTGTGGCGTGAGCGTCCGCACACCTTGGTGTCGACCTCGGGATTGGACGTGGGTCTACCGGAGGGGCAAATGGGCAACTCCGAGGTCGGGCA
>Ga0181582_10002817_pt1 | contig 13890 bp, 9 predicted proteins | sample 071ome_32_FD_132438 | JGI IMG/M metagenome (GOLD analysis project Ga0181582, IMG submission 132438) | Coastal salt marsh microbial communities from the Groves Creek Marsh, Skidaway Island, Georgia - 071405AT metaG (megahit assembly) | ecosystem: Environmental > Aquatic > Marine > Intertidal zone...
AGTAATTGTTGTTGGTAACGATTCGCATCGCACCTTCCAGATGCTCCGGATAGCGGGTTTCGGCTTCTGCTAATGACGAGTCGTCAAGCCTTGAATCGTAGACGTAGGGGTAATCAGCCCCGTCAACCGACGCGAAATAGTCCGTCAAGGCTGCCGCCTGACTCGATTGCAGATTGAATTTCGGCATCCGCAACACCGCGGCTGGACGAATTGGATGCGGGTTCAGCAGAAACTTGTGGAGCCACGGCGATTGAACCTTCGTGCCTTCACCAACGAGTGGAGGTGGCAGCCAACCCCAAGCATCATCTGGCTTCACGTTGGGATTGATTTCTCGCTCATCCTCGATCACGACCGGGAACAGCAAGCGAGCAAGTTCACCGCCCTTGGCAGGATAGTGCTTCCCGGCCTGAATGGCATCTTCAGGTACGAAAAGACTGGGGCCTCCGACGAGCCTCGGCTCACCGTCAACAAGCGTGTCCTTCCAAAGCATGACCGGCCGGTGAAGAACAACATCTTCTTCATCAGGCTCAACCGGAATGCCGTCTTCGTCCACAAACTGAGGCTTACCCGTTTCCGGATCGAGTACCGGCATACCGACCAGCGAGGTCTGCAGCCTGCCTGTGGCATCCTTCCGCAGCGACTGCTCCACCTGCTTCGGCGTAAAGTGACCACGCAAGAACGAGTAGTCATTGAAGTCATTTGGAAAGCCAAGGGTTTCCGGTTCGTAGGCGATGTCCCAACGATCCATCTGGAGCGTATGGCACCCGCCACAATTAAACCGCTCGGCCACGACGAGCCCATCAAGACGCGCCTGCTCACGAGGCGTTGGGTTGTAGACAAACTCTGGCGCCGGTGGTTCGGCGACGAGCCCCAGCACGAAGGTCATCACCGCCTCTCGCTGCTTGGCATCAAACGGGAACTGAGGCATCCGGTACCGTTCGTTGTACGACTTGTTTTCAACCTTCTTGTAGTCATAACTCCGCGGCTGCCGCAGTTTCTGCCAGAGAAACCCTTCGCGTTCGTGACCGAGCAACTTCTCAAGGAAGTAGCCCGTGTCAGGATCGACACTCTCCGGTGAGAGGTGAACGCTGTCGTCATCAGCCCGATAGGCCAACTCTGCTGAGCCCAGCGAATCGGCACCGGTGGTGCCAGCATGATCGGCTGACTCGTCAGGCCCGTGACCAGAATGGCCATCAGCAGCACCGTGGTGGGCATCCTCAGCCGCCTCATCACCATGAGCGTGCTCTTTCCCGTGAGCGAGATCGTGCATCACGAAATGAGCAACCTGCTCAAAGGCAATTCGTGACGGATCTTTCCGCCCCCAATCAGCCAACGCTGCCCCTGCAGGCTTGGCATCTTCAAATCCGGGAATGTCATGACAGCCATAACAGGCCAACTTGCCGATTGTCTTCTTTCCAACGTAATTCAGCAGCACCTCATCTCGCTCAGCCGCAGCGAGCCCAATAAAGACCTCCTCATCGCCCCGGATTGCCGCGTCTTCCGGCAGGCCATTCTTCAGGACATCACTTGCCTTCGCGGCAGGAAAACGGCCTTCAAGGTAGAGCGTCGCCAACTCCTCAAGCGCCTGTCTTTCATCGCCGGTCAGACTTGAGGCCGGAATGTCCTTGGGCTCCCACCCCTCAGTCGACTGCATCAAGTAGGCGACCGCATCGGCTGCCGGGTCACTCACACTGCCATCGGCAAGGGTGACCGGCTCGAGCAGCACATTGGGCATGATGGTCCTGGGATGGTACGCAGCCGGATTGCGCAGCCAACTGTAAAGCCAGCGAGTTCCGTCTGGATGCGAGGCAACCTTGGCACCAATCCGCGAGAGTTCCGGCCCGTGCATGCTTTCCGCAGCCGGAAAATCTGCATGCTGATGGCAGGCCAGGCAGCCCCGAACTTCAACGACCTTCTTGCCACGCTCGACATCGGGCGCGGCCGTAATGCCCTGATAGGGCTCGATGAACGCAAACGGCTGGCTACTCGAGGTGAGGTACGAAACCATCGAGCGAATCTCAAGAGGCTCATACCGCTGCGACTCTTCCAAGCCAGCACCCTCGAGATGCTCCCAGAGACCGAAGAATCGTGGCATCTTCGTTGAAGGACGGAAGTCCTGTGGATTCCGCAACCAGGCATAGAGCCAGTCAAACCCAACCTTGCTGGCAACATGCCGAAGACTCGGCCCAACTTTCGGATAATTGCCCGGTGTCTCTGGTGTCTTCAGCAGGTTTGCAAGCACATGGGAACGATCCGACAAAATTGCCTCATCACCCTGGCCAGCATCGGCCTCGAGGGCTTCTCGAACCTGGCCCCGAGCAACCGTGCCATCGGGGCTGGAAATCACATCACCGACCCAGCGTTTGAACGTCGCGTCCATGCCGGCAAAGCCGGGGTCAGCGGCAATGGCCTGGGCCACCTCGTGGTAATTCGGCTCGACTCTCATGTCCGGGCCAATTCGCTCGTCCGGCCCTGACCACCCATTGATTTCATGACAGCCAAAGCAGCCGTACTGTCGGATCAGGTTGTATCCCTCAACGACCTTCGGCGCCGGTGGTTCTGGGAACCGCTCACTCGGAGCAAGATCAACGACCTGATGATGGCACTTCAGGCAGCTGGACTCCTCAAATCGCTCTGGCCGCATTGGCCGGATCCAGTGATGGTTGTTAAACCAGCCATACTCGTCATGCCAGAGGTGCGACTGCTTGGGTGTGTTCGGCGAGTGCGACGCCCATTTGAAACTTGTTGCACTTCCCTGACCTTGATGACAGATCGTGCACCCAAACGTCTTCATTGGATGGGGACTGGAGTCGCCGACAAAAAGATCGAGCCTGGGGTGAGTCGAATACGGCTGAGGGACGCCCCGTTCAATCGAAAGCAGCAGCGGCGAGCCCCAGGAAACATTTTCGAGCAACGCCGCCACAGCCAGCGGCCTGACGGGCGTCCGCCCGCCACCCACGGCAGCGATCACGTCGCCACTCTGCAACCCGGCGAGTGCAGCAGGAGACTCTGGAAGGACAACACTCACCGTGGGCGAATCCTTCTCAAAGAGACCCTCGGCTGCCAACTGAAACCCATAGATCTCTTCCAACCGGAGTGAATCTTCCAGATCGCCGGACAACTGGGGCACCTCCTCAGGTGTCGGCAACATCACTTCAACAGTTGTCGCTTCCGGATAAGCCGGCTCGGTCGGCTGACCAGGGGCAGACTTGCTCATGCCCTGGTGGCAGGTCGTACAGCGATCAAACCGGGCGACGTCGCGGAAGTTGTTATTCAGCGTGAGCTTCGGGAGCCAGATCTGATCGACCCGCAACGGACCATTGAAGGCATCCAAAACAGGCAACTCAAGCACGGTCTTACCCAGATTGGGCGCCCGATCACTGAGTGTTTTCCGCAGCAATGAAAGTGTCTGGCGATGATCGGCAAGTTCTTTCGCCGCGGCATCCTCAGGAGCCATGATCTGCTTGAGCGTCGCCTGCAGTGCCTTGCGGTGGCGATTCGCCTCCTGGAAGACAAGCGTTGCCTGCTCCACCTCAGCCCGCTTGGCATCAGCCAACACGAGCAACTCCTGCTGATGGGACTCAGCCGCGCCATCAGCAATTGCCAATTCGTAGTCAGCCCGCCTCTTATCGAGTTCGGCCTTCCGCAACTTCAGGCTGCCAGCCAACTGATCCTCACGAAACTGGGTTCGGCCAATGATGTCGGAAAAACGCTGAAGAAGATCGCCACGAAGGGCAAAACGCTGATCGGGGTCTGATTCTGTCCGCAAGCGTTCGACATCTTCCCGAGCAAATGCGCCGGCCTCGGCGTCAGCCGAAACTGACTCAACCGCCTCCAGGAACTGCTCGACCAACTGAGGATTGAGGTCGGCCCGCCGAACTTCTCCAAGTTCAGCCTCGAGCGATGCCGACTTCTCTGCAAAAGCTCGTGAGTTCTCCGCATCGACCCGAGCCGCCGCAGACCACGTCTCAAGCGCCCGAAACGTCCGCTGATACTTCTTCCACGGCCGATTGTGATCGACGGTCAGCATGGTGACGGTGGCCACCAGCAGGATGATCGCGGAGACGCCAAAAATGACGTGCAACACTTTCAGATCGCGCCAAGTCTGTTCAGTAGCGGGCATCGGGTCTACTTGTACAAAACGGGGAAATAAGGGCTAGCCAACGCCAAGGAAGGCGTTCAAAAATTCAGTGAGAACTCTGGAATGCTGATGATGTACTTCAGGTTAAGAGTCCACCGCAGCACCATCTTCAGGGGAAGAGTCAGCATCAACAGCATGAGGTTGGACATGATCATGTAGCGAATGAATCCCATCTTGGCAAAAAAGCCTCGGAAGATCGTTATCGCCATAAGCGGTGGCAGCAGCACAAGGTAGGCGCCCATCACCAGGAGCCCCGGAGCCTCACGCAGCAAAATGAAACCGATCTGGGTCAACAACCCAGCCCCCTGCGGCGCTCGCGGCAAAGGCTGATTCAGCCACTGCACCCAGAACATCTGCGGCAAGTCGACGTTATTGAGCACCTCAACCTTGTAAGGAGTCCAGAACTCGAACGGACCGAAGAAATTCCAGTTGGGTCCACGAAGAAACGTGCCCAGGATGATCAACGTGATCCACAGTTCGAAAAAGCCGAACTGCCAAACGAGGTAACTGAACTTGCGTTCTTCAATCGAGTAGTAGCCATTCCCCTTCTTGTTGAAGTCGAGGTACGGCATAGCCATGAGGCCGAACACGACCAGGCTTGGCAAGACGACACCGGCATACCAAGGATCAAAGTAGACCAGCATTTCCTGGAGGCCAAGGAAGTACCAGGGGGCTTTGGACGGATTTGGCGTTTTGACACTCGAGGCCGGCTCTTCGAGGGGTGCCGGAAGAAAAATGGCCCACACCAACAGCAAGGCGGCGACACCAACCATGCAAATCAATTCGGTGTAGACCAGATCAGGCCAGACGAGGACTTTTTCATCGTTGACCTTCTCCATCACTGGCAGCCCTTGCCTGATCCGCTCGTCATTCACGACGGCCTGCTTGGTCGCAACCCAGGTGAAGAAGGCCAAGAGAAAGACCAGCCCGACGATTGGCACGTTGTCAGGCTTCATCACGATCGCGGCAAAGTTTTCATCCGCCATCGACAGGCCGAGCAACAACAGCGAAATGTTGAAGATTGACCAGGCCACCATTGGTTGGACAAAAAACTTCCGGAACACGAACAGCAGCACCAGAAATGCTGTTGTTCCCAGCGTGTAGAGCACCGGTCCCGAAAGATCATTGACAAGGTTCCGGATCGCCAGGGGAAGTACCGGCACCATGCTGGCCGAACCCGACAGGGCAAGGCTTGCAAGAATCATCATCGCGCCGGCGTAGGCAGCCCAGACGGCAGCCCAGACGGTGCGGCTCTGCCGCCTCCACATCAAGAGCGCCGCCACACCGTTCATGACAGCCAGAACGGTGTAATAGCCCCCGAGGAAGCCAGCAACATCACTGAGAAAAAAGCCGTTTGAGTGCATGAGGTGAAACCGCGAAAGGAAGAACGATTGTCGTCAACTGACGAGAAGCAGCGAGAAATGAACTCGTGCCCTCGAACTAAAGCGGACCGCTGATGCCTCCATCTTTCCGAACCCGCCAAAAGTGAATCGCCAAGAGCAACGCCACCGCCAAGGGAATCGCGATGCAATGAAGGACATAGAAACGGTTCAGGGTCTCTTCACCAACAAACCGGGCTCCGAGGAGCCCGAACCTTGCATCCGAACCGTCCGTGATCATGTCGATGCCACCAATGGTCAGCAACTGCTGTCCAGGGCCCTCATACCCAAGGATGGGCGTCGCCCGAGCCATATTGGAGCCGACCGTGATCGCCCAAATCGCCAACTGATCCCAGGGAAGAAGGTATCCGGTAAACGACAGCAAGAGCGTCAGCAGGAGCAGGATCACACCGATCACCCAGTTGAATTCCCGCGGAGGCTTGTAACTGCCGGTAAGAAACACCCGGTACATGTGCAGCCACGTCGTAATCACCATGGCATGCGCACCCCAGCGGTGAAGCTCGCGCAAAATCCCCAAACTCGTGACATCGCGGAGCGCCAAGATGTCGTTGTAGGCCCACTCGAGGGTGGGGCGATAGTAGAACATCAACAGCACGCCCGTCACCGTTTCGACCAAGAAGAGGAAGAAGGTGACTCCCCCCATGCACCAGGTGAACGAGAGGGCAATGCCCTGCTTCTTGATCGACACCGGATGAAGATGCAGAAAGAAATTCGTCAGCATGACGACAATCCGATTCCGCCGGTCAAGCGGCATTGGATGCCGGAAGATGCTCTTCCAGATTTGCGAATTACGAATGGTTTCGCCGATGGCCATCGATGTCAGTCCGAATGGTAGGAGGAAAGGCCCGCCTGCTGGGGCGAGCAGAGGCTGAAACTATGCGGTGACGTACGACTCAGGATCATTCCACTGCCCGAGTTCTTCCTGAAATGCCTTACTTTTGTCGACTTCAAGCTGACCGTCGTCGGCAATCCGAATGGCATACCGCTCGAGCGGACGAGGAGCAGGCCCCTCGAAATTGATTCCGTCCTTGTAGAAGCCACTGCCGTGACAAGGACATTTGAACTTTTGCTCAGCCTCAAGCCAGTTTGGCGTGCACCCAAGGTGGGTACAGACGGTCTTGAGTGCGTAAATCTGCTGCACGCCCTCAAACTCACCATTCACAACCCAGACGCCGTACTGAGCAACGAACTTTGTCTCGACCTTGCCGGACGGAAAACCCTCCTTGCTGCCGACCTTGAACCGGCTAGGAGGCTCAGCCAACACGTTGGGAAAGAGGAAGCGGGCAAGCCCCAGCGAGAAGAGTCCACCCGTCACGGAAAGGGCCGTAAACCCTACCGCCATGAACGACCCCAACGCGTACGACAGGAACGTCCGGCGTTCTTCCGTGACCGCCTTTTTTGCTGGCACTGTCGCCTGCGGTCGCGTTGGCCGTGGTGGAACAGGCCGGGCCGGCTTGGCAGCGGCCTTCGCAGCAGGCGTCTTGGCAGGGCGGGCTGCCGCAGGAGCCTCTGCCTTGCTCACCGGCCCAGGCTTCGCCCCGGCGCGGGCTGCGGCCAGAATGCTCGCCGTATCTCGCTGGACATTCTTCTTGGCCCCCTGCCCCACCGGCGCTGCCTTTGCCGCAGCCGGCTTGGCTGCGGCAGGCTTTGCGGCTGGCTTCGGCTTCGCTGCCGGAGCCTCGGCTGCAGGTTTCGCCTGACCCGATCGGGCCATCGCCAGCATGTCTTGAACACTCGGGCGGCCACCAGCAGCAGGTTTCGCTGCCGCCGGTTTCGGAGCGGGCGGAGTATCTTCAGCCGCCGCGGCTTCTGCCGGAGCAACTGGAGCCTGTTCGTCAGCAGCCGATGCTTTGCTTCCGGCACGTGCCGCAGCAAGAATTTCGGCCACTGACATTTTCTTCTTGTCAGTCATGAAGCATCCTCACGCAATCGCAACGCAACTCCACGCAGCAGCGGTTTGAAGCCGTCATCCTGACAACCGCTTCCCTGATGAGTTCCACCGCTACGCTGAGGAGGCCTCGCCAAAACAACGACAGGAATCCCGACGATTCACGCCAGAAACCATCTCGCCGTAAGCCGACTCCCTCACAAGGGTGGAATTCAGGTATTTTCGGGCACTCGACGACTTCGTGATTTTTTTCACGAACTCATTCTCTACTCTATCGACGGCACCGAAGGTGTCAACGTCGACTTCATGTTGAGAGATCGGACAGCTGCTGACTCCTGGTTGAACTCTGGCTGGGTGGGGTTCCGAAAACCCGTACAGACCGCACAATGCAGGCTTCCGAGCTCGATTCTTGCCTCCCCCGTCGGAGCCGGGTATTTCTTCCCCGCTCCAACTCGCACGGAAGGTCTCGGCCCCGCCTCGCCCGGCAAAGGCTTATTTTAAATGCAGAAAGCGAACCAGATGCACACATCGAAACGGATTCTTGTTGTCGGTAGCGGCGGCCGTGAGCACGCCCTTGCCTGGAAGTTGGCCAAAGATGGGGCAGACGTTTTCGTCGCGCCAGGAAACGCAGGAACAGCACGCCAGGCAACAAACCTGCCGATTAATGCCTCCGATACTAACGCGATTCTGGCTGCCGTCACCGAGCACAACATCGACCTCGTTGTTGTCGGCCCAGAGGCACCGCTGGTCGGTGGCCTTGTCGATGCACTGACCGCGGCCGGCATCAGGGCATTCGGCCCCACCGCTCAGGCCGCACAACTTGAGGGCAGCAAGATCTTCTGCAAGGACGTCCTCCACACAAACGATATCCCAACGGCGACCTACCGACAGTTCCGCTCCTTCGAGCAGGCGCGTCAGTTCCTTGAGGACCGCGAAGATGAGCCAGTTGTCATCAAGGCTGATGGCCTTGCTGCTGGCAAAGGCGTGTTTGTCTGTGGTGGTCGTGATGATGCGATCGCTGCCGTGGAACAGCTTCGCTGTGATCCACAGTTTCAGACAGCGGCCAGCGGCATCCTGATCGAAGAGCGGCTTGATGGTGTTGAGGTCAGTGTCATCGCCATCACCGATGGACGCACCATTGTCACCCTGCCGCCACTTCAGGATCACAAAGCGGCCCACGATGGGGATCAAGGGCCGAACACCGGCGGCATGGGCGCGTTTTGCCCCGCGCCTTTTGTCGATGATGCCCTGCTTGCCGAAATTGAGGAGCGAATTCTGGTTCCCACCATCCACGGCATGCGCCGCAGGCGGACCCCATTCCACGGTGTGCTGTATGCCGGACTGATGCTCACTGCTCAGGGCCCCAAGGTGCTTGAGTACAACGTTCGCTTTGGTGACCCTGAATGCCAGGCGCTGCTCGTTCGGCTTGAGTCAAGCCTCATCGAACTGCTCGATGCCGCTGTTGACTGCCGGCTCGAAACCCTTGCCCCACCCCGCTGGAATGACGGCGCGAGCGTCACCGTGGTGATGGCCTCAGAGGGCTACCCTGGGCCCGTCGCCAAGGGGCAGCCTATCCGTGGCCTTGAGCAGGTAGCTGCCCTCGATGACGTGGCCGTCTTTCACGCCGCGACAACGCCTGCGTCTGATTCGCCCGACACCGTCCTCGCAAGCGGAGGGCGTGTTCTTGCTGTCACCGCAACCGGGCAGTCGCTGGCCCGCGCGAAGCAACGGGCCTACGAGGGCGTCAAGGAGATCCGCTGGCAAGGAGCATGGTGCCGAAAGGACATCGCCGACAAGGGCCTGCGGCATCAGCGCGAACTGGCAGCGAGCGAGGCCAGTTCTGCAGCCACCGGCACGCCGCACCCAGCGGAAGGAACACCATGAAACTCGGCGTCGGCATCGTCGGCCTCGGAAACCGCTGGGAGAGCCGGCATCTGCCGGCGATTCGGTCATTGAGTGATCGGTACGAGGTTCGCGCGGTCTGCGAACAGGTCTCTCATCGGGCGCAGCGGGCGGCCACGGAACTCAACGCCGTAGCCCTCGATGGCTTTCGCGTTCTTGCCGACCGCGAGGATATCGACGCTGTCCTCTACTTAGCCGATCAATGGTACGGCACTGCTCCCATCCTTGCCGCCTGTGATGCCGGCAAGGCTGTCTATTCTGCCGCCAGCCTTCCCGACTGCCGGCAGGCTGTCGATGCGTTGCTGGCCCGGGTAGAAGAATCAGGGATTGCCTTCATGGCAGAACTTTCGCGACGCCACGCCCCGGCAACCGTGCGACTAAAAGAGTTGATTGCGACCAGACTCGGTCCGCCACGCATGGCCTTTTGCCATCACCGTCTTCCTCAAACAGCGATCCCGCCTCGCCACTCGGCGGTGACAGCAGCTCGGGACCGTCGAGACCTGCTCGAAATGGTCGACTGGTGCTGTTATGTCATCGACCAAGAGCCAACCAGCGTGGTCTCCGTACGGCATGACTCGGGCATCGGCCTTGCCGGCAGCGACTACCAGATGATGAGCCTTGATTTCTCCTCTCCCGACCACACCGGCCAGGGACCACTTGCCCAAATTAGCTGCGGACAATACATCCCTGCCGCCTGGGAAGAAGCGGTGAGCTTTCGGCCACCAGCCGACCTCCAGGTCGCCTGTGAACGGGGCATCGCATTTATTGACCTGCCGGCAACCTTGGTCTGGTTCGACGACGCTGGGCGACATCAGGAATCACTCGAGAGTGAACGTCCTGTCGACGAGTCGATGCTGCTCCAGTTTCACCGGACGACGACGAGCCTTGTTCGCCGACTTGGTGGTCTGGCGGACATGGTACGGGCCCTGCGGATTATCGAAGCCGCTGCAGAAAGCCAGCAGAGCGGGCAGCGGATTTTCTGCTCAGCCGACTAGCATCGTTTCCTCGATGCCGGCCGGGGTTTCCACGGGCAGCTAGCCCTCAAGGGCCGCACAGACCAGATCACCGACCTCGCTCGTGCCATAGCCCATTCGACCTGCAGCCTGACTTTCCATCTTGGTGCCGGTCACAGTTGCCACCGCTCGGTCAATGCGGGCTGCGGCGGCCGGTTGACCCGAATGCTCCAGCAGCATTGCCATCGCATTGATCGCCGCAATCGGATTGATTTTGTTGGTGCCGGTGTACTTGGGAGCACTGCCCCCCATCGGCTCAAACATGCTTACCCCGCCTTTGTCAGGATTGAGGTTGCCACCGGCAGCCACCCCCATTCCTCCCTGCAAGATCCCACCAAGATCAGTGATGATGTCACCGAACATGTTGGTCGTGACGATTACGTCATAGGCATCGGGGTTCTTCACCATCCACATGCAACAAGCATCGACGTGGTTGTAGTCGGTCTTGACGTCGGGATACTCCTTGGCGACTTCCTGGAAGGTTCGCCACCAGAGATCATGCCCAAAGGTGAGCACGTTGGTTTTGGCAACCAGCGTGAGCGTCTTTTTCGGACTGTTACGCTGTCGGGTGTACTCAAAGGCCCAGCGGATACACCGCTCGCAGCCCTTGCGGGTATAGACGGCCTGCTGCACCGCCACCTCGTCAGGAGTATCTTTCTTGAGATACCCCCCCACGCCACAATAAAGGTCTTCGGTGTTCTCTCGAACAACGACAAAATCAATGTCGTCAGGGCCACGACCAGCCAAAGGTGTTTCGACACCGGGCAACAGTTTGACCGGCCGCAGATTGATGTACTGATCGAGCTTGAAACGCAGTTCGAGCAACAGCCCCTTCTCGAGGACTCCCGGCGGCACATCTGGATGGCCGATTGCGCCGAGGAAGACAGCGTCCTTCGACCGCAGCAGGTCGAGCCCACCCTCAGGAATAATTTCACCTGTTCGCAGGTAACGATCCCCTCCCCAATCAAGCGGCTCAAGCGTGTACTCAAACCCCTCCAACTGGGAAACAGCCGCAAGGACTTTGACGGCCTCAGCGGTAACTTCAGGACCAGTTCCGTCTCCGGCGATGGTGGCTATTGCAAGGGGGGCGGCTGCCATGGGAAATCTCCTGGGTGAATAAGAACCCAGAACCTACCGCCCCTCCCCAGATTCGCAAGCGGCGGCCGTGCGGATGGTGCAAAAGGCCACCAGCATGAGCGGAGCCTCTGAGGAAAGCGAGCGGACTGTTTGAGGCGAGCACGCTATCGCCACGAGCAACTAATCGCTCACCGTGGAATCAAACCCGTTTCGGGCCAGCCACAAAATCACCAGCCGGCACAACCGACGCGTTTGGCCCATCCGCAAATGCTTCTGCGGGAGACGTTCAGTTATCGCTGAACGTCAATGACTTATTGGGCTTGGTGCCGAGCGGGTTGCGAAGAAAACGCTGCCGACAGGCGTCACAGAGATCGAACCGCAAGGAACGTGTTCCGTCATCGAGGAAGGCGGCAAGATCTTGTTCCTCAAGTCGCTCGAGCAAGTCCTGCATGTCATCAAGGTGATCTTCGCAGGCTCCCTCGCAGCAGTTGGTGAATTCATCGTCATGCGTCTCAACGGCAGGGAACACACTTATTTTGACAACGTGCCGGATACCCAACTGCGGATCAATCGGGCGTTGACAGAGATCGCATGAATAATGAAGCACGCTTTGCCTCCAGGCCGTTAACGATAAATGAATAGATGCCGCGATCACTCGATCGATCGCACAAGGCCGTCGTGAGGGGCACACGAAATCCAAACCAATCCCTCACTGAACTCTCATGAGTTTGACGGGTTGTTTCGAGAAAGGCAAGCATTGATGCCAGCAGAAATTCGGCCGCTGAACACTCGCCAGATCTCGATCGAGCCACTGCATTTGGCAGCCACCCTTACGAGCAGGTAGACTGCGGCCTCAAGAGGCGGGGTGGCGAACTGGGTAGTCAGCCCGCTGAGCCAACTAAGCCCACCGAGCCAGGAGAATGGCAAGAAGATGGCTCATCCAGCACAGCTATCACTGGCAGCACAGGGCAGTTTGAGCATGAGTGTGCTTGTGCTGAATCGTTCGTTTGTGGCTGTCCACGTCACGAACGTCCGTCGGGCACTCACCCTGCTCTTTCGCGATCTGGCCGAGGTCGTCCACCCTGAACAGGGGAGTTTTTCAGCCTACACCATCGACTCGTGGCGTGAACTCTCGGCCCTCGAGGCGCTTGAGCGTTCCCCAGAACAGGACTGGATTAGGGCTGTCGGCTACGAACTCCAAGCCCCACGGGTAATTCGCTTGCCCCGTTGCGATGCCGTGCCACGGCATGGCATGCGTTTCAACCGTCGCAATGTTTTTGCCCGCGATGCCAATCGTTGTCAGTACTGCGGCAGGCGTTTCCCCCTGGGTGAACTATCGCTGGATCACGTGATTCCCAAAAGCCGCAGTGGGCCCACAAACTGGGAAAACATTGTCTGCGCCTGCGTTTCCTGCAACGTCCGCAAGGGCGGCCGAACGCCACGAGAGGCGGGCATGCAACTGATCCGCCAACCAACCAAGCCCAAACGCAGCCCACTCATTGCACTGAAACTTCACAACCCCAAGTACGCCGCCTGGAAGACCTTCGTCGATCGCGCCTACTGGCTCGTGGACCTCCAGGAGGGCCCTGACGTCTAGACGCCTAGTTATCTGGCCAACTAGATACTGAGCCGCCTCACCCGACGTACCGGGCGTGAACTTCCGCCTGCACGAATCCCGTCTGCATCTAGCAGAGCGGGTCCTTCTTCTCAGTGATCACCGGAAGTTGTGGCGACATCTCAGCATTGAGTTCCGTAAAAGGCTTCCACTCTTCCGGCAGGTTGTCCTCATGGAAGATTGCCTCAACCGGACACTCGGGCACGCAGGCTTCACAGTCAATGCACTCGTCTGGGTGAATGTAGACCATCTGGTCACCCTCGTAGAAGCATTCAACCGGGCAAACAACAACACAATCAGTGTACTTGCAGGCGAAGCAGGGCTCGGCGACGACGTGCGTCATAGTGGCTAACTCCTCGTGAAACTATTCGAATTGTGAAACTCTTCGAATTGTGAAACTCTTCGAATCAGGACTGCGAATACTCGGCGGCTCACCAGACCTCACCAGTTGGGTAAAGTCTGCCGATTTCGAGAACCGTCCGGGCTCCGGCATCCTAAGGATGCCGACTCATTCCTGTCAACGAAACCCTCCATCGGACGAAAAGGCCTTGTGTCTTCAGCGAGACCGGGCAGAGACCATGAAATCGGCCTTTTCGCTCTGAATCGACTTGGAGCCAATCCGGAACGAGGGGTATAGTTCAGCACCCCCTCAACCAGCGGCAAGCGGCGTGGAGATGGCACCGTGGCAGATGAGAACGGCTCAGACAATCACTTGCTCTGCCCGCCAGCGGACCTCCAACTGGTCGAGGCCTGCCTGCTCAAAAAACCGGGCGCCTGGGACATCCTTCTGCGGCGGTTCGGTCGTCTCATCGCCCAGGTCGTCAACCGAACCGCCTCGCGTCGTCAGATCACGC
>Ga0181582_10002818_pt1 | contig 13886 bp, 12 predicted proteins | sample 071ome_32_FD_132438 | JGI IMG/M metagenome (GOLD analysis project Ga0181582, IMG submission 132438) | Coastal salt marsh microbial communities from the Groves Creek Marsh, Skidaway Island, Georgia - 071405AT metaG (megahit assembly) | ecosystem: Environmental > Aquatic > Marine > Intertidal...
CTGGTCAGCGCGGATGAACAGCTCAAAACGAGCGAGTCCGCCGTCGACATCGTGGCGGAAAATATTCCGGCCAGGATCAACCCGACCAGAACCGGGGGCAGGAGCAAGTCCGCCATGCGTGGCAAGGCCAGTTCCGGATCGATCGCGCCCAGGTCCGGGATGTAAAGCCGCGACAGCAAGCCGACGCCGGTCGCGCAGGCATAGAACAGAATAAAAAAACCGTAGTACACCAGGCGCGCCAGCGGCATGTTTCGCCCTGAGTCGAGGGCCATGAAGCGCACCATCACGTGGGGCTGCCCCGCCACGCTGAGGCCGGCGAACAGCCAGGCAAAAGCGAACATCGCCGTGCCGGCGAAGCCCGTCAGCACCATCTGGTCAGGCGGTGGCTGCCAGTCCATAAAACCGGGTATTGCCGAGAGCCTGTCCCAGGCATCTGCAGCACCACCCAGCTGTTCGACACCCACTGCAAGCAGCAACGCCATCGCGCCGAGCATGACCAGCGACTGCGCGACGTCGGTCCAGATCGACGCGCGGATCCCCCCGGCAAGACAGTAGGCAACTACCAGAGCACCGACCGCCAGGGCACCCGCATCCTCTGACCAGCCCAGGTTTGCGTGCAGCGCCTTACCGCCCGCATTGACCTGCGCGGCAGCGTAGGCGCCGAGAAAGACCATCGTCAGCACAGCGGCGACCCGCCTGAACCAGAGGAAATTCGTTCCGTACCATCCCGACAGCACACCGAGAAAAGTGCTTTCTCCGGTCGCCGCGGTGGCTTCTCGCAGTCGCCGATGAACCAACTGTGAGGCGACGAAGTCCCCCGCGATCCAGCCAACCATCAGCCAGGCGGCAGCAAGACCGGTCGCGTGGGTGTAACCGATCACGCCGATGAACATATAGCCGCTATTGTTGGTGGCGACCGCAGAGAGTCCAGCCGCCCAGGGTGAGACGCTCTGGCTGGCCAGGTAATAGTCCTGGCGGGACCGCCGCGCCACGCGGGCCGAGCTGAGGCCCACCAGCAGAAACAGCGTCAGGAAAAAGCTGAAACTGGCGAGAACCATTTAGCTGCGGTTTGCTGAAGCGACCGTTCGACCGCGGCTCAGCCCCGGGATGCCTGGGGCGCGCGACTGCACGGGGTCGACGTGTAGCAAGCCTAGAGCGGCTCGATACACGCCCGGTTTGCAATATGCTCAGGTCTCGGCGGCAGACCACCGTATGGGGCAACACATCGGTTCTTCAGGCTGTTGTAGACCAGGAACAGATTGCTGCGATGGAATGGCGAAATATTGCTACCCGAGCCATGCAGGATGTTGCAGTCGAAGACCACGACACTGCCGGCTTTCGCCGTGGCTGCCCGGATCCCCTGCTGACTCAGCTCAGCGATTAAAGAGCGCTCTGGCACGCCGTACTCCTGCTTCCGCAGGGACTGTTTGTAATGCTCGGCAGGGGTCTCACCGACGCAGGTGACGTAGTGCTTGTGAGACCCGTTGATCAGCAACAGCGGACCGTTGCTCACCAGGTTGTCCGCGAGCAGGATGGACATGCTCAGCGCGCGCATGCGCGGCATGCCGTCCTCGATATGCCAGGTTTCAAAATCCGAGTGCCACCAGAAATCGCGGCCTTCAAACCCCGGCTTGTAGTTCAAACGCGACTGGTGAATGTAGACCTGGTCGGCCAGCAGATCGTGTGCCACCTCGACCAGACGGGAATCGCGTGCCAGGGCATCGAATTCGGGCACCTGTCGATGCACTTCGAAAATCGAGCGTACGGCCTGGCTGTCCGGTTCGCGCACAACGGTTTCCGGATCAATGCCCGCGAGCGCCAGCGCGTGCTCGCCGACCTGCGCAAGCACGCGCGTCTCTTGCTCACTGAACACGTCGTTGAGGATCAGGTAACCGTTCGCATCGTAGTGGGCGATTTCCGTCTCTGAAAGCCGCGCCAGCCGGCGATCTGTTGGCCACACCACCGGATCAGCGCGCGGGATCAGTCTCGGGCAGGGCTCAACACGGGATGGATAGGGATCTTGCTCGAGGGCAGTCGCACGCATCACAGTAGCTCCGCGCGCATTCAGCCGGACACCGGCTCGGCCGCCGTCGGATAGGCGCCGGAGGCGTCATGCACTTCATTGCCGAATAGCGGTGGATTAAAGACGCAGGCCAGCTCGAGGTCCGTCTCAGCCCGCAGCACATGGTGATCGTGCTCGTTCAGGGCATACATCTGGCCCGGAAAAATCTCGTAATTCCGCCCTTCGTAGATCGACACCAGCGTCCCGCGCCCGCTGATGCAGTACACCGCTTCGAAATGATTTTTGTAGCACATCTCCGTTTCGGTGCCGGCATAAATGGTCGTGATGTGAAATGAGAAGCCCATTTTGTCGTCTTTAAGCAGCAGGCGAGTGCTCTCCCAGGTTTCCGACACAATGCGCCGGTCGGTTTGCCGCGCCTGTTCAAGATTTCGAACGATCATCTGTTTCTCTCCCGTCTCAATTTGCCGAGCTGATCGAATACTTCGAAACGACCTTATTGACCGAGCACCGGAGGATCGTCAGCGCCGTGTACAGGCAATCGTTTGATGTCGTGAGCGGAGGCAGGCACTTGACCACCTGGTCATCAGCCCCACTTGTTTCGATGACCAGACCGTTCGCGAAACATTCGCGCGCGATTGCCGTCGCCAGACTGCCGCTGTGGCAGCCCAGACCACACATCATGCCGCGCCCCCTGACCGTCAGCAGCTCTTCGTGTTCGGCCGCCATCTCACCAAGCGCCTTATGTATCAGCTCGGTTTTATCCGCGATCCGTCCCTGGAACTCACCATCGGCCCAGAAGCTCTCCAGCGCCGCAGCCGCGGTCACGAACGCGTGGTTATTGCCGCGAAAAGTGCCGTTGTGCTCACCCGGCTCCCACTGGTCGAGCCCTCGACGAAAAACCGTCAAGGCAAACGGGATCCCGTAACCACTCAATGATTTTGACAGCGTGACGATATCCGGCGTGATGCCGGCAGGCTCGAAGCTGAAGAAGGTGCCGGTGCGGCCACAGCCGGCCTGGATGTCGTCCACAATCAGCAGCATGTCATGACGATGGCACAGCGCTTCGAGCGCGCGCAGCCACGCCATTGATGCCACGTTCAAGCCACCCTCGCCCTGTACGGTTTCGACTATCACCGCAGCCGGGTGGTCGAGACCGCTGCTGCCATCGGTCAGCAGCCGCTCCAGGTAAGCGATTGAATCGAGCTCCTCGCCCAGGTAGTTGCAGTAAGGAACGTGGGTTACGCCGCTGAGCGGCATTCCGGCAGCATTCCGATGATGCGAATTCCCGGTCGCGGCCAGCGCCCCCATGGAGACGCCGTGAAACCCATTAGTAAACGCCACGACATTGCTGCGCCCTTTGACGCGGCGGGCCAGCTTCAGCGCGGCTTCCACCGCGTTGGTGCCTGTAGGGCCGGGGAATTGAGCCACGTAATCGAGTTTTCGTGGCGCAAGGATCAGATCGCGGAAACTGGCCAGGAAAGATTCCTTGGCAGCCGTGTGCATATCCAGACTATGGGTAATACCGCCGTTCGCGATGTACTCCACGAGACGCTGGCGCAGTTTTGGATTGTTATGTCCGTAATTGAGGCTGCCGGCGCCGGCGAGGAAGTCTATGTACTGATTACCTTCTGTGTCGTACAGGTATGCGCCCTCAGCCGCCTTGAAAACGACAGGAAACGAGCGCGCGTAGCTCTGCACATTCGACTCCATTTCATCGAAAGTGCTCGGAGGAGGTGGGGTTGCAGGCATGTAGGCAAGTTGAGTCATGAACAGCCTCGTTGTTCCGTGAGTGGGTTTTGGGAATAAAACGGCCCGATCTGAAAGAGAATTTCGGAGTCGTGCTGACTCTCGAAATGCAGCTTCCGATCGAAATATGCAGATTCAGACAGCTCCGTCTCGAGCTCCTGAGCCAACCGGGTAAACATGGCGCGTGAAGCCAGATTCGCCTCGGTCACTGTGGTGTGCAGGTAGCGCACAGAGGCGCAGACACCCCGGGCAAGGATGTCCTGGATCAAGCGCCTCGCCAGCCCCGTCCCACGCGCGGCCGCCGCAACCGCAACCTGCCAGATGAACAACACGTCGGTCTGGTCCGGTAGCAGATAGCCGGATACGAATCCTACCGGGCCTTTCGACGAGCGGGCGATTGCGCAGGTCTGCGCGAAATGTGTGCACTGCAACAAGTTGCAATAAATCGAATTAGTATCCAGCGGCGGGCAAGCAGAGACGAGCCGACTGATTTCCAGCGCATCTGTTGCCGTTGGTGTGCCGATGGTGATGTGCGGGGCAGGGGTAGGTACAAACATCCTGAAAGGCAGAAGACCGTTCTTGTCCATCGAACGGTTGTAAATTCAAAGTGGGCAAATTATTTCAGATATTGAAATAATTTTCAACATTAAAGTGCCTTTCATTCTGATTTATTCTGATTTATTCGGAATTTTTCGGTTTTATTTATTTTGTTTTTCTAATTACTTAAAGCAAAAATACTGACCAAATCGCAGCCTTGCCAGGTTTCAATTTTCGACTGTTGTCCAACAGTGGCTCTCGGTAAGATGCAAACTGAGACACTCGATGAATCGTTGGAATGCCATTTAAATCAGACACCTACAAGAACCTCCTGATTGCCTTGCGTCAGATCCTCAAAGTGACGGCCTCACAGTCAAAGCGACTTGCCAAAGAAACTGGCCTGAGCACTGCCCAATTCATCACCATGCAGACAATCGAAAGTAACAGCCCGGTCTCGGCCGGCACGCTCGCGCGTGAGCTCAATCTCAAACAGGCGACCATGACGGCCATTCTCATCCGACTGGAAGAGCGAGGACTGATCACGCGGACGCGCGACGCCAGCGACAAAAGGCGCGTACTCGTTTCGCTGACCAATGAGGGCTCTGCAATGCTGGAGGCTGCCCCCACCGCGCTGCAGAACCGGATTGAAGATCGGTTCGCCGCTCTGGAAAACTGGGAGCAACACCAGCTTCTTGCGAGCATTCAGCGAGTTGTGAAGCTGATGGATGCAGAAGATCCTGAGGCGGCGCCATTGCTGGAGTTCGGCAACCTGAGTACGACTGCGACTATCGTCCAGGCGAATACCGCTGACGAACAAGAAGCGTGGGACAGTCCTTCGTAGGATGCGAGACTGCGCTCGACCATACTAATCCGGAGCCTGTTCATGTCTGCCTACCAACATCTGACGATCACCCGTCACGGATTTCTGGCCACGGTCACGCTCGACCGTGCTTCATGCTGCAACGCCCTGAACGGCGAAACTCTGGCTGAGATAGAGCATTGCGCGCTGTCGTTCAGAGATGATGCAGACAGCCGGGTCGTCGTCTTCACGGGAGCCGGCAGGCATTTCTCAGCAGGCGCTGACCTGAACGAGTTCGACACCGGAAAAGCAACGCCGCTGGTGATGCGAAGACGGCAGGCTCGACTGGGTGAGCGGGCGCTGCATGCCATCTTGAGCATGGATCAGATCACGGTGGCAGCATGGAACGGCGGCGCACTCGGAGGCGGCGCCTGTCTTGCCACCGCCATGGATTTCCGCGTCGGGGCGGAAGATTGTTTCATTCAGTATCCGGAGATCGACCTCGGACTGAATCTGATGTGGCAAAGCCTGCCTTTAACCACCCGACTCCTGGGACCAACCCGGGCCAAACGACTGGTCATCGGGGGCGAACGCATCCACGCGGCAACTCTGCTTGAGTGGGGGCTGCTGGAGAGCGTCGTGCCGCTGACAGACCTGCTGGCCGAAACCTATGCGTTCTCTCAGCTTTACGCGTCCAAGTCGCCCGTTGCTGCCCAGATGATCAAGCGCAGCGTCAATCAGATCACCGGCGCGCTGGATCGTGCGCTGATGCACATGGATGCCGATCAGAATCTGTTCACTCAGACCGGAGCCGATCAGACGGAGGCGGCTCAGGCTTACCTGGATAAGCGTCCGCCTGTCTTTACAGGGAAGTGAAGTTTGCAGACAGAGGGCAACCGAGGACGACAAGGCGTCCTCTGCCCGAGATTGAAAAAGCTCAGGTTCCCGGATCTGAGAACAGGATCCCGCGTTCCAGCAGGTCGGTAATGCGAGCCTCGTCATAGCCAAGCAGGCCGCTTAACACCTCGGAATTGTGCTCACCCAGCGCAGCTGCAGCGAGCGGCTGATTGTGCTCGAACGCAGAAAAATGCAGCGGCATCCCCGGCATCGCGGCCTGCCCGATCTTGGGATCATCGACCATTCGGATCGTCCCGCGGCTGAGCATATGCGGGTGATTTACAACATCTGAAATTTTCAGCACAGGTGCGCACGGTACGCGCGCACTCTCAAGCGCGGCCAGCGCCTCAGCGTCAGAAGAAAGCCCGTCCAACCATTGCTGCACGATGCCAATCACCTCATCCGCCGCCGCCACGCGTTTTTCGTTCGTGTCATAGCGCGGGTCGGTTTCGAGCTCCGGTCGCCCGATGGCACGACATACCCCTCCCCACTGCGGCTGCAGCGCGATGATGCAGATGTAGCCTTCTTTGCCCTTGAACAGCCCGAGCGGACAGACCGCAAAGTGGTGGTGGCCGGAACGGGTTGGCTCAGCAGCGCCCTGGGTCATGCTGTAGAGCTGGATATTAAGCTCGTGGCAATGCGTGTAGGCATCGAGCAGCGAAATATCGAGGTACTGCCCCTCGCCACCTCGAGCAATGTGAAGCAGCGCGAAGCCGATGGCGCAAGCCGCGTGGACGCCAGTCATGACATCCCCTATTCCGGCCATGGGGAAAGACGGCGGTCCGTCGGGATCGCCGATCATGCCCATGATTCCACTGTACGCCTGTGCGATGTAGTCAAAACCGGGCAGTGCAGAAAGCTCCCCGGTCTGACCGAAGGCGGAGATCGAGCACATCACGATCCGGGGGTTGATCTCGTGCACTTTCTCCCACGGGAATCCCAGGCGCCCGATAACACCTGGCGCGAAATTTTCGATCAGAACGTCCGACTGACGGATAAGGTCGGCAATGATGGCCTGCCCTTCCTCGCTTTTGAGGTTGAGACAGATGCTCTGCTTGCCCCGGTTCTGCTGCACGTAGTAAGCGCTGCGGCCGTCTTTGTGCGCAGGCAGAGCGCGTGATACGTCGCCGAGGGGCGGAAACTCCACCTTAATCACCTCAGCGCCCATCTCCGCCATGAGGCGGGTCGCCGTTGGCCCGGCGAGGACGTGGGTCATATCCAGGACCCTGTAGCCGTTCAGGATGTGCTTAGGAACTGTTGCCATTCGAAATCAACCCGCCTCAGCGTTGGTAATTGACGACCTCACCAGAGGGCGCCGTTCACGCCGCTCATATTTTCGTGCCGGCGTATTGACGACGCTGCTCAGCGCGTCCGCATTGGCCCCAGCCCGAATGCGCTCTTCATCGACGACATCGTAGGCTGTTGTCCGCTGTTTCGGATCACGTCCAGCGGCCGCTATCAGCGCCATCATCTGGGCGGGCGACGTTTCCTGCCCGTGCTCTGCGCCGGCCGCTCGCGTGATGCTTTCGTTCATCAGCGTTCCACCCAGGTCATTGGCTCCGGCGTTAAGGCACACAACGACACCATCTCGCCCCATCTTGACCCAGGAGGTCTGGATATTGCGGATGTGAGGATGCAGTGCGAGACGGGAAACCGCGTGCATGAGCACAGCTTCGCGGAATGTCGGGCCGCGGCGCGCGCGCCCCTTGAGATAAAGCGGCGCCTCCATATGAACGAAGGGCAGCGGAACGAACTCTGTGAAGCCGCCGGTCTCGATCTGCAGATCCCGGATCCGGCGCAGATGCCGCGCCCAGTGAATCGGGCGATCTACATGTCCGTACATGATGGTCGCGGTCGTTTTGAAGCCAGCACCGTGCGCAGTGCGCATGACTTCGAGCCACTGCTCCGTGGTCAATTTGTCAGGGCACAGGACTGCACGGACCTCGTCATCCAGCACCTCGGCAGCTGTTCCCGGCAAGGTCCCCAGCCCGCCCTCGCGCAGACGTGCAAGGTAGTCGGCCAGGCTCAGGCCCGAGGTGGCCGCTCCCTGCCACACTTCAAGCGGTGAGAAGGCATGAATATGGATCTGAGGTACTGCCTCTTTCACCAAATCGAGGATGTGCAGATAGGTATCGCCGGTGTATTGCGGATGGATCCCGCCCTGCATGCAGACTTCGGTCGCGCCACGTTCCCAGGCTTCGCCGACGCGCCGTTTGATCTCGGCATCGTCAAGGTCATAGGGCGCACCGCGCAGGTTTTCGCTGAGCTTACCCTTGGAAAACGCGCAGAACTGGCACTTGAAATAGCACACGTTGGTGTAGTTGATGTTGCGGTTGACCACGTAAGACACGGTGTCACCGTTGACCGCGCGACGCAGCCGATCCGCAGCACGGCACACCGCGGTGAAATCCTCACCACGCGCGCGGAACAACCGCGCAATCTCGTCATCAGCCAACAGCTGCCCGTCGTCCACATGCTCAAGGATCTGACGGATATCCGGGGATATGCGCAAAGGTTCGGGCTTTTCCAGCAGTCTCAGGACTTCAGGAGGGGGCGGACAGGTCTCTCCGGGGGACCACCCGTCGGTGCGTGGGTACCCTTCGGCGTCCGTCATCTGCAGAAGTGCCGTGTGCAGCGTCGGCGCAACCCAGGTCGGCAGATCGCGCACGTAGGCTGGATAAATTGTCAGCCGCTCGTGCAGAAACTTGCCGGCCGCCAGCGACTCGTCCGCCAGCTTTTCGAGATGGGGCCAGGGCGCTTCGGGATTAACGTGATCGGGTGTCAGCGGGGATACCCCACCCCAGTCGTTTATCCCCGCATCCACCAGCGGCACCAGCGCGCCGGGGCTTAGATTGGGCGGCGCCTGGATACTCATCTGCGGGCCAAAAACGAGGCGCGCGACTGCCAGGGTCCACAACATATCGTCGAGGTCCGGTTCGGGCGCGGCGTGCATTTTCGTGCCCGGCTTGGCGCGGAAGTTCTGCACGATGATTTCCTGGATGTGCCCGAATTCTTCGTGCAGTGCGCGCAGCGCCAGCAGGGCCTCGATCCGCTCGCGGCGCGTCTCCCCGATACCAATCAGGATCCCGCTGGTGAACGGGACCCTTAACTCACCCGCAACCCGCAGGGTCTTCAGGCGCACCGAAGGCACTTTGTCCGGTGAGCCGTAATGCACCCCGCCTTTCTGACACAGCCGCTCGGCCGCAGACTCAAGCATGATCCCCATGCTCGGCGACACTTCGCGCAGCATGGCGCACTCTTCGGTCGTCATGGTCCCGGGGTTCATGTGCGGCAGCAGCCCGGTTTCCCGGAACACCGCGTCGGCCGCGTCACGCAGGTAGTGGAGGGTTGAGGAGTAGCCAAGTGCGCTCAGCGCTTTCCGCGCCGAGGCGTAGCGCAGCTCAGGCTTCTCCCCCAGAGTAAACAGCGCTTCTTTGCAGCCCAGATCCTTACCCGCACGGGCCAGCTCGACCACCTCCTCCAGTGGCAGATAGGGCTGCGTGACACGCTTCGGGGCCTGCGCGAAGGTGCAGTAGTGGCAGACATCGCGGCACAACTGGGTGAGCGGAATAAAAATCTTACGTGAGTAGGTGATGTCGTGACCGAAGCCCTGATCCCGCACCGCCGCCGCGAGGGCCATGATCCCTCGGGTGTCTTTCTCACTCTCCAGCGACAGGGCGTCGTTCTCACTCAGGAAGGACGCGCCAGACACCTTGTTTGCGATGTGGTTAAGCAGAGTCATTGAAGGTCAATCGGTTTTTCCGGACAGTTCGTTGATGGATTTCGAGAGAAAGCGCCTCACGTCACACGCGCAAAGATACGCATAAAAAGCAGGGGTAAAAAGAGACGCTGGGCTCAGAAGGGCCAGTTCGCGCCCCCACCCTGAGCTCGGGAGCTATGCGGCAGTAGCCGCTCTGCAATACCGCTGTCCATTAGGTAAGCAAGACTTTCGCTGTCGTCCTCGAACGTTAACAGCGCGCGCAGATCCAGCGGATGATCGATATCCAGCGCCAGCCCTGCAAGCGTTACGACGCCAGGCTCAACACCGACCTCTCGGGCAGCCGCAAGATGGGCAGCAAAACTGCCGCGGCCGAATATGCAGGTGATCACATCGAGCGGGCTCAGGAGCAGCGCGTTCGTCCCGTCCCGTTCCCGATCGGGCGCCAGCGTCACGGCAGGCAGTCCGCTGTGACGCTGAATCAGGTCATCTACTTCTCGAGCCGTCACCAACGGCACGTCTCCGGGCAGTACGAACATCTCCCGGCGACCGTGGGTCGCCAGCCAGCCGGCCGCCTGTCTGACTGCGGCGTTCAGGCCATTCCCGCTTTCCTCCAGAAACAGTCCGCCAACCCGCTCTACCGCATAGCGCGCCCGCACCTCGTGAGAGACAACAACGATACCGGAGACGCCCCGAGCGCTGCTGACGGCAGACAGGACGTCATGCAGCATTGCCTGAGCCAGGGATTCACGCTCTGCTTCGGAAAGCAGCGGGCCAAGGCGGGATTTGGCGTTTGGAAAACGCTTGACCGGAATAACGACCCACATGGAAAGCTAAAGCCTTTCGAAAAAAGCCAGGGCAGTTTGCGCCAGTTGCACTTTATCGTCCAGCGTCCGCATGACGCTCTGGGCGGCAACCATAGGCATCGACAACGACTGCGCCAGCAGGCCCTCATCGCAGAGATCGATGATGAATCCGTCGAGGAAGTCAGCGTAGTGTTCCGCCACAGTCAGGGCAGTCAGCGGCAGGCCGAGTTCGGCCATGATTTTTGTAGTCGGCCCCTTGATCGCCTCTCCTCCTACCACCGGCGACACCGCAATAACCGGCGCTGCGCAATCGACCAGCGCCTGCCTCAGTCCGGGAACGGCAAGAATGGGATCGACACTCAGATAAGGGTTCGACGGACAAATCAGCACCCCGGCCAGCGCCGGATCGTGCAGCGCTTCCATCACGCCCGGCGCGCACTGCGCCGTCTCCGCACCATCAAAGCGGATCCCTGACACAACCGGCTCGCACCGCTTGCGTACGAAGTAGTGCTGAAACGCCAGTTCGCCGGTCTCGCACAACACCCGCGTTGCTACCGCGTCATCCGTCATCGGCAGGATGCGCACATCAACACCCACCGCCGAATTGAGCCGTCGGGTCACCTCATGCAGGGGCACTCCCTGCTGCAGCAGTTCGCTGCGGCGTAGATGCACGGCGAGGTCGCGGTCCCCGAGGTTGAACCATGTCTCACCTCCCAAAGCACCGTAACTCTCGAGACAGTTCCAGCTTTCCCCGCGCCGCCCCCAGCCAGTCTCTTCGTTGCTGAGCCCTGACAGGGTATACATCAGGGTATCGAGGTCAGGGCTGACGTGCAGGCCCAGGTGTCGGAAGTCATCCCCTGTGTTCACGATGAAGGTCAGTTCGTCGGCGGGTAGAAGATGGGTCAGGCCGAGGGCCAGCTTGGCTCCCCCGACACCGCCAGTCAGCGCGACATAGCTCATCGCGCGCAGCCTCTACTTGAACAGGTCATCGGCGATCGGACGGACCATGTCCGCAGCGCAGCCGTGGACCCGACCGAACGGCAGCCCGCGCACCAGAGCGATCGGCGTGCGCTCGGTGGTTTCGCCCATCAGCATCGTGGCCAGCGCAGCGATGGAATCCGCCTGGTTAATCATGGTCACTTTCAGCTCCCGCCCGTAGATGTCCTGCCCGCCACGACGATCATCGAGCACCGTTACCCCGGCGCAGCCGATCGCACCGCCCACCGTGCCCAGACGCCAGGGGCGATTCAGACTGTCCGAAATAATGACCCCAAGTTTTTTCCCGGTGGCGCCCTCCAGCGCATCCCTGAGCGCAACCGCCGATCCGTCCGGGTCCAGTGGTAGCAGCAGCGCACTCCCGTCGGCGCTGTGTTCAATGTTTGACTGGTCGATGCCTGCATTCGCGCAGACATGCCCGAGTCGATGGCGGACGATGATGACGCCTGGTTTACTGCGCATCACCTCTGCCGACTCGTCAAGCACGAGTTGCACCAGCCTGGGATCCTTGTCTGTTGCTTCAGCTAGCTGCCGGGCTTCGGCGCCCGGTTCAACGGAGGACAGCGCGACCAGCCTCCCCTCTGCCTTGGACACGATCTTCTGCGCCAGCACCAGGATATCCCCGTCCGCAGGTTCCAACGCCTGCTGTTGCAACGCTTCCAGCACGATATCGGCGAGGTTGTCACCGGCACGCACCATCGGCACGCCCGGCAGGGTCGTAACGGAAACTGCACTCATAGGTAGATTCGAGTCTGTGTGTCCGGGGATCCGGCGCGGCATTCTAGCCTGAGCACCCACGTTCGCACGGGTACGGCACGAGACCCGGAATTTGGATGGTGTCCCGAATCGAGTAAACTCCGGCGGCGCTTCGCCGCGGGCCCGCCAGTAGAGTCAAACACAGCCCGGATCCCGGCGCCCTGGTGAACACGCTTCAACGCCCCTCCCTTGCAGCTGGCTCACCGGAGACGCGGGCGGAAAGCGGCATTCGCCGGGCAGGCAGCGAAGCACACCAAACAAGTAAGCACCTCAAGATGGAGAAAAAGCGATGGGCATGCTCGACGGCAAGGTAGTTCTAATCACCGGCGCAGGAAGAGGGATCGGACGGGATTTCGCGCTCTCGATGGCCCGCGCTGGCGCCAGGGTCGTGGTCAACGATCTGGGCTCTTCGACCGACGGTACCGATATCGAAGGCACTCCCGCACAGGAGGTGGTACGCGAAATTGAGGCGATGGGCGGTGAAGCAGTAGCCAACTTCGGCAGCGTCGCGAATTACGAACATGCGCAGCAGATGGTGCAGGACGCTATCGATAATTTCGGTCAGCTCGACGCAGTCGTAAACAACGCCGGCATCCTGCGCGATCGTATCTTTCACAAAATGTCGCTTGACGAGTGGCACGACGTGATCAACGTGCACCTCAACGGCAGTTTCTATGTCGCCCGTGCCGCGACCGATCATTTCAAGACACGGGAAACTGGCGCTTTCGTGCACATGACGTCGACTTCGGGTCTCATCGGCAATTTCGGCCAGGCCAACTACGCTGCCGCGAAACTGGGAATCGCCGCGCTGTCAAAGAGCATTGCGCTGGATCTCGGGCGCTACAACGTTCGCTCCAACTGCATCGCACCTTTTGCCTGGACGCGCATGATCGGCACCATTCCGATCACCGACGAGACTCAGCGCGAACGCGTCGAGCGTCTGAAGGAAATGACCCCGGACAAGATAGCGCCGATGGCGGTATTCCTGTGCTCTGAGCGGGCCAAGAACGTCACGGGTCAGATCGTCGCGGTGCGTTTCAACGAAATTTTTCTCATGAGCCAGCATCGTCCGCTGCGCTCAATGCATCGCGGCGACGGATGGACCGCGGAGACAATTGCGGACCACTGCATGCCGGCGATGCAGTCCGATTTCTATCCGCTCGACCGCTCGCAGGACATCTGGCCCTGGGATCCCGTCTGAAGCGGGGCCGCTGATGCTTAATGCTGCCCTGGCGGCGACGCCCGCCGCCCTCGACGCGCTGGACAGCGTTCTGGAAGCTGGACTCGAGGTCGTCCGCGGCGCTGTCCGGCAGGCGGAGGAACCACCCGCAGCAGCGCTCGACCGACACCAGGTCGCAGGCTACGCATTCGCGATGATGCGCGCCGAACTGCACGCGGCCCGCGCGATCCTGCGCTACGCGGGCGATTTCGAGCAGAACGGCGCCAATGACGCCCCCACGTTGGAAGCCCGTCTGGCGGGCATTTTCATCAGCGAGATTATCGTCCGGCTCAGGGGCAGGGTCGAAAAACTACGGCATGCGTGCAGTTTGAGCGCTTCGGGTATCACGGCGGCCTTCGAGGCTGAGCCGGTGCAGACGCTGTGTGCGC
>Ga0181582_10002821_pt1 | contig 13877 bp, 11 predicted proteins | sample 071ome_32_FD_132438 | JGI IMG/M metagenome (GOLD analysis project Ga0181582, IMG submission 132438) | Coastal salt marsh microbial communities from the Groves Creek Marsh, Skidaway Island, Georgia - 071405AT metaG (megahit assembly) | ecosystem: Environmental > Aquatic > Marine > Intertidal...
ACTGTCACGGAGTCCGCTCAGCTTCACCCGGCGCTTAGCATACCCCGTGTACACCACGGAAAGTATCAGGAGAGCGCGGGGATCGCAGCGTGCACAGAGAACGCGGGTGCGGAAGGTTTTTCGAACGGGCCGAATCCAGTCCAGACCCCGCCCGGCGACCAGCCCCACCTCTTAAATCGCTTAAAACGAATTACGAAACCGACATGGCGCTGCTAGATCAGGTACGTCCGTTTGACGAGTGGGTGACTGGACGACTTGATGACACTGTCCCGCGCCGTGCTCGCTCGCTCCCTGCTGCCCGCGAACACGACCTCACAACACGCACTCGCCACGACCTTTGAAGAATTGCGTCAATCGGATCGGCACGGGTGCGGCCGTGGGTGGAGCGCTCGGCGCGTCGATCGGGGCCATGTACGGCACGTACGAGTCGTTCAGATACAAGGTGCCCGGGCTGTACAAAATCAGGTACATCGGTCAGACGACGGTCAGTTCGGCGGCGGTGTTTGGCCTCTTCCTGGGCGCGGGCTCCCTGTTGCACTGTGGGCGGCGATGAGTTTGTCGCCGTTCGTCGCCGAATATCGTCGTGTAAATCGCGTATATGTTGATCACTGTGTTGGTGCGTCCGGCTCGCTGTCGACCTCGAGCTGCTTGACCGCCGCGATGAGCTCCTCATGGTCGTCGGCCTCGCCGAGGCGCTCCCGCAGAGGCGACTTCAGGGGCGACGACGCGTTGGGGCTCTTGGCGATGGCGATGGCGTTCTCGCCATTGGCATTCCCGTTGCCGTCAGTCTGGCCATCGCCGCCTGCATCCGCCCCTTCCTCCTCGGCACCGGCCTTTCCATTGATCTCTGCCCACTCGGCGATGATGGTGAGCACCTTGTTCTCGAGATCTTCGGCGAGTTCCTTCGAGTCGGGCTTGGTGGCCGCCTTCTTCACCTTGGCGACGATCGACAGGATGATGCCGGCCGTCTCGTCGTCCTCGAGCGCGTTCTTGTAGGCCGGGTGGGCGTCGATGAGTTTCTTGACGCCCTTGTCGCTGAACGGCAGCTGGCCGATGCAGAACGCGATGTTCCGCCAATGGGAGACGTCTTCGGTGGTCGAGAAGCGCTGGGCGAGCTTCTCGACGAGCGCGTCGCCGTGCTTGTCCTTCTTGATGTGCTGCAGCAGTTGCTGCATGACCGATTGGAACTGCGCGTTGCTCAGGGACGTGTCCTGGCTGAGCATGGAGAGCATGTCGGGCAAGAGGTTGTAGATTGGCGAGGTGCCCTTGTACTCCTTCTTGGCGAGCTCGTGGAAGAAGAGCGAGGCGAGCGCCGAGACTCGCTCGTCCTCGTCCTCGAGGCGCGCGGCCATCTTTGCGATGTGACCCTTGACCTTCATCATGTCGTTGAGAATCAGGTGCGTGAGCACCATCATGGCCGTCTTTCGGACCGACACGTCGGGGTCCCCGAGGGGCCGGTAGACGTGCTCCGTCCACGGCTCGAGCGAGTTGGGGAACCGCAGGGCCAGGTCGCCGAGGGCAATGACCAGGTTGCTTCGGATGGACGCCTCGACGACGCGGTTCTGGAGCAGGGTGAACACCAGCTGGAGGTTGGCCTCACAGATATTGACGTCGACCACCATGAGCTTGGTGAGGGCCAAGAGGGCCGACGATTTGAGCGTCGGGTCGGCGGCGTTGAAAGACGGATGGTGGCAGGCGCTGATGACCAGCTTAGCGAACGGCTTGAGGATCCCGGTCGTGATCTGCTTCTCGGCAGAGTCCTTCATATTGTCGAGCTCGGCGTCGGCGGCGACCCCGCCCGTGCCCAGCTCTGCGTTGATGTCCTCCTCTTCGTCCGTGGATGCCTCGGCGGTGGTTTTGGCGGTGGTTTTGGCACGTCGAGCGTCGCTCGCGTCCATCTCGCTGCCCTCCTCGGCGTCTTTGCCGCTGTTCTCCTCTTCCTCGCCGCCGACCTCGCCAGAGGTCGCCTCGGCGGCCTTCCGCTCGGCGTCCAGCCGGGCGCGACGGACGTGCTTCGCTGCCTTCTCGACCAGCACCAAGTGCCGAAGAGCAATCTCGCCGATCACGAAGAATACCTTGGACGCCAGCCTGGACGGCGGCGGGTTGTCCTCCTGGCCCCTGCCGGCAAACGTCTGGCCGGCCATGGTCCGCACGATGGCGCAGCTGACGTCCTCGGGCTTCGGGTGCAGCGCGTAGAGGGCACCGAGGGCGGCCTCGGCCACGGTATACCAGACGATGTCCGGGATCTCGGACGAGACGACGACCCGCACGAACGCGGCATACACGTCGTTCCGCACCTCGTCGTACGACTGGTCGGCGAAGTCCTCCATGCCGATCCTGGCCAGCGCCACGCACGCGTGTCTCGCGATGAGCGCGTCGCCCCTCGCCATGTCGAATACAATGTGCAGCAGGCCCCGCACACGCTCGGCGGGGAGCGAGTCCTGGCTGGGGACGACGCCGACGGCCATCGAGAGGATGGCCATGGCGCCGCGGAGCTGGGTCAGCGCCAGCAGGACGTCTGCGTCGGAAAGGTAGATGTCCCTGGAGTTCTTCTCTGCAATCTCCCACAGTTCGTGGACGGTAACTACCGTGATGAGCCCCTTGGCGTGGAAGCACTTGACCACCTCCTCGAGGGAGCCGAGCTCGCCGAGCGTCGCGCCGCAGGCCAGGTCGACCAGGTTCTGCGCGGCCTGCTCGGACGTGAAGCTGTTCCCGGCCCACCCAGAGAGGTAAAGCTGGTCAAGTGCCTCGATCACCTTGTCCTTGACGTTCTGCTCCCTGGAGAAGATGAGGGTGAGCATCTTTCGGATGGCCTCTGGCGCGCCGGCAATCTCAAACTGCTTGCACGTCAGCAGCAGGGCGATCGAGTCCTGGACGTCTGAGACCGTGGACGACGCCAGCAAGTTCACCAAGCTGGGCATGCTCGACGTGAGCGACTTGGAGAAGTCGACCGCCAGCTCGAGCGACGCCACGAGCGCCTGCAACTCCTCGACCGTGCCGTCCCAGCCGACCTCGGCGCACGTCTTTGGCCGTCTCTCGTGCTGTTGTCGTTCCCGTTCGTCCTCCTTGCGCTGCTGGCCTTCTGCGTCGGCCTGGCCGTCGACGGGCCCCTCGGCCTCTTCTTGCTTCACGTGGACAGCGGCCGCCGCCACCCGAGTCTCGCCATCGCCGATTTCTTCATCGTCGCTGACGGGTCCCTCCTCCTGCTTCACCGCCACGGGAAGCTCCCGCTCGTCGTTGCCATCCGCGGCCTCCAAGACCTCCATTTCCTCGCAATCATCCGTCGACATGACCTGTTCGAGCATGTCACTGTGCAGCTCCAGGCTGGCGACAAACTTGTCCAGCGGCAGCGACGGCCCGAACGGATTGTGCAGCATCAGGCACGACATGAGACGCATGGCCTGCTTCCTGACCAGGCTAGATTTGTCCTCCAGACGCCCCGTTGCGATGGACGTGACGACCTGCCAGTGTCCCAGCGGGATGGCCCGGTTCTGCGCCAGGTGCTCCCAGGTCTGGAGGACCGCCTTGCGCGTGTACGACGACTGGTCCCTCGTGCGCTCGCAGAGGATGTCAAGCAGGTGCTGCTTGGTGCGCAGTCGCGCGATCGTCGCCTCCTGATCCTCCGCGTCGCTCCCGTCATCCGCGCCGTCAAACGCCTTGACGAGCAGGTGTCCGATGGCCGCGATGATACCGCTCCGCAACGTCCACGCCTTGCCGCCCAGATGCGGCAACAAGACGGCTATTTGGGAGGCCATCAGCTTTGGTAACCGGTTCGCCAGCTCATCAACGAACGTCGCGACGCTCCGCACCCCCGCCTTCTCCCCCGTGGCGTTCTGCTGGCGCTCGTACTCGATCGGGTCGATCGCCGCCAGCTCCTGGATGACCATCGCCGCGAGCCTCCCGTCGTCCCACTCGGCCACGCTGTATCGGAGCATCTCTGCGACCATGACCGGCGTGTGGTCGTACTGGTTTAGCAGGTCGACCATGGCGGCAGCCACCTCGTCCACCTTCTGGTACCGCAGGGCCGTCAGCCCGAGGATCTGCGCGCCGTGCAGCACCGACTCGGAGTCCTTTGAGCAGCTCGGCAGCGACAAGCAGTCGGTCGCCAGCTGGATGAGCGACACCAGCACGGCGTCGTCGGGACGGTTGGGCCGGAAGACTGCCCACAAATCGACGTGCACCACGCACCGCCCCACCGACTTGAGCAGCTTGGAGGCCTGCTCGGGCCAGTCGAACTGCGCTGCGCCGTTGCTTCCCTTTTTCTTCCCCCGCTTGGGCTTTTCCGCCAGCGCACCTCCCGCGCCCGCCTCCCTGGACGACAGCTTGGCGATCCACTGGGCGACAAAGATGTATATCTTGTAGGCGCTCCGGTAGGCGGGCATCAGCAGCCGATCGTCCGATTCCGAAGACGAGTTGAGCACGCCGTCCATCCACGCCGACAGGCAGATCATCGAGGTGGAGAGCGCGTCGAGGAACTGCACCCTCGACGGCCCAGGCAGCCTGGCCCACGAGTTGACCAAGTTCATGAGGACGTCGAACTTCGACTGCTCGTTCACGCACAGCGGGTTGTCCCCACACAACGCGTACGACATCTCTGTTGAAGCGTGTGATGTGAACGAGTGATAGGGGGTGAGTGAGCATTGCGGTTCGATTTCGCACCGAGCAACCGTGGCCGACTCCAGGTGGCATCGGGTGGCCTCGGGTCGTCTCAGGCAGACTGCATGCTGACTGCGTGCTGACTCGAGGCACGCAGAAAGGCGCACGACGACGACGAGCGGACCAGATCGTCGTGGCCAACTCTCGTAAGTTCGTTGCAGAGCAAACAGCCGCGTGGGCCGGTCCCAGAGCCCACCGGGCTCCCACCGGACGACAGAGATATAGACGCGTGACGTGGCCAACGGACGGACCTTCGGAATACTGCAAGAGCGCGCTTTCGCTGATGTTTTCATCGAAAATTTCAACGACCGACAGGGGGAGTTCCTGCTCTGGGTCGAACAGGTCCCCCGGGTCGTTCGGGATGACGAACTCTTCGTTGCTGTCGTGTGGCTGGGGGTCCATCTTGAATTGTGTGTGATTCGCTGTTGCAAGACTTCAACTGAAACGCAAGGAGGACAACTGAAGGGCCCTGCTGGCTCAGGATACTCATCTACCTCTGCTACTCGCCCCTAGCCGCCGCGGCTGTCCTTGTACAAAGCGGCGGCGGGGAACTCGTAGTAGGTCTTCACGAAGGCCTCCTTGGCCTTCTCCGCACTCATGCCCTTCAGGGCCTCGTAGGCGTCCCAGCGCTCGCGGCCCTCGAAGTCGACGCCTCCCTTCTCCGCCCACATCGGTCTCTCGCTGGCGTTGTCGCCACTCGTGGCCTGCTGGTGGTACGCGTACAGAGCGTAGAACTCGGGAGGCTTCACCGTCGCACCTCCTGGCTTGGAGATGATGCGCCAGTTCAGGCCCTCGTACTTCTCGCTCAGGCCTTCAAACTCGTTCACGTCGTACGCGTCCTTCGCCCACGGAGACTTCTCGACGGGCATGGAGGCCGTGGCGGACTCGTCCTTCATCATCTGGCGAAGCCGCATGCGCGCCGCGCGGAGCTTCTGGCGGTCCTCGCCAGGGACGGCGTCGAGGAACAGGGCCTGGGCGATGGCGGCCTTCAGGGCGGCGACGTCCTTCGCGGCAGCGAGAGAGTCGACGGCGGTCTTGGTGTCGACGGACATGGCGCTGAAGGAGGGAGGGAAGGAACGAGTGAGATGATCGAAATTCACGATCAAGGAGAGACGTTCGAGGAGAGAGAAAAGACAGGCCGTCGGCGCACGCGGGGATCCTCGTACGTACTTACGTGATAACTACCGTTTACTTTAACAAGGACTGTTTGTATCGGGAAACGACGAACTTTAAAGAGTTCTGTGAGGTTGTTGACTATCGTGTTCGTTCTCTCAGCCGCCGTATTTCCAATACCTCCTCAGAACCACCAGGTACGCGATCGACAGGCAGCCTGCCACTCCGGCCCAGACGGCGTACACCGGGACCGAGTTCCTGAGCACGCAGCCATCGACGTAGTACTGGTCTGGGAAGATCGCACATGACGTGGAGGTATCGCCGAGACAGATCGGATTTCCCGAGCTGTCCGTGCCGTAGCCGTTGGCGCAATAGTACGTCTGGCCGCTCGGGGTCGAGATGTACGTCACGGCCGCCAGAATGAGGGGCCCGGCGAAGCGGCCCGAGGCATGCGCCATGTAGAAAAACCCGAGGATCTTGGCGATGTGGTCCCCGATCACGTCCTGGTACTGGGTGATCTTTTTAGAAAGCACGATCTCGGCGCTGGAACCGAACATCACCACGCTGAACCCAAACATGGCCGTCGACGCGTAGAACGTCGCCTCCTGAGGGACGCTCGTCGCGCCGCCGTAAGGGATGACCAGCAGCACGGCGCCCACGAACAGCCAGCTCATCACCATCGTGACGTACCGCTCGTCGAAGACTTTGGGAAGCGCGCTGACCCCCGTGCGGTAGATGATCGAGGCGGAGACGGCCCCGCCCGCAATTCCCAAGAAGACTTTCCACTGATCGTATTGATCGCTGATGGCGTGATACTGGCCGGCGAACACCGCGAAGAGGTTTGCGTAGTAGCCGAACTGGAGGAGCGTCGAGAAGAAGATCAGAGCCATCCAGATGCCGCAGAAGGTGAAGAACTCGCGGCGGCGCTCCGGCGTCGCCTCGCCCTCCTCCTCGACGCGCCGGACGAGGTGCTCGTTCTCGACAGACGGATCGACGAACATCCACCAGAAGAGGCATGTGAGGGCGGCGACCACAACGAACGCAACCCACCCCGGGATGGTATACCAGTTGAAAAGCTGGAGCGCGGTTGAGCTCGAACTGTTCACCTGCGGCAGCCCGAGGAATATATACCCGATGAACGGCCCGACCATCCTTGCGACGCTCTGGCTCGTGCGATAGGTCACCAATCTCTTCTGACGCTGATCCACGGTGGTCGTCGCCGAGCAGTAGCTCGTTCCGAGACCCAACGCACCGGCACCAAAGCCGGCGACGAGGCGGGCGATAAGCATGCAGTACCACGCGTCGCTCAGGAACGTGAACGCATAGATCAGATTTCCGATGGCGTTCAACACCAAGCACCCGACGAACAGCACTTTGAACACGTGGTACTGGTCGGACAGGAGGCCCAAGAGCGGCGCCGAAAGCAGGGCTCCGAGGTCGTACATGCCGAACGTCAGGCCATACAGGTTTTGGGGCCCACGCAGACTGTAGTAAAAGGCCTGGATGCTCATCATCGCCATGGTGAAATCAACCGCCAGCGCAAACCCGGTAATGCAGAGAGCCCTCTGAACGAGCAAAGTGCGAGTCGGTGAACGGTCGGTGAACGGTGGGTCAACGAGTCGGTGAGAGAGTCGGCGAGTGCGCACGCACCCAAGAATTGTTCTTCGACTTCCTGTTGGCTGGATCGAGGGGCTTTCCCGTATACAGGGGGTCGCCCGCAGCCTCCTCGTCAGGGGGGGCACCATCCGACGTGGCCGTCTCACTCTCCGTCGCAATCGAGCCGGGTTCTCGTACGCATTCGCGCTCCGCCTGCAGCCTCTTGTTCTCCCTATGCTTCTTGATCTTCTTGTAGGCGTAGTACATGATCGTCGCGAAGTAAAAACGTTTCGAAGGAAAAAACTGCCGCAGTTTCCGAGACACGTATACTGGAAATCAGAGGCCTGTCACCTCCGCTCCGTGGCCATGAGAATCGTCTTGGCGCTTGCGAGGCCGCGATTGACGCTGATGTCGTCTGCCGCCTCGCGCCGGGCGCTCGCGGCGTACGCTCTCCCGAGGTACAAGATCGCGCGGAGAACCGACTTTGAAGACCCGGCACACGACGCGGAAGGACGTGCCTCTCAGTTCCCATGGATCGACGCGTTCGAGCTCGAGAAGGAGGGTCGGTTGTACACCGCCTCGCAGATCGTGGCGTCGCTGGAGCCAATCCTCTCACAAGATCGCATCGAACGCATCGACAGCGTCATCGAAAGCCGGTGTTTTCAGGTGGGTATTGACCTCGACCTCGACGACACCCGATCGCTCGCTCCCACTGCCCGCTCGTTCATTTCCAGGTGCTCCCGCTGATCGAAAACCCCCACGACTGGGGCAACGTCTCGGCGGTGGGTATTGAATCGTCCCGTGCGCTTGCACGCCCGGAGTCTCACGCGCCGCCCGCTACGCGCTCCGCTCGTTCGTCGTCTAGGTTTGCCGCAGCGCAGACGCCCTCGGCTTTGGGGCGGTCCACATCATCCGCGACAAGCAGAACGAGAAATACAAACAGTCGGCCCGCACCGCGGGCGGGAGCGATAAGTGGCTCGACATCCAGCTTCATGACTGCTCGACTCCCGCCGACACGCGAGCCGTGCTGACGGACTTGAAGGAGCGGCGAGGGTTCCGGATCGTGGCGACGGCCCTGGGGACGGCCGGGAAAATTTCGAAAACGCCGGCTGAGATCGACTGGACGCGGCCGACAGTCGCCGTGTTTGGGAACGAGCTCGAGGGTGTCAGTCCCACCGTGATGGACGTCGCGGACGACTATTGTGAGATACCGATCGACGGGTTCGTGGAAAGCTACAACGTGAGCGTGGCCGCGAGTCTGGTGTTCTGGGAGGCCCGGCGCGTGCGCTTGGAGAAGCTGGGGAAGCACGGGGACTTGGACGAGCGGGAGCGGGACGTGCTGCGGGCGGTGTACTACCTGCGGAACAAGGGACAGTTCGTCTCGTACGCCAGTCAGCTGCTCCGGCGGTCGCCGCCGCAGTGGCAGCAGGAGCGGAATTTGGACTGGGGAGAAAAAGACCTTGACATGGATCGCTACGTGGACGGGAAGTACGTTCGCAAGCTCAAAGCGAAGAACGTCGTGTGCCACCTGTGGGACGGCGAGGTGTGCCTCGGCGAGCGGCACCTGTACAAGGAAAGGCCGTGCCGGTACCGCCGAGCACATCAGCCCGGCAAGAACACGCTCGATCTCGACAAGCTGCGCGAGCAGGCTCGGCGGTACCAAGTCGAACATCGGATACCCGAGCTGCAGGAGCTCGACGAAGCGCAGGAGCGATGAAATGAGCTTGTAAATTCACAATGGTACTCGTTCGATGCCTCGGCCGACGACCGTGATGGCCGCTGTCGTCGTCGTGTCGCTGCTGACGCAGCACGCGGCAGGCTCCTGCACCTGGAGCATTGTCGACCTGCGACACGCCGGCGTCTCGTCGAGCGTCTCCGGAATGTCCCATATGCGCAGGTACTGATCGAGTCCCACACTACAAACCCGACCGCCGATCGACGCGACGTCTCTGATGGCAGAGGCGTGCGCGTTTGGGACGATACACCGCTGCGACCGCGTGTGGATGTCAAAAACACCGAGCGCCTGGTCGTCGCCGCCGGTGATGATGGCCCCGATCTCCGGCATCGCGACCATGGCGTTCACCCCGCACATATGCACGGCGGCGTACGTTTCGGTCAGTCCCGTGCGGAGATCCCAGGCGACGAGGTCGCCGTTGGTCGTACCAGCCCACACGGTGGATCCCACGTACGCGAGGGACAGCACCGGATAGGCGGTCGTGATGTCACCGACGAGCTCCCAGTCGTGGAGCTTCCGGTGCGTGTGGGCGAGGGGCACACGGCGGACCTCCACCTCGCCCGTCGACAATCCGATGATCGCGATCGGGCCGTCCGACTGCATGGCGAGCGCGAGGGCCGTGACGCGCATGTCGACTGTGTCCAGCGACGCCGAACTCTTGAGCCCGTCCCGCGCCCGCACTGCCGGGTTGGCGAATGCCGAAAGGTACTCGATCCGCGTCCCCTGGGTCGCATGGTGCTCCAGCGTCACGCGCCAGGCAGTCATGACGGACCGAGCGCCACCGGATACCACCAACCGCGTGGTGGGCGACGTGACGAGCGCCCGAAGCACGCGCGTTGACGTGCCGAACGGCTGCGTGCTGATGCACCGGGCATCGAGCGTCGAGAACCCCTCGTTCCCGCTCCCGCTCCGGCTCGCCGTCTCCCTCCATCGTGCTGCGAACAGCCGCGCGTCGGCGCCAGCAGTGATCAGCGTGCCCCCGACGTCCACGACGCTGTTGATCTCCCGTCCGTGGCCGCCGGCGACGACGGCGTACGGCGGACAACGGCCCATCTGTCGCTTGAAGACATGCACGTCGCCGACGCCGGTCGTGTAACAGTAGGTCAAGGTCTCGCCCAACGCGTCGACGTGCAGCGCCCACAGCCGCCTCCAGCCGGCGCCGTCAAACTCGGCGACTTGAACGTCCAATTCCCTGTCCCATACGATGCACCTGGTGGCGAAAAAGCCGACCACGTACCGCCCAGATTGTCCGTCCACGGTCCGACAGATGGTCTTGATGGCATCGAGCCGCACAGCGTTGTTCCTCGCCAAGGTACCGCGTGGGGTAGATGGGGTGGGTGGGGTGGGTGGGGTGGGCGGGATGGATGCGGAGCGCAGCGACCCGCCCACCCCACAAGAAGAATACCCGAGTGCCGCGTCGTCGAGCGTGTACCTCTGGATGCAGAAATCCGCGGCCGTCGTCTCGATGATCACGACCTGGGAGGAGCTGGCCGAGACGCGGCGCGTCGCGCCCACCGTAACGGTAACAGTCGCGGTCTGCACGGGCGTCTCGCCGTGACCACGCGTATGATGGGCCAGCAGCGCGAGCCGATCCCCGGTATCCGCGAGTCGCCACACCGCCACGCCACCCTTTGCCGATCCGGTTGCGATGAACGTCGTCGATCGAGCGGACTGCGGTGCTTCAGCAAAACCCACGGCCGTGACGCGGCATCCCAGCGGCGACACGCAGCTGGCAACCGGCGGCGTCGCCACCGCCGGCTCGCTGACGTCGTACAGCTCGATCGACCCATCCGCGGTGTAGCACAGCAGCACGACCCGTTTTCCGTGTGGCACGAAAAACGCGTCTATCATCCTGCGATGACCTGCCGACGAACCAGCATCGACGACGCGTGCGGCTGGGCGGCGGGGCTCGTCTTTGCCGAACCAGAGCACGTGAAGCGCCCCGCGCGCATCGCAACACGCCACGATCGTCCTATATCCCGCGTCGATATGCCTGACCGTCACCAGCGGCATGTGTGACGACGAAGCGTAGACCACCCGCACGTCTTCCACGTCGTCCATGTCGTCCACGTCCATGTCCACCAAGTTTCCATCATCGGTCGCAACCAGCAGCCGTCTCCCACCCTCAATCAGACACATGGCCTTCATCGCCTTCATCGCCTTCACCTCGACACACATCACCGTCGTCCTCCCCATCCCACCATCCGCATCCCAAACCCGGACCGAACCATCCGCCCCACCCGTCAGGACCATCCTCCCGCACACCCGAATCACCCGCACGCCCTTCCCGCTCCCCCACTGCGCCAACTGTCGATTCCCCGTCCCCCACCCTCGCACGCATCCGTCCTCGCACCCGCTATACACCACACCTTCCGCATCATCGAACCGCAACGACCACACTCGAGCCGCGTGCCGAAACACCCCCGACGAACCACCCACGTCTCCGCCCGCGTCTCCCCCTCGCGCCCACGGCGCCACCCACACCCGCACGGTCCGGTCGTCCGACCCCGACGCCAGCCGCTCCCCGCCGGCATCCCAACACACGCAATGCACCGACCCCGTATGCCCCCCGAACGACCCAGACGACCCAGACGACCGAGACAACGTCCCAGTGCGCTCACCCAACGCGACCACCTCGAACCTCCACACCAGCACATCGAAGAGCACCGTCCCGCCCGCCACCCGCACATCATACACCACATCGCCCCCATCCTCCACGACAAACCCCACCAGATCCATCGAATACAACAGACAGCGCCTCGGCCCGACCTGCCTCGCCCCCACCCCCCGGATGGCGCCCGTCGCCCCGTCCACCCGACACACCTCCACCGCCCCGTCAATCGTCCCGACGGCAAGAAGAAGAGACGACACGCCGCCGCCGTACTCCCCAGGTATTCGCTGCCCGTCCACCGCGAGTACCCACTTCGGAACCGCGCGAACGGCTCTTCGCGCAAACCCAATAGGGGACGACAACGTCATCCGGTAGACGACGACGTACCGCCCGCCATACGCGACGACGTCATAGGTATTCGGTCCGAGCTCGACGACGACAAGCCCGTGCACGGTCGTCCCGCGCGGCATGACTGTCCTCGCCGCCAGCACCAAAGGCGAAGGAGAAGGCAAAGGCGAGGGAGACGACGGCACCTCGCAAACGAGCACCCGCGAGAGGCACCCCACGAGGACAACCCGACCGACGCCCGGAAGACCGGGCTCGTCGACCGCCAGGACCCGGCTCAGTGCGGTCACCGGCCCGAACGACAAACTTTCTTCAGAGCGCGCTCGGTCGTCTCTGTCGGCCATCTCTGTCACCGCCGCCCAACAACAACAACGACAACAACGCGCCACGGTCACGCACAGACCATCATCATCAGCGCATCAACCCCACGACCCGCCGTCCCAATGGCCCAGAATGATCGAGAAATTTCTCTCGGCGAGAGCACGACTTTTGGGTTCCGAAAGAAGTGGCACAGAAAAATCCGAAAGGTTCGCGCAGAGTTCGAAATGGGGCCGGCAATGCGTCTAACGACATCATCATCGCCAACCGCGGTCGTCTCGCGGCCCAACGCGCACGCCCGTATCCGGAAATCCCCCCAATGCCATATCCGAAGACTCGGAAATCTCGCTCCCCTTCGCGCAGAGTCCTCCCACTCCTCCTCCTCGACGCACCCGTCGATCCGATACGTGAACGAGGAAGAGTTGGAAGTTGCGATACAGAGCCGCGAGAAGCCCATGGTGATCGACTTCTACGCGACATGGTGCGGGCCGTGCGTGATGCTGAGCAAGGAGCTGGAGCAGGTGGCCGAGGCGCTCGGCGATACGGTGGATATTCTGAAGATTGATTGCGATGAGAACGAGGGTATTTCGAATGCGCTGCAGATCCAGGGGCTTCCGACGCTGATCTTCGTGTCGACGAGCAACGACAAGCCGGCGTTGAGAACCGAAGGACTGCTTCCGGCGCAAAGCATCATCGAGATTGTGACGAACGAGCTTTGAATTTGTGTTTCTGATGTAAAGCTTATCTTATGTAAAGCTGACGTTGAGGCTGCCGCCGTTGCGCACGACCTTACCCGACCGGCCGCCGGCCCGGCCGTGCCTGCCCGCCGTGAGCAGCTCGAGGAGGACCGGGAGGACGCTCACGGCGATGATTCCGAGCACGACCAGGCTGAAGTTCTCGTGGATGACCGGGATGTTGCCAAAGCAGTAGCCAGCGAGGGTGCAGGTGCCCGTCCAGAGCAGGGCTCCGACGACGTTGAAGAGCGCAAATTGCTGGTAGGCCATCGATCCGACGCCCGCCACAAAGGGGGCAAACGTGCGTACGATCGGGACGAAGCGTGCGAGCACGATGGTCTTCGGGCCGTATTTGGCATAGAACGCCTGTGTCTGGTCCATGTACTGTTTCTTGACGAGCTTGGCGTCCACCTGGCGAGCGAGCGTAGCGCGAAGCGCGAGTGAGCGCGAGTCGGAAGGGGGGTCGCACGTCGGTCGAGTTCGATACCCACCGCCTTGGTTCCGAGATATTTGCCGATGGCGTAGTTCGTGGCGTCCCCGAGCGTCGCGGCGACCGCGTAGATGGCGAGGAGCGCCAGGATGTTGAGCTTGCCAAGCGCCGCGAGGGCGCCAGTTGCGAACAGCAGCGAGTCCCTGGATCGTGGGTGCGGGTGCGGGCGCGGGCGCGGGTGGGTGGTGGGCGTGAGCGAGTGGTTCGGCAGAGCGCTGTACGACGACGGCGACGGCGACGACGATGGTAAAGACGACCTACCCGGGGAGGAGGGGGGTG
>Ga0181582_10002829_pt1 | contig 13863 bp, 14 predicted proteins | sample 071ome_32_FD_132438 | JGI IMG/M metagenome (GOLD analysis project Ga0181582, IMG submission 132438) | Coastal salt marsh microbial communities from the Groves Creek Marsh, Skidaway Island, Georgia - 071405AT metaG (megahit assembly) | ecosystem: Environmental > Aquatic > Marine > Intertidal...
GGCATTGTGCAGCGTCTGGAGTTTTACTCACATGCTGACCTGACGCACATTGTGCAACGTTCTGCACATATTCTGAATATCGAAATGGAAAAAGCCGGTGCTGCCGAGATTGCCAAGCGTTCTCGCGGTACGCCGAGAATTGCCAATCGATTACTCAGACGTGTGCGTGATTATGCTGAAGTCAAAGCCGGCGGTCAGGTCAGTGCTGATATTGCCGACGCCGCCTTGTCGATGCTTAAAGTTGATCATGCCGGTTTTGATCAGATGGACCGGCGTTTGTTATTAGCCTTGATTGAAAAATTTGATGGCGGACCTGTTGGTATCGACAGTTTATCTGCAGCGATCAGCGAAGAACGCGGCACGCTCGAAGATGTGCTGGAGCCTTATCTGATACAACAGGGGTTTCTGATACGAACACCTCGTGGTCGCATGGTTACCCGTGCCGCATATGCACATTTTAATTTGCCCCCTAAAGAAAGCCTTGAAATCAGTCAGGCCGCTGTAAGTCGGAGTATTATTGATGAACAGTGAACTTGTTGGCGGAACGTTGATCAAAGCAGCTTAAGGAGTTTGTTGTGTCCGAGTTTTTGCTTCCCGTACGTGTCTATTATGAAGATACTGATTCCGGGGGCGTTGTCTATTACGCTAATTATTTGAAATTCATGGAACGTGCCCGAACTGAATATCTTCGCTCATTCGGTTTTGAACAGGATCAGCTCGCCGAGCAGGAAAATGTTATTTTTGCCGTGCATCGGGCCGAAGTTGATTACATTCGTCCAGCTATGTTCAATGATCTTTTACAGGTTTCGGCGGTCATCTCGAAACAGAAAAAAGCCAGTCTGAGTTTTGCTCAGGAAGTGCGCCGTGAGAATGGCGAGGTCTGCAGCCGTGGCTTGATCAAAATCGTCTGCGTCAAAGCGGACAGCTTTCGTCCTACATCTATTCCACAGTCCATTATGCGAGCTATCAATGAACAGTGATTTATCTTTTCTTGGGTTGATTCTCAATGCCAGTCCTCTGGTGCAGGCAGTCATGGCGCTGCTGGTTTTGGCTTCGGTTGCTTCCTGGGCAATGATTCTGGATCGATCCAAGGTCATTAAACGTGCCCGTCGCGAGGTCGAGGACTTTGAGGATCGCTTCTGGTCGGGCGGCGATCTTGGCGAACTTTACAGGCAACTTGAGCATAAGCAGGATTATGCCGGTCTGGCTTCGGTTTTTCAGTCAGGCTTTCGAGAATATGCACGCTTGCGGGAAAACAAGGATATGGACCCCAATAGCGTTGTGGAAGGTGCGCGTCGTGCAATGCGTGTTGCCATGAACCGCGAAATGGACGATCTGGAAAATCATCTGGCGATGCTGGCGACCATTGGTTCGACATCCCCCTATGTCGGTTTGTTTGGAACTGTCTGGGGCATTATGAATGCTTTTCATGCTTTAGGTAATGTCAAACAGGCAACACTGAATCTGGTAGCTCCGGGTATTGCCGAGGCGCTGATTGCCACAGCCATGGGGTTGTTTGCGGCGATTCCTGCGGTTGTCGCTTATAACCGTTTCTCGAATGACGTAGCCCGTCTGGAAAATCGCTATGAGGATTTTGTTGAGGAGTTTTCCAATATCCTGCAACGTCAGGCTCATATGAAAACCGCGGTATAGGCTTTAAGCCATGGCTAGAAAACAGAAAACCCGCAGACCAATGGCCGAGATTAACGTTGTACCCTATATCGACGTCATGCTGGTTTTGCTGGTCATTTTTATGATTACCGCACCGTTGTTGACACAGGGGGTTAAAGTTGAATTGCCTCAGGCTGAAGCCAAACCCATGGAAGAAGATGCCAAGCGACCACTGGTGGTTTCTGTCAATCGGGATGGCGGTTTTTTCATTACCTATGATGATGATCGCACCCAAGCGGTTGATGATCAGGATATGTTGCATAAAACAGCCGCAATTATTCAGATCAACAAAGATATACCGGTGATGGTCAAAGGTGATCGTAATGTGCCTTATGGTCGTGTCGTTGAGGCAATGGTGATCTTGCAGCAGGCAGGAGCGCCTTCAGTGGGTTTGATTACCGAGAATCCACAGCAATAATAAACCGGCAATGTTTGAATTAATTAAACGTAACCCACTGGCTTTTATTGTTTCCGCAGCCGTTCATGTGCTGGTGGTTTTGTTTATGATCGTCGGGATGAACTGGCAGGCCTTGCCGGATAACAAAAAACCGCCGGTACAGGTAGTTCAGGCAAGAGTTGTTGATGAATCGTTGCTGCAATCTGAAATAAAAAAACAACAGGAAAAGCAGGCGCAGAAAAAAAAGGCCGAACAACAACGTGTTGATGAGCTGAAGCGTCAGCAGCAAGCCGAAGAAAAGCGTCTGGCTGAGCTGGAAAAACAACGCAAGATTCAAGAGCAGAAAGCCAGAGATGCCGAGAAAAAACGCCAGTTAGCGGAAGAAAATCGTAAAAAAGAGGCGGCTATTAAAAAAGCTGAAGCCGAAAAACAGCGCAAATTAGCCGAAGAAAAACGCCAGAAAGAAGAAGCACGTAAAAAAGCCGAAGCCGAAAAACAACGCAAATTAGCTGAAGAAAAACGTCAAAAAGCCGAAGCTGAACGTCTGGCCCGTGAGCAGGAGATTGCAGAACAGATGGCAATGGAAGAAGCCATGCGGGCGCAGGCTAGTGCGGTTGCCGCGATCAAAGGTAAAATTCAGCAAAACTGGTTGCAGCCGGTCGGCTTTTCCAAAGGCTTGAAATGCACAGTCAGGGTGCGCCTGATACCGGGCGGCGTGATTGTGCCCAACAGTGTTTCCATTGTGCAAAGTAGTGGTAACGGGGCTTTCGACCGCTCTGTTGAACAGGCTATTTATAAGTCAGAACCATTGCCGGTGCCTCAAGGTGCGGCATTTGAAAATTTCCGTTCTTTAACTTTTATTTTTGATCCAAGCGAATAACTATGATCTTTCTTAGAAAAGTATTTATCAGTCTGGTACTGATTGTCTTGAGTACACCGGCTTTCAGTAACCTGACTATTGAGATTACCGAAGGTGCGCAAGGCGCCTTGCCGATAGCCATTGTTCCTTTCAAATGGTCCGGCTCACCTGCCGGTTTGCCGGCTCATGATGTCAGTGAGGTGATTCGGAATGATTTACAACGTTCCGGCAGATTCAACCCTCTACCGGTAGCCAGTATGCTGGCTAAACCCGGCAGTGGCGATGAAATTGATTTTCGTGACTGGCGTGCACTGCAAATGGAAAATATCGTTGTCGGTCAGGTGCAGCCTAATGGCAGTGGCGGTTATCTGATTCGTTTTCAATTGTTTGATGTTTATCGCGGTGAGCAGATCACCGGCTACTCAGTGCCGACAACAGCCGCTGATTTACGTTCTTCGGCGCATAGTATTGCCGATATCATCTATGAAACGCTGACAGGTGAGCCGGGTGCTTTCGCTACCAGTATTGCCTATGTGACCTCTGAAGGCAAAGGTGAAAACCAGCGCATTCAGCTGAAAATTGCTGATGCGGACGGCTATAACCCGCAAACCATTGTCTCTTCGAAAGAACCGATCATGTCACCGAGCTGGTCTCCCGATGGTAGCAAGCTGGCCTATGTCTCTTTTGAGAAATCCCAACCCTCAATTTTTGTGCAGGAAGTGTTTACCGGTAAACGCGACAAGGTCAGTGCTTTTAAAGGTATTAACGGTGCTCCGGTATTTTCTCCGGATGGACGTTATCTGGCGATGACGCTTTCAAAAGGTGGAAACCCGGATATTTATATCATGGAACTGCGTACCCGTAAGTTACGTCAGCTGACTTCGCACTGGGCCATTGATACCGAACCGGCCTGGTCACCTGACGGGCAGGAACTGGTTTTTACCTCTGACCGTGGTGGTAAACCGCAGATTTACAAAATCCCGGTAACCGGAGGCAAAGAGCAACGCGTGACCTTTGATGGTGACTATAACGCCAAGGCATCTTATTCACCTGATGGCAAGAGTCTGACGCTGGTGACACGTATTAACGGTAACTATCGCATCGGCATACTGGATCTGGCTTCTGCTCAATTACGAATTTTGTCGACGGGTTCTCTTGACGAATCGCCCAGTTTCGCGCCGAATGGCAGCATGATAATTTATGCAACAACATATAAAGGCAAAGCAGAACTTTCTGCTGTATCCTTTGATGGACGAGTAAAACAAAGACTGGCTCTGCAAACGGGTGATGTGCGTGAACCGGTCTGGTCACCTTATAAAAACCGTAAAAGGAGTCGATGATGAAAAAAACATGTATAAAAAGCGGATTACTGTTATTGGCTGTATTGCTGCTAAACGGTTGTTCCAGTATGGGCGGAAGTACCGGTGATGCCAATGGTGATGGCAGTAGCGGGGCTCCTGTGACTGATGCCAATGGTGATAATGGCGATGCAACGACCAGTGGTGCAAATCAGGGCGGTCAGTGGCAGGGAAATCCACTGGATGATCCGAACAGTCTGCTATCTACCCGGACTATCTATTTCGATTTTGATCAAAGTGATATCCGTCCCGAGTCTGCCGATGTATTAAGAGCGCATGCCGCTTATCTGTTAAATAACGCAGGTGCTTCAATAACGGTTGAAGGACATTGTGATGAACGTGGTTCACGTGAATATAATATCGGATTAGGCGAGCGTCGTGCTTCCGCCATCAAGCGCTTTTTGCAGGCTGAAGGTGTCGCAGATTCACAGATCAATACCATTTCCTATGGTGAAGAAAAACCTGTCGACAGTGGGCATGGTGAAGCAGCCTGGTCGATGAATCGTCGTGGTGAACTGGTTTATTGATAAGTTTTAATCTCAACATCCTGTCTGAGAGCTAGATCAAATAGCTGCAGACGGGATTTTTTATGGCTGTAGATTATGTTGTTAGTTAAGCGTATTTCAAAGGTAGTGCTGATCTCCGGTGCTTGTTTTATTTCGATGCCTGTGTTTTCGGCTGACTTGAATAAGCGGGTGGAGATCCTTGAAAGGCGTATCGGTGCATTGTCTGATCTGATGATGCAGATTGAAGCTTTGAAAGCTGATAACAGCCGTTTACGCGGGCAGCTTGAAGAGCAAAATTATCAGCTTGATAATCTGAAAAAACGTCAACGTGATTTGTATATCGATATTGATAGTCGATTATCGGCAATGCAAAGCACAACAAAGGCTCCTGTCGCACCAGTAACGGCTTTAACCGAAAAGCCGCTGCCTAAACCGGTTGAAGCTGTTGCATCTCTAGCCCCGCAAACGCCGGCCTCACCTGTTTATCAGGTGGTTGAACAAAAAGCTTCCTCTGCTGTATCGCAGCAGGAGCAGGCTGATTACGACGCGGCATATAAATTATTAAGCCCGTCGCAAAAACGTTATGGTGATGCCATTGTGGCTTTGGATAAGTTTCTTAAGGATTATCCTGTCAGCGCCTTAGCGGATAACGCCCAGTATTGGCTGGCTGAAGCCTATTATGTTTCGAGAAAAAATGATGAGGCACTGCAGGAATTTGAAAAAGTCATTGCCCGTTATCCTGACAGTCCGAAAGTCTCTGCAGCGATGCTGAAGATCGGCTATCTGCAGCATGCTAAAGGTAATAGCGACGAAGCCCGGCAGATGCTGGAAAAAGTCATTGCAGATTATCCGAATACGCCGGCGGCTAATATGGCCAAAAATCGTTTGCAACGCATTAAGTAGTTTTCGATGAGTTATCAACTGCGAATATCCGAGATCTTTTTCTCTCTTCAGGGTGAAACCAGCTATGTCGGTTTACCGACTGTCTTTGTGCGTTTAACCGGCTGTCCTTTGCGTTGTGCCTATTGTGATACCACCTATGCCTTCAAGGGCGGTGAATGGATGGATGCAGAGCAAATCATCGAAAAAATTGCCGCATATAAAACCCGCTATGTCTGTGTGACCGGTGGTGAGCCTCTTGCTCAAAAAGACTGTCGCAAGCTACTGAGGGATCTGGTCGAGCAGCATTACCATGTCTCTCTTGAGACCAGCGGTTCGATTGCAATCGGCGGTGTTGATCAGCGTGTTAAAAGAGTCGTTGACCTAAAGACACCGGCTTCCGGTGAAATGGATAAAAACCTGTTTGATAACATCGAATACCTGACAGAACATGATGAGGTAAAGTTTGTCATCTGTGATCGTGAAGATTATGAATGGAGCAAACAGCAACTTGCCGCTTATCAGATTGATCGACGTTGTCCGGTTTTGTTTTCCGCGGCAGAAGGAATGCTTGATTCATCCGAACTTGCTGACTGGATCGTGGCAGATAATTTACCCGTCAGAATGCAGATTCAATTGCATAAATATCTCTGGGGTGGGGGAGAAGGACGTTAATGAGCGAGCAAAAGAAAGCGGTAGTGCTGTTATCCGGGGGGCTTGATTCAGCCACTGTTCTGGCGATTGCCAACAGTCAGGGTTATCAGTGTTATGCGCTGAGTCTGGATTACGGACAACGCCATGCTACCGAACTGAATGCTGCCCGGGAAGTTGCCGATTATTTTAAAGTCACTGACCATCAGATTGTCACCCTGGATCTGCGTCAATTTGGTGGTTCTGCTTTAACCGACGACAAGATCGATGTACCTACCGAACTGTCTGACAGCATCCCGGTGACTTATGTACCTGCACGCAATACCATTTTTTTGTCATTAGCTTTGGCCTGGGCGGAAACGCTGGGTGCCAATGATATTTTTGTCGGCGTTAATGCTGTTGATTATTCCGGTTATCCGGATTGTCGGCCTGAATATATCCAGTCTTTCGAAGATATGGCGAATCTGGCCACCAAAGCGGGGGTAGAAGGACAGCGTTGTCATATCAGAGCTCCGCTGATTAATTTAACCAAGGCACAAATTATTGAGCAGGGCACGGCACTGGGTGTTGATTACAGTCGCACGGTTTCCTGTTATCAGGCCGATGAAAACGGCGCAGCCTGTGGAGTCTGTGATTCCTGCCGGCTGAGAAAACAAGGGTTTGACGACGCCGGGGTTGAAGATCCAACGCGCTATCAGAAAACCGAATAAAAACCTGGAAACAGTGGTTGAAACATCAGAATGCTAATGTATAATCAGCGCTCTTTTTCGGGGAGCTTCACAAAATTCGCGAACTCGATAACAATTTGGGGCCGTTAGCTCAGTCGGTAGAGCAGTGGATTTTTAATCCATTGGTCATAGGTTCGAATCCTATACGGCCCACCATATTCCTAAAGGGTTAGCATAATAGTAAGTGCTAACCCTTTTTTATTGCAATTCCTGATGTAACTACGGATGTAAGCAGTTTTTGGGCTCTCCGCCATAAAGGGGGTCTTTCTTTAAGACATTCTTATTGGAATAAACCATCCATGGTGATGCTTCCAGCCAGACATCCTTGTCTGGCGTTCACGATGCTGCGTCGTGCCACTGGCACAACGGTCATCGTTCACCCTATACGGCCCACCAAATTCCTGAAAAGCACTTATTTTTGTAACTGGTTTTTTTATGTCTGTCGAAAATCAGTTAAAATTTTAACCCCTTTTAGTGCCTTGCTGCGTCTAAGTCATTGTGAATAAAAACTGATGAAATTTCTGGATGAAAGCGGTGAAAAAAGACTTTGATAATGCAGCTACTATAGCGTTGATAGAGGATTATCTGAAAGGGGATCTGAGCGCCTTTAATCGGCTTTACGACAGCTATCGTTTACCTTTGTTTAACTATATTCGGCGTCAACTTAACAGCCAGCATGAAACCGAGGATATCTATCAGGATATCTGGATGTCGGCGTTGAAAAGCTTAAAAGATTTCAGGCGTGACAGTAACTTTACTACCTGGTTGTTTGCGATTGCGCATAATCGCCTGGTTGATTATTGGCGTAAACATCAAAAGCTTGAAAATGGCATTGAGCTCGATGCCTTATCCGCTCAATCTCACTCTTTGGAATATCAACAGTTTTTATCCGACTGTGTCGAATTACTCAGTCAGCTGATTGCGACACTCAAACCTTCCCAGAAAAATACTTTTCTATTGCAACAGGAATCCCGTTTATCCCTTGAGGAAATTGCCACTGTTACCGGCACTAATCGGGAAACCGTAAAAAGTCGTCTGCGTTATGCGCTGCAAAAACTGCGTAGCGGACTTAAAGATTGCATGACTTCAGGAGACGATCATGGATAAGAACACGAATGACAAAATAACCCGGCTATACGAGCAGTTGCCACAATCAGAACCTTCAGAATTTGTTGATGCCCGCATTAAAAAACAGGCAGGCAGCGCACTGAAGCATCCTTTAATCAATAGGATTAACAATAAAATCTGGCTGTCTACCGCTGCAGCGATAGTTCTTAGTGTCGGCCTGGTGACGACTTTATATAAGCAGGAAGATGTTGAAAATATCATTCAGTCCGAAGGCTTGATGACGACTGATATCATGCAATCTGAAGAAATCATCGAACGGCTTGTGGTAGAAGAAGAATCAAAGAGTCAAGCTCTCAAGCAAAGATTGGAAGAAAGCAGACAAAAGAAAGCCATACAACCGCAACAGTTGGCAGAATCAGCTGTAATGGGCGATGCCATGGTGTCTGATGCGCAAAGTAACAAAGCCCCTCGTTTTGATTTTTATCAAGTTAATCCTGCTTTGCCTTCTATAGCCATTATGCCTTCACCACCATTTGTACAGCCTAATACAGAAAATTATGCCGAGGTTAAACAAAATGGCATTCAGGCAGTGCAGGATAATCCGGTTTCGACATTTAGTATTGATGTTGATACCGGTTCTTATACCAATGCCCGCCGGATGATCACAGAGGGTCAAATGCCCCCGAAAAATGCCATCAGGGTCGAAGAGTTTATTAACTATTTTTCCTATGAATCTAAAGCTGTCGCCGATGACAAGCCATTTCATGTCTTGACTGAAGTTCTGCCGACTCCCTGGAATCGGCAGACCAGGCTGCTACGGCTCACACTAGATACAGCCAAAACGGCATCTCAGGCGATTAAACCCAGTAATCTGGTCTTTCTGATTGATGTCTCCGGCTCCATGAATGCCCCTGACAAGTTAGGACTTTTGAAAAAATCTTTAAAACTGTTATCCCGTCAGATGCGTAAAGAAGACAAAGTATCGATTGTGGTCTATGCCGGTGCCAGTGGAGTGGTACTGGAACCAACAGCAGGTAATGATGTTTTAGCGATTGAGAGCGCTTTGGATAAGCTTAATGCCGGAGGATCAACGAATGGCGGTGCCGGTATTGAGTTGGCCTATAAGATGGCAGAGTCGGTGTTTATCAAAGGAGGTAATAATCGGGTCATACTAGCGACTGATGGTGATTTTAATGTCGGTACGGTAAACCATGATGCTTTGATTGACCTCGTTGAGCAGCAGCGCACTAAAGGTATTGAGTTAACCACGTTAGGCTTTGGTGCCGGTAACTACAATGATCATTTAATGGAGCAACTGGCGAATAAAGGCAATGGTAATCATGCTTATATAGACAGTCTGTTTGAAGCCCGAAAAGTGCTGGTAGAAGAGCTGAGCTCGACGTTGGAAACCGTTGCTGCCGATGTCAAAATCCAGATTGAATTTAACCCTTACCATGTCAAAGAATATCGTCTGATCGGTTACGAAAACCGTCACCTGCAACGTGAAGATTTTAATAATGATAAAGTCGACGCGGGCGAAATTGGCAGTGGTCATAGTGTGACAGCTTTGTATGAGATCAGTATGGCTAATCAGCCCGGCAGTGTTGATGATTTACGATATGCAAGGAGTCCCAAAGCCACTGTCAGTGACAAATCAGACGAGATAGCCTTTGTTAAACTGCGCTATAAATTACCCGGAGAGCAAAATAGCCAGCTAAGCAGTTTTACCGTTAATCAAGACGCGGTTGTCCCGGCATTATCTCAAGCATCAAACGACAGCCGCTTTGCCGCAGCGGTTGCGGCCTTTGCCCAGAAACTACAGGGTGGTAAATATCTGCAGGACTATAGTTGGCAGGCTATCAAAGAGCTGGCTATCAATGCTAAAGGTAAAGATGAAAAGGGACTCAGAAGTGGTTTTATACAGTTAGTTGAAATGGCTGAATCGATCGAAAATATTCAATGATCAAGATACCTACTGGCTGAAGCATTAAACTTTACGTCGACCGTTGTCGGTGATATTGCTAACTCAAAGTCACTGGTATCTATGAGCTCACTATTTGGTTTATTGTTGAGCATCGTTATTGCCTTCTATGTTATTCGCTCAATCAGGCTTCCATTGTCTTAGCCATTATGGACTGTTCCTTGGGTAGAACCAATTGCTCTGGTTGATGTTGAATATGTGACTGGTTTTTTTCAAACCATTCGAGTGTAATGATTAACCACGGTTGTGGCGGGTTTCTCAGGCTGTCTAAATTGTGTATCGTTAGAATTCTAAGCAAATATCGAGGATTAAGAACGCAATGTCACTGTTTCACCGAAAGATAAAAACTACATTATCCAAACTGACAGCTGCTCTGGTATTGAGTGGCGCTTCACTGGCCAGCGCCGATTCCATTACTGTGGGTTATTTCATGGAATGGCCGACTCCCAATCAATATGCTCAAGTCAATAAATTGTATGACAAAGCGCTTGGCGTAGAAGTCAAATGGGTCAGTTTTGATGCTGGTACCGCAATGTCAGCGGCAATGGCTTCCGGTGATGTGCAGATATCTTTCTCTCAAGGTATTCCGCCTTTTGTGGTGGCGGCTTCTGCCGGGCAGGATATTCAGATTGTGGATGTTGCTGTTTCTTATTCAGATGACCAGAACTGTGTTGTTCGTGAGAGTCTGGAGATCGACAAAGACAATGCCAGCGAACTGGCCGGTAAAAAGGCCGCTGTGCCCATTGGTACTGCTGCGCATTATGGTTTTCTGAAACAGATGCAGTACTTCGGCGTCGACCCCGCCAGTATGCAAATTGTAGATATGGCGCCTCCAGATGGTGCAGCGGCATTCGCTAATGGAAACTTTGACATCGTTTGTGGATGGGGTGGCGCGTTACGACGTATGAAAGAGCATGGCAATGTCCTGCTGACAGGCTCTGAAATAGAGAAGTTGGGTATTCAGGTTTTTGATGCAACCAGTGTTGATGCACGTTGGGCGCAGGAAAATCCGCAATTGCTAACAGATTTTCTCAGAGTCACTGCACAGATGAACCGGAATTTTGCGAACGGCAAAGCTGACGAAATGCTTCCAGTGATTGCCAAAGCCGCCGGTATGGATATCGAGGCAACTGCCGATACCCTGAAAAACTTCAGCTTTCCCACTGTTGAACAGCAACTGAGTGAACAATGGCTCGGTGGTGGTACTCAGCAGTTCCTAAAGGCAGTGGGTGACTTTTTTGTTGAACAGGGCACCATTCCGTCTGCTCTGGATGATTACACAGACGCTGTCGATAGCAGCTATCTGCAAGCCACAATGAAATAAACCATCCGTGACAGCTAAAGTTTCACTGCAACAGGTCAACAAGACCTTTGTGCAGCCCGATGGCATTACCACCGAGGCTTTAAGTCACATAGATCTCGATATTGCTACCGGTGAATTGGTTGCGGTTCTCGGGCCTTCAGGTTGTGGTAAAACCACCTTGCTGAATATTATTGCCGGTTTTCTGCAAGCCTCCGCCGGTCAGGTGTTATGTGATAATGAAGCCATCAAAGGCCCTGATGCTAAACGGGGCATGGTATTCCAACAGGGCGCTTTATTCGAATGGATGAATGTGCGACGTAACATTGCTTTCGGACCAACCATGCAAGGCCTTGATAAACAGCAAATTGAGCGTCGCGTTGACCATCTTCTGCAAATTGTCGGCTTACAGGGCTTTGATGACAAGCATACCTTTGAACTTTCCGGTGGCATGCAGCAGCGTGTCTCTTTGGCTCGTTGTCTGGCTAATGAACCGGATGTCATTTTGATGGATGAGCCACTCGGTGCCCTGGATGCACTGACCCGTGAAAAAATGCAGGCTTTGATTCTCCAACTCTGGCGTGAAACCGGTAAAACCATATTGCTGATAACCCACTCCGTAGAAGAGGCATTGTTATTGGGGCAAAGAGTGATTGTAATGGCTCCACGGCCTGGTCGCATTCACAGTATTTATGATTTGCCATTTGCGGATTCAGCAGAGCATCAGAATTTGCGAAGCATTAAAAAACAGCCTGACTTTCAGCAGGCGCGTGATGAAATTCTGGGGCTGATCTGGGAAATGGAAGAACAGATCATGGGAACGGCGTAAATGATGATCCTGTTGCTTTATATTTCGCTTTTTGTTGTCAGTCTGCTGTTATATCGTTTTCTATCGGCTTTTTTTCGGCGTCATCAAGGTGAAGAAGTTGTCACGATGTTTGGTGACGAAAAAGGCGTCACAGCTAATCGAAGCGCATCGGTGCTTTCAATACTGAGTCTGTTTTTGCTTTGGGCAGCTTTTACCGGTTCGGCCCTATCGCCTTTACACGTTCCAGGGCCGTATGTCGGGCAAGTCAGTTTTAGTTATGACGCTGCAAATGCGTCAGGCGAGATTGATCAGGCAACTGTCATGGTGAATGTGCAGCCTGCTGATGAAAAACCGATTAAGCCGGTTTTAAAGGAAGCGGGAGACGGCTTTGCCAAAGATGATGTAGCGGCAGTCAATGTTTGGCGCAGTGTGTTGATACGCATCAAAAAAAATGATCAAGGCGGTCGTGATAAAGATTACAAAGTGATTGCGGTTAACGGTGTGCCTATTGCAGTCGGCGAGGTTGTTGACATCGACGCCGGTGAATTGAAACTGACCCACAAAGGGAGTCTGAGTTTTACACCTTCGACCGGCTGGCAGATGGAGCCTATCTGGTTGCCACCACCGGAGGCTGTTTGGAACCGGTTTATCGAAATTGCCGGGAAGGGTTATCAGAATGTGACCTTACTGGAGAATGTTGGTTGGTCTTTGATACGGGTGGTAGCCGGTTTTTTTCTGGGTTGTCTGGTGGGTATTCCTCTTGGATATGCGATGGGATTAAGCAGTTGGTTTCGAGGCTGGTTTGATCCGATTGTTGAATTCATGAGACCGGTACCACCTCTGGCACTGATCCCTTTGATTATTATCTGGTTCGGGATCTGGGAAACCGGCAAGATCAGTTTATTGTTTCTGGCAGCACTGTGGGTGATGACGATAGCAGCGCGTTCCGGAGTATCGGGTATTAATCTTGCCAAGATACATGCGGCTTATTCGCTTGGTGCAAACCGTTGGCAGGTGCTTCGGCACGTGATTATTCCCAATTCATTGCCGGAAATTTTTACTGGTGCTCGCGTCGCTATGGGGGTTTGCTGGGGCACGGTGGTGGCTGCAGAACTCGTTGCAGCTGAAAAAGGTGCGGGTAAGATGATCATTGCTGCATCTAAATTTCAGCAAACGGATATTGTCATCATGGGCATCATCCTGATCGGCATTATTGGTTATGCGATAGATGTATTGATGCGTAAGCTGGAAGTTAAACTGGTTCCCTGGAAAGGTCATTAACAGTTTGTCAAAGCATGTCCTTATAGCGTCGGGCAAGCAGCGCAACAAAATCAGGATGCTCTGAGATCAGCGGTGTGACAACCACCTTGAATCCCGGATGTTTATCCATAACCGACTGACAAATTTCAGCAATGTCACCACCGGCACCGGCATGTCTGCCCGGCAGGAAAAACATCATAGCGACGACAGCGCCTGCGCTTTGCCGATTGGCTTGTTCTGTCAACCAGTCTTGCAGAAGTTGGCCGTTAAAATCGTATTCTTTGCCTTCGCGACGTTCCATACAGGCCTCGGCTAACTGATATTGATCGCCGAGCTGCACTTGAATAGAGTTGGCCAGATGCTGGCGAACCGCAGTCACTCTGGCAACCGGTGAGCC
>Ga0181582_10002830_pt1 | contig 13863 bp, 9 predicted proteins | sample 071ome_32_FD_132438 | JGI IMG/M metagenome (GOLD analysis project Ga0181582, IMG submission 132438) | Coastal salt marsh microbial communities from the Groves Creek Marsh, Skidaway Island, Georgia - 071405AT metaG (megahit assembly) | ecosystem: Environmental > Aquatic > Marine > Intertidal zone...
TACAAGCTAGTCAGGATGGTCAGAACAAGATCAGCGTCATAAACTAGTGGATTAAACTTTTCAGCACCGAGTTCAGCTCTTCACTGGCATCGCTGAGTGCCTGACTGATCAGGCTGGCTGACAGGCCAAATTCATTGTCTTTATGTTTGTCCGCCAAAGTCTGAGCCGTCACACCATTAAGTAAATCATAGGCAAACAGATCACAAAGATATAAAAATCTCGCTTCGATAGTAAATCGAGCCGTTTTTACCGGTTGATGATGAGCACGACAAACTTCAATCAAAAACTCCGGCAAGCCCCAATGTTCGATCAAGGCACCACTGACATCGGCATGATCAAATCCAAGCTCCTGTTGTTCAAGCAGGTAAATATCGGCATTTTGTCTAACCGCCCTGTCCAGCACGCCTTTGGCAATTTCAGGCATACGCAGCAGAATAATCAAACTACCGACATCATGCAGCAGACCGGCAGTAAACATGGACTCGGATAATTTCAGCGATGAGGCTTTTTGAAGTTTTTTGGCTATCAGGCTGCACAACACACTATGCCGCCAGAAATCTTTCAGACTGGCCAGTTCTTCGGGAAGACCGTCGAAAAACTCCATCACACAGACTGACAAAACCAGATCACGCAATTCGTTCAAGCCAACAATGGTCACAGCTTGTGCAACATTATCGACCTGTGAGCGCAGACCATAATAGGCACTGTTGACCAGTTTCAGGACTTTTAGGGTCAGCACAGGGTCTGTGGACAGAATCTCTGAAAAATCCAGTGCGGTCGCGCCGGGTTTATCAAGGCAGGCGTTAAACTGTTGATAAACATCAGATAACATGGGCAATGGACGATCCCCGCGAACGAGATCGATAGCTTCAAGCCTCATCAGAAAGTCACAAATGCCGCAAAGGTATTCAAAATCACGATTTACTTGTTCCTTGACAATTTTTAATTCGTTGTCTATAAATTAGCTACTTTAATAATAATTTTCAATAATTAATAATAACTTAGAAGATATTCGAACAGATTACTTTAAAGTCTTTACTTTAAATACACAGCATATCTGTTTAAAGATCGGGAGCGTCCGAGTGCTCAAAGAGCTGTTAAAAACCCATTCTACCGTCATGGATGACTTGAAAAATGCATGTATCCTGATTGCAGACGAACAGTCCAACGAGCCTAATTCACTCTCCTCCATGCTAAGAGAAATCGGCTGTACCCGCGTTCAGGAAACCCTGGATCAAAACACCATCATCGAATTATTGCGCTCCGGTCAGCGCGACCCCGCTCAATATGTCGATATGCTGTTCCTGTCCACCACACTGAATACTTTTGATGTATTCGAGTTATGCCGTGACCTCAGCGCTAATAATGACGCATTTACACCGATTGTTTTGATCACCAATGGTTCCGACTGTTGGGATGAACATCAGCTCAACATGGCTTATGAAACCGGTGCAGTCGACTTTCTTTACCGGCCAATGCGCATTGCAGAATGCATTCCGAGGTTAAATCTGGTCATGCGCTATCGTCAGGAGCGCAAAAGCCGTCTGTTACGCGAAGAAACGCTGGTCACCGAACTTTCAGAACGCAAAGTCATGGAGACCCGCCTTAATTACCTGCTGAATCATGATGAACTGACATCTTTGCCGAGTCGACATCGTCTCGAAGCCGCGCTGAAAATCGCGCTTGGCAAAGCGATCAACCTGAACCGCCAATTCGCCCTGCTCTATATTGATATTGATAATTTCCGCCTGATCAATGAGAACCTTGGACATGAACGCGGCGATCGTTTACTCAAAATACTGGCCGATATACTAAAAGACAAATTGCCTCCTACGGCCATGGTTGCCAGAGTTGCATCCGATGAGTTTGTGATTTTCATGGATAATAGCGATGAAGCCATAGCTCAAGCCACAGCGGAAAACGTTCTGCTTAGCTGCGATCAACTGACCTGCAGAGAAAGTGGCAAAGAAATGCGGGTCCGGGTCAACATCGGCATACAGATCATCAATGCGACTACCGATATCAAATCGGCCAGTATGCTGCTGGCACGTGGCGACCAGTCCTGTCACATTGCCAAGCAACGCTCCGGCAGTTCCATTTTCCTTTATCATCAGGATGATCCGGCGTTAAAAGATCTGCAGAAAAATCGCAAATATGTCACCCTTTTACGTGAAGCCATCAGGAACGACTGGTTTGAATTATACGTTCAGCCCATTGTTAACCTCTCCAGTGGTGAAACTTCTCACTATGAGATATTGATCAGGCTAAATGATGACACTGACGAGATGCATTCTCCCGCAGATTTCATTCCCGTGGCAGAAAATAACTGCATGATTGATCAGCTCGATTACTGGGTAGTTGACAAAGCCCTGGAACATTTAAACAAACTCAATGCCCGTCATTCGGATGTCAATTTCAGCATCAACCTGTCCGGCGATGGCTTGCATAACCCTGCCACCATGGAATTAATCAAAGACAAGATTGCCTATCTCGGACTTAATCCTTCCCGAATCATGTTTGAGTTGACCGAAACAGCAGCCGTCAAAGATGTTGATACGATTCGTTCGACTATTGCCCGACTACGTTCATTAGGCTGCAAGTTTGCGATTGATGATTTTGGCAGCGGCTTTAGCTCTTTTAACTACATCAAAAACTATCCGGTGGATTACATCAAGATCGACGGTATGTTTATTAAATCGGTACTTGAAGATAAATCTGATCAGATTCTGGTCAAATCAATGGTGGAAGTCGCTCACAGTCTGAGCAAAAAAGTCATTGCCGAATATGTTGAGAATGCAGCGGTGATGGATAAACTTCGCAGTTACGGCGTCGATTATGTCCAGGGCTATCACCTGGGTAAACCTGTGCCGATAGTCACACTCCTTCATCCCTGAAGGAATGCTTAAAGGACTTACTCGAAAGAAGCCGCTTCGATTTCGAGGTAAATTTTATTAATGTGTTTACCGATAATCCGGTCAAAATCAGCCCAGTCCTGATAAGTTTTCAGATCAGGTACAATCAAAGGTTTGATCTCAAAGTCGCTCATCCCTTCATCGTATTGCAATTTCACCAGTTTATAGACAGCTTTAAGATACTCACCGTAAATTGCCGCACTTTCTTTACCACTAGGTCCGTGACCGGGGATAAAAATACCGGTATTTGAAGCGATCGCTTCATCCAGGGCCGCAATATTGCCTTTTACACTGCCCTCGTTACGCAACATGCGATTAACCGCCGCATTATCACCGAGAAACATGACCTGTTTTTCCGGCACATGAATCATAATGTCGGTGTGGGTATGCGCCAGACCATTATGGAAAATATTAAAATGCACACCACCGATTTCGATACTGTCACCGTTATCCACCGGATCGGTTGCATTGACAATACGCGTGCCTGCTACCGCGCCTTCTGTCATGCGCATCGCCATGACCATCCATTCTTCACCGGCACCGTTATCGACATCACGAATCATTGAGGGATGACCGTATATTTTGGCATCAGGATATTGACTGACAATGGCATCATTACCAAACCAGTGATCGCCGTGAATATGAGTATTGAAAACAGCAACAACCGGTTTGGCCGTTATTTTGGCAATTTCCTTGAGAACCAGATCACCGGATTGCACGCTGCCACCCGGGTCAATAACCACCACACCCGCTTCGGTCAGCACAAAACCGGGGTTATTCATGAAACCCTGATTCTGCGGATTAGGTGTTTCCAGAGGCCCATGGATCACATAAACATCATCAGCGACCATTTCAGCCTGCCAGTCGCCCGCAATTGCCGGCGCTTTGTCAGCTACAGCAATTTGTATGTTCAGCCCTAAAACTACAGCCAGCAAAGTTTGTTTTATATTCATCTAGCGTTCCTTTTGGCAGCCACTTTCAGGCGCAAGGCGTTCAATTTGATAAAGCCTTCCGCATCTTTTTGGTTATAAGCACCGGCATCATCTTCAAAAGTAGCAATCGACTCGTCAAACAGACTGTGTTTTTCAGATTTGCGACCGGCGACAATCACGTTACCTTTGTAAAGTTTCATGCGAACCGTTCCATTCACAACCTGCTGCGTCTGATCAATCGCAGCCTGCAGCATTTCACGTTCCGGACTCCACCAGTAACCGTTATAGATCATTTTGGCATATTTCGGCATCAATTCATCTTTGAGGTGGGCAGACTCACGATCCAGCGTCAAGGATTCTATCGCACGGTGCGCTTTAAGCATGATGGTGCCGGCAGGTGTTTCATAACAACCACGCGACTTCATACCGACATAACGATTCTCGACAATATCATCACGACCGATACCGTTGGCACCGCCGACTTTATTCAAATATTCCATCACAGCCGCCGGCGACATGCTGTCACCATTAACCGCGACAATATCGCCTTTCTCATAAGTCAGCTCAACATAGGCAGGCTCATCAGGCGCGGCTTCCGGCGATACCGACCAGCGCCACATGGATTCTTCAGGCTCCGCCCAGGGATCTTCCAGAATGCCCCCTTCATAGGAAATGTGCAGAAGATTGGCATCCATTGAGTAAGGCGATTTTTTGCCTTTTTTGGCAAAATCCACGGCAATGCCATGTTCTTCGGCATAAGCCATCAATTTCTCACGTGATAACAAATCCCATTCACGCCAGGGTGCAATCACTTTGACGTCCGGTTTTAATGCATAGGCACCCAGCTCGAAACGAACCTGGTCATTACCTTTACCGGTTGCGCCATGCGAAATCGCATCTGCACCGGTTTGATTGGCAATTTCAACCAGACGTTTGGCGATCAAAGGACGCGCAATCGAAGTACCCAGCAGATACTCACCTTCGTAGATCGCATTAGCGCGAAACATCGGAAAAACATAATCGCGGGCAAATTCTTCGCGCAAATCTTCAATGTAGATTTCTTTGATGCCCATGGCCTGGGCTTTGGCACGTGCCGGTTCAACTTCTTCGCCTTGACCGATATCCGCTGTAAAAGTCACCACTTCACAGTCATAGACGTCTTTCAACCACTTAAGAATAATCGAGGTATCCAGACCACCAGAATAAGCGAGTACGACCTTATTAACTTTTACGGCAGACATTATTTAAAACTCCATCAACAGGGGGTAAAGAAAAACAGGTCTTAAAAGACCGGAAAACAGCTGAACTTTACATTAAGCGCGAGCGAATATAAATCATTCCGATAGAATCAGGCCGCTTTTTCATGTTTAAAAACCTGCCAGAGAAAAGCCAGCAGAACACCGATCAGAATTCCCGTCAGATCAATCAGAAAGTCCCTGATAGAGAAGGTTCTGCCGATAACCACCAATTGCAGAACTTCGGTAGACGCTGCAAACAATATAATCGAGTACAGCATAATGCCACGGCGCATTTTATCGGCCAGCCCCATGAACACAAAAAAGCCCAATGTACTGAACAACACCACATGCCCGACTTTTTGCAGGTCACGCGGTTCGATCGATACACTGACATCCAAAGGAGAGGATAGCTTCGCAGGCTTTGGATCTGCGGTTATTTTCACCTCCGACCTGGATTTCTGCTCGCTGATGACAGTCGCGGATGACTCGGACGTAGCGGCTTTAGCTGGTTGTGCGGGTTCTGTAAACAGCATTTTCTGCGTCCACTGCAAACCACCATGCGTCACCTGAAAAAGTATGGTCGGTGGTAATGTCACACCGATCACGATGACGAGCAAATTGGCCATGATCAATTTACCCCAGGGCATTGACCATAACTGAGCCTGCAAAACCAGCCACATCAAAATAGCTGCCCAGAGCATGCCAAAGGTCATCTGCAAGTGTTTGTAGGAATCTTTCCAGACTGCCGGACTGATCGAGACATCATCAAAAGCGACAATGCCGCTGGTGCCATAATTGGCCAGTTCCAGCCAACCACGTTTTGCCCAGTAAGGTACAGCAATCAATTCACGATAGGTTAACCAGTCAGTATTGCCTGCTGCATAACCCACATCATGAGGATGTTTCCAGTTAACCTCACCACGGGCGTTTTCAAAATACACCATGATGCGACCGGCATCCCATTGATTTCGCCGTGGACTGACGTCTTCTGTACGCATACGGGCACTGGCCAATAACAGGTCGCCATTATTCAAAGGCAACTCAAACCGGAAACGGGCCGTCGGATGCAGGCGCAGATAACCGGTATCGTCTGACCAGTCGACTTTGCCGATTTCACGTCGCCACAGTGAAAGATCAGTCACATTGTTAAACTGGCCGGTACCGGAGGTAAGATCTGCATCAATACTTTCCCAGGGCTGATAAGCCTGAAAAAACAACCACATCAGAAAGAGAAATGCCGTTGTGATCTGCAGTCGCAATGGCAAAACTTGACGCAATTCAGTCAGCATCAGCTGGCAGACCGGCAACAGAAAGAATGAATCGCATTCATGAAGTTTTCCGGCTGCTCGGCATATAACCAATGCCCTGCCCCCTCAACAACAATAATCTCAGCCAATGGAAACAGCCGATACAGGTCATCCAGATACTTATCGGCCAGATAGGCAGAGTGTTCACCTTTAAGAAATAAAACGGGTTTGTCGTATTCCTGATGCGTCAGCGGAAAAGCGGTAATCGTTTCAATGCCTGCAGTCAGCGCCTTCAGGTTCATTCGCCACTGCCAGACACCGTCACGATAAACCAGGTTCTGCAACAGATAATCCCGCAGGGACTTTTCTTCAATGAAGTTTGCCAGTTGCTGATCGGCATCTTTACGACTTTCAATGTGGTTGATATCCAGATCAGCAAGCAGAGCCAGCAGCTCTGCAAAACGATTCGGATAGTTGACCGGAGAAATATCCGCCACAATCAAATGATTAATGCGCTCGGGAAAATTCAACGCCAGCCACATTGCAACCTTGCCGCCCATGCTATGACCAAGAACATCTACCTGTTCATAGCCCAGATCATCAAGCATTTGCAGCACATCCTGCGCCATCGCCTGATAAGACACATCATCATCATGCGGTGAGCGACCATGATTGCGCAAATCCGGCAGGATAACACTGCGCTGAGTCGACAGGGCCTTGCCGACGGCCAGGAGATTAGACGATGACCCGAACAGCCCATGCATCATCAGGATGGGCGGTAAATCACTGTCTGTGGCTAATTCACGATGATAAAGTTCCATCAAACCTGCTCACTGTCAGACAGCGAACCTCAAAAGCATAAGATTATTTTGTGCGTTTCTTCGGTGGCATCAGATCAGTAATACTGCCTTCAGCCATCTCGGCCGCAAAACAAACGGTTTCATTCAGGGTCGGATGCGGATGGATGGTCAGACCGATATCTTCCATGTCTGCACCCATTTCCAGTGCCAGCACGGCTTCACCAATCAACTCTCCGGCATTAACACCGACGATGCCCGCACCGAGAATACGTTTGGTTTGCGGATCAAACAGCAGTTTGGTCATACCTTCATCACGACCAATACCTAAAGCCCTGCCGGATGCAGCCCATGGAAATGCCCCTTTTTCATAAGCGATGCCTTTATCTTTTGCTTCGGTTTCCGTCAGCCCCATCCAGGCAACTTCAGGGTCAGTATAAGCGACAGAAGGAATCGTCAACGGATCAAAGACGGATTTCTCACCGGCAATCACTTCGGCAGCGACCTTGGCTTCATGGGTGGCTTTATGCGCCAGCATCGGATTGCCGACAACATCACCTATCGCAAAAATATGCGGCACATTGGTTCTCATATGTTCATCAACAGCGATAAAGCCACGTTCGTCGACATTCACGCCGGCAGCCTCTGCATTGATTTTTTTGCCATTCGGCGAACGCCCTACCGAGACCAGTACTTTGTCGTAGATTTGTGCTTTATCCGGAGCATTTTTACCTTCAAAGCTGACTTTCAGGCCGTTTTTCTGCGCTACGATTTCAGTCACACCGGTCGACAGCATGAAACTGTTAATTTTTTCGCCAAGACGTTTCTGTAATGGCTTGACCAGATCACGGTCACAGCCCGGAATCAATCCCGGTTGCAATTCAACAATATCGATACTTGATCCCAGCGCTGAATAGACTGTAGCCATTTCCAGACCGATAATACCGCCACCGATAATCAACATTTTCTCCGGCACACCATCGAGCGCCAAAGCACCGGTTGAGTCGATCAAACGCGGATCATCGTTCGGAAATGACGGGATTTTCACCGGTGAAGAACCACAGGCAATAATGCAGTTATCAAAACCGATATTGACCGTGCCATCAGCAGTTTCAACCTGCAGACTATTGACACTGCTAAACTGCCCGTGACCGGTGACTACCTCGACCTTACGCTGTTTGGCAAGCGCCGCAAGCCCACCGGTCAGGCGGGAAACCACTTTATCTTTACCAGCCCGCATTGCATCAATATCTAATTCCGGTTTGCTGAAATTAACCCCCATATGGGAAATCTCGGAAGATTCATTGATGATAGCCGCAGTATGTAACAAGGCTTTGGAAGGAATACAGCCAACATTCAGACAGACACCGCCAAGATCACTGTAACGTTCTACCATGATGACTTTTTTACCCAGGTCAGCAGCCCGGAATGCCGCAGTGTAACCACCGGGTCCGGCACCAAGAACAAGCACTTCGCAATGCTTATCTGCAGCTTGCGAAGTCGATGCCGGCGCTGCGCTGGCACTCACCTCAGGTTCAGCAGAAGACGCAGCGGCATCAGCATCATCGTTAAGCGTCAATTCCAGAACCACAGCACCTTCGGAAATCTTGTCACCCACAGCCACCATCAGCTTATTGATTTTGCCGCTAAACGGACTGGGGATTTCCATCGTCGCCTTGTCACTTTCCAGAGTGATCATGGAGTCATTTTGCTCGATATGTTCGCCTTCTTTGACTAAAACTTCTATCACATCAACTGATTCAAAGTCTCCGATATCCGGAAGTTTCACCTCAACGGTTTTAGTCATCTGTAGCTCCTGAATGATTATTTAACAAATACGATTAACGATGGGGAAATATTGTAAATTTTATGACATTACTGAAGTCATCTGCATGAAGATTGATTGTGCATGAAAAGATCGCAGTCAAGTCGCGAATCGCACGTAATAGCAAGCTATTGCGAAGATTTGCAACACCGAAGCCGGTTTTTTCATCTGCAAGATACGAGTTCACGAATACTTCAGAAATTTCCTTATTATAGACACTGATTTAAGTAAGCATGACAGAAAATGCCATTTTTCACTGAAGCTGTTTGAATTTTTATTATTACAAATTCCAATGCTGGTGATGGCAAGCCGCCATCACCACTGGAACTTTAAAGCAACAGCTTACGAATATCACCTAACAACTGAGACAAATAGGTCGTGAATCTCACACCCTCTGCACCATCAATCACACGATGATCATAAGACAGACTGAAAGGCATTTTGAGTTTGGGTTCAAATTCAGCACCATTCCAGACCGGTTTCATTTCAGCCCGGGAAACGCCTAAAATAGCGACCTCGGGGGCATTGACTATCGGGGTAAACTGCGTACCACCAATACCGCCAAGACTGGAAATGGAAAAACATCCACCCTGCATATCGGCAGGTGCCAGTTTGCCTTCACGGGCTTTGTCGCCCATTTCCATCAATTCAGCAGCCAGCTGAAAAACACCTTTTTTATCGACATCACGAATCACCGGAACCACCAGACCGTTTGGTGTATCCACAGCTACGCCAATATGCACATAGTTTTTGAGAATCAATGACTCGCCGTCTACAGACAATGAGCTGTTGAATTGGGGATACTGTTTCAAGGCAGCCGCGCAGGCTTTCATTAAAAAAGGCATGAATGTCAGTTTGACACCCTGCTTTTCAGCCAATGCTTTTTGTCCTTTGCGGAAATCTTCCAGACTGGAAATATCCGCCTCATCAAACTGGGTCACATGTGGGACGCTTATCCAGCTGCGATGTAAATGCGTGCCACTGATTTTCTTGATGCGGCTTAATGGTTGTTCCTCAATCGGACCAAACTTACTGAAATCAACCTTAGGTGCGGCCGGCAAATCCAGACCGATACCGCTTGAAGGCTTTGCTGGGGCCGCCAGAGTCTGTTTGACATAAGACTGCACATCTTCTTTTGTGATGCGGTTTTTACGACCACTGCCTTTGACATTATCAAGATTGACACCCAGTTCCCGGGCAAAACGTCTGACAGCCGGACTTGCATGGGAGGTGCTATGTGCAAGCTCATCGACGATAACATTAACGACCGGTTCAGGTGGTGTCATCGATGGCACATCATCAATCACACTCTCTTCAGGATCATGTTCCGGCTCAGGGGCATTCAAAACTTCCTGAGGCACATCATCAGGTACCGACATTTCCGGATCGCGGGAAACATCAGCTTCTTCCATAGCCATTAATACCAGTGGCGCACCCTCACTGATTTTATCGCCGACTGAAATCAGAATGGCTTTGATGACACCCGCTTCAGGCGATGGGATTTCCATCGTGGCCTTATCACTCTCGAGCGTGACCAGAGAATCATCCAGGGCAACCCTGTCACCAACGGAGACCAGTATTTCAATCACATCGACACTGGAAAAATCACCAATATCAGGAAGATTAATCTGTTTTTCTACTGCCATTGTCCGTCTCCCTTCCTCAAACCGTTACCGGATTTGGTTTTTCCGGATCGATGCCAAGCTTGGCAATGGCTTTGGTCACAACGTCAGCTTTGATATCACCACAGTCTGCAAGCGCTTTAAGAGCAGCGATAACAACATAATTGCGATCAACTTCGAAAAATTTGCGTAACTGACTGCGACGATCACTGCGTCCATAACCATCAGTACCCAAGACGGCATAATGTTTATCCCGCAGATAAGGACGAATCTGGTCGGCATAAGCACGGGTATAATCGGTAGAAGCGATAATCGGTCCTTTGCTGTCGGCTAGCGTTTCCTCGATATAACTGACACGCGCTTTTTCGGAAGGATGCAGCATGTTCCAGCGTTCGCAGTCGATACCTTCTTTACGTAATTCGTTAAAGCTGGTTACCGACCAGACATCGGCAGCAATACCAAAATCATTTTCCAGCATTTCTGCTGCAAACATCACTTCACGCAGGATAGTGCCGGCACCGAGCAGTTGTACGCGCATTTTCTTACGCGAGCCTTTGACAATCTGATAAATACCTTTGCGGATACCCTCTTCTACACCCTCCGGCATAGCAGGTTGAACGTAGTTTTCGTTCATGGCTGTGACGTAATAGAAAATGTTTTCACGCTTTTCATACATACGCTTCATACCATCCTGCAAAACCACGACCAGTTCATAGGCAAACGCCGGATCGTAAGTCACACAGTTTGGAATGGTAGCGGCAACCAGAGGACTGTGACCATCCTGGTGCTGCAAACCTTCACCGGCGAGTGTGGTACGGCCTGCCGTACCACCGATGAGGAAGCCTCGTGCCTGCATATCACCCGCCGCCCAGGCCAGATCGCCAATGCGCTGGAAGCCGAACATCGAATAGTAGATGTAGAACGGAATCATGAATTTGGCATGATTCGTATAAGCTGTTGCCGCCGCAATCCATGAAGACATGGCACCGGCTTCATTGATACCTTCCTGTAAAATCTGGCCTCGTTTGTCTTCTTTGTAGAACATGACCTGATCAGAATCGACTGGATCGTAAAGCTGGCCTTTACTGGAATAAATACCCAGTTGACGGAACATACCTTCCATACCAAAGGTACGTGCTTCATCAGGTACGATGGGAACGATGTTTTTACCGATATTTTTATCTCTGATCAGCATGCCGACAAAACGCACGAAAGCCATGGTAGTCGACATTTCACGATCGCCACTGCCCTCGAGCAATGACTGGAAAGTATCCAGAGATGGAATTTCAAGCGAAGGTGCATCGTCGTAACGGACAGGCAGATAACCACCTAAACGCTGACGCTGAGCCTGCAGATATTTGATTTCATCACTGTCATCCGCCGGACGATAGAAAGGCACGCTTTCCATCTGGTCATCGGATAACGGAATATTGAAACGGTCACGGAACTGTCGCAGCGACTTTTCACCCATTTTCTTTTGTGAGTGGGTAATGTTCTGGCCTTCGCCTGCTTCACCCATGCCATAACCTTTGACGGTTTTAGCCAGAATAACGGTCGGCTTGCCATTAGACTCCATCGCCTGCGCATAGGCAGAATAAATTTTCACTGGATCATGGCCGCCACGATTCAGACGCCAGATGTCTTCATCTGACATATTCACGACCATTTCCGCCGTTTCCGGGTAGGCCCCGAAGAAATGTTTGCGGGTATAGGCACCACCTTTGGCTTTGTAGGCCTGGTAATCGCCGTCTACAGCCTCTTCCATACGTCGGGCTAATGCGCCGTCTTTATCGCGTGCCAGTAACGGATCCCAATATGAACCCCAGATCACCTTGATGACATTCCAGCCGGCACCACGGAAAACCGCTTCGAGTTCCTGAATGATTTTACCATTACCACGCACCGGCCCATCGAGGCGCTGCAGATTACAGTTTACGACAAAGATCAGGTTATCCAGGTTTTCGCGGGATGCCAGTGAAATCGCACCAAGAGATTCCGGCTCATCCATCTCACCGTCACCCATAAAGGCCCAGACTTTACGTTTGGAGGTATCAACCAGATCCCGGTGTTCCAGATAACGCATAAAACGCGCCTGGTAAATGGACATTAAAGGTCCAAGCCCCATAGACACGGTAGGGAACTGCCAGAACCCCGGCATCAACCAGGGATGCGGATAAGAAGACAGACCTTCACCGTCTACTTCCTGACGGAAATTCTTTAACTGATCTTCAGAAATACGTCCTTCGAGGTAGGCACGCGCATAAATACCCGGCGCTGAATGCCCCTGAAAGAAAACCAGGGCACCGCCATGCGCTTCATTCCGGGCATGGAAAAAATGATTGAAAGCGACATCAAACAAAGTTGCACTGGATGCAAAACTGGCAATGTGTCCGCCAAGCTCAGAGGTGATTCTGTTTGCCAAAACCACCATTGCCATAGCGTTCCAGCGAATCAGGGAACGAATACGCCGCTCCATACTGCTGTCACCGGGAAAGGTGAGATCCTTACTGGCTGGAATTGTATTCAGATAAGCCGTATTGGCGTTATAAGGTAAATAGGCTCCGGCTTTACGGGCCATATTAATCAGACGCTGAATAATGTAATGAGCCCTGTCAGTACCTTCGTTGTCAATGATAGACGCGAGGGAATCGAGCCATTCCTGCGTTTCTGCAGGATCTATATCGTTCATATCGACCATGATTACTTCTCAGGATATGTGGGTTGCAAATGTGTTGAGGGTGTCATTGTTGCGTTTGGTAACACTCTGTATCTAATCCGCACATTTAATCCTGTAAAATGAAATAATTCAAGTAAAAATAATAATTTAACAGGTCCTCACAGGCTTCATCCGGGAATCTTCCGGACATAAAAAAAGCGTGCAGAACCAATGTCCTGCACGCTTTTTCGGTTACTGATTAAACAGTAATTATTTTGCAGCTGGAGCTACTGGAGCTTCTGCAGCAGCAGGAGCGGCTGGAGCAGCTTCTGCAGTCTGGAAGTTCTTCATGGTTTCAGCACGCTGAGCTTCGATCTGCTTGCGCATTTCTTCACGACGCGCTTCCATAGCTTTCTGCTGTTCAGCACGACGAGCTTCCATAGCTTTGATCATTTCTTCGTGTTTAGCCATACGCTCTTCATGAGACATTGGCTGGAAAGAAGGAGCTTTAGGAGCCTGTGGAGCCGCAAATTTAGGCATTTCAGGTGCTTTAGGAGCCTGAGGAGCTGCGTACTGTGGCTGTGCTGGAGCACGTTTTGCCATTTCTTCAGCACGCTGACGCTGGGCTTCCATA
>Ga0181582_10002832_pt1 | contig 13857 bp, 8 predicted proteins | sample 071ome_32_FD_132438 | JGI IMG/M metagenome (GOLD analysis project Ga0181582, IMG submission 132438) | Coastal salt marsh microbial communities from the Groves Creek Marsh, Skidaway Island, Georgia - 071405AT metaG (megahit assembly) | ecosystem: Environmental > Aquatic > Marine > Intertidal zone...
CCCCCCGAGCCCTGGGGGGCCGATACCACATCCGAGCGGGCCGTGGGGCCCCACGGGGCCGTCCGGGGACGTTCGTCGCGATGGCCGCGGCCCAACGCGCACGACGGGCCCGAAACCGCCCCTCGAGCCCGCGCGCTGACCCGCAGGCGCAACACATCCTCCTCCAGGGGAACGCGCTGCACGTCCAGAAGAAGTACTCCGAGTCGGTCGCCCTCTTCACCAAGGCCATCAACCTCAATCCGAACCTGATCCGCGCCTACTACGAGGTGAGCGGGGCGGAGAACCGGGGCCCCAGCCGCGCGGCCGATGCCCCCGTCGCCGGGCCCGTCGCCGACCCCCACGCCCCCCGCCCCGCCCCCCCCCCTGCAGCGCGGGCTGTCTTACCAGGCCCAGGGGTCGCACGCGGAGGCGAGCAAGGACATGGACAAGGTCCTGCGGCGGCAGGCCGACCACGTGGGCGCGCTCACCATCAAGGCCGAGTGCAAGATGGCCGGGAAGGACTGGGACGCCGCGCTCAAGCTGCTAAACGAGGCCATCCGGGTGTCGCCCCAGGAGGGGCGGCTCTTCCAGCTCCGGGCCGAGTGCCACCGGGCCACGGGGCACCTGCTGGAGGCCGACGAGGACTGCCAGGCCGGGGAGGACCTCGACGGGCACAAGTACTGCGTGGTGTGCATGGAGGAGGAGAGGCAGGGGCGGCTCCGGCCCTGCATGCACGCCTGCATGTGCCTCGAGTGCGCCGACCACCTGCTGCGGTGCAAGGCCCCGTGTCCCATCTGCGGGGCGCGGTTCGAGTCGGTCGAGGCGGGCGTCTTCTCCAACACGTACGCCTTCGAGACGCCGCTCAAGGGCCGGGCGCCGCTCCCGGGCACCCCGGGGCACTCGCCCCTGGGGGCGGCGCGGTCCCCGGGCGCCACCCCGCACCCGCGCCCCGGTGCCGCCGAGGAGGGCGACGGGGCCGAGCCCCGCGCCCTCTTCTCCCTCGCCGACGACCGCGCCGGCGGTGCCGCCCACGCGGCCGCCCGCCGCCAGGCCTGGGAGCTCGCCGGCGCCGACAACGCCATCCCCGAGGACGACGTCCACCCGGCCAGCCCCGCGGGGTCGGGGCGGGCGGGCGGCCGCGGCCAGCCCCCTGGGAGCCCACGGGCCGCGGGGGCGCCCTCTTCGGGCGGGGACGGGGCGGCGCTCCCGGGATCCGCGACCGGCAGCCCCGTGAGGGGCCCCGGGCGGGGGCTCTCGGACACGCAGGCCACGGGGTCGCCCGTCCTGGCCCCGCACCGCGGGAGCCCGGCGGCCTCCACGCCGCGGATGGCCGGCCGGCCCGGCGGGCCCAGCCGGGCGGGGAACGGGACGCCGGCGCAGCGGTCCCTGCTGTCCGACACGGAGCGGAGCGCGTCTGGCGCTGGCGCAGGCGGCGGCGCGGGGGGGGCGTCCCCCTCGCCGTCCCTGTCGACCTTGTCTCCCGTGTCGGGCGTGGTGGACACGCCGGCGGCCTCGGTGGCCGGGACGCCCCCGGCGGCGGCGCCGCCGCCGGCCAACACGCCGACCACCGCGGGGCGGGAGGGGGCGCGCTGGGAAGCGGGGGCCGTGTCGGAAGGGAGCCCCGCCCCCAACTCGGAGGCCTCCTTTGCCGTGGCGGGGGAGCCCAGCGGGGAGACGGCGGACGGCGCTGGGGAGACCCGAGACAACAGCCCCAGCGGCGACGACGTCGAGTCCCGCCCGCCGACGCCCAAGGGGCTCGAGGGCGAGGCCGCCGAGGGCGCCGTCGGGGACGGCGTGGCCGGGGCCATCCTGGGGGAGGCTAGCTTCGCCATGTGAGGGCGCGGTGCCCGGACCTGCCGTGAGTGTCGGCCCGCGGGCGCTCCCCGCGCGGCCCCGAGAGATGTGAAGCAGCCTTCAACGGTGGTCCCCACCGCCCGTCACTGCTCGACGCCCCCGGACGTCCCGGCCCCCGCGCCCGGGGGGGTCCCGGCGGGGCTCCCCCACGCGGAGGGGGGGCGGGAGCCCAGGACCTCCGTGGGGCGGGGCGTGGGCCCAGGGGGCGTGGGCTCTCGGGAAGGGGCGGCGGGCCCGCCGCTGGCCTCCCGGAGGAGCCGCGTGGCCTCGATGACGACGTCCGCGGCGCTGGGACGGACCAGCGGGGAGTCGTGGACCATCTTCTCGAGGAGGCGGCGGAAGGGGCGGGGGGTGTCGTCAGGGATGGGCGGGCGCGCCTTCTCGACGCAGACCTTGAAGACGACCTGGAAGGGGTCGGTGAGCTCGGCCCAGGGGCGGACGCCGGAGAAGGACTCGATGAGGACGAGGCCGAGGGAGTAGATGTCGCACTTCTCGGTGATGACGCGGGACTGGAGCACCTCGGGGGCCATGTAGAACGGGGTGCCGTCGTTGCGCGAGAGCAGGAACTTGGTCAGGGTGCCGTCGGGGTCCCGGATCTTGGCGATCCCGAAGTCGGCGAGCTTGGCGGCGCCGTCGCCGGCGATGAGGATGTTCTGCGGCTTGAGGTCCCGGTGGATGATCCCGGACGGGTGCAGGTAGGCCAGCGCCTGGGACACGTCCACGCAGAGCGCCAGGGTGCTGTCGTACGACAGCCGGACGCGCTCGCCCCCCGCCGGGTGGATGATGGCGTCCAGGGACCCGCGGGGGAGCAGCTCGAGGACGAGGAACGGCGCCGGGCGGAGGTCGCCCCCGTGGCACGCCACGATCCGCGGGTGCCGGAGGCCCGCCAGCAGCACGAGCTCCTGCCGGATGCTCCGGGCGAGCTCCTCGGAGCGCTCCGGGGACGGCGACGCGCCCGGGGTGCCCGGGCAGATGATCTTGACGGCGACGTCCACGGCCCCTGGCGCCTCGCCCGCCGCCCGCCCGGGCCCCGGCCTGGCCCACCGGGCCCTCCACACCTCGCCGAAGGCCCCCCGCCCCAGCAGCGATACCATGGTCAGACTGTCGAAGGGGATGAGGGGGAAGGCGGGCGGGGAGGGAGGCGCGAAGGGGCCCCCGTCGCCGTGCCGGGATAACATCAGGCTGCGCGTGCTCACCCCGGGGGCCCGCAGGACGAGGTCGGCGTCGCCCAGCGGCAGGCCTGTGGCCGTCGACGCCACGGACGAGCCGGCGCCGCCAGGGGTGGCCGCGTGGGGCGTGGCGGAGCCCGCGAGGGAGGAGGAGGCCCGGCGGTGAGTCGACAGGCCCGCCGAGGAGAGCGGGACGTTGGCCCCGGAGGGCGACGCGGCCAGGCTCACTACCCGCGCAGGGTGGGCGGTCGGGCTCGGCGACAGCGACGGCGACCGGCCGGGCCGGCTGTGCCACGGACCCTGGGGTGGGGGTTTCGCCGGGCTCGGGCGCGTGGACGGGGTGTCGGACGTGGAGTCGACGCCCTCCGATGCGGGCTCGCCGCAGTCCCCCCGGTCCTCGGGCACCACTGTCAGGCGGGGACGCGGGCGGGGGAGGCTCGGGAGCTCCCCCACGGTGGAGTGGGTTCCCTGCCCAAGCCCGCCCGACCCACCCGGGAGCGAGTCGACGCTAGGGCGGAGGAAGAACCCCGGGGCGCCGAGCCCCCCGCCCGTCTCCAGGAACCCCGAGCCCCCCGTGTCGAAGCCGTCCCTGGCCCCGGACGGCTCTCCCTGGGAGGCAGCCGGGCCGGGGAGGGCCTTCCGAGAGTCGATTGACGATCCGAAGGCGCTCTGGGCCGGCCCCGGGCCCGTCAACGCGCGGGGGCTGGCCCCGCGCCCCTTGGCAGACTGCGGAGCAGCAAACGAGGGGTCAGGCTGTCCTTCCACCTCCCGGCCTCGGCACTGGGCACCTCGCGAGTGAAGGTGCCGCCCTGTCCCTGAGGGCAGGTACCGCCCACTCACCCCACCCGACACGGGAGAGCGAGACTCCTCCGAGTCTGAGCCGGCGAGGTGCCTCCTGCGCCTCCTGAGCCGTAGCAGGACCAGAGCCCCGGCCCCCAGCACGGCCGCGACTACCCCGACGGCCGAGCCGACCACGGCGTTGACGGGGAAGCCCGAGCCGGGGGCCCCGGCCGGCGCGACGGGCGTGCCCGCAACGCCCGGGCGGGGGGTGGGCGCGTGGGACGGATCCTGGGAGGGAGCGGGGCTCGCGGGGGCGCCGTAGTCGGACTTGAAGGCGGACGGGAGGACAGTCGACAGATCTTCGCCCTCGGGAGCCTCGCAGCAGAAGTCCACGCGGACGAAGCAGTCCGGCTTCTGGTCCTCAGAGGGCTCTGGGACGCCGGGGCAGACGAAGCCGGGGGGCACGACAGCAGAGGCGCAGCGGCGGTGGCCGGGGGTCTCACCCCACGCGAGGCGCTCGGCCCCGCCCGCGTCCCTGCCGGCGGGGGCGGACAAGTACGCTGGGAGGCGTGGGTTGGCGACCCGCTGCCGGGGCACGATCCCCTGGCTGGTCCAGTACTCGGCTCGCTGGGGGTTGGTGACGGGGGGCGTGTCGAGGAAGGAGAAGTCGCCGAGGGTGGAGAGGGGTTCCATGTCGACGGACTCGAGGGACAGGATGACCTGCGCGCTCACCGCCCACGGGCCGCACGCCTCCCCCTGGAGGCCCGCCGCCCCACACCCCGCGTCCACCATGGCGGCGGCGCGGGCCTCGGTCGGGTCCTGCCGGTACCGCTGGACGGACGACACGACGCCCGGATCGTTCTCCACTGCCCGAACGGCGTCCTGGGGTAGGAGGAGGACGTCATCGTATCCCCCGGGGAGCCCGATCTGCCTCCCGAAGTCCCCCCTGAGGGTGTACCGGGCCCCGGGCGTGAGCGAGGCGTCCACCTCCGCGGTGCCCTCTGTGGCGAGGATCCGGGTCCGGAAGGCGCCGGCGCACCGGTCCGCAGGGGGGGCATCGACCACGAGCGGGAGGGCCTGGTAGTCCATGCAGTAGACGCGATACCCGGACGGATCGACGGCGTTGGACGCCGTGCCGCCAAAGAAGTAGTCGAGGCGGACGGACGAGAGCGGGATGGGCCTGGTGGTCAGGTTGCGGACCGTCAGAATCATCTGGGCGAACGTCGGCGCCGGGTCTGAGTCGAGCGGTCGAGCCTCGAGCTCCACGGGCATGTAGCTGACCTCCAGGAACCCCGTCGGAAAAACGCAGGGGAGGGCGTCCCCTGCCTCGCCCACCCCGGGCGTCTCCGGCCGGGCCAGGAGCGGGGAGCAAGGGGCGTTGTTGAAGACGACGTCGCGGGGGACCTGGATGCGGTACCCGTTCGTCCCCGAAGCCCCCTTGGCGGCGCTAAACTTGACCCGCTGCTGCCGGTCTGCGGAGCCCAGCCACCCGCCACTGAGGAAGAGGTCCGTGTTTCTCGCACTGCCCGGGTCACTCACGAGGACCACGCTGTCGGCCGCCTTGCCGCGCTCGGGGAGGGCGTTGTCCAGGATGAAGCCCTCCGGGCGGAAGCGCTCCCCACCCTGCAGGTATGGACCGGGGGTCAGGGGAGAGGTAAGCCCGGGGGGAGGCGAGGCCGGGGAGGGGAGGATGGCTCAGCGTCGTCGGCCCAGGGACTCGCCGTGAAGGTCCACGTGAGCCCCCAGGACTGGACAGGTGGCGTGGTGCTGCCGTCCCTGAAGTCCGTCAGGACGACGTTCCCGAACTGCGGTCCAGGGAGGTGCCGGATGACGGTGTGAGGGAGGGGACGCAGTCATCCGTCGAGGGGAGAGGCGTTGGTGGCGTTGGCGGCGGCATGGACATGGGCGAGTGGGGGCCGCCAGCCCGTAGCACCGCACCATTTGCTGGTCCGGGAAGACGTCCCCCGGCTGGTCGAGACGGTCGAAGGCGGTGTATGAGATGGCGATGCCCCTCGGACAGACGGACTGGGCGGGGTCCGGGTCGTCCTGGACGAGGCTCCGCAGGAAGACGGTTGGCGGGGAGAACCGCGAGGTCGGGGCGGGGCGCGAGCGTGGGCGTTCCGCGGCGCGGGCAGGGAGCCGGGCCCGGGCCTCCCCCTGCCAGGCGGTCACGTCGACGATCGCAGCAAGGCAGCATACGAGGAGGGCCAGGGTCGCGGACGCGGCCACGACGGGGCCGCAGGAGGTGCGCCGGGAGCAGTGGCTGGGGGAGGCGTCTCGGGAGGCCGGGGCTCCTCGGCTCCCTACCGGGATCTCCTGGCCATCCCTCCGCCCCCAGTCCCGTACCGTGACCGCATGATACTCGACCGTCCTGCCTGCGGCCTGGACGCCCATCGCCACGGGAAGTGTGCGGCAACGGGTAGGAGGAATCGTGCCGGACCTTGGAGGAGAAAATCTTTCGGCCCAGGAAGGTTGTCAGGTTACTAGGGGGCGTGTTCAGGGGCACACGTCGAGGATAAATCGTATTTGTAACCCAGAGGCTCCGAGAAGAGGCGTAATCGTGGAGGTGTGAGGAGTACGGGGGGAGAGGAATGAGACGGGTCCTCCAGCACTACTTCATGCGCTCCGACCTCCGTCTTCCAAGAAACGGAGGACTTATCGAGTGTGGCCGCACTGAAACTCCGCACAATACTCGAGAAGACGTTGCATTGCGGGGAATTCTCCCTCCCTCGCAGGGTGTCGTCGTCGCGGCTTTTGTGGACTGGCACCCGCGACTACTGAACCCTGGGCGAGGAGCCTCGGGGGAAGGGAGGCGCCGTTGCCTCCCCCGGCCGTGGAGTTTCCAAGTGTCGCGACGATTACCACACGTACGGGGGGGAGCGAGCATGCTATCGATAAGCAGGGCGCTGGCGGGGAGGGGTAAACGATGGCTGGCTCGGGGGACGAGCGTCTCGGGGGCTTTTGCGCGTGAGGTGAGCCCCTTCAGCGGGAAGGTGTCCCGGGAGCGAGACGATTCCATTCGATGTACCCTCTCAGGGGACCCGCATCCGTGCACCCCTACGCCTCGCGACCGCAGGGGGTCACGGGGTGGGAGCAATGTCGGGGGGCCCGGCCAATGGGCACGTTCGGAACCGGTAACGAGGACCTGATCGAGAGGGAAGCAGGGACGTCTTTCATCACGGGGCACACGGGCACGGCCTTCGCGGTGTCCGGTGGGCAGGTCATCGAGGGCCCCATGTTCATCACGGACCGGGTCGCCCTCCGCCTCCACGCCCGGCGGCCCTCCTCGATGCCCGCGGAGGCCCTGTCCGTACTGGACCTGGTCAAGCCCCCCCCGGACATCGTCCTCATCGGCACGGGCAGTCTCGCCGTGGACCTCGACCCCGCCGTCATCCAGGGGCTCCGCGACCGCGACCTCTCGATGGAGGTCATGGGCACGCGCAACGCGGTCGGCGCATACAACGTCCTCGCCCAGGAGTCGCGCCGGGTGGCGGCGTTCCTCTGGCCCGCGGGCGAGGAGGGTGGCTAGGGGGGCTGCTAGAGGTGCGGGGGGGGGGTGCGTCGTCGGGGAGCGGGTGGCGCTCCGGGCGGTTCAATAGCGCGTGGGCCGGCCCCACCTCCCCCTGCCGCCCCCTCACGCCCCCGGGATCTCCCCCGGCAGCGGCCCGAACTCCTGCCGCGCGTACCGGGCCTCGTCGAAGTACCCCGCCCGCACCTCTCTCCCCCCGAAGAACCGCCCCCCGAGGTCCCGCAGCGCCCGCTCGGCCGCCGCCGACCCCTGGAACTCGACAAAGATTCGCACGGCCTCCTCCGGGGGGCACGCGGCGCCCGTGACCTCGAAGATGACGACGCGCGTTACGGCCCCGTACTTGGACTCGCACTCGTCCGCCACCTCGTCCTCCAGCTCGTCGTCCACCTCCCCGGGGCCCACCATGTTGCGCAGGAGCACGACACGCGTTGCGGCCGGGTCGCCGGACCTGGCCGTGGGGTCGGCGGCCCCGGCCAGCCCGCCCTCGAGCTCGGCGCTCCCGATCACCGCGTGCCCGCCCCCGGCCGTCGCCCGCGCCTCCAGCGGCGTCGCCATCCCCTGCCGGTGCTTCCCCAGCCCCTCCCCGCGCTTCCACCCCATTTTCTGCATCATCCGCTGCGCTGCTGTCAGGCCCCCAGTGCCGCCCGCCTTGGCCGCGCCGGCCGCGTCGGCGCCCGCCCCGTCGGCCGACCCGGGCCCTAGGCCTGCGACCCCCGCGGCGCCCAGTCCCAGCCCCCCCCTCCCGGCGGGCTCCCCCGGGCCTGGCCCTGCCTCAGCGGCGGGGGCGGCGGCGGGGGCGGCGGGGGGGAGCCGGCGCCCGAGTATCTCCTCGCGAGCGCGGAAGCAGGCCTCCTGGGCGGCCTCGAAGTCCTCATGGCGCTTGCGGAGGACCTCCGCGTAGTCGTTGGGGCGCAGCGGGTCGTACTCGTCGCCGTCGAGGGCGGGCGGGGCGCCGTCCGCGGTGGCAGCGGCGGGCGCGGGCACTGAGGGGCCCGGGCGGGCCGGGGCGGGCCGGGGAGCCGGCGCGGCGGACCCCGCAGCCTTGCGCTTCAGGGACGGTGGCGCCATCACCGCCGCCGGGGCCATCGGTGGGGGGGCCACGTCCCCCGCGGACCTGGGATGGGGGGCAGAGGGAGGACCGTGTGATGGGGGGGTGGGCCCGGTCTTGTTCGGGAGGGCGAGGAAGGGCGCGTGACGAAAGAGACAGGAGTAAACGGCATCATTGTGCGAGTATCCGCAGGGATGTCGGCTCACCTGCCGCCATCGTCCCCCTTCGCGGGAGGAAGCCCGTGGAACATCCCGTCCTGGCCTTCGGGGGCCCAGTTTCGAGGTCCCCTGCGTGGCCCCAGGCGCTCGCGAGGGCCTCACCCGCGCAGAAACCTGAATATTATCGCGTTACAATCCGATGGACACCCACTTTCCCTCTCTCCCACCCTCTACGAGAGACTCACGCATCGGAGTCCCTCCGTGCCGGACTGCTCCTGACGTGGTGCAGGCCTCCTAATGCATGATGAGAGTAGTCCCTCCACGGCACCTTAAAAGGCCCTGCGCCCAACCCCCCCCGCCAAATCACACTCTCCACTCTCGTCGCTGTTTCTTCCAAGAGCGTCTGCCCGCCTTCTTCGACTTCCCCGCTGCCTCTATCCACGAACCTCCTCGACAAAGTCTGCGGACCCCGAACTCCGTCGACAAAAGGTGAGACCGCCCCGCCCCCCGTAGACATATTTAGAAGCGCTTTTTACCACGATGCATGCATATATCCGGCCAGGAAAGGACATAGCCGCGGACCTCCGTCGCGGCCACCCGCGAATGACGTGAAAAATACACGTCTTATCCGCGCCGGCTGGGCATCTCCCGCGCCTCTTGTGAGCGCGGTTCGTTCAATACAAGGGAAATTCCTCCCTGGAGACCCACGGCAACCGCCTCCTCCCCCCCCTCCAGCGGTGCCCACATTTCACCCCTCTCGTCGTCCATAACGTGAGCCTCCCCAACATCTTTTTCATTTCTCTCCCTGCGCAGACTTGCGACCATGGACCGTAGCGAGGCTAGGGTACAGTCTGGCGCCCGCGCCGGCTCCCGCGTCAGCGAGTCTGGGCGCCGGAACGTCCGCTCCCTCTCGGTCGCGAACGCCGACGGGGCCGCGCCCATGGCCAAGGCCCCCGGGGCGCAGGTTGAGGCGCGCGCCATCCGCTGGCACGACTACACGGTGCACGTCCTCGGCGCCGCGACGATCCTCGTGGCGTCCGTCGGGGCCGTCGCGGAGCTCGAGCGCGACCTCCCCCTCCGCTTCACCCCGGCCCACGCCGCCGTTGCCGGCGGCGTCCTCGGCCTCTCGACCGTGCTGAAGCTCGTCGGCAACGGGCGGGTGCTCGGGGTGAGCGGGACGGTCAGCGGGATGCTCAACGGTGGCCACCGGGACGTGTGGCGCTCCGTGTTCCTCCTCGGCATGTCCTTCGGCGGCCTCGCGTCGGTCAAGCTCCTCGGCCTCACGGACGCCTTCCAGGTGCTCCCGGCCACCTTCGGGGCCGCGCGGGCCGTCGGGGCGGGGCTCCTGGTCGGGGCCGGGTCGGTTCTTGGGAAGGGCTGCACGTCCGGGCACGGGCTGTGCGGGAACTCGAGGCTGTCCCCGCGGTCGATGGTCCAGACGGTCCTGTCCATGGCAGCCGGGATTGCCACGGCCACGCTCACCAACACGCTCGGGGCCCTCGGGGTGCCCTCCACGGCCAGCCGCACGCCGCTCTACCTGCCGAGCGCGGCCGGGGAGGTGATGCCGGCGCTCGTGCTCCTGGGCCTCTCGGGCGTCACCGCCGCCACGGTCTACCTCACCGGGAAGAACTCCCGCGGCGTGGCCGCGTGCGAGTCGGACAAGGTCAAGGCCCCTCGGGACGACGCCGAGAACCCCTACGAGAAGCTGGTCGAGTTCGCGAGTGGGGCGCTCTTCAGCGTCGGCCTCGCGATGACGGGGATGACGCGGTCGAAGAAGGTGGCGGGGTTCCTGTCCCTGTTCCACCCCGCCTGGGATGCCACCCTCATGTTTGTGATGGGTGGGGCCCTCCTCGTCTCCCTCCCGGCGACGCTCAAGGTCATCGGCTCCGGCTCCAAGCCGGCGTTCCGGAAGCTCATGGAGATCCCCACGAGGGTCGACATCGACTGGAAGCTCGTCCTCGGCGGGGTGCTCTTCGGCGCCGGGTGGGGGCTCGGCGGCCTCTGCCCCGGCCCCGCCATCGTCAACGCGGTTGTGGTCCCCGGCAAGACGATCGGGTACTTCATGGGGTCCATGCTCGGGGGCATGTGGCTCGCTGGGAGGTTCGAGTCCCTCTGGTCGCGCTTCACCGCCCGGAGGGCCGCCAAGAAGGCCGCCAAGAAGGCCCAGTAGAGAGGAAGCGCCAGTGAGAGCGCCCCCGGGCGCCCCCGGGCCTGCCGTGTCGTGCTGCCCACCGGGGTCCAGGGGTTTGCGCTCTTGAACCGTGAAGCTTGGGCCGCCGTCCCTGTCCCCGGCTGAAGCCCCCGACGCCGGCGGCACCGCGCGGCGCGTCCCACTGCCCCATGGCACGCCCCAGACTTGCAGTGAGACACACATCTGTACCGTGATTTCAGAGAAGGGAGGGCTCAAATGGCCCTCCCTTCCCCCTCGCCCTCATCACTTTCAGTCACTTCAGACATCTCAAGTGGAACAGCGAAGCAAAGATGGGCCTTGACCTCGACACTGTTGCCGGGCGAGTGCAGCTACCCCCCCCCGCCCACTTCACCGCCCCGCCACTCTTTTCCCCCGCCAGGCCCGGCCTTGCGCGTTCTTTACAGCTGTAGAAAGGCGGTCCGCCGAGGGATCCCTGTCTTTGGTCTGTTGTGGACGCAACAAGGGCACCCCTCTTCCACCGAGTACCGAACTTTGATCGGGACTTTCGGGATACGCTCTACCTGTGATCTCCCTCGATTCGATAAAATCGTTTCAATTTCATCCTCTGTATAGAGACTTCTTCTGATTTATGCCCATGAAGGTGCGCATGTGTCCGTTGCTGAGCATCAACGGGAATCCACGCTCGGGCCTCCTACGGGCGTGCTTGCGTGATATATCCCTTCGGATGCGCTCTTTCCGGTCGGGTTTTTCGTCGTTACGCCCTTATATGCGAGTTAATCCCACTATCGGGCGCGAGATCTTGGAGCGAGCATCTCTCGACGAAAAAGGAGGGAACGCCTCCGGGGCCGTCAAGACCCGTTCGACGCCCGAGCGTCCCTGGATCGTCGATTGAGTAGAAAATATTGTGCATTTCCGTGGACGAAATCCCGTAATCTCGCGAGATCTTTAGTGCGGGCGTCGGGCGTCAGCAGGAGGTCGTTGTGACCCCCGCGGCCGACTGTGCGCTTCTGCGGCAACGGATCTAAACGATTTCAATTTGTTTTTGGAATTTAGACCCGAAAACTCAGAAATATGCGAAAAGAACACTCTGTGACCGCGGCCCGACGGCCGGCCTGGCCTGGAGTTCGTTGGAGTTCGTTGGCCATCCCGCCATCTCACCCCCCCCCCCCTCCGCCCCCCCCGCAGCGTCGTGAGGCTGGCGGTCGCCTCCCTCCTCCCCCTCTACCGCTCGGTGATGCAGGTCATCGACGGCGGCAGGGGCTGCTTCGGCTGGACCGTGTACTGGCTCGTGCAGGAGGTGCTCTCGTACCCCGACATTGCCGGCAATGTCAACAAGCTCCTCGGCAACAACGGCCTCATCATCAACCTGGTGTGGGCCCTCATCGCCGAGCTCCTCCACGGCGAGGTCCTCCACATCATGGCCCTCAACGCCGACATCACCTCCTTCCTCTCGGGCCTCCTCAAGCCCATCCACAACATCATTTACCACGACCTCATTGGCAAGATCATCCTCGCCGTCATGTGCATCCGCCCCGCCCAGCGTGCCATCGAGGAGCTCAAGGTCGTCAAGAGGAAGGTCATGTAAGCGGCCGCCCGCCCGGGCCCCCGCGACCACCTGCATTGACGGTCGACGCCGGCCCTCGGGAGCCTCTGGGGCACCCGAGGCGCCGTCCCCGTCACCGAGAAGAGTTGAGTTGGCGTGAGCTTGGCCAAGAGTGTCCTCACTTTTGATTGAAGTGTTCCCGTCGAGCGGCGTAGCGCAGGGGCCCTAGGTCGGGGGTGCACACCCATGCCATGGGCCCCAATGTGTGCGCCGACCTGCCCATCCCCACTCCTTCACGGCGGGTCCCGAGAGAGACCGACTTGTTTCAAGTAAGGGCACTTAGTCGAAGGGAAGGCCAGAGTATATCGGGGAGTGTATGCAGGATTAGCGCAGTCGAGGTGGTTGGGGACACGATAGGGTGTGCCGCAATCGGGTGAGAACGGAGTGCATCACAAAGACGGGGCGGGGGAGCTCCGCGCGAGCCCTCGCCCTCGGGCGCGGGCAGCCAGGGGGCAGCGCGGAGTCGAGCATTGCATGGCGGAATCAGGGTCGATGGGATGCAGCGCGACGGTGCGCCACTCCTCCCCGGCGGCGGGGGGCAGGGCGGCTGCTGCCAGCGGGCCCGCGCGGGGCGCCTGGCGCAGCTCGCGCGCGTAGGCCCCTCGGCCTGGAATCGGCGGGGCCGCCCCGCCCCAGGGAAGGCCCGGGGGGCGGGCGGGAAGGCGAGGGCCGGGGGTCGCGGGGCGGCCGGGGGCGCCGCCCGTCAGAACATGTCGTTGAGGTCGAGCTGCATCCCCGGGGGGTCCATGTCGAGAGGGCCCATGTCGAGGGGTTCCTCGGACATGCCGAGGCCGAGGAAGTCGTCGTCGGGGGCCATGCCGGGGCCCATGAGGATGGCTCCCAGGGGGAGCTGCCGGTCGATGAGGGTCATGGCCGTCTGGGGGGACCAGGCGTCGTCCTCGTCCGTGGCTGCCTCGACGCCCTTGGGGCGCGGGACGGGGAGGGGCGCGGTGGCGGGGCCGTGCTTGAAACCGTGCTTGACTCCGTGCGTGACGCGCGTCATGAGCGAGTCCTGGTCCATCGAGCCCCGCTTGGGCGCCGGGGGCCGGGGCGGGGGCGGCGCCCCGGGCGGGACCCCGGGGGCCGCGGGCGGGCGCCCGTCGCCCGCCACGGCGGCGTACGCCGCACCGGGCGCCAGGGGCGGCACGCCCCCGTACCCGGGGCGCCCGGGGGCGGCGAACCCGCCCGCGTCGCCGGGCCGCGACCACGACCACGGGGGGAGGTGGCCGCCCGGCAGGCCGTACACCTCGGGGGCGCGGAAGCCCCCGCCGGGGGCCGCCCCCGGCGGGAGGGGCAGCCCGAGCACCGGGAAGGGCGCCGCCGGGAGGGGGGGGTGCCCGGGGAAGGGGCCGTAGGCCGGGGGGGGAGGGCCCGCGGCGGCGCCCGGGGCCCCCCTGCCGGGGGGCGCCGCCTCGCGCCCGTCCCTCCGCGGGGGCCCCGGGGCGGCCCCCTCCCCGCCCCCGCCCGGCGCGGGCGGCCCGGGGCTCCCCCCCCCCCCCCCCCCCCCCCCCCCCCCCCCCCCCCCCCCCCCCCCCCCCCCCCCGCGGCGGGGGGCCCCCCCCGCCCCCCCCGGGCCCCCCCGCGC
>Ga0181582_10002836_pt1 | contig 13836 bp, 9 predicted proteins | sample 071ome_32_FD_132438 | JGI IMG/M metagenome (GOLD analysis project Ga0181582, IMG submission 132438) | Coastal salt marsh microbial communities from the Groves Creek Marsh, Skidaway Island, Georgia - 071405AT metaG (megahit assembly) | ecosystem: Environmental > Aquatic > Marine > Intertidal zone...
AGGACGGGGAGGACGGGGAGGACGGGGAGGACGGGGAGGACGGAGGCAATGAGGACGGAGACGATGAGGACGGAGACGATGAGGACGGGGAGGCTCGGACTCGATGAGGATGACGTGGACACCCATGGCTCACACGTCACAGAAGACCTCTGCCTCCCCACCGCGGCGCATTTTGAACCAATATTATCTGCCAGTCGCCTTACAAACACCCCAAACATGATGAAGCTTTCTGTCCTCGTTCTCGCCAGCATCCTCGCGAGCGTCTCCGCCGTACGTGACCTATCTCTCGTCCGCTAGAACGCGCCAGTGCCACGCTGGAGTTCATACATCTATAAAAATCACATTCCTAGGCCAACGAGCCCGAGCGCGGGCTCATCCATCGCCAGCGGGCTGCACGCGTTTTGAATGGTCGTGAGAATCTCACCCGTCGTCACCCACCGACAAAACAACCACAGGAGAGCCCTTGCGTCGAGGGAGACAAGCCCGTCTACTTCCCGGACTGGATCTGCGGATACGAAGATGGAAAGGGGCCGAGCGTCACTGCGACCTGCGCTGAGCAGTGCGGCTCGGACCTGCCCTGCTCGGTCTTCAAGAATGTCGTCCTGACCGCCTCGTGCAAGTCCGAGGGCGTCACCTGCTACTGCGACGGCAAGGGCAGCCCGTGGCTGGTGATCGAGGAGCCGCAGTAGGCCGAATCAAAGCCAACCATGCATTGAGGGAGAGATCTCGAAGCGATTTTTTAGAGCGATGAGACGTATTGAACCCGAATCCAGTCAAGCAATGGAATAAACGAACCCGAATGAAACAAACAACCCACCCATCCATCCACCCACTAGCTGAGCACCATCGTGCACTCGTCGCCGTCCGAAGGACACGTCTTGAGCGTCTCCTCCCACACCCGCTCCCACCGCTCGGCCCACGCCCGGTCGTTCACCAGCTGCTTGCTTCCCAGCAGCTCGAGAAGTCGAATCATATCCGAGCGGGCAATCTCGACGAGTTTGACGTACTGTTCCCGGGGCACCTTCCAGCCGTCGGCGTTGATCTTGAATCGCCGGGCGTTGCGCAGCTCCAGTCCCTCGGCCTTCGGCCAGCTCAAGTCCAGTCCCAGATATGTCTTGACCCGAGTCAATTCGTCCCGTTCCCGCTCCTCGTCCTGGGTGAGCTCCTCGTACTGGATCACCATCAGCTGGTTTGCTGGCCACGTGTTGACCCACGGGTACAGCGCGTCGTAATACGTGGCCGGGCCGCCGTCGGACGGCTTGGTGATCTGACTCGCGTGCAACAGACACGTGCCCATGTCCTTGCGGCTCAGGCATCCCATGCCGTTCCGGTCCTCGTTGTGGATGAGCATGGACGCGGCACGGGAGATGGGCTCACGCAGGTTGACGATCAGCTTGAGCCAGGGCATCATCCGCAGGAGCCGCGGCGCGAGCTCGATTCCCTCGCGAACAATGTGCGTGGACCCCTCGAAGCTCCCCTTTGTCCCGTTCCAGTCCAGGTAGATCCACGAACGGAGCGTGGAGTGCAGGTATTTGACCGTCGCATTGCGCGAGCAGCCTTCTGGCACCTTCGAGCCGCAGCCGTTCACGAAGAACTCGGGCTCCTTGAGACTGGATGCCAGTGTCTCGTTGTGACGGGCCAAATAGCTGTAGAGGCTCGTGGTCGCCGCCTTCTGGAACCCGATGATCAGGAAGTGCGGGTGGTTGAACTTGGCCGCCCCGCGGGGCAGCATGTGCGCTTCCCGGAGGCAATCTAACGAGTCGCATGTCGCGAGTTTGTCCAAGAAGGGGCTCGACGCCCGCGGCAACTTGGTGTCCTCTGGCCGCCGGTACGTCTCCGACAGGTCTTGCGTCTGCTGCTGCTGTGCCTGCGGGTGCCGTTGTTCCTGCGCGGTTCGATGCTTTGCTGTAAACTCGGGGGTATAGAGGTGCGGCACCTTGCTCGAGTAGACGAGGAGCAGCGTGACGACCGCGAGGACGAGGAGGCTCAGGAGCTTGGTGGCGGACGTGCCGTTGCCTCGATTGTTCCTGTGTCGTTCGTTTTCTTGGCGCGCGTGAGTCATTTGCGGAGGAAGGACGAGACTTTGAGTGAATTGTCTCTCGAAACGCGTACCCGCTGCCCTTGCCGGGCCGTCTCGTGCTCGGTAACAGCATTCTTCTAGATTATACAGTTGAGGGGGTCATCGACCCGGGTCAGGGGGTCAGGCCACGCTCGGGGGTCATCGGCGGGGGGGCATCAACGTCGCCGCCGACAGCGGGTTCTGCTGCTCTATCCGTAAACAACAGCAGCACGTGGACGTGGTGGATATCGGGGATCGATTGCAGCTCCACGGGGTTGACAAACGTAAGCCGTGCGTCGGCCAACGAGGCCGACGGATCGGATCGGAGGAACGCTTCGACCTCTTCGTCGCGCATGACATGGTCCGACCACAGGAGGTAGTGCTTGATTCTCGGCTCCACGTTGTACGGAAAGTCGTTCGGCACAAAGAACGGCCCCGTGGCCGCCCGTGTCGCCCTTGTAGCCCGTGTCCCCTCGACGGCCACAAACTTGTTCTCCGAATTCACCTCGTACTCACGTCCGAACACTTTGATCAGAATCATGTCCCTGACAGAGGCATAAAATTTGGAGATGCGGGCCTTGAACTCCCGGTAGCTCTGCAGCGTCTCGGGCGAGCGGCCGAGGCGGCGCATCTGTTCGAGCGAGCCGTCGGCGACGATCAGCCGTAGCGTCTCCCACGACATCGGCTCCGGGCATACCCCTTGGGGCGGCATCGTCGAGCGGCCCGTGTCAGTCAGAGAGGTTTGTGTCTCGGCGTCTCTCGAAATCGAAACCGTTCGCGCAGGCGTTTCGTTACCATTCGTGCGGATGCAGGAAGAATGAGGAACCAACCAACCGTGTTGCTGAACTCAACTCAGAGCCATTGTACACAAATTGTCGCCTCCGCACGTCGCCAAATTCGCATTCCAATGTGCCCGCCATTGGTCGACCCACGCCCGCTTGTCTTCGAGCAGGTCGTGCTCGTATAGCAGGTCCACCAGGCTCTCCACGTCGGGCTCTACCAGGCTGATGAGCTCCTCGTAGTCCTTCTTCCGCACCTGCCATCCCTCCGGGTTGATCGAGAACCGACGCGCGTTTGACACTTCGAGACCTCCCTGCGGCCGCCGCTCGTCGACGCCCAAGAACTGCTTGACCCGCAGCAGCTCGGCCGCCTCCTTCTCAGGATGGACGAGCGTCTCGTATTGGATGACATGGATCTGTTCTTTGGGAAAGTGCTCGATCCAAGGCTGGATGGCCTCGGTGTACGTCAGCGGCTCGTACTTGTTCTTCTGCATCTCGGTCAGCTGCGAGTGGTGCAGCAAGCAGTGCCCGATCTTCGAGCGCATCAGGCAGCCAATCTGGTTGACGTCCTTGTTATGGATCAGCATGGAAGCAGCACGGGAGATGGGTTCCCGGAACTGCACGATGATCTTGAGCCAGGGCATGAGCTTGGCCATCCGCGGCGCCAGGTTGTGCCCGGCTCGGACGATGTGCGTGCTCGCCTCCATGCACGCGAGCCTGCCCCGTTCATCGATGTACCTGGGCTTATGAAGCGTTGACTGGATGTATCGAGTCGTGTTCTCCTGGCTACATCGCTCGGGGGGCTTCTCGTGGCAGTCGTACGGGAAGAAGTTGGGCTCCTTCACACGCGGCTTGTCGATCTGACTGTGGCGCTCCAGGTACCGCTTCAGCGACGTGGTCGCGGCCTTCTGAAACCCGATGATCATAAAGTGCGGGAAGTTGAACATGTCGCTCGCCCGCGTGTACTTGGCGTGGGCCTCTTGGATGCAGATGAGGTCGTCGCACGCCGCCATGGCCGTCAGAAACGCCTCTCCGTCGCCAGAGTCTTCCAGGTCCGCGATGACCGACGTCGAAGGTGTCTTTCTCGTCGCATTAGCGTCCAAATCTTCGTAGTCTCCGTAGTCTCCGTCGTCGACCACCACGGCCGTCCCAGCCGTCTCGGCGCCGGCATAGTCCTCGCCGTCGTCATAATCTGCTTCGACGAGCGTCTTTTCCCACGCCCCCGACTCCGACTTTTTTGGTTTCTGATCCCTCTTGGCGTCCTTCTTTGTCACCGCCGGCGCCGCCTCCTCGCCCGCATAGTCCTCAAACTCGTAGGCTTCTTCGCCGTCGTCACCGTCTCCGCCGTCCTCTGATTTCCCCGAAAGCAATTCCTCCAACCGCTTCTCTTCTTCTTTCTGCCGAGCCTGCTCTTCAGCGTCGTGATTCAGCAGCGCCTCGACAACCGAAGCCGAGTCAATGTTATAGCTCCTCACCCGCGCCTCGAACGCCGTCTCTCCCTCGTCGCCCGCATGCTTCTTCTGCTGCTGGACCGACCCAGTGTTTCCCCCGGCCGACTCGAGCACGCTCCTGGGAGTGTCGTGTCGCAGGGCGACGGCAATGTGAGGCAACCAACACGGCGAGGCGAGGGACCGAGCGTGGTCACCAGCGCGCGCAAGCCCTACGCACGGCCGAGCATCACGCGTAAGACGACTACTTCAACACGTACTTGGACAGAGAGTCGCCGAATGCGTACAGAATGCCCACGAGGACGGCAACTGCAACGGCGGATGGCAGAAATCGAGCCAGCAACTTGCTGCGAGCGAGCGAAGAGGAAGAAGCGTGAGAGGAAGCCGCGGGCGCCAGGAGGAGATGCGACGGAACTCAATGCCTGGGCGCGTCACGGCGCCGTGCATTCGCCGGGCCACGGCGTACCTGGACACGGGCTTTTTCGTCTTCACCGGACCCAACATGAGATCTGGTCTGGCTCTCGGCGGTAGCTTCCCAGCGCGTTCTCGACGCTCGTACGCGTGTATGTATGTATCAAAGCTTGCAGAAGGACCGCTTGGCGTTAATTGGACAAAGAACGAGGAAGGGAGGGAGGGGGAGGCCATCATCAGCGCCAGTCAGTTCGTCACATCGCGGATGGCAGCATCGCCGACGTCCGTACAGGCACTCTTCGCGGCCACTTTGCAGTTCTCGATGACCCTGACGGCTTCATAGCTCCGAAGTACCTCGCGAACGTGGGGGCTGCGCGATGCAATGTTCCGCACGGCCATGCACCCCTGGCGCAGCGGCTTGCCGACCGGCGGGGCCGGGGCCCCGGTCGTCTCCGCGTCCTTTCGATCGATGGCAACCTGCATGGCCGAGATGGTGAGCTGCGCGCAGCCGCTGTCGACAACGGACTCGGCAGCCTCCGGATTGCGGAGGCATAGGGCAGACACGGCTCCGAGGGTGTGCTCGAGCACCTTGTTGCCCGGGTCTGCGGCAGGCGCATACGTCTCGTCGATGTACATCTGCAGGTTGTTGGAGGCGATGGAGATAAACGCTGCAGTATGGAGCGCGTGCTTCACGTGGTCGCTGGCCATCATCTGGCGGAGCAGCGCCATCGCCGAGGCCATGACGCCGGTCGAGACGTCGTCGGCCAGGCTCGACTTGAGCACGACGAAGAGCAGGTCGAGAAGAGTGAGCTCCTGGACGAGTTCTTTGCAAATCTCGTCGTTGGCCGCCAACAGCTTGATCCCCGTACAGAGCTGGCACGTCACGGTGGCAACGCGTTTGTTCCCGATCTCGTTCGCATTCTCGTTGTCCTCCTCGGCCTCGTTCCAGAGGACGCGAAGGGACTCTACGAGTGCCGCCGACACGCCAGACTGGGCCAGTTTTCGGGCGTTTGCAAACGCGCTCGAGCTCGGCTGGGTCGTGTCGTCCGCCGACGCCAGCGGCACGATCAAGGCCGTCGCGGCCTCAACGCCCCGACCAAAGGTGTCGCCGTCCGAGCCCCGAGTGGCCTCCAGAACGCCAACAATATGCTCGTGCGGGTCCATCGACATGACGATCGTTTTCCCCGCCTCGTCCTGCACGGCCAGCGATCCGGCCACCGCCAGGGCCCCGCACCGCACCAACGTGTCCTCGTGCGCCAACAGACTCCGGACCGCGCGGACGTTATCCGCCTCGGGCGAACCGCGAAAAGCTTCCCGAAGCGTGTTGGAGAGACGGAGAAGTTTGGCGAAGACAGCAAGAAACGCCGCACAGGTTGTGGTCGCCGAGGGGCCCTGGAGCGCGACGACGCCGGGCGCAAAGGCGTGCATCGTCTCGGCCGCGAGGAGCACGGCGGTGGCTACCTCCTCGTCCTCCTTCTCAACTTCGTCTAGCAGCGACTCGAGCGACAGCCCCACCGATACGACGTCCTTCTTGTCGATGTGCGCCAGAAGCTGGGACGACAGCGTGAACACGGCGTGGCTCTGGAGCCCGGTGCCGGTGTAGATGCCCGTGAGATCCACGCCCTGACTTTTGAACTCCTCGATCGCGCTCTCGATCGCCTCCGATGGCTGCCACGTGGGTGGGTGGGTGCGTGATCGAGTGAGCTTTGGTCGAGTGGAGGGCGCTCCCCTCCCGTCAACATGGGGTGGTTTTCCCCGTCGCCGCGGCATCAATACGCACGGACATGTCGAACTCGTCGATATTCTCCTGCACCTGCTCGTCAAAGGACCTCTGCGAGATCCGCTTCCGGCTTAGGGCACCGCCGAAACTGTCGAGCTGCTTCTGACTGAACATCCTGGAAGGTGGGTCAATGATCCGGGCACCCGAGGGCAGTACGTCGGCCACGAGCGCGTGTATGTGTGATGATGATGGGTATGCCGAAGGGTATCACAATTCCAACTAATGGGGCCTTCATGAAGGCCATTAGAACTGATCAGTTCTAATGGTCGACGGCCGGAGATCGATCAGTTCGACACGCGAGGCCGACGTCCCTTCAATCGTAACTTATACGACCCGCTCTCCAGAGGATCCGTAGAGAACACCACGGCGACGTAGCGATGCCCGTCCTGGAGCGAGGCGCGGATTCTGCTGCCTGCTCGTCGCCGCCCGCAACCGTCGTTCGACCGGAGACAGCGGCAGTCGTGGATCGACCCGTCCGCCTCGTCTTGGCAGTCGAGCACCACCATGACGGTATCAAAATACGGACGTGTCATCGTGCACGTGTCGATCTGTACGGGGGGTGGCGGGTGAGAAAACGAGCGACGGTGAGCACCGGGAGCGCCGACGTGCGCGTGACGTTCCGCACGGCCGACCACCAGCACCTTCGTTGCGTACCTGCATGTACTTGTACTTTGCCGCGACAGTGTCCGTGTGGTCGATGGCAAACACGTGTTTGGGAATCATGACGTCCGCAAGCAGGCCCCTGACGTCATACCGAGGGTATCGGCTGCTCGGACAGCCGGAGAAGATGTCGCCCGTGAGGGCAGAGTCGTTGAGCAGCGCCTCACCGGGAAACTGCAGCATGCCAGTCTTGAACGTGGTGCCGTTTGCCGCGACAGTCGCGTCCAAGATCAGCGCGTGGTCATAGATCGGATGCCGCGCTTTGTCGCCTCGGTCGTCCTGGCCGTCTCGGTCGTCGGCAAGATACGAGGCCGCCCGCCGGACGGCCTCGTACGCGTCCAGAAACCGCCCGCCCCCTACAACACCGTCCAGCAGCGGGGACGCCCTCGACGTTTCCAACAGCATACGTTTCAGAGCAGACATCGGTATCGACGACGACGACGCCGATACCCTGTCGGCGCCCAGCATGAGCGCGATCGTCCCCGTCACGAGCGGCGCCGAAAAGCTCGTCCCGCTCATCGACGCATACTCGTTTCCCGGAAACGTACTCACGATGTCCACACCGGGGGCGGCGATGTCCACCGACTCGCCCCGGCTCGCATAGTTCGAGAACGACGCCAGCGACCCGAACCTCGAGGTGGCCCCCACCGACACGATACTCGACAGGTTATACGCGGCCGGATACATCGCAACGTTCGGGTCGTCGTTATCCACCTCCTCGTTCCCGGCCGCCACAACATACATCACGCCGTACGCCTCTGCGTAGTACGCCATCGTCTCCCGCAGCGCCCTCGACGGCCCGTAGGTCCCCCACGAGTTGGACACCAACCGCGCCTCGCGCTCTTCGACGCACCACCGAAGACACTCTATCGCATCGCTCAGATATCCCCGACCGTCTTCCCCCAGAAACCGACACGAATCCACCTGGCCATGCCACAGCACCCCAGGGATCCCCAGTCGATTGTCCGGACTCGCAGCTAGAACCCCGACGACCATGGTTCCGTGGCCGTGACTGTCCACGTGGCCCGGCTGTCGCAGGATGGCGTCGTAGCCCGCGCCGAGCGTCGTCTGCAGATCTTCGTGTGTGGCATCGACGCCAGAATCGATGACACAGACGGTGAGCACGTCCCGGTCCGCGCCTTTGGACAGCTCCCACGCGGACTGGATGTTCGTCTGGGAGGGGGCCAGCGACCAGGGCACCAGCGGGTCTGACGTCGTGATGGTGCTTTGGGTCTTGCCGGCAAACGCGGCCGTCGCGATGTAATCCGGCTCGCTCCACTCGATCTCCAGGCCAGAGGAAGCAATGAAAGAGGCGCGGGAGGCGTCGAGTTCCCCTTCTTCTTCCACCGCGAAGAAACGGGGGGCGCCGCCCGGTTTCCTCACGTGGCCAGGATCGCGTTGGCCGTCGAGCGTATCGACGACCTTCACCAGGCGCCTTGTGGGATGCGCCTCGGCGGCATCTGGTCCCGTGCGTGACGTCGGCGGAAACCGTGGCGGTTCGCCAAAACCCAACACGGTCGACGGCGGGGTCTCCGATACCGTCGCGACCCTGGCCCCGGCCAGGGCACACAGGCGCGAGCCCAGCAACAGGTACACAAGCGAAACGAACCGAGCGTGTGTCGGTGTCATATCGAAGTCGTTCCTTGTGGCGATTCTCGAGTCGGGAAACGAGGTCAGTCAACCGTGATTGACTGACGACCAGTCGATGTGGCCGTTGTGGCCGAGGCCAACTGCAATTCGAAAACTTCGTTGTTCTCAGAATTGGTACCTATCATTTCCCTGAACAACCATGGTACGTCCTTGTTGATGACATGTGGAACGCATAGGCGTGGGCGCAGAGGGCCCTCCGTGACCTCCAAACGAGTCCTGGAATTTGAATTTTTGGCTTCGAATCTCGGCCTCATCGTCCGTCCCTGCGACCTCTCGCGCCGGCACATCGCATCATACGACTGACAGAGCGATGTTCGGTGCGCGAGAGGGTGGCACGAAGCGAATGAGCCCTCGATTCTGATCTGAGAGTTCTGCAGTTCGTCCACGTTTTCCCTCGCCTGCTGCCACGCGGCGTCCGCTCCCTCGCCGCCTGCTCTTTGTCCGTCTGTGTGACGCGAGCTGCGAATCAAGGCGGCGGGCGTGTGACGACGTGACGACGCGGCTCGCTCGCGTCCTACCTACCGCCCGTTCTTCAATTTTCACCGAATCGATCATACCTCACTCGCCGACCACTGAACCGACCCGCAGTTTGTGATCAAGCGCGATGGCAGGCAGGAGCCTGTCCACTTCGACAAGATTACGGCCCGCATCACCAAGCTGTCGTATGGCCTGAACCCGGACTTCTGCGAGCCGGTGCTGGTCGCCCAGAAGGTCACGGCGGGAGTCTACAAGGGCGTGACGACGACCGAGCTCGACGAGCTCGCCGCGGAGACGGCGGCGTCGCTGACGGCCACGCACCCGGACTATGCCCAGCTCGCTGCTCGTATCGCCGTGTCGAACCTGCACAAGAACACCCTCAAGTCGTTCTCCGAGACGGTGAAGATCATGGCCAGCCATATCAACCCGAAGAACGGCGAGCCTGCCCCGCTGATTGCCGAGGACGTGGCGGCCATCATCGAGGAGCACGCCGCGCGCCTCGACTCGGAGATTGTCTACGACAGGGACTTTGACTACGACTACTTTGGCTTCAAGACGTTGGAGCGCTCGTACCTGCTGAGGGTCAACGGCCGCGTGGTCGAGAGGCCGCAGCACATGCTGATGAGGGTCTCTGTGGGTATCCACAAGGAGAACATCGAGTCTGCCATCGAGACCTACCACCTGCTCTCCCAGAGGTGGTTCACGCACGCCTCGCCGACGTTGTTCAATGCCGGAACGCCGCGTCCGCAGCTCTCGTCGTGCTTCCTCATTTGCATGAAGAACGACAGTATCGAGGGTATCTACGATACGCTCAAGGAATGCGCCGCCATTTCCAAGAGCGCCGGTGGCATCGGTCTGTCGATGCACAACATCAGGGCCACCGGGTCCTACATCCGCGGTACCAACGGAACTTCCAACGGTATCGTGCCGATGCTGCGCGTGTTCAACGACACTGCCCGGTACGTCGACCAGGGCGGAGGCAAGAGGAAGGGCGCCTTTGCCATGTACCTCGAGCCGTGGCACGCCGACATCTTCGACTGGCTCGAGCTGAGGAAGAACCACGGAAAGGAGGAGGCCAGGGCCAGGGATCTGTTCTACGGCCTCTGGATTCCGGACCTGTTCATGCAGCGCGTCGAGGACGGCGGCGAGTGGACCCTCTTCTGCCCGAACGAGGCCCCGGGACTGGCCGACTGCTGGGGTGAGGAGTTCGAGCAGCTCTACCTCAAGTACGAGAAGGAGGACCGTGGCAGGAAGACCATCAAGGCCCAGCAGCTGTGGTTCGCCATCCTCGAGGCCCAGGTCGAGACGGGCAACCCGTACATGCTGTTCAAGGACTCTGCCAACAGGAAGTCCAACCAGCAGAACCTCGGAACCATCAAGTCCAGCAACCTGTGCACGGAGATCATCGAGTACACGAGCCCGGACGAGACGGCCGTCTGCAACCTTGCCTCGATCGCCCTGCCGAGGTACGTCCGCGAGAAGAACGGAAGCAGCAGCACCAAGAAGCTGGTCGGGTCCCTGGACGCCGAGAACAGGTACTTTGACTTCGAGAAGCTCGCTGAGGTCACATCTGTCGTGACTCGCAACCTCAACAAGATCATCGACGTCAACTATTACCCGGTGGAGACCGCCAGGAGGTCCAACACCAGGCACCGGCCGATCGGCCTCGGTGTGCAGGGTCTGGCCGACGCCTTCATCCTGCTCGGACTGCCGTTCGACTCCCCGGAGGCGGCGAAGTTGAACAAGGAGATCTTCGAGACCATCTACTACGCCGCCCTCAAGACGTCCTGCGAGATCGCCCAGGCCGACGGCCCGTACGAGTCGTACGCCGGGTCCCCGGTGTCGAAGGGCGTCCTCCAGCCCGACATGTGGGGTGTCGAGCCGTCCTCCAGGTGGAACTGGAACGAGCTCCGCGCCAACATCTCCTCGCATGGAGTCAGGAACTCCCTCCTCGTCGCGCCGATGCCCACGGCCTCGACCTCGCAGATCCTCGGCAACAACGAGTGCTTCGAGCCGTACACATCCAACATCTACGTCAGGCGCGTGCTGTCCGGAGAGTTCACCGTTGTCAACCAGCATCTGCTGAACGATCTGACGACGCTCGGACTCTGGGACTCGTCCGTCAAGAACGAGATGGTCGCCGCCAACGGGTCTGTCCTCGAGCTCGACATCCCGGACAACCTCAAGGATATCTACAAGACCGTCTGGGAGATCAAGCAGCGTATCTTGGTTGATATGGCCGCCGATAGGGGTGCTTACATCGACCAGTCCCAGTCGTTCAACGTGCACATGTCCGACCCGAACTTTGGCAAGCTGACGTCGCTCCACTTCCACGCCTGGAAGCAGGGACTCAAGACTGGCATGTACTACCTGAGGACCCGCGCTGCCGCGGACGCCATCAAGTTCACCGTCGACCAGCAGGCCCTGGCCAAGAAGAAGAGCGACAAGCTTTCCCGCGCCAACTCTGCAGCCGCTGCCAAGGAGAACGGCAAGGCAAACGGGACGGGCATGACTGGCGCCAAGCCGAAGAAGACCGCGGCGGAGATGGACGCCGAGGCCGAGAAGGAGAGGCAGCTGGCTGCCATGGTCTGCAGCATCGAGAACAAGGAGGCGTGCATGATGTGCTCGGGTTGAGCCCGTTTTTACGACGAGCATCGTGCCGCCGCCGTCGTCGTCATCGTGTAGGGATTCGTAGAAGCATCGTCGTAGTACAGAAGTACCGTAGAAGAAGCAGAGTCTTAGATAAAAACATGCAACGTACATCACCACTCGTCACTCTTTGAGGTTGAAGCTGGAAAGCAGCCTGCTGTCGGTGCTGCTCCGTCGGGCCGAGTTGGTGAATCGCGGCGAGAAGACCACCGCGCCATGCAGCTGCCCGTGGCCCTGACTCTGACTCTGGCTCTCGCGATCCGACCCATCGACGCGGTCGTACTTGGCGGTCGCGAGCATATGCATCGTCTTTCGTACGGCGAGCACGAATGTGGCGACGATCGACAGCGCCATGGCAACACCGAGGAGAATCCAGACGAGGTTCGTCGACAAGTTCTCCAGAGGGGTCGACGCAAAGGCCCAATCGTCCTCGTAGGATAGAGCAGGTTGCTCCTGTTGGTCTTGTGCGCCACCGACCGCGTCGCCGTCCTCGTACGCCTCGTACGCCTCGTACGCTTCGTCTCTGCCGTCATCCTCACCCTCATTCTCATCCTTGTCCCCCACGACGACGGCAGCACGCTCGTCAACCTCGTGATCTTCTTCGCCGCCGTACTTCAGCCCGAGCTCCCGGCAAGACGCCTCGGCGCTAAACCCGACCCTCTTGTTCTCCAGATCGTAGTTCACAAACACGTCGCGGAACGAGATAGCTCCCAGCAGGAACCCCTCCTCCTCGCCGTTGTCGAAAACCCCGAGACAGTACTTGCCCGTGTCGAACGTGTGCACGAACAGGTACTGGAGCGGCTTGAGCTTGAGCTCCGCGCCGCCCTCGAAAGACAGCGTCACAGACGGGAAGACGCTCTCGAGCGCATCCAAGTCGTCGTGCATTCCGGCGCCACCGAAGCATATATCATCAAAATCCGGGTCTGGCCCAGGCACATGATACAGCCCTCTACCAATGGCGTGGTCCGACACGACCGCGGCAAACTTCTCAAACACCGCGTTTGGAAAGTACGAAAACGTCGTCCCCGAGTCGAGCACAACCTGTCGGCGGCGTCGCCTGTCGGGGTCGTCCGTTCCTGTCATTCTATCGTCCTCTTCGTCATTTCCTCCTGCTTCTCCATCCACGCCGCCGCCGTCGTCCCCATCGCCACTGTCAAACACCATCACATCCTCGCCCCCGACCCGCACCCGCTCCATCATCACGGTGTACCACGGCTGAACGATCCCCTCGTCGCTCACGACGTCGACCATGGGAGAGAACATGATGACCCGCCCCCGACCATCACGACCACCCTCGTCACCCTCTTCCAGCTCACCCAAGACCATCAGCCCATCGCCCTCCACCAGCCCGAAACACAGACTGAACTGCTTCAACCCCAGCTGCCTGACGATATTCTCCTCGCTGTTCCCCAGCCCAAGCAGCCCATCGACCGCCTGCTCAAAAATCTCCCCCGTCTCGTTGGTCTCGCACCCGAATCGCACCCGAGACGCGTCCGACGGCCGCCCGAGGTGCAGCACATCCTCCAACACGATCCCGCTACTGCTCGACTGCTCCACGTACGTCCGAGAATACACACACGCGTTGTCGTGCACAGGCGAACACGCGTTCGAGCGACACTTATCGCTCGAACAATCGATCACGTCGCACGTATGCGACGCGTCCGGATCGAACGCATGCGTTTGATGGTTCGGGCCGCACGACCCGCACGAGAATCGACCGCTGCACGGGATATACGTCATCGTCGACCCCGTGTCCACGATCACGGTGAACTTCTTCGGAGGCGTCCCCAAGGAGATGGAAGAGAAAAAGTACCCCGAGTCTCTCACGGCCCCGTGGAGCGGGAGCGCCGCGCTCATCTGCTGCAGCGACCGTCGCCGGCGAGGACGACGAGAGGCGGAGGAGGCGGAGGAGGCGGAGGAGGC
>Ga0181582_10002839_pt1 | contig 13826 bp, 10 predicted proteins | sample 071ome_32_FD_132438 | JGI IMG/M metagenome (GOLD analysis project Ga0181582, IMG submission 132438) | Coastal salt marsh microbial communities from the Groves Creek Marsh, Skidaway Island, Georgia - 071405AT metaG (megahit assembly) | ecosystem: Environmental > Aquatic > Marine > Intertidal...
CCCCCTTCCCCCCCTCCCCCCCCTCCCCCCCTCCCTTCCCTGCCCCTCCCACCGCCTCCCCTCCCACCGCCTGCCCTCCCACCGCCTGCCCTCCCACCGCATACACCCGCACCCCAACCCACTTCCCCCCCGCATCTTCACACGCCACTCGCGCATACCTCGGCCTCCACGCCCAAACCACTTTCCTCCACACCCCCACCCGACTACCATCCACAAACCCGGAAACATCCACCGTGACAGCGTGCGTTTTCCGCCGAGCCGGCGCCAGACTCCGCTCCACGATCCGAAAGCCCGGCGACACCCCGTCGTCGCCACTCGCCGACACAACAGCACACAGTGCCAGGAAGCACGAGAGGACGAAGAGGGAGACGACGACGACGGAAGGTGAGCGCGCGCGCAGGGACAGCGACCTGGCCCAACCCGGCCGGTCCAAAGCCGGATGCTGCCTCGAGGTGTCCATTCAAGGAGGAAGACGACGGCTCGCTGGCTGCCCAGATCAAGAGAAGACCCGAATGCAAATCCGCATGCGATCGACGATCGACGATCGACGGTTCGGCTTTCGGCTGCACTGATTCTGAAGATTCTTGAAGTGGGACTCCACGGAGTGCACCGCATATCGCTCCGGGAGATATCCGGCGTCGTCGCCGGCGTCGTCGAACCACCCAGCGACCTCACCACGCTCACTCGACGTACCACGCATCCGACCGAGGTCGTCCACGGTCCGACCCACGTTGGTATCCGATACCAGCGGCCGAGCGTGAACCGAGAGGCCGCCGCCCCGTACCCATTCCGCCCGCACGACCATACCCACACGACCACACGGTCAGTGCAATGCCAAACCCTGCGACGGTTTCCGGCCACCGTGTACTCTCTGGAGTCGACAGCTCGACAACGCGCTCAGCCTTGCGGCTTCTCCTCGGAGGACGGTAGGAGAGGAGGTTGGTCCCGACCAACCTCCTCTCCTACCGTAGGCTTTCCCGCATTGGACGCCACCAGTTTTGATCTCGGAATATATATATATACGGTCACATTGACGCCCCAGTTTTCAACGGTACGTACGGACGTTCGGCGGGTCCGGCATCGCGACCAAACCCGCCGGTTATCGTGTCGGGATTCGGACCTTGTTCCGGCACAATCCGCGTGGCAATTATCCTGTATTTGCGTCCTCGACGGGGCCAGGGCTCGGACGGGACGGTGAAATGTGCACTGGAGTTACAGGGGTCGTCGATGTTGCCAAATACCCGCACCGAGCGCGTCGTTTGAAGGTCGAACAGGCCGGCGTATTCGTAGAGGTTGTCGCCGCACCCAGTCACGTCCCGCCTGATCGCTGGCCTGATCACGCAATCACGCACTCACTCGTTCATCCGTTCATCCGTTCATCGTTCATCCGTTCATCCGTTCATCGTTCACCTACCCGCAGATACCCACGCATGACGCTTCCGTTACACGCCGCGGCGTCATCGCTGTGCGCAACCGCCCGGCGGGTCTCTCGGTTGGACCTCGGCCGGCTCCAACCGTCGATACCGACAAAGAGAGACGCCGCGACGGCAGTGACGACGAGTCACGCGCCCCAAGACCACCGTCACCGTCACCGTCACCTTCAGCATCACCCGTCGATCGCCTGTCGTGCGTCGCCTCGGGACGACTCCAACCAGAATAACAACGAGAAGCGTCATGAGGAGTCGTCAGAGACGATTGAGTACGTGAGGGCGGAGATTTCAGAGGTGCGCACGGCGGAAGGTCAGGGGAACGTCATCTATTTGCGTCTGAAGGACGGGTCGCAGTCGATTCTGCCAGTGTACGTTGTTCTGAGCTCGCAAGTCGACCGGGGTGCGCTCGCCCCGACGCGCTCACTCGCGCTACGCTGTTCTTTCGCTCGTTAGGTACATTGGGGAGTACGAATGTGGGGCCTTGATTAAGGAGATGCATAAGAAGAAGTTGCCGCGTCCCGGCACGCATGATTTGATGAAGGATATGCTGGATGTGATGGGGTATCGGGTGACGCAGGTGCGGGTGACGGCGTTGGTGGGGAATATCTACCACGCGCGGGTGTACATGGTTGGGGCGGAGAAGAAGACAGAGGCGGAGAAGGCGGGTGCGGACGCCGATTCCGGTGAGGGTTCCGAATCGGCGGTCAGGGAGGTGACGGTGGATTCGCGTCCGTCGGACGCGATCAATATGGCCGTGCGGTACGATGCGCCGATTTACGTGAATAAGGAGGTGGCGCTGAAGATGGGGCATCCGGCTGGGACGCCTGGGATGTCTGGGTTGTCCGGGTCGACGACAGCTGGGATGTCTGGGGAGGAGAAGATGATGGGGCTGGGTGGGACGGGGTCGGGGTCGATTCAGACGGACCAGCAGCGGGAGCTGGTGAAGCAGGCCAACGAGATTATCCAGTCGTGCCGGGAGGAGATTTTGTTGTATCATGATCCGACGATGATGCACAAGTTGCAGATGCAGCTGGCCGTTGCCGAGGAGCGGTACGAGGACGCGCAGCGGATGAGCGAGATGATCGATAAGTTGCTGGCCAGCGATCGGAGCATGGCGCTGGTGATTGCGATCGAGACGGCGCTGGAGGATCAGCGGTTGGAGGAGGCTGCGAAACTGCGGGATGAGTTGAGGAAGCTCCGGGACGAGGTGCTGAGGAGCGTCGACGAGGTATAGGGTACAGTGCGTGTCGAGCCTAGGGTTCATTTTGTTACGATAGATGATAGATGGTGGATGGTGGATGGTGGATGGTGGATGATGGATGATAGAACAGCCGTCGGGCATCAGGCATCATCAGGCATCATCGCCGATGGCGTGCTCGTACGCCGCCTTTGCCTTGATGAAGGCGTCGAGCTGCTGCTCGACGTCGGCCTTGCGTCGCGCGTCCTCGGCCAGTTTCACGTTGGTGCCGAGGCGGTACGCTTCGAGTTCCTTCGCTTTCCGGTGGAGCTCGGCCTTGGCGCGGCGGAACTTGGACTTGAGAACCAGCTGTTGCTCTTGCCCCGTCGCGGTGGGTTGTGTGCGCGGTTGTTTTGGCTGCGGCGTCGGCTCGCTGACACCGCTGCGGACGGCGGCGAGCAAGTCGGGCGACGTGTGCCGGATTGGAGCGGGCGTGGCGTCGGCGTCTCCCGCCAGTGCCGGTGCCAGCGCCGTCGCCTCTGTCGATATCGTCCCTGCCCTCGCCGCCGGCCCCTTCATGTCGCGCAGCTGGGCTCGCATCTTGTCGACGGTCGCCCGGATCTTGGCGCCCCCGTCCGGAAGCGCGGATACGAGCGAGGCGTTGGCGAGCAGTTTTTCCTGCTTCGCGAGGTCCGCCTCCAGCTGCGTCCGGGCGTCCTGGTCGCGGGCGGTGTCGTGGTCGCGGGAGTTCCCGAGCGACAGCGCCTTGTCGAACATGGCAGCGAGCTGATCTCCCCCGCCGTCTCCGTTGCCGCCGCCGCCACCTTTGCCCTTGCCCTTGGGCGTCGTGGCAGAGGTGAAAACCCGCGCGGCCGCGGCGATGTTCTCAGAGACGGCCGACACCTCGCTGTACAGCAAATCGTGGTCGGAGAATCCCACATAGGATTCAATGCTGTCGAGCGCGTCGATCTCTCGTTGCATGGCAGGCGGTATCTTTCGCTGGTGCCGGTGTCGCGCCTCCAGCTGGCGCTGCGTCGACGAGGACTGGAACTCCTCGGGGGCCAGCGTGAAAAGGTCCTGCATGATGACCACCTGCGTGTCACTCTCATTGAAGTAGCGCTGTTGTTCTCCCTGCTCCGTGCCTGCCTTGAAAATGGCACCCTTGAATACCTGTTTCTGGTAAACTTTGTCCTCGATCGTCCCGCACGTCACGAGTCGGTACACGAGTACGTCTTTCGTCTGGCCGAGACGACACGCCCTGTCCACGCTTTGGTTGTCGACAGAGGGGTTCCAAGACGGGTCTAACAGGACGACCCGATCGGCCGCCGTCAGTGTCAGGCCGAGGCCGCCGACTTGCGAGGTCAGCAAGAAGACCGAGTAGGCCGCGTCCTCTTGAAACCTCTTGACGCGGGCGTGACGTTCCTGGCGAACGAGCGAACGAGCGAACGAGCGAACGAGCGAACGAGCGAACGAGCGAACGAGCGTAGCCCGTAGCGCGAGTGAGAGAGAGCCAGGGCGCACGAGCGCACGTCGGTCGAGCTCGATACCCACCGCTCCGTCGACGTCGCCATCAATCCGCAAGTATTTCCATCCGCGGGAGGCGATCGCCTGCTCGAGGATGCCCAGCATGACCTTGGACTCGCTGAACACCAGCGTCCGGTGGCCCGTGGCGATCAGCATGTGCAGCAGCCCCATGACGAACAACGTCTTGCATGACGCCGAGACCAGCCGGTCGTGGCGGTCATGCTGAAGGTCTTTCCACTCTGTGCTCTCTCGCAGCTCCCGGAGCTCGTCGTCGGCAGCCGCCGGGGCCGACGCCGCCGTTGGCCCGACGCCGACCTCCGTTCCTTCCAGGCCCAACAGTTCGTCCGATAGCAGCATCGGATGCTTGCAAATCTTCTTCAGCACCGTCAGACTTGCGAGCGCCGCTCGGTTCTGGTTCAGCACCTCCCGCACGGACTTGCTCCGCAGGAACGCCTTGTACAGCCCCAGCTGCGCGTCCGTCAGCCGCAGCCACACAACGATGTCCTTCTTGAAAAACGAGCTCGACGGATCCGAGCCCCCGCCGCCGCTCCCGGAGGTCCCCATCACGTCTTCCTTCGTCCGCCGCAGCATGAACGGCGCATACGTCTTCTGCAGCGACACGCTCGCCATCGCCCCGGCATCCTGCTCCCGCCTCGTCGCATCCTTGCTCGTCCCCCGCTTGATCGGCCGCTCGAACGTGTCTTTGAACTCGGACGCATCCCCCAGCAGACCCCGCTTCACCAGATCGAACAGCGAGTGCAGCTCCATCAGGTTGTTCTGGATCGGCGTTCCGGTGATCAACAACCGCATTCGAGCGTCCACCTTTTCGATCTCCGCCCTCGTTTTGTTCCCGGTGTTCTTCAACGTGTGCCCCTCGTCCATCACGACGACGTCCCAGAACGGACCCTCGTCCTCGTCGTGCGACATATGCGTCCGCACAACCTCGGCATCGCGCTGGACCAGTCCATACGTCATCATCAGAATCCCCCCGCGCGATGCGATATCGTCCATGATCAGAAGCCGCTCTCGCTTGCTCGTCGCCCGCTGCGTCCCACCGTACACCGCCATTTCCATCCCCAGCTCCGTCCGCACTTCATTCTCCCACGCACCGAGCAACGTCTTGGGGGCCACGATCAGCACCCTCCGCGCCATCTTCCGTTGGAACAGCGCGTGCACGAACGATGCCACCTGGTACGTCTTCCCCAGGCCCATGTCGTCCGCGAGGATCGCACCCGAGCGCACGTTATATAAGCCCAGGAGCCACTCGACACCCACCCGCTGGTGCGGCATCAATGTCTTCTTGGCTTGCGACGTGGTCGGCGCGCACGCCGTGTTGTTCACTGGAGCGATCGACAGGCTGTCGAAAAGATCGATCGCCGGTCCGTCCCCTTTGCTGCTGCTGCTCCCGCCGGCGTCGCTCCCGATCGAATCATCGCTGATGATATCGTCGGACGAGGGCGACGACGCGTCGTCGTCAGACGACGACGATTCGATGAGGCGTAGGCCGCGCATAAACGTTTTGAGACAAGAAACCTTCACGACCGGCGGGAGGGCATAACGTAGCCATCCAAGACCCTCAGGCCATCGCAGACGGAGTTGGCATGTCTGAGCCAGGCGGGGCGAGCCCGCGTGACGAAATCGAGTGGGGAATGGACGATGACGCCATACCGAGCACGTCAACGAAGGGCGACGAAGAAGGAGACAAGAGCGCCCGCGTGCGTGCGTTGGAGGACAAGCTCAAGGCGCCGGATGCCATCATGGAGCCCGACATCTTGGAGGTGCTCACCGAGTATCTTCAGAGCGGTCCGTATAGCGACACGAGGGCGGCCGACGTCATTCGGTTCCTCGAAGACGGGTACGAGGGGTACGCGCATATGGGTTCGTTGGTGTGTAGTTGGCTGCGGTTTGTCGACGAGGACAACGAGGATGACGTGGACAACGAGAATGACGAGAATGACGAGGCAGACGACGAGGGCCGGGGAGCAAAGCGGCACTTGCTTCTTGTGGACGAGGCATCGTTCCTTCGGGAGCTCGTGCTGGAGAAATTCAAGCCGACGACGTTCGAGAACCTGTTCACCACGGGCGGCAAGGGTCCGCCCAGGTGGCTCAACGCGTTGGTGTCGGAAGAGGGCGGTCGCGAGCTCGTCTATCAGCTGTCGACGAAGCACGACGATTCGCTGCTGTTGTCGTTCGCGCTCAAGAAGATCGTGAGCAACGGGTTCGGGGACGAAGTGGCCGGGAAGGACGTCGACCTGTCGCAGTACTTTGACGTGTTTCACAGCATCCTCATGGTTCGGCTTCGGAAACTGGCGTCGACGAACGACGAGACGGAGGTTACGCGTTTATGCGGTCTGATTCAGCATTCGGCGCTGTCGAGCGTGCTCGGATACGTGCACGTGCGGCAGGTGCTGACGAGGCTGGCGGCCGACGGTGACGCAGCGGGGAAGCCGTGGTCCTGCCGGTTCCGGAGGATGTACCAGGATTTGGAGACGGCGAGTAAGGACGGGCTGGCATGCAAAATGTCGCGTTTCTTTGTGCCCGACGACGACGGCGGTGCCGGGGGGGATCGCGGAGGAGAGGACGTGGCGTTCGTGACGGCGGCGGTGGTGGGCGACGTGCTGGCGACATCGGCCGGCGGGCACGTCGCGCCGATTTCCGACGTGATCAAGCTCCAGCGGTTGTACTTAGGAATCGAAGTCGACAGGGCAGACGGGGCGGTCGGGGCAAACGGCTGCGACGAGCGGGAAAACGGGGTGTCGAACATGCAGATTCCGAGCGTTACGCTGCTTCACCATCCAGCCGTCGTCGAAGTCCTGCTACGGAGCCTGTTCAATCCATCGAAGAAACTTCGCGGCGACGCACTCGAGGCGCACGCGTTCGTTCTGAGCGTGGCGGTGCGCGGCTTGGACGCGAGCACCGGCGCCGACGCTGTCTCGTTCGCCGAACATCCGCGTGTGAAGGAGCTGATGCGGATCATCCGAATGGCCGTTTCTCTGGCATACAAGGCGACCGAGGATACCGTGTTGACGGCCGAGGAGCGAGCGCAGGTCGACGAGTCCATGGCGGAGGGAATCTGCGCGACGGGTGTCCTCTTGCTCCTGCGCAGGAAGCTGACGTCGTCAGAGTACTGGGGATCGGCATATCACGTGCATAAAGAGCCACCGTTCCTGTACTTGCTCTTCAGCATCGTCGAAAAGCAGCCGAGAATGCGGAACGACGTCCTGTCTCTGATCAAGGACGCCGTGCATACGGCCGGCAACTCGACCGCCGGGACGGACATCGTGCTCGCCCTGGTCCGCGTGCTGGTCGAGCTGTGCAAGACGGATCTCGTGGAGAACATTCTGAGTTGGGCCGTGGGATGGGCCAGGAACGCAAACGCCGAGGTGTCTCGGGCGCTCATCCTGGTCCTCCTGGAGATTGCCGCCCCTCCCTACTCTGACGTGTTTGCCGAGGGCGTCATCAGGCTGATGCACGCCGCCAACCTCCGCCGGCAGTCCATGGGCGCGCGGCTCTGGAACCAAAACATGGGCGTGGTCCGCGAGTTCTGCGACAGCGCGGCGGTCCGCGCCGTCGCGGACCGGCTCGATCGAGGGGACCGAGGCGTCGCAAACTACCTCCGAGACCTCAAGCAAGCGCTCTAGATGGATTCGAGACGCTTTACAAAGTAACGCTTTATACATGACGCTATCTCCAACAACAAAGTGATACAGACTCAGCCATACATCGCGTCGATGACGGCCTGGTATTTCTTCTGGAGCTGCGGCCGTTTCGACTTGAACGTCGGCGTCAACAGATCGTTCTCGACGGAGAACAGGACCGATTCGAGGTGGATCGTCTTCGCCATCTCGAAGCCTTTGAGCTTGGCCTCCTTGGCCGTCGCGTTCAGGCTGTCGAGGATGGCCTTCTTGAGGTCGGCGTTGTTGGCGCACAGCTCGGCGTACGTGCCCTTCTGGTGGTGGTGCTTCGCCCATTCGCCCACCCGCATCTCTTTCGGAACGACGATAGCAACCAGATGCGCCTTGAACGAGTTTCCGTAGACCCAGATCTGCTCGACCCACTCGTTCTTCTTGTAGCAGCTCTCGATCTTCTCGACGGCGACGTACTCACCCTGGGCGAGCTTGAAGATGGACTTCTTCCTGTCGACAATCTTGATCGACCCGTCCGGTCCAAACTCGGCGATGTCCCCGGTGTGGAACCAACCGTCAGGCTCGAGCACCTCCTTGGTCTTCTTGTCCTCTTTGTAGTAGCCGGTGAAGACGGTCGGTCCCTTGATGCAGAGCTCTCCCTTCGGCGGGTTGGCCATCGGGTCGCACTCCATCTCCGGCACGGCCTCGAGCCTGACGGAGATGCACGGCTGCGGCGGTCCGACCGTGCCGGCCATCGACGCGAGGTCGGGGATGGAGATGGCCGACGCGGCGCACGTCTCCGTCAAGCCATACCCCTGCACGACCCTGCAGCACATGCACACCCTCAAAAAGTCCTCGACATGGCGAGCCAGCGGCGCGCCACCCGACACAATGAGCCTCACCCGTCCGCCGAGGCGCTCCTTGACCTTGCTGAAGACCAGCTTGTCGAAGAAGGGCGCGGCCTCGTCAAACTTGTGCCCGGCGTCGAGCGCGTGGAGCTTCCTGCTGAATCCCCATTCGAACAGCATCTTCTTCAGGAACCCGCCGGCCTCAATTTTCTCCAAAACGCCGGCATAAATGCGGTCAAAGACGCGGGGAACACCGGCGAAGAGGGTCGGCTTGAGCGCACCGATGTCGTCGACGAGCCCCTTGATGTCGCCCCTCCAGTAGCCGATCGCTCCACCCTGGCAGATGACGAGCTCCTCGGTTGCCCTATCGAAGATATGCGCGAGCGGCAGGTACGAGATGAACACCTCATCCTGCAGATCAAACGGGCCGCCGTAGGTCCTGAGGAACACGGACAGGGAGGCCACGGTGGTCATGACGCTCCCGTGCGTCAGCTCCACCCCCTTGGGGTCGCCCGTCGTCCCGCTCGTGTACATGATGGTACAGAGATCGTCCGCCTTAGCGCCCCTCGGCGCGGCCGGGTTGGCCTTCCCGAGCGCCAAGAACTCGTCGAAGCCGTAGACGACGATGCCCATGCCCTTGACCAGCGCCACATCCTCGTCCTTGGCCTTGCCCCAGTAGACGACGGTCGTCACCTGCGACTTCAGGGCCGGAAGCGCCTTGGCCATCATACCCAGCTTCTCCCCGTGCGAGAACAGCACGGACGACTCGGAGTGCTTGACGATATACTCGATAGCGTTCTCCCCCAGCGTGTCGTACAGCGGCACGCAGTACAGGTTCATCCTGTTGCACCCCTGCATCGCCATCATCCACTCTGGCGAGTTGGGACCGTACACACCAACACGCCCGTGGGCCTCCAGACCCACGGCAGCCATCGCCGACCCAAGCATGGTGACCTTCTCGTCCACCTCTTTGTACGTCGACCACTCGTACTCCCCGTTGGGACCGGTGCGCGCGCCCAGACACCTGTTGTTCCCAAACTTGGCCACCGAGTTCTTGAACATCTCGTACAGAGACGCCGGCGCGCCGTCAAGCGTCGGCGGCCCGTCCTTGGCCAAGGCAGCCCTGCAAGGTGGCCGTGGTGAGAGAGCAGGGTGAGTTCGAGCGAATCAAGACGAAATCGACGTGGGATTCCGCCACCTTCGTATCGCGTAACACGCACCTGTATTCGGGACCGACTGCCGGAGATTTACCCTGTGCGGGACGCCCGGGCGCAACCTCTACTACGTAGGACTTCGACATCGAGATTCTGAAATCAGGACGAAACCACGTATCTGTATCAGACGGTCCCGGTAGGTAGCTTCAAGTGCTTGCCTGCCTGGTGCTGGTTGTTTGGTTTACGTAGTAGTATCAAGTATCAAGTATCCGCAGTGTACTGATCTCTCCTTTGACCGTTCGGTTCGCGGCTTCTTCTGTCAGCAGCAGAGGGCCACGTCGCGACGTGTCGATCGACAAGCTCCAAGCCGACCAGATTGCCGTCCTCGTCGCCGATGAACCGCTTGGTCAGCACGATGACCTTCTTCCCCTTTGCCGAGATGAAGTTGCCGTCGGCGTGGTTGGAGCCGAGGAGGCTAGAGGTTTGACCTCTATTGCAACTTGTTCTTCGTCTTCCGTTGAGCCGCTGCCTCCCGCCTTTCTCGCTTTGCCCCCTTCATCTTGCCCATGGCTATCTTACTCACGTCCTGCCGCTGCACATACACCTTGCCGACTTTACCATCCAGCACGTCCGCCTTGACGTTCTTCTGCTTTTTCGGCGTCAGCTTGGCCTGCTTCATCGCCTCCCGCTCCATGTCCACCCCGGCCTCCCGGCGCCTCCTCACCCTCAGGTCGAAATGCGGTCCCATCTCTTCGAGCACCGTCCGCGGAACGTCCGTCCCAGATTTCTTATACCGCACGGCAAACTGTCTGAACACAATCTTGGGGACCACGTCGTCGTCCAACGACCTGGTGGCCGCCACGCGCTCGTCCTCGGCGTACGACACGTAGATGACGCGGTCGAGCCCCTTGAGGTTGATGTTGTCGACCTGACGGCCCCGGAAAAAGTCTAGCAGGAGGGACTTGGCCTGGATCAACGCTTTGCTTGTGGTGAACTCCTGGCCGGCAAAGACGAACGCGGGCTTGTTGCCGAGCTGCGGGATGGTCGACGCCTTGAACGAATTCAGGCTCTTGAAGTCCTCGACGCCAAACTCCATCATATCGTAGAGCTTGTAGTCGTACATGCGGCCCATGACGATGTTATCGGGCCGCTTCTTCGTGTGGTTGCCGAGGATGAACAGGCTCGCGTCGCTCTTGCTCGAGTAGCCCTCAATCTCCACCTCACCGCCCGTCTCGAAGGGCAAGATGTCGTGCTTCCGACTCGTCATCTTGATGCTCTCTGTCGCCTTCATCTTCTGCACGTCGACCAGGAGCTCCTTGACGGTCTTGGACGTCTTGTGGCCGGCCAGGATGAGCGCCTTGCGGGGCTCTTCGACGAGCTTCGGCGCCTTCTTCTCGAGGGCCCGCTTGCCCGCCTTCGTCTTGGGCTGGACCATCTTGGTCGACGGGCCCTGGTTGGCGTTCGAGTTTGTCCCGGCGTTGCTCATGGTGGTGCTGCGTGCGTGTGTTTTGTGTCTGTGTGCCTCACGAACATGCAATATGCATGGTGGGACGGAAAGAGGGCACGAGAACGAGAACGAGGACGCAGGGACCGCCACACGCTGTGCAGTACGAGTACAGGTAGGTATGTACTTGTATGAGTCGTCGCACGGCGTATCTGTATGAATACGGGGAATGACGTATCTGTATGAATGCGGGAAGGAAGGAAAGCAGCCGGCGCTTCAGTTCGAGTTCCTGGTTTTCAGTGTGTCTCTCTACGAAACAACATCTGCACACTCGGCTCTACTCCAAACCGGGACGCGGTATGATCGAGCAGTATCTCCGAACCTTGGCGGGGGTCTCGACGACCGAAACCATGGCGTACGTCATGATGTTCGCGGCAGTCGTCACCCTGCCCGTGCTCCTGTTCGGCCCCACTGCCCCGTACGGAAGGTTCTCCACGACCGGCTGGGGGTTCCTGATCAATAACAAGATCGCGTGGATCACGCAAGAGATTCCTTCGCTTGCCGTCCCGGTGCGTACTCGATCGAATATGACGACCACTCTCCCGGCCACTCACGGCCGCCACGCCGCCACTTCCGCGTTCAGGTCGTCTGGATGACGTGCTACGCCACCCCTTCCCAGCTGAGCAACATCCAGGGAAGAAACCTGATCCTCATGCTCCTCTTCTGCATCCATTACACCAATCGAGACCTCATCTACCCGCTGCGCCTGCGGGACGGCAAGCCGACGCCCTTCGTCGTCTGGTGGGCATTGACCTCGGCGGTGTATATCACCCTCTCGCTCGCGCTCATACTCACTCGTCCTCACTCTTCCTCACTCGCTCTTACTCTTACTCGCTCGTTCGTCGTTCCTCCAGGCTCCTGGCCTTTATCTTCTGCGTACGGCTCGCTCCCTTCCATGCTCCGCCTCCTGAATCCCCCCACCCCGCCTCACTCGCGCGACACCTCGCTCGTTCGCCAGGTCTACAACGGCTTCATGCAGACGAGGTACCTGCTCGACGAAGCGCCCGTCGTGGCGCCTGGCCCGATGACGTTCGCGGGCGTCGCCCTGTGGGCGCTCGGCCTTGCCGTCAACGTCCACGCCGACAACACCCTGATCAATCTACGCAAGGTCAAGAAGGGAACGGGCGACTACAAGATTCCTCGCGGCGGTCTGTTCGAGTACGTCTCTGCGGCCAACTACTTTGGCGAAATCGTCGAGTGGACCGGCTACGCCGTCGCGAGCGGCTTTGCGCTGCCCTGTGTCGCGTTCGCCCTCTTCACCTTTGCCAACCTGTTTCCGAGGGCACTTGCATACCACCGGTTCTACCTCAATCGGTTTCCCAGCTACCGAACTCTCCGACGGAAAGCGTGCATCCCGTATCTCGTGTAACACGATTACAATAACTTACTTGTTCTCGGAGTAGACGTAGGTGACGTGGCACTTTCCGCAGTACACCCTGTCAAAGTGCGTGGCCATGAAGATACCGGGGCCGCAGGACGGGCACACCTTCCTCAGCCTCTGGACCTTGCCGTCGTCGCTCACCTTGTAGAGCTTGAGCACACGGAGCTGCACCTTCTTGTGCACGTGCTTCTGCTTCTTCGGGGTCGTGTACGTCTTCTTCTTCCTCTTCTTTCCTCCTCCCAGAAGACGCAGGGAGACGTACAGCTGGCTGTCGTCGGCCACGCCACACTCGGCCAGCGAAGACTCGTCGGCGAGCTGACGTCCTCCGAAGAGCACACACTGGTCCTCGGCGGCGACACCGCGCGAGGCCTCAATGGCGGCCTTGACGTCGGCAACGATGGCCGACGGGCTGAGGTTGAGGACCTCGGTCTTGTCTGTTCGAGTGTTCGCGTGGGGTGTTTGCGTGAGCGATTCGATGAAAGGGGCGGGACGGGCCATCTGCCCGCCGACTTGGCAGGCTCGCGGAATGCAGTGGATTATTATCGCAAGACTGTGGCTATGCGCGCGAGCATGGCACGCGGGGACGGCCCGACGGCGAGTAATCCTCCCCCGCCGTCGGCATCAGGATGTCCCCAAATCGGACTGCGACGGACGAATACGCACCTGTGCGAACAAAAATCTGCATGGTGATGATGATAGTTTTCTCAGCAATATTTGCCTTCCTTAAAAACGTATGCGCAGGGCGGGAGGAAGGAGCTCCTTTCAGCAGGACTGGCCCAATCGAGCGAGCGTCGAGCGAACCGGATTTCAAAAAGAGTTCTCGCCACGGTCTACGGCGACGATATCGCACGCACGCGTATACGTTTACGCAGATATGAGTGGAACCGACTGGGGAAAGCTGAAGGTGGCCGAACTCAAGGTCGAGCTCGAGAAACGGGGCCTGGACACCAGCGGCAAGAAATCCGAGCTCGTAGAACGCCTCGAGGAGGCCGAGGGCGGCGTCGCGGTCAAGAACGACGAGGGCGCCAAGAACGACGAGGGAGTCAAGACCGAGGATGCGCACGCAGCGCCGGCGTCTCACCCCGTCGACGTCTCGCCCGCCGACCCTGCCGCCCACGACGCCCCGGACCACGCCTCGCCCCGCTCTGATGCCGACGACGCCGAGGACGCCGAGGACGCCGA
>Ga0181582_10002840_pt1 | contig 13824 bp, 14 predicted proteins | sample 071ome_32_FD_132438 | JGI IMG/M metagenome (GOLD analysis project Ga0181582, IMG submission 132438) | Coastal salt marsh microbial communities from the Groves Creek Marsh, Skidaway Island, Georgia - 071405AT metaG (megahit assembly) | ecosystem: Environmental > Aquatic > Marine > Intertidal...
CATCGAGGGGAATGCCCGCGCCAGACTTGGCGTTTCGCGCCCGCGTTGAGTCGTGACTCCACGACGCAGGATTGGACGGGGGGATGAGACCCGCTTTTTGCGCCAGCGCGGCGAAACAAAGGGCTTCGGCGCCATTTTCGCATGGGCAAGGCGGAAGATCCTGTGCCTGGCCGGTCGCCGGCAGTGAGTCGCTTGCCGGCGTCAGCACCGTTGTACACTTGGCGCCCAAGCGGCGCGACGGCGAGTCGAGGGGACGACTTCAAGACAGCTCTGAGCGCGCGAAAGTCACGGCCCGAGGCCGCTATCCAGACTGCAGAGGAACTTGATATGCAACGCAGTGAACAGCGCATTCTGACGACTCACGTAGGCAGCCTCCCGCGCGCGCGGGAGCTTTCAGATCTTCTGATCGCCCAGGAAGCCCGGGACGAGATCGACGAGGCTCGACTTGACGCCCTGTCTGAAGCCGGTGTGCGCCACTGCGTCGCAAAACAGCTCGAATCCGGCGTCGACGTTATCAACGATGGTGAGCAGCCCAGGGTCGGCTTTCAGACCTATGTCGCGCAGCGTTTGTCGGGCTTCGGCGGCGTCAGTGAGCGAGAAGCGTTTACTGACTTTGCCAACTACCCTGACTTCGGTGAGATCTGGCGTAACCGCGGTATGGTGATGTCCAAGGTCTTCGATGCCCCGGCGGCTGACGCGGAGGTGGCGTATACCGATCTGGCGCCCGCGCGACGCGAGCTGGAAATGTTCGGTGCAGCGCTGGGAGAGGTTGAGGGTCGCTACACAGAGTCGTTTGTTACCGCGGCCTGTCCGGGGATTGTGTGCACCACCATGGGCAATAAGTATTACGACACCCACGAAGCTTATGTGCGTGCGGTGGCGCGCGAGATGCAGAAGGAATACGAGCTCATTCACGCCAGCGGTCATCTGCTGCAGCTCGACTGTCCAGACCTGGCGATGGAGCGTCATGGTCAGTTTCAGCATGACTCGATCAAAGAATTCCAAGACGCGATCGCCATTCACATCGACGCGATTAATCAGGCCTGCGTCAATATTCCCAAGGAGCGGATCAGGCTGCACGTGTGCTGGGGTAATTACGACGGTCCGCACGATTGCGATGTCCCTCTGGCCGACGTCCTGCCGGTCATTCGGGACGCCAATGTTGGTGCGTTCTCGATTGAGTTCGCCAACCCCAGACACCAGCACGAGTACTCGGCACTCAAGGCGAACCCCTTCCGCGATGACGTGATTGTGATCCCCGGCGTGATCGATTCGACGGTCAACTACATCGAACATCCGGAAGTGATCTGCCGACGCATTCTCGAGGCGGTCGATGCCGTCGGAGACAAAGAGCGCGTGATCGCCGGCGCTGACTGCGGCTTTGGCACTTTCGCCGGCTGGGAAATGGTTGCAGCCTCCGTGGTGTGGGCCAAATTTGCAGCCTTGGCAGAAGGTGCACGCCTGGCCAGCGCGCGTCTCTGGTAGCGCTCGTTCCCTGCCCATCCAGCCACGCTGTCTGCGGCCCTGCGGCGTCGCGAGCAGCGTGGCTCCTAGCGTCACCGCGAAGTGGCATGCCCCCGAAAGAAACTTCATGGATAAGCTTTACGCGCGTATTTTCGCGGACCCGGAATTCCAGGCCTTGCAGCGTCGGCGCGGACGCTTCGTCTGGACACTATCCGGCACGATTTTCTTATCGTTCTATCTCTACGTTTTCATCATTGCTTTCCGCCCCGAATGGCTGGCGGTGCGTCTGGGGCCGCACACGGTCATTAACTGGGGGGTGATGGTTGGCGTTGGTCTGATCCTCCTCGGTTTCATTCTTACGGGGCTGTATGTGATTCGTGCCAACGGTTTCTACGATCCCGCTGCCCGCGCGATCGTGGATCGCCTGTCGGCGGAGGACTGAAGTCGTGCGTCGTTTGATATGTGTGCTGGTCTGCAGCGCACTGAGCGTTAACGTTCTGGCGGCTGGCGGCGGTGCTGCACTTGCCGGCAGCGGACCGACGGAGCTTAATCTGTCAGCGATTGCCATGTTTCTGGTTTTCGTTGTCGCCACCCTGGGGATCACCTACTGGGCGGCGGGCCGCACCCGCAGCAGCAGCGACTACTACGCGGCGGGCGGGCGCATCACCGGCACGCAGAACGGCCTCGCCATCGCAGGCGATTTCATGTCCGCCGCGTCATTTCTCGGAATTTCGGGGCTGGTCTATACCAGCGGCTACGACGGCCTTATTTATTCCGTTGGTGGGCTGGTGGGCTGGCCGCTGGTCCTGTTTCTGCTGTCGGAACGTCTGCGCAATCTGGGGCGCTACACTTTCGCCGACGCGGTGAGCTACCGTCTCAGCGCGGGACCGATCAGGACACTGGCGGCCTGTGGAACGCTGGTGGTGGTCCTGCTCTATCTCATAGGTCAGATGGTGGGCGCCGGGACGCTGATCCAGGTGCTGTTCGGACTACCTTACGAAGTGGCAGTGATCCTGGTCGGCGTGCTCATGGTGCTCTACGTCAGCTTCGGCGGCATGATCGCGACGACCTGGGTGCAAATCATCAAGGCCGCGTTGCTTCTGACCGGCTCAACCGTGCTGGCCATCATGGTCATGCTGGAATTCGGTTTTTCGTTCGAGCGCCTGTTCAGCGAAGCCATTGCAGTTCATCCCAAGGGCGCGTCGGTGATGAACCCCGGGGGACTGGTATCTGATCCAGTGTCGGCGCTGTCGCTGGGAGTGGCGCTGGTTTTTGGTACTGCCGGCCTGCCCCATATCCTGATGCGTTTCTTCACTGTGCCTGACGCGCGCGAGGCGCGTAAGTCCGTGTTCGTAGCAACCGGCCTGATCGGCTACTTCTATCTGCTCACTTTCGTGATGGGTTTCGGCGCCATCGTGCTGGTCTCGCAGGAGCCGAGGTTCCTTATCGAAGGCGGATTGCGCGGCGGCAACAACATGGCGGCGATCCACCTTGCTCAGGCAGCGGCAGGTGATCTGTTTCTGGGTTTTATCTCTGCCGTTGCCTTTGCAACGATTCTGGCAGTGGTGTCCGGCCTGACCCTTTCCGGTGCCTCGGCCATCTCCCACGATCTGTTCTCCAATGTGCTGCGGCGCGGTCAGGCCAGCGAAGACGAAGTTGTGCGGGTGTCGAAGATCTCCTCAGGCCTGCTCGGTGTGCTCGCGGTCGGACTGGGCATGGCGTTTGAGGGGCAGAATGTGGCCTACATGGTGCTGCTGGCGTTTGCGGTCGCGGCGAGCGTCAATTTCCCCATCCTGCTGCTGTCCATGTACTGGCGCGGACTGACCACGCGTGGTGCTGTTGCGGGCGGGAGCGCGGGTCTGCTGACCGCGGTCGGATGCATGATCCTGGGACCCACAATCTGGGTCGAGATACTCGGTTTTGATGAGCCGGTTTTTCCCTACCGCTACCCTGCTTTGTTTTCGATGACGGTATCGTTTGTCTGCATCATGGTGGTCTCGCGGCTTGACCGCAGTCCGCGCGCACGCCGAGAGGCGGCTGCATTTGAGGGTCAGTACGTGCGTTCGATTACAGGCATGGGCGCGAGCGGCGCCGTAGACCACTGAGGCGCTCGCCCCGGCATAGCGCCGACAACCGTGAAGCAAACCACCAGAACGTCAACATTGAGGAGTTAAGAACCATGGCGATGACACTCACCAGCGCGAGCTTCAACGAGGGCGACCTGCTCGGCACCGACCATATCCTGTCCGAGGCTTTCGGCTTCGGCTGCAGCGGAGGTAACCTGTCCCCGCAGCTCAGCTGGAGCGGTGCGCCGGCGGGCACAGAGAGTTTTGCCCTGACCTGCTTCGATCCTGATGCCCCGACGGGCAGCGGGTTCTGGCATTGGGTTGTGGCCAATATCCCGGCCGATGTCACCTCTTTGCCGCTCGGGGCCGGCGATCCCGCCAGCGGCCTGATGCCGGCCGGCGCCCTCGAGGTGCGTACCGATTTCGGTAAGCCTGGATACGGTGGTCCGTGTCCGCCGCAGGGCGCGAACGTGCACCGTTATATCTTCACGCTGCATGCTGTAGGCATGAAATCTCTACCGGTGACAGCGGACACATCGGCCGCGATTGTGGGCTTTTACCTCAACTTCAATACGCTCGAAAAAGTGAGCCTGATTGGACTCTATCGACGCTGAGGTCTCGGTTTTGTGACGCGGCGGAGACGGCGGCGGGTGACCGAGCTGCCGGAGCAGGTCAGGCGAGAGGAAAAAACATGCACAGCATCATGACACGACGCGCGCCTGCCCGTATGCGGGCCGCCGGCCTTGCGGCGCTCCTCAGTTGCGGTGGGGCGCACGCTGCGGAAAGCGGGCTCGATGCGATATATGCGACTCTCGCCGATAAGGTGCGGGTGGACCTGACGCACGCCTTTGACGCCTCTACGCCGGTGTGGCGCGGCTTCGGTCCTGCCACCCTTGGCGCGGCGGCGGATCCTGAGACGCACGAGCCCTACACCATCGAGAAACATGGGTTTCGCACCACCCTTTACTCTCTGGTCGGCCAGTACGGGACCCATATTGATCCGCCCGCCCATTTCGACCTCGAAGGGGCGACCATGGACCGCATCCCGCTGCAGGAAATGATCCTGCCGCTGGTGGTTTTCGATGTGACCCCGCTGTTGGCCGATGACCCCAATCACGCTTTATCTGTTGCCGACATCGAGTCTTGGGAAGCGAAACACGGGCGCGTGCCTGAGCACGCGTTTGCTGCCCTCAGGACCGATATGTCGAGGGATTTCACGGCGAATCCGGTGCGCTTCAAGCGCTATCCCTTCCCCAGCTGGTCGCTGGATGCGATCCGCTTTCTGTTCGAGCAGCGCGGCATTACCGCGATCGGGCACGAGTCGCTGGATACCGATGCGAGCGAGGACTTCGCCGGCGAGACCTGGCTGCTGAAGAACGGCCACTGGCAGATTGAAGTGATGGCCAACCTGGACCAGGTGCCGGCCCGGGGCAGCCTGATTGTCGTGACCTGGCCGAAAGTCAGGAACGGCTTCGGTTTTCCTGCGCGCGCCTTCGCCATCCTGCCGTGAGGCCTGGCGTCCGAGGAAACTAGTTGAGCGTCGCCTCCAACGCTCTCAGAAACCGTTCGAGCGGCACACTGATGTCGTCTTCTCCCTCGCTGGCGCCGGAACCTGTAATCAGTATGGAAACGTTGCCGATGACAATCACGGTAACCGTGAGGATGTCGCGGCGCTGTCCCTCCATTAGCTCCTGCGCCGCGGTCATAAGCAGCCGGGCGGCGGGGTTGCCAGAAATGGTGAGCTTTTCGTAGTCGCCGAGCAGGCGCAGTCCGTTGTCCGAGCTGGCCTGCACTTCAGCAACGCTGCGTTCAAGAATGACCCGCGGATCAGGCGGCGTCGCGCCGCTCTCCAGCGCGAGATTGACACCGATCATCGGATTCAATCCCTGCACTGCCCGCTCATATTTCACAACTGCGAACAGCGGTGAGGTAAGGCCGCGGCCGAGCGCTTCGGCGAGCGCGTCGGGGCTGACCGTCAGCACGCCCTGCTGCGGCGTGAGCCCTGTGCGACTCAGGTAACGCCAGTCGGGCGGTACGGAGAAGCGCAGTTCCGGCAGTTGTACACCAGGTTCGGCAGGGCGCTGCAGCCAGTAGTTCAGGGCCAGCGCGAGGGGAATGATTATGAGCAGCGCACGACGGGCGACAGCCCTGGGGTCGCGGGCTTTGGTCGGTCTCGGTGCGGGGTGGGACATTGCCGCGCGATGCTATCGGAAAGCGCTCAGCGCGGCGACTGACGGCGTTGCCAATGTAGAGCGTTTGTCCGGGCCTGGGCGGTGCCGAGGCCGGGCCGCAGAAGCTTTGCGGCGAAAGTAGACGGAGAAATGCTCGCCGCGTCAGCAGCAGCCCGCGCTGCAGCCGCCGCCAGCGAGGGTCTGCTGTGCGCTGTGCAGAGTCTCGGCATTGAGCGTCACGGACGGCGTACCCGACGATGATGGGGCATTGCGTCGCTCGCCTGCTTCGGGCGTCTCACGCGGAGTCTGAGCGTGTCCGGTGTGCACACGGAAACGCTGTTCGGTAACGCTCAGCTTCAGCGTGATGGAGTCGCTGCCGTCAGCCTGCCAGTCCGTGTATTCCTCGTTGTTGAGAAACACCTTGACTGAGCCCGGATCCGGCAGCCCGGTGATTTTGAAGGCGGTGTCTGAACCCCGCGCGGAACGCGTCGCGCAATAGGTTTCAATCCAGAGCACACCGTCCTCGGGGTCGTTCAGGCAGCGGGACAGGCCCAGTCGCGGAAAGTCGACGCCGGACACGGTGGGTGCGCTGAACTTGCCGAGATCAGGCTGCTGAAAGACCCGCGACCAGGATCCCGGCGTTCCCAGCTCGCTCAGCACCATCAGGCTGGACAGCTGACCCCGTGGCCAGTCCTCGTTGAAGTGGAACCACCAGCCGAAATGATCGCCCTCGGGCCCGAAGAACTTAGGCTCGAACTGGGCCTCGGCAGCCTGTCGCAGGCGTTTCTCCGTCTGGTCGTCGCCGAGCTCGCGCGCGGTAATGAGGCCGAGCGTGAGCCAGCGCGGATCAGGATGCAGCTGCAGTAGGGGACTGGAAGGTGAGCCCCAGCCGAGCTTGTGCAGCGCCATTTCATACAGCCTGGTCGCGAAGTCCCGGTCGCGCGGCATGATGTAAAGCGTGATGGCAATCGCGGCATAGGCGCCTACATCGTCGCGCAGCGTGCACATCGAGCGCTCCATAGGGTCGTAGTAAAAGGCAAACCAGTCCAGGTTGCCCCGACTATCTACCCCCATGAAATGCTGTTTCGCGTACTCCAGCCAGCGCTCATAGACCCAGTCTGTCCGGGCGCCGTACAGGCCGTCATAGAGCTGCAGCCCGAGGCCGGCGCCGCTGACACAGAAGGGCCAGATCTTGGTGTTCTCGCAGTGCACGCCCTGCGGTCGCTCGGACCACTGGTCGTGCATGAAATTAACGATGCTGTGATGGTCCCACTCAAAGAGCCTGTCTTGATACCCGGCGATCCTGAACGGCTTCTCCCATTTGCCGTCGTCGCAGACGTAGCGATAAAAACACAGCAGGAGATTGAAAAAGCCGCGGAAAAAATTGTTGCCATCGGCACCGACCGGGTCTGGCTGCAGGCCCCAGGGAGACACGCCGTTCGCGACCCAGCCCGGGGCGTCGTAGTGGCCACGAAGATGCTCCGGCAGGACGGCGAGCCACTCGGGGGGATAGCGCTGCTGATCCGGGTCGTGGCCGATCATCGTGAGCCAGTCGATGGCCGCCCAGAAGCTGGTGTGTCGGCTGACCAGCTCATCTGCAATGCGGGCATAAACCTCGCGCCAGGCCGGGGTGATGTCGCACATCACCGGCAGCACGTACCCGGTCTCGTGCAGGTCAAAACGGCCGAGGCTGCACATAGGCGGGGTGCTGTAACGGTCCCACCAGGCATGAGGCTCGCCGGCAACGCTCCAGTCATCGGCGGTGGTCGCTTTGTCCCAGATAAAGCGCAGCCAGCCGCGCGCGCGCTGATCAAGTTCCGGGCGATCCTCGATGTTCATTGTTCGGCCGTCCTTGCTGACGTCTGGTTATCGTTCACCAGAGTTTGACGTCTTCACCGGCAGAACCCCGGACCATGATCATCTGAGCGCGCCGGGCGTGGGCCGCGGTCCAGTTAGGGTCCAGCTGCTCGGCGACGGGTTCACGGGTGATGCGGTCAGCGACCCGGCTGCTCGGGTTGTGGAGGACATAAGCCTCCGGCAGCTCGCGCTTCAGGGGAGCGGACCGGCCGACGGGAAGCACAAAACGGGTCAGTCCGAAAAACCACAGCACCAATACAGCATTGCCGGTATACGTCGCGCGACGGGTCAGCAGTGCGCGCACAATGCGCCCGACGGCATCGGTAGCCAGCAGGGTCCGCAGCCCGAGCCCGGCATTGTCGAAACACAGGCTGACGTCCGGTGCGTCGGCTTCGCCCGATGCCGTGCGCACGGTGCGCAGCAGGCAGCGATAGTGCCGGTGAACGCCATCACGACTTCCGATTTGTATGGTGCGGCAGCCGCTCAGCTGGCTGCGCAGACGCGGGCTCAGGCTGGCGGCCAGACGCAGACCCATGCCTAAGGCGTCCAGAGTCAGGGCAAATAGCGCTCTGGTGATGAGACCGCTCGGTGTGGCGTTCATTTAGTCAACTCATAATGCAGCGCAGCGTGCAATAACGAGCCTAGCGGCAGGCCGTCTCAGGGTAAAGCGAGAGCGCCGCGCCGGGCGGCGGTCCCGGTATGATGCCGCGGCTCAATCGGGTTTGAGGAGGCAGCATGCGCGAACAGGCGCTCGACACCATTCGTCGCTACTACGCGGCATTCAACGCGGAGGACATGGAGAGTTTTCTCGCCCTGCTGACGGAGGACGTCGTGCATGACATCAATCAGGGCACGCGGCAGGTAGGCAAAGCGGCCTTTGCGGCGTTCATGAACCACATGAATCGCTGCTATCGAGAGCAGCTGACCGACCTGGTGCTGATGGCGGACGACTCGGGTCAGCGAGCGGCGGCTGAGTTCGTCGTAAACGGCACCTATCTTGAAACCGATGAAGGCCTGCCGGAAGCCGCCGGGCAGTCCTATTGCCTTCCTGCCGGGGCGTTTTTTGAACTGCGCGGCGGACAGATCGCGCGCGTGACGAATTACTACAACCTTGACGACTGGATTGCCCAGGTCAGCGCCGTGGCATGAGCGACGCGCTCGAGATCAAAGTGCTGCCGGGCAGCGACTCAGCGTTCTCTGCTGCGCTGCCTGCTCTCGCGCGGCTGCGTATCGAGGTGTTCCGCGAGTTTCCCTACCTCTATGACGGTGATGAGGCCTACGAGCAGGAATACCTGCGAACTTATCTCGAATGCGCGCACAGCGTCGTCGTGCTGGTGATGGATAAGGGGCAGGTTGTCGGTGCATCTACCGGGCTGCCGCTCAGCTTTGAGACGGAAGCCTGCCAGCGCCCTTTCCGCGACTCGGGACAGGATCCGGCAACGATTTTTTATTGCGGTGAGTCGGTGCTGCTGCCGGACTACCGGGGGCGCGGCGTCTACCGTGTTTTCTTTGATGGCCGCGAGCAACACGCCCGGGCTCTCGGCGGATTCACCCGCATCGTGCTGTGCGGGGTCGAGCGGCCTGCCGACCACCCCCGCCGACCCGTGGACTATGCGCCGCTGGATCCGGTCTGGCGACATTTCGGCTACCACAAGCGAGACGACCTGCGCGCCAGCTTCTCCTGGAAGGACGTCGATCAACCGCAGACGAGCGAAAAATCCCTTGTTTTCTGGGAGAAGTCGCTGTGAACGTCCGCCGGCTCCGGCTGGCAGCGGCGCAATATCCGATTGAGAAGCTGGCCAGCTGGGATACGTTTGCACAGAAGCTCACCGACTGGATCGGTGAAGCCAGCGGGGCGGGGGCAGAGCTGGCGCTCTTACCCGAGTACTTCAGCATCGAAATCACGGCGACGCTGGGAGCCGCGGTGTATTCGTCGCTGCCCCGACAGCTCGAGGCGTTGCAGGATACGCTGCCTGCATTTCTGTCGCTGTGCAGCGACCTGGCTGCCGACAAGGCGCTTTACCTGTGCGCAGGCAGTTATCCGGTGCTCGATGGGGGCCGTTACCGTAACCGCTCGTTTCTTTTCTGGCCCGAGCGTGAACGCTGGGCTTATCAGGACAAGCTGCAGATGACGCGCTTTGAGAGCGAACGCTGGGACGTCACTTCCGGTGCCGGACTGCGGCTGTTCGAGACCGATTTCGGACGGGTCGCGACCCTGATCTGCTATGACATCGAGTTTCCGCTGCTTGCCCGGCGTCAGGTCGAACAGGGCGCTGAGATCCTGCTGGTTCCGAGCTGTACCGACACCCTGGCCGGTTTTCACCGCGTGAGGACCGGGTGTCTCGCACGAGCCCTCGAAAATCAGTGCTATGTGGTGCAGGCACCCACAGTGGGTGAAAGCCCCTGGTCGGAAGCAGTCGACGTGAACGTCGGACAGGCAGCTGTCTACGCGCCCTCAGATATCGGCTTCCCCGCTGATGGGGTGTTGACAGCGGGCAGGCTGAACGAACCAGGCTGGGTCTACTGCGATCTGGAACCAGAGCGCATCGCCGCCGTGCGTGCGGGCGGCCAGGTGTTCAATCACCGCGACTGGGACGGACAGCAGCGCTTTCTGTAGATAGCACAGGGCGCTTTGTACAGGCGGCTGCTTGCCTCAATCTGATTCGCCAAGCTGAATCCGAGCCGTTAGAGTACGCGCGAGCCGCGGCGGGTTGCGATGAATCCGTCAGCGTCGCTCTCCTTAATCAAGGCCCTACATGCTCAAACAAGCTGCCTCGCTGGACCTACGCGATATCACCGTCCGGACAGATCTCGGCTCCACGCTACAGGACATACCCGCCGCTGACGCTGGGACCGTCAAGGTCCCCTACCGCGTCGAGCTGCTGGACTCCATTAACGAGGTGTCTGCTGAAGAGTGGGATGGACTGGTCGGCAACGGCGCGATTACGCGCAGCCACGCCTACCTCGATGCCGTGCAGACGGCGGCGGTCGCGGGATGTCGATATTTCTTCGTCGTTGTGCGTGCGCTTGACGGCGCTATCGCAGCGCACGCCTGTATTTACCTGGTGGACACGGATTTCCTGCAGCTGATTCCGCGCTGGCTGCAGCCGGCGATCCAAGGTCTGCGTCGCGTGTGGCCGCGACTGTTCAAAGCGCGGATCACCGAGTGCGCGGCCCCCCTGGTAACCGGCAGCTCGATCTCGGTGCGCAGTGGTGAGAATCGCGCGCGCATGATCAGCTTTGTGGAATCCGCAATGCAGGCACTTGCCCGGCGCGAAGGCAGTCGGCTGCTGGTGCTGCGGGATTTTTTTGAGCACGACATTCCCGCAACGGATTTCCTCCGTCGCCGCGGCTATAAGCGCGTGCACAACCTGCCGCTTGCCCGGATCGAAATACGCTGGCCCGACTACGCGGCCTACCTCGATGCGATGCGGTCGCGCTATCGCAAGGATGTGCGACGGCGATTGAATCTCGCCGCGGGCAACGGACAGCGCGTTGAGGTGATGCACGAATTCGGCGCGTCGGCCGCGCAATGGGCTGAGCAGGCTGCAGCGGTCTGCGCCCGCACCCGCAGCTTTAAACGCGAGACGCTGAACGCTGCCTACTATCGCAGCATGAACGACAAGCTCGGCGGGGCCAGCCAGATGCTGGTGGTGGTCCAGGCCGCACGCACCGTTGCGCACGGCATGCTGCTGTGTGATGCGAAGTCCACGACGGCGACCTACTTTGGACGCGAACCGGGACCGCCCGGCGGGGAGTGGTTCCAGCTCATCAACGAAGCGGTGCGCGTGGCAATCGAGCGGCGCAGCCGCTGGCTCAATCTGGGCCTCGGCTCGTATGACGCGAAAACTCTGGTCGGCGCAGAGATAGTGCCCTTGTTTGTGTACACCCGGTGCACGGTGTCCTGGCTCAACCGCCTGATCAAACTGGTTCCCGACCTCATGCGTCGGGATGCGTTTGCCGAACGCCGCATTTTCGCCGCCGAGCCGGGATGCCCCACGTCGGAATGACCCGTCACGCGACGGGTAAGCCGGCGCGCGACTATGATGGGTCCCGTTCAATAAAGCAGAGGAGACGCAGATGGATGTTTCAGGACGTTGTTATTGCGGCGCCATTCGCTATACCGCAAGCGGAGATCCGGTAATCAAAGTGCAGTGTCATTGCCGTGAGTGCCAGTACCTGTCAGGCGGCAGCGTGAACGTGACGATGGGTATGCCTGCGGGCGGATTTACCTACACTCAGGGTGCGCCGCAGCAGTTCAAACGTCCGGATCTGGAGCAAGGCGTGACTCGGGAGTTCTGCGGTAACTGTGGCACCCAGCTGGTATCCCGAGCGCCGGCGCTCGAAGGGGTTGTGCTGCTCAAAGTCGGCACTCTGGATGACCCGTCAGTGTTCACCCCGGATTTGGCGATTTTTACGGTCGACCAGCAGGCCTTTCACCAGATAGCCGAAGGCATGCCCAGCTTCGAGCGCATGCCTGGCTGAAATACCGCGGGCGGGAGCCGCGCCGTCCGTGCGACTCCCGCGTGCGGCTCAGTCCGGACTCAGTTCTTTCAGATCGGCAGCCCAGTTGAGGTAGTTGCGCAGCGGAATCCACTGAATGTTCTGCGCCATTTCGTGGTGGCCCTGCTTCCAGATGGGCAGGCTGTGGAGGGCCGCGTCCATAGCGTCCCCGTCAGGGAATTCGAACACCCCGATGACCTGATAGCGACCGGCCGCCTTCCACAGATGTTTGATTCCGCCCTCCGCCAGGGCGGCGCTGGCGGCTTCAGACTCCGCGCGCCAGATGCGGTAGAACTCGGCATCAGACATACCGTCCGGTTTGACGATGTCGGCCATGAACAGCATTTCCATTTCAATTTACCTCCGCGTTTAAACCCGCTCGATTCTGTCATCCCGCCGGCGCGCGAGGCAACGCGGCTCTTTGCTTGGAGCGCCTCGCGGTTGTTTCAGCTGTGGTCGACGGGGGCGGTTGGAGTGTCGACAGAGTTTGACTCATACGCGAGGTCAGGCTCCCCGCCGCTGTCGAGCATGTGCTGACGTGCGTAATCGCGGCGCCGCACGATCGCAGACCAGCCTTCCTCGTCATCGGGAGGGCAGACCGGGCCGATCCTGAGCAAGATCGCCCCGCGTCGCGGAAACCAGTTGTCTGCCCGCAGGATAGAGCGCGTTCCGCTGAGGCTGAGGGGAACCAGCGCGACGCCGGCGTCCACGGCAAGCTTGAACGCGCCGAGATGGAAAGGCAGCAGACCCGGCATGCGCTTGAAAGTACCCTCCGGGAATACCACCACCCGCGCACCCGCAGTCAGCGCCTGCTCTACCGGCACGAGATCGCTCAGACCTGCGGCGCCGTCGAAACGCTCCACGAAGAACCCGCCGGTGCGCTGCAGCGCCCGCGCCAGCAGCTTCGACCGCGCCAGCTCGCCTTTGATCAGGAAACGCAATCCGCTCGGCAACAGGGCTGTCAGCACGATACCGTCGAGATAGCTCTGGTGGTTGCTGACCAGAACACAGCCCTGGTTCTCAGGCGGCAGATGCTGCAGACCTTCAACTCGAAGCGGGATGCCTGCGAGCCTCAGCGCTGCACCGGCAAAGAACGCCGCACTGCGCGGCGCGCCTGGGACCCAGGTCATGCACCAGGCGAGGCTGCCACAAAGAATGAGTACCAGCCACGCCCAGGCTGCGTAGATCCAGCTCGCCAGCGCCCGCCTGCCGCGCCGCAAGCTCGGCGGCAGGCCCTCTAATGCCAGACGTATCAGGGCAGGCGCAAAACTGCCGGAATCTGACTCCAGGCGCCCCTGCTCGTAGCGCTCGCGTGTGGCCTGGCGCCGGATCTTGCCGCTTGAGGTGCGCAGGACGGTGTTCGGCCGCACTATCACTACTTCGTCAGGTGGCAGATCGATCAGGCTTGCAGCGAGGGCGTTGACGTTCTGGCGCAGACGCTCCCGCGCCTCCGGGTTGTGGCGTCGGGTCTCGACGACGGCGACTACCCGTTCAGTGCCGCCGTCTCTGTCCATGCTGCCGAACACGGCGACGTGACCTTTGCGCACCCCTTCGAGTCTGCCAATGGCCTCTTCCAGCTCAACCGGATAGATATTCCGTCCCCCGCGGATGATGAGGTCTTTTTCCCGGCCGGTGATGAACAGCTCGCCTGCAGCGATGTAGCCGCGGTCGCCGGTCTCGAGCCACCCGTACCGGATCAGTGCAGCGGTGGCCTCCGGATTTTTGAAATAGCCCTGCGTGGCAGAAGGGCCGCGGAACTGCAG
>Ga0181582_10002845_pt1 | contig 13812 bp, 10 predicted proteins | sample 071ome_32_FD_132438 | JGI IMG/M metagenome (GOLD analysis project Ga0181582, IMG submission 132438) | Coastal salt marsh microbial communities from the Groves Creek Marsh, Skidaway Island, Georgia - 071405AT metaG (megahit assembly) | ecosystem: Environmental > Aquatic > Marine > Intertidal...
CCCCATCTTCTGGGTGCTGCCAGATTAGCTGCCGGGCTTTGAAGCTTATTTGAAGTAGGCGTTCTCACGCTGGCTGTGATCTGTTTCGTCACGCACACCAACCAAACCCGGGATTTTGTCTATCAGGGTACGCTCAACGCCGTCTTTAAGAGTCATATCAACTGCACTACAACCCTGACAACCACCGCCGAACTTGAGAACAGCGATAGGCCCATCGCCCTCTTCAATCAAGCCTATAAGCTTCACCTCGCCGCCATGCGATGCCAGACCAGGATTGATCTCTGAATAGAGCACATAGTTGATCTGCTCCTCCATTGGGCTGTCAGCTGACACCTTAGGCACCTTCGCATTGGGGGCTTTAATCGTTAGCTGGCCACCCATGCGATCCTGAGCGTAGTCAATGAACGCCTCGTCGAGATAAGGGATAGAGTTCCTCTCGATATAGAACCTTAGCTGCTCCATATCCATGATCTCATCTTCGGCATTCACCTCTTCTGGACGGCAGTAAGCGAGACAAGTCTCGGCATAGCTTGTGCCTGGTTGAGTGACAAATAGACGAACCGCTATTCCCTCGACATTCTGCTTCGAAAGCAGCTCAGCGAGGTAAGTTTCTGCACCTGGGGTAACTTCAATATTCAGCATTAAACTGAGACTCCGCTAGAATTCTACTTAATGACAGCATACAGCCTAATAATATCTGAGTAAATTGATCGGTTATTAATTGATCAGCTTTCTAATCTGTACGCCTCTGATACACTCTTTACTTTCTGACAGGACGCTGGACGCATGCCCGAACACTCGCTATTTACCTCTTTCTTCCTGATATTCAGCGGCGCTGCAGTGCTCGCCTCCGTGGCTTTGTATACGCGCCAGCCGTTGCTGGTGGCCTATATAGTCCTCGGCGCGCTTTTGGGACCATCAGGCCTATCGGCTGTCAGCGACACCAGCCTACTCTCCGACATCGCTCACATCGGCATTATCTTCCTGCTGTTTCTTCTAGGGCTGGATATGCAGCCCTCGCACCTTATCCATATGTTGAAGAAGGCGACGCTCGTCGCTCTGATAAGCTCGCTTCTGTTTCTTGGTTTGGGTTACGGCATTACCCTTGCGTTTGGATTTACCCAGACAGAAGCTCTAGTCGTAGGCGCGGCTATGATGTTCTCGAGCACAATCATCGGTATTAAGCTGCTACCCACCACTGTACTGCACCATAAGCATACCGGCGAACTTGTTGTCGGCCTCCTGCTACTGCAAGACGTCATCGCAATCTTGGTGCTACTACTGCTCAATTCAGGCGGTGGGAGTGACCCCGTTACGGGGTTCCTCAAATCGATGCTGGCACTGCCGACTCTGGTATTTGCTGCTTGGTTAATGGTGCGATTTGTTCTGCTGCCACTACTGATGCGCTTCGACCGCTTTCACGAATACATATTCCTTGTCGCTATCGGCTGGTGCTTGGGCATGGCAGAAGCAGCAGAATTCCTCGGCCTCTCGGCCGAAATGGGTGCCTTTATCGCAGGCGTTACACTGGCGACCAGTCCAATTTCGCAATATATCGCCACCAGCCTCAAGCCGCTGCGTGACTTCTTCCTGATCATGTTTTTCTTCTCGGTTGGTGCCAGTTTCAACCTCGAGCTGCTCGACGACATTTTACTACCGGCACTTGTTATGACACTCGCAGTGCTGGTGTTCAAACCGCTGGTATTCCGCACGCTCCTGCGCGGTATCAGCGAGAATAGCGAGACAGGATGGGAGATTGGCTTCCGCTTGGGCCAGACGAGCGAGTTCTCGCTACTTATCGCTTACCTTGCATTCGCCTCACAACTTATCGGTACTGAGGCATCTCATGTTATCCAGGCGACAGCGATTCTAAGCTTCCTGCTCTCAACCTATGTGGTGATATTCCGCTACCCCTCACCTATCGCTATCAAAGATTCACTGCGCAAAGATTAAAAGCGTTGGCGATTGCGAGCTGCCCAGCGCTCGCGCGCCTGCGTTGTTAACTCAGACTCATTAAAGGCGGCATTTCCCGGCAAGAGGCGCAGCACTACAGCCAGCGTTGCAATCACTGCGCCTTCGCCGTAAGGGTGCTCTAGGCGCCCCGCCCAAAGCTCCCGTAGATCCTCTAGTCTCAACTCATCACTCTTTACCAGACGCTGAGAATAGAGTCTCGGCCAGTTAGAGACACTCAACTGCCGATCAATAATCCAGTGCAACTCAGTATCGGAATCCGGCTTCACCTCGGCTTCACCGCCATCACCGCGCACCGTGGCGCTATTTTTAGTTCCCAACAGCAACGCTGTCTGCTGATGCATAGGTGCGTAGGGGGGATGGAACACCCCATCGACGGTAGCAGGGGCACTCAGCGGATTTAACAGGCGACAGAGCGTATGAACAGGAGAACGCAGTCCAAGAATAGAGCGAAGTTGAATTATTTCGCCAAGCGGCGGACAGAGGCTATCGATCGACATGAAACTGAAGTTGCTCGCTGCCAACTGCTGCTCAACCTGGCTCCAGTCCCGGGCAACTGGGACACCCAACACCTGCAGCGCATCTTCGGTGTAGATACGACCCGCAGTGTGACCGCGAGCTCCGTGCATAAAAACGCTAACCCCTTGTTCGGCAAGCAACAGAGCCGCTAAGAGGTACCAGGGTAGGTGGCGCTTCTTGCCTGCATAACTGGACCAATCCAGAGCAACATCAAGATGTGTGGGGATGGGAAAACGCTCACGCACCGCATCAACAAAGCCAGCCAACTCCTCTGGTGCCTCCTCTTTCATTCTCAGCAGCATCAGAAAAGCGCCGAGTTGCTCGGGCTCAGCCTGCTTATCGAGAATCATACCCATAGCGATACGAGCCTCTTCACGGGTCAGCGATCGACTACCCTTCTTACCCTTTCCAAGGATTCGAACGAACTGAGCAAAGGGGTGTTCCACAGCAAAGGTCATCGGCATTCGGTAAATATCCCGTTTGAAGCAAAAATTGGTTAAACTCTGAGTATACCCAAAGCACTCAACAGAGTGCCCAACTCAGCCTCTTGTTCAGGCTCTTTTTTGTTAGGCTCCTTTTAATGAAACATCGCCGCATCCGCTATGGTGGCCCACGCCAGCAGCCGAAGAGACAACTGCAGCGCGAAACTCCAGTTGAAGTACTCTCTCTCTCCCTCGATGGCCGAGGCGTTGCTCGCCCCGAAGGTAAAACGCTGTTTGTGCGAGACGCACTCCCTGGTGAGGTGGTCGAAGTCGAGATAGAGAAGAGTGGCAAACGCTTTGATGAGGGGCGTGCAATCAGTGTCATTACCCCCTGCACTTCCAGAGTAGAACCAGCCTGCCCCTACTACACGCAGTGCGGAGGTTGCGACCTACAACATTTGGACCCCGAGCATGCGATCGTGCTTAAGCAGCAGGAGTTGCTGACGCAGTTGGCCAAGCGGGCAAAGATTGAACCTGAGTCTGTAGACGCCCCTCTGTGCGGATCTGAGAAGTTCGGTTACCGCCGTGCGGCTCGTATCGGAATCAATCAACGAGACTCTGGCGAGTTCCTCATGGGCTTTCGGCGCCGCGGCAGTAACAAATTGGTGGATATCGAGCACTGCGCGGTGCTCACCCCCAAAATTAATATGTTCATTGGTGCGCTACGCCATACCTTGGCGCAGTTCGAGCGGATTAAACATATTACTCAGGTTGAAATTATTGAGGGGAGTTCAGGACTTGAGGCAGAGCTGCGAGCCACGCGCAATCTTAGCGACGAACTGAGCCGTGAACTGGCTAGTCTCGCACATGCTCAAGAGGTCAATCTAAGTGTCAGAGCAAAGGATCTTCCAACTCGTACCCTGAATGCAAATCCCGCCGCAACCAAACTCATGATAAACGATGCTCCTCTGTTCAAGTTCGAGTTGGAGTTCAGCGCCAGCGACTTTGTTCAAGTCAATGCTGAGGTGAATGAGTTGATGATCAACCGAGTTCTCGAGTGGCTGCAGCCAAAGCCTGAAGAGCGGGTGCTTGACCTATTCTCTGGCCTAGGTAACTTCTCCCTGCCGCTGGCAAAGAGAGTTCAACAAGTGACAGCTGTGGAGGGGAGCGCCACGATGGTTGAGCGATCGCTAGAGAATGCAGCGAAAAACGGCTGCAGTAATATTCAAGCATTCGCCACTGATCTTTCGGACCCCGATACTGAAGCTGGGTGGCTCGCAGATTCATATGACCTGATTCTGCTCGATCCGCCGCGCCAAGGTGCGGCTGAGATTATTCAGGCCCTAAAAGATCATAAGCCACGTGCACTCGCTTATATCGCCTGTGACCCCGCTTCGCTTGTGCGCGATGCCGAGACCCTAGTCAATCAGGGCTACCGCTTTAGCCGTCTATGTGTCGCCGATATGTTCCCTCAGACTCACCATATCGAGTCCTTGGCTCTGTTTGAGAGACGTTGATGTTCTGCCACTATGAAGATACGGATATGCTCATCCTGGAAAAACCGGCCGGGCTGCTGTCGGTTCCCGGTCGGGGTGAAGATAAGCAGGATTGCCTCTGGCGCAGAGCTCAAGAGCTCTGGCCCGATGCGCTGATTGTACACCGCCTCGACTGTGCGACCTCTGGATTGATGGTGTTAGCCCGCTCTAAAGAGTCTCACCGCCAACTCAGTATGCAGTTCCAGCAACGACGCAACTTCAAACGCTACCAGGCGTTGGTTTCAGGCTATGTTAGCGGTTGGGATGGAGCGCGTCACGAACCGATGCGCTGTGATTGGGAGAGGCGCCCACTGCAGATGATAGACTTTGAACAGGGAAAGTCTGCGACGACATACTGGCATGCACTCGCACATGAACAGGTAGCGGGTCTGGAGGCTACACGAATGGCACTCTACCCAATTACCGGACGCTCACACCAACTACGCCTGCATATGCAGGTGCTGGGGCATCCGATTCTTGGAGATAATCTCTACGCCGGCGGTGCGGCGCTCGAGTCTGTTGATCGCCTAATGCTGCATGCAGACTTACTGGAACTGTTTCACCCCAGCACGGATGAGCGACTGAGCTTTCGCTCAGCCGCGCCCTTCTAGTTAATCGGCATGTAGGCTAAAGGCCTGTAGCTCACGCATAGCCACGGTGAGGATTGCGGAGTCAACACCCTCACCGCTCTGCAACTCACTGGTCAACTTTGACCAGCGTTGCAGCAAGAGTTCGTTGGCTCGCTCCCAACAGTCGAGTGGTGGCAAAGTGCACTCACCATCCGCGGCGTGAAGGTTTAGCGCATTCAAGGCCAGCAGATGCTGCTGTCGATTCAGGTCCTCTCGGAAGACCTCTCTCGCTTGAACCTGCCAGCGCGTCTTGGCATCAAGTGACTTCATCTGCTCCTCAAGCCAATAGAGCGAGAGCCGATCACTGATAGCAAAGTAGGTCTTACAGACAACATCAAGACCATGAGTGTCTTTCTCCGATATCAGACTGATGTCCAGCAGCGAGAAGAGACTCTCTAGCGACGCAGCATCGCGCGCCAACGCTTCGGGAAGCCCACTCTCCACCAACTGCTGATTACGCTCCTGCCACTGGAGCGCAGGCGTTCCTGTGATGTGTGCTTGCAATTCACTGCGCAACTGAGCGACGGGAGTGGCGAAACGTTTAACTAGAACCTCGGGGCTGGGCAGCTCCGCATACTGTCTGAGTATCCAGACACAAACACGCCGCATAAGGCGCTGAATATCGCCCATTACGGCATGTAGAGTTGATGCATCTACTTGATTATCCAGCCCCTCCAGCTCGCTCCACATGCAGGGGACCTCGAAGATATCCCGCGCGGCTACCCAGGCTCGGGCGATATCGACACTGGAGCGACCAGTCGCCTGCGCCACACGCATCATGAAGGGTATGCCCATCTGATTGACCAGCGCATTACCTAGGTGGGTGGCGATGATCTCGGAGCGCAGACGATGCTCTGCAACCGCAGGCTCAAACCGCTCGACCAACGCCTCCGGGAACCCTTCAAAGAGTATTTTAGCGACGTAGGGATCATCGGAGATCAGCGGGTCATTAAAGCGTTCTTTGAGCTCCCCTTTTACATAGGAGATGAGGACCGAAAGCTCGGGCCGTGAGAGCACCTTACCCTGCTTAATACGCTCAGTTAGCTCTTCATCTTCGGGGATAAACTCTAGCGCTCGATTTAACTTGGCACTCTCTTCAAGCTGACGAATAAGCACCGGATAGTCGTCATTCTGTTGGGGCAGCTGGGACTCGGCCAATGCCAACGCTAGTGCTTGACGGTAGTTATGCGTTAGCACCAACTGCGCCACGCGATCTGTCATATCAGCGAGAAGTTTATTACGCTGTTTCTCAGTGAGATCACCCGCCTGCAACACAGACTGCAGTGCGATCTTGATATTAACCTCATGGTCTGAGCAGTCGACTCCACCCGCGTTATCGATAAAGTCGGTGTTACACGCACCGCCTGCGAGCGCATACTCGATGCGCGCACGTTGCGTTAGCCCAAGGTTACCCCCCTCACCCACAACTTTGGCCCGCAATTGTCGCGCATCGATACGCAGCGAGTCATTAGCCTTATCACCAACATCCGCATGAGTCTCACTACTGGCTTTGATGTAGGTTCCGATACCGCCATTCCAGAGCAGATCGACAGGGGCGCAAAGCAGCGCAGAGATCAGTTCATTCGGGGATAACTTATCCGCTTTTATTTCGAATGCTTTTTTCATCTCGGGCGTAATATCAATCGACTTCGCAGCTCTTGAAAAGACACCACCCCCACGAGATATAAGTTTAGCATCGTAGTCGGTCCAGCTTGAGCGCGGTAACTCAAACAGACGCTTACGCTCAGCGTAACTCTTCGCCGGATCTGGATCTGGATCGATGAAAATGTGTATGTGGTTAAATCCTGCCTGCAGCTTAATCTGCTGCGACAGCAGCATACCGTTACCGAACACATCACCCGACATGTCGCCTATGCCAACAACAGTGAATGGTTCAGTCTGAATATCCACCCCCTTCTCACGGAAGTGCAACTTGACGGACTCCCAAGCCCCGCGCGCTGTAATGCCCATCTTCTTGTGGTCATACCCCTGCGAACCACCAGAGGCGAAGGCGTCACCGAGCCAAAAGCCGTATTCGCCAGCTATCTGGTTGGCGATATCAGAGAAAGTTGCTGTGCCTTTGTCAGCGGCAACGACTAGATAAGGATCATCGAAATCCAGACGCACTACGTTTTCGGGTGGAATAACGTTGCCCGCATCTAAGTTGTCAGTAATATCGAGTAGCCCGCGAATAAAGGTCTGGTATGCGGCAACACCGAGACGCTGTATCTCCTCTCTGTCGGCGTCCTCCGCGATGGTTTTTGCAACGAAACCACCTTTCGCGCCCACCGGTACGATAACCGCGTTCTTAACCTGCTGGGCTTTCACCAAACCTAGCACTTCGGTGCGGTAATCTTCCAGACGATCCGACCATCTCAGACCACCTCGTGCTACCTTGCCACCCCTTAGGTGCACACCCTCAACCTGTGGCGAATAGACAAACACCTCAAATTCAGGTCGCGGCAGCGGCATCTGCTCTATACCGCTCGGCTTAATCTTGAATGAGAAATAGCTACGCAAATTACCCTGTTCATCACTCCTGAAAAAGTTGGTTCTCAGGGTTGCCCGGATTAACTCTAGGTAACGGCGTAGGATTTTGTCATCGTTGAGATTTTCAACGTGCTCCAGCGCATCTTGGATTGAATTTATCAAGCGAACACTGAGCGCTTTTACCTTATCTGAGCTCTGACGCTCGGGCTCAAACTGAGCTCTAAATAGAGCAACCAGCAAGCGGGTAATCTGCAAGTGACGAGCGAGCGTGGCAGCGATATATTGCTGACTAAAACCAAAGCGAATCTGCTGATTATAGCGAGCGTAGGCACGCAACATGGCCACCTCACGCCAACTCAGATGTGCACCAATAACGAGGCGGTTAAATGAATCGCTTTCAGCACTACCATTCCATACATTCTCAAACGCATCCTGGAACAGTTGCTTCACCGCATCGAGATCAACCTGATCGCCTGCGCGGTACTCCAGCGAGAAGTCATGTATCCAGAAGAGTTCGCCCGACTCTAAACGAATGCGGTAGGGGTGCTCACCTAGCACACGCATCCCGAGATTTTCGAGAATTGGGATGACATCCGAGAGCACTAGCGCACTCCCTGGTGCAAACAGCTTAAAGCGCAGTAGGTCTCGTGACTGCTCAATCTGTCGATAAAAACTGAGCGCGATCGGTCTCCCCGCTCGCAACTGCTCCAAATACTCGATGTCAGCGGCCGCCGAACCGGCGTTGAAATGCTCCCTGTAGGCGGCGGGAAAAGCCTGGCGATAGCGGCTTGTTAGTCGGCTACCGCGCTCCTCTCCATAGAACTCAAATAGGGCGTTGCTCAGCTCATCGCTCCAAGAGAGGCTTAGAGCTGCCACATCCTCTTCAAGTTGCAATGGATCAAACGCCTTGAAGCTGCCGTCACGACTCGGCAGGACAAAATAGACGCGTGTGAGTACTGACTCACTGTAGTAGCTGGTGAATTCGGAGTCCTCAACGCCTAGTCGCTCGCACAGCAGTGACTGCACCTGAGAACGTAACTGGGTATTAAAGATATCGCGTGGCACATAGTAGAGGAATGTGTTGAAATTTCCGCTGATATCGCGACGGTGCAAGAGCCTAACTTTGCGTCGCTCTTGCAGGTTGAAGATACCCATGACATTGATGAATAACTCATTGTCGGTTGAGAGCATCAGTTCATCGCGAGGCATCTCAACAAAAGTCTGCTGCAACGTTTTATGAGCGTGCCCACCGCGCGAGAAACCGGTCTGTGCAACGATATGCTCCAAGCGTTTGCGCACTACCGGAATGTTCCAGGGCGCTTCGACATAGACCGGCGAGGTGTAAAGCCCAAAGAAGCGGTACTCTCCGCTCACTTCGCCACGCTTATTAAAGGCTTTTACAACCACCATATCTTGATAGGCGGGGCGGTGTACCCGCGAGCGGTGGTAATCCTTAGCGAAAAAGAGCGGTGCTTTGGACGTTCTAAAATTCGCCTCATCCTCGCTCAGTGTCCGTAAGAGTTTTGGCCCTTTAGGCGCGTAGATTCGCATAATACCGAGCTCTGAACCCGATTCACGCTCGACCTGAAGTGCCTCTGTGGTGCGTTTATAGTTAACCTGATCAAATCCAAGGAAGGTGAAGTGGTCCTGACACATCCAATCTAGCAAAGCAGCGGCTTCGCTGGACTCCGCATCTTTTCGTCCTGCCAGCTCAGCCGCTAACTCGCGCGCCTTTTGCAACATCTGCTCATAGTCATCAACAGCCGCACAAAGATCGCTCATCACCTCCTCAAGCCCCTCTCGAAGCTCCTTTAGGTCCTGCGGATCTGTGGTACGGTCAATCTCTATGTAGAGCAGGCTGACCTCGGCTCCATCGTTTGAGCCCTCGTCGAGCACCTGCGCACTATCTGGATCGACCCTAAGCACACCAGAGTGAACCACATGTATAACTTTGCACCGTCTATTGAGCTCCATGCGAACCGTGTCAACGATGAATGGCATATTTTGATGCAGCAGTTGGATTACGGTATGAGAACAGTGCCAGCCGTGTGTCTCTATACTCGGGTTGAAGACTCTCAGCTTACGGCGCTCTCCTTGCCACTCTTGCAGCCAGGAGAAGCAGCTGAGCGTCGAGCCATAGAGATTCTCGAGACTGCGCTCCTTCAACTCCTCGAGGGGCGAGACTTTGTAGTAGTAATCAACAAACCTGAGTAAGCGCTCAAGCTCATTAGAGTCGCTGCGCTTCTTGATCTGTGCATTGAGTGAGGCGATTAGTTTGTTTTTTTGTTCTATGCGATTCTGGGGCATCGGTTCTCTCCAAGATTCCCGAGGTTACACTGCATATATACCTGCATTCAGCATAGCAGTTGGCCATGGAACCTGCGTACACGCACCTGCGCAGAACCGAAACGCAAAACGGCGCCCGAGGGCGCCGCTGTAGATCTACTATGGTTGATACGATTAGGCGTCGAAGTTGATCCCCAGACGTCCACCAACCTCTTCGTAAGCCTCAATAACTCCACCGAGGCCCTGACGAAAACGATCCTTATCCATCTTTTTACGCGTCTCTTTATCCCATAGGCGACAGCCATCTGGAGAGAACTCATCACCGAGGACAACTTCGCCCTTAAAGAGCCCAAACTCCAGTTTATAGTCCACCAGCAGCATACCTGCATCATCGAAGAGCTTCTTGAGCACGTCGTTAACCTTGTAGGTCAGCTCTTTGGCACGTTGCAGATCGGCGGGCGCGGCCCAACCGAAGGTCTCAACTAGAGACTCATTGACCATCGGATCACCCAAGGCATCGTTCTTGAGGAACAGCTCAAATGTTGGCGGGTTAAGCTCTTGACCCTCCTCAACACCGAGACGACGACACAGTGAGCCGGCTGAAATATTACGTACGACACACTCAACCGGCATCATCTGCAAGTTCTTCACCAGACACTCATTGTCAGATAGCAGCTTCTCAAAGTGAGTCGGAACACCGGCCTCCTCCAGCTTCTGCATAATGAAGGCGTTGAACTTGTTATTGACCATGCCTTTACGGTCAAGCTGCTCTACCTTTTTACCATCGAAGGCTGAGGTATCATTACGAAACTCCAGAATCATGTAGTCTGGACTATCAGTTCTAAATACCGATTTCGCCTTACCTGCGTAAAGCTCTTCACGCTTTTCCATCTATATCCCCTAGTGGAGCGCATCAGCAGCGCTGATGCCGCACATCAAATTCCGATGTTATCTTTAATCGTCCAGAGCAACTCGGCTGCGCTGTCCTCACCCACTATCTCGCCTTTGCGATCATGAACTGAGATCAGCACACCGGAGCGGGCACGATTGAATTTCAATTGATAGCGATTAACTACAACCTTCTCACCATCTGGATTTGTCTGCTGCTGGTTATCCTGCCCAAAGACATAAACAACGCGCTGTCCAACCCAAATCTTAAAGCCATCCATAGACTGCAGCTCTTCCTGCGTTGGCACAGCACCAACAATTGGCGCATCAGGATCGCTGGTGTAGTTGATCGTCTCGTCTGGCGCTTCAACTTTAGCGGCCGGATTCCAATCTATAGAGAGTGGGCCCGATTTACGGTTCTTCAACCAGTCGAACAGCCCCTGTGGTCTCTCTTCCGGCGCGCGCGACACGAAGGTTAGGTAGATGCTACCGGTCTCCTCATTTCGTGTACCGACATCCACACCTGCACGGTCTAAGGCTGCATTCACCAATTCCCAAGCTTCATCTGCAGGCGCTTTAACGCTCAGCAGCGGTCGATTGCGTGAGTCACGACCTACGCTCGACTCAAGTTGATCTGGGCTCTGGAACTGCGAAAGTGTCGGTGCCTGCTCGTTACCACGACTTAAATAGTCGAGCATGGTGAACATGATCTCATTTGAGTAGGGCAACTCTTCTGAGTCCAACAACCAGTCAATCTCTCTGTCACCCTGGCTCATCGGAATCTGGACATGCTTCATGCTGATTGCGGTGCGGCCAACCACGTCTGGATCAGGACGCAGTTGCACTCGAAGCTTGTTGAGCGAGGGCTCATTCGCCTCTGAATTAAATTTGAGTGTGTTGAGAACCTTCTGGAATGGAGAGAGGTCTTCACCTTCTACTCGAATCCAATCGGTCTCCATCAGACCGTCGCGCGCCTCCTGTGTCTCAAGTGCAATGTCGACATCCTGCCAGAACAGCAGCACTTCGCTCCAGACACGATCAATGGGCTCATCAACGAGAATAACGCGCTCACCCTCAAGTGGACGAATACTAGCGCGCTCACCGCCCTCGGCGGCGAAGAAGAACTCGGGACGTGGTACCTCAGCAACGATCTCAGCCTTTGCCTGGCTTGAGCTATTCAGCTCAGGGACGAGCAGGCCATCGCGCGTCTGTTTGGCGTCCATACCCTCAGGGATCTGTAACCGCTTCGCCGGTTGTGCCTGAGCATATTCGGTAGAGCGATCTTTTATAATCCCTGACTCCCCATAAATAGGGTTTTGCGGCAGAGATTCACATCCGCTCACCAGGATCGCTGTCGCCAGTAGTGCAACTCGCTTTGCCATCGGGTACCCCTAAACTTACAGCAGACCAGTTTGTTTCAGAACCTCGACCAGCGGTGCTCGCAGTGGCTCCGATAGAGGCGTAAGCGGCAGGCGAATACCGGCGTCACAAAGCCCCATCTCATGCATGGCCCACTTCACAGGAATCGGATTAGACTCTGTGAACATTGCTTTGTGCAGTGGCATCAACTCAGCTTGCAAGGCACGTGCAGCTTCGAAATCACCCTCAAGACCGAGATGACAGAGCTTAGCCATCTGCGCCGGCGCGATATTCGCCGTCACGGAAATATTGCCGTGACCACCTGCCAGAATCAGCTCAATCGCTGTGCCGTCATCGCCCGAGTAGATAGCGAAGCCTTCAGGAGCGCGCTCAATCAGGAACTTCGCCCTATCGATGTCACCTGTCGCCTCTTTAATACCCACAATATTCTTAAGCTCTGCCAAGCGCAGTGCAGTCTCTGGTTGCATATCGCATGCAGTACGACCCGGGACGTTGTAGAGAATCTGCGCAATATCTACCGCCTCTGCTACCGCTTTGTAGTGCAGGTAGAGCCCCTCTTGGGTCGGCTTGTTGTAGTACGGCGTTACCAGCAGGCAAGCATCGGCACCAGCTTCTTTGGCGCCTTTGGTCATCTCAATAGCTTCACGCGTTGAGTTTGCCCCAGTACCAGCAATTACAGGAATGCGTCCCGCAACTCGAGCCACCACACGTTTTACCACCTCTAGATGCTCGTCGTAATCAAGCGTTGCCGATTCACCTGAAGTACCAACGGCGACGATCGAGTCGGTACCGTTCTCGAGGTGTAGGTCGACGACGCGGTCGAGCGCTTCCCAGTCAAGGTCACCATTGGGATGCATTGGGGTGGCGAGGGCTACCATACTGCCGCGAATCATGCTGTTTCACCTTATAATGTCGTGCGCCCAGACTGTTGGTCGAAGAGCTTGTCTGCCGCTTTTAGAATTCGAGTCCGATATTTTAAACGAAATAGGGCTAACATTCGTAGTAGCCATGCCCATTTTTTCTGTGTAATGCGCCCATAAGGAGAGATAAATGTTAGAAGTTGGTCAGCAAGCACCCGATTTTACCGCCCGTGACCAGAACGGTGAGAGCATCAGCCTGAGTCAGTTTAAGGGCAAGAAGGTTGTTCTCTACTTTTACCCACGTGACAACACACCCGGCTGCACTGCCCAAGCTTGTGATCTGCGCGATAACATCGACCGCCTGAGTGCCGCTGGCTACCAAATCATCGGTGTTAGCACTGACGATGAGAAATCACACCAAAAGTTCATCAACAAATATGAGCTACCCTTTCCCTTAATTGCCGATACCGACAACAAAGTTCACGAACTCTTCGGAACTTGGCAGCTGAAAAAGATGTACGGCAAAGAGTATATGGGAACCGTGCGTACCACCTTCGTTATTGACGAAGATGGCTGCATCGAAGATGTCATCTCAAAGGTAAAGACCAAAGAGCATACGGCGCAGATTTTGCCGCAATAATCGCACTCCAGCCCGACCTTAGCTAGCTAACTATGCCGAGGTCGAGCCCGCTTCTGTATCTCCATGCGGCCAGGCCGTCATAATCGCCTTAACCAAGGTCGCGAGTGGGATCGCAAAAAACACGCCCCAAAAGCCCCACAGGCTGCCAAAAACCAACACCGCAACAATGATAGAGACAGGATGCAAATTGAC
>Ga0181582_10002846_pt1 | contig 13809 bp, 9 predicted proteins | sample 071ome_32_FD_132438 | JGI IMG/M metagenome (GOLD analysis project Ga0181582, IMG submission 132438) | Coastal salt marsh microbial communities from the Groves Creek Marsh, Skidaway Island, Georgia - 071405AT metaG (megahit assembly) | ecosystem: Environmental > Aquatic > Marine > Intertidal zone...
ACCGACCGTTCCGCAGCACTCGTGGGGGCTGTCGCCTACGGCTTCACCGGGTACCTCGTCGGGTGGGCCTCCTGGCCTCAATCGAACGTCGCCGCATTCGCACCCGCCTTGTTGTGGTCGGTCGAGTCGCTGGTGTCGGAACCACGACCGCGCCGCGCCGTGCCCGTCGCCGGAGCGATTGCGGCGCTCTACCTCTCGAACTTTCCACTCGCCGCGACCTATGTCGTGATCGCCGTTGCGCTCTACGCCGTCTCCCGACTCATTGCATTGCACGGCGCCCGCCCGCTCCACCACGTCGCGCGGTCGGCGCTGCGGCCAACGCTGTGGGGAGTGGCCGGCGTTGCGCTCGGCATGGCTGCGATCTCGATCTACCTCTCGGAGTTCACCACCTACCTCGACTTCAACGATACGAGCTACCGAGACGCCAGACCGGCCGACTCCAGCACCGGCACCCGCTTTCTGTTGACCCTCGTGCTCCCGTGGGCATTCGGCTCAGCCCACCAGATGCCGGCGTTCTGGGCCGACGGTACGAACTGGATCGAAGCCCAGGGCTATGTGGGCGCATCGGTCCTGCTCCTGGCCCTCCTTGCTCTTGCGTATCGGCGTGGTCCCGGCCGAGACCTTGCAGCAACGGTTCGCATCCTGTGGGGAATCGCCATCTTCGGCATGTGGATTTCCTATGTGGGCGGCACGCTGACTGAGGCCCTCCAGTCGCTGCCGCTGCTTGGCGGCAACTCGATCGGACGAAGTCGCGTCGTGACCCATCTCGCCGTGGCTGCGCTCGCCGGCCTCGGGACCCAGGCACTCATCGACCGGGCGGACGACCATGTCGATCTCCGGCGAACGATCCGCAACGGAGCGATCGTCGCCGCTATCGCCGGACTCGCGTTCTCGCCGTGGCTCGTTGACTGGGGGCGCGAGGCCCGCGCCCGAGGCGTGCTGCAGACCACGATCGAACAGGCCTGGCTGCCCGTGCTCGCCGGTATCGCCATGATCGTGGCGATTGCCGTCGCGGTCCGACGCGAACAGATCGGGCCGGCACTCATCGGCAGCGTGTCGCTGATCGTCAGCGTTGAGCTCCTCGGGTTTGGCTACTCGGTGATCACGGTCGTCGACGCCGACGAGGGCCGCTACGAGACGGCATCACACGAACTCGTCCGCGACCTGCTCGAACCAGGCGAACGCCTCGCCGGTGACGGGCGGACCTTCTGGGCCAACACCAACCAGATCACGGGCCATGACGATGTGCGGGGGCACCTCTTCTACCCGACCGGCTGGCGGCAGGTCTTCGAGGAAGTCCAACCCGGTGCCTTCGCGAGCCCGGGCACGATCACCAACCCCTGGTTCGGGCCAGATGCCGATGCATCGCATCCAGCGCTCGATGCACTTGCCGTCGGCCTGTGGGCAGATTCACCCGAGACACCGGTTCGAGGTGAGGTCTTCGAGACCCCCCGTTCCGACGTCGTCGGGGGCACGCACGGACAAATGGTGCTCGAGGGCCGCATCGAGATCGAGATCGAGATACCCGTCGCCGGCCTGCGGGGGGTGTCGATCCATCTCGACAACCCCCCGTCGATCTTCGAACTGCGGGTCGTGGTCGGTGATGTCATCGGCACCCGCACGGTGCGAAACGCCGCGACCGGTCAGCGCATCGACATCCCGCTCGCCGGCGAGCACCTTCCTCCGGGGCCACGCACAATCGAACTCTCAACGAGCGAACCCATCGTGATCGCAACGACGGACGGTGAGCCGGACCTCTGGCGCATCGCTCCGGTCGTCGACGACGGGCTTCGTCTCGTCGCTACCGGTGCCGTCACCCTCTATGAGCGCCCCGATGCCGCTGCCGCCTGGTTCGTGCCCGGCCTGCTGCCCGACGAAGTCGACCTCGACCTGCATGGGCCTGGCGCTGCCGACAGCCAGTCGGTCGAACTTCGCACCATTGCGGGCGGGCGCGTCGACCTCGTGGTCGACACCGATGAGCCCGGCACGATCGTCGTTTCCCAGTACGCCTTCCCGGGCTGGTCCGCCACCGTGGGCGGTGACTCGGCGCCGATTGACGAGGTGGACGGTCTTGTCACCGGGGTCGCGATCGAGCCCGGACGCCACGACGTCGTGTTGACGTATCGACCGCAACGTCTTGGGATGCTGACGCTGTTGACCGCAGCTGCGCTGATCGTCCTCGCTGTCCTCTGGCTCACCGACCGGGGTCAGGGACGCCCGGCTTCACGCCAGACCAGCGCTGCGGCCTGAGCACGGGTCAGCGGGATCTCCGGCGAAAACATCGTGGCCGACGTGCCAGTGGTGACCCCCTCGGCTCTTGCCCAGGCGACCGCTTCGGTGAAATAGCGGCCGGTAGGCACATCGCTGAAGCCCGGGGCCGGATTGCCCCCAGGCGAACCGGCGCGGCGCCACAGGAGGGTGACGAGCTGAGCACGGGTCACGGCCACCCCCGGGCTGAAGGTTGTCGAACTCGTGCCGGTGGTGATGCCTTCGGCCTTCGCCCAGGCGACGGCATCGTCGAAGTACACCGACGAGCCGACGTCGACGAAACCGTGGTCCGGGTACCCGGTCGGCTCACCTCCCTGACGCCACAGAAAGGTGATCATCTGGGCACGGCTGAGCTCGAGGCCAGGGCCGAACCGCCCCGGCGACACACCCGTCGTGATCGACGCAGCCGCCATCCACTCGACGGCGTCGGTGTACCAGGTTCCGGCGGGGACATCACAGAAACGGCCCGTCGCCTGGTTGAGTGCGCAGAGGTCGCCGACGGTGCGTCCGGTGCGCTGAGGGTTCTGGCGAAACATCGGCCAGTCGTCGGTCGCGCTCGTCGACGGCAGACCGAACGCCGCAACACGAGTCTTCTGATCGGCAGTGCGGAAGCCGGTGAGCACGATGCTTCTTTGACCGTTGATCACCCCGACCGCCGGCGCATTCTCGAAACTCCACGCCACCCCGATACGGAACTGCCACGCAAGGTCGTTGCCGAACTGGTCCTTCTCCAGATTCGCACCGGTTCGACCGTCGAGCATCGCCATCCCGGTGCGTGAACCGATGGCGACATCTTGATCTCCGTCGCCGTCGAGGTCGGCGATGATCGGATGCCCGACAAGGTCCGACGCACCGAGTTCCGGGTGACCCATCGTGGTCGGCGTCGACCACAGCACGCTGCCGTCGGGCCGCCACGCATAGACCCGGTCGTCCCACGAACCGACGACGACCTCGAGGTCGCCGTCGCCGTCGAGATCGCCGAGCGCAGGGCTGGCCGTGATCGAGTCACCGGTGTCGACCGGCCAACCGGGCACGGTCGAGCCATCGTCGAGGTGGTAGGCCAGCACCTTGCTGTGATCCGTGGCGTAGCCGGGCGAGCAGTCGGGACTCCCGGCGTTGCAGGTGACGTGCCAGTACTCCCCCGTGGTGACCACGAGCTCAGGACGGCCGTCGTTGTTGATATCGCCGACTGCCGGAGAGCCCATCAGACTTTCGTTGACCGTGCGATTCCAGAGCTCGCTCACGGTGTCGTCGGACCAGTCGAGGGCTCGCATCACGCCGCCGGTGTGATCGAAGAGGCCACCGGGCGAACTGTCACCGCCGATGAAGATCTCCTGCCGGCCGTCGTCATCGATGTCGAACAGCGCTGGTGACGACCAGATGGTGTCGTCGTTGTTGAACGGGAAGCCGGGCAGCGGTTCGCCGAATCGGTCGACCGCCCAGATCATGAAATCCCAACTCCCGTAGACGACGTCGTCGTACCCGTCGCCATCGACATCGCCGATTGCGGGGGTGACGAAGGTTGCTTCACACCAGCCGTCGAGCGTGGGGGAATCGGTCCAGATCGTGCTGGTGTCACGTGCGTCGTCGGTCTGCCAGAGAATGTCGCCGTTACGGCCATCGAACGCGAGAACCGAGCCGTTCTGGTTCGGCGCCCAGGTCGAACCGACACCGACGATCACCTCGGGGACACCATTCCGGTCGAGGTCGGCGACCGCCGGGCTCGAATCGATTGCCGACGCGGTGTCCTGAGCGTTGCAGCCCGGGGCCACCCCCGGGATGGCCGCCGCAGTCCACCTGCGCGTGCCATCCCCGTTGTAGGCCCGCAAGAGGCCATCCTGGGCACCAAAGACGACCTCGTTGCCTGCAACGCCGTCGATATCGGCGATCACCGGAGACGAACTGCGGTTCCAACCGTCAAGGATCTCCCACTGCTGATTCCAGAGCTGGTCGCCAGTGAAGACATCCGAGGCACCGGACGGGGCTGCGACGAACCCGGATGCAACCACGGTCAGGCCGACCATTGAGGCGAGTACTCGTTTCATCGAAGAACCCATCGGCAGGAGCCCTCGCGCACGTAAGGGCGTGGCGTAGGCTTTCGCCGTGCCTGCATCATCTGACGAAGTCGACATCTCGACCGAGTTACCGGTCGACGTCTCGATTGTGTTACCGGTTCACAACGAGGCCGGGCACCTCCAAGCCGAGATCGACCGCATCACCGAGGCGATGGACACCTCGACCCACGTATGGGAGTTGATCATCGTGGACGACGGTTCGAGCGACGGTTCCACGGAGATCGCCATGGCGGATCCGCGCACCCGGGTGATCCGAGCCGAACGCAACCGGGGCGCCGGAACCGCTCGACGGATCGGCACCGAAGCAGCCAAGGGCGACGTCGTGGTGTGGTCCGACGCCGACATGTCCTACCCCAACCATCAGATCCCGCAGTTGGTCGATGCACTTGGCGACGCCGATCAGGTGGTGGGTGCCCGCACGTCCGAGGAAGGCACGCTCAAATTCTTCCGAGTTCCCGCCAAATGGCTGATTCGTCGGCTCGCCCAGTACCTCACGCAGACAAAGATCCCCGATCTCAACTCCGGGTTCCGGGCGTTTCGGCGCGACGTAGCGCTCCAGTACACCCATCAACTGCCGCCTGGCTTCAGCTGCGTCACCACCATCACGATGGCGTTCCTGATGAACGGTTACCGGGTCGAGTTCGTGCCGATCGACTACGAGACGCGGGCAGGCGAATCGAAATTCCATTGGTGGAAGGACACCCGGCGGTATGCGCTGCAGGTCATCCGGATGATGCTGTCCTATGACCCGCTCCGGGTGATGCTGCCGATCGCGTCACTGCTGGGACTGATCTTTGTCGGCAAGCTCGGTTACGACCTTGTCGACAAGGACTTCCGCCCGGCTGCCAACACTGTGCTGCTCGGCTTCGCCGTGCTCCAGACTCTCGCCGTCGGTCTGCTCGCCGACCTCATCGTCCGGGTCAACCGGCCGATGCGGTCGTTGCCGCCCTCGGATCTTCGCGAACTCAGCTGACCCGACCGAGGATGCTCTCCCACCGGGTGCGCACGGCATCCCAGGAGAACATCGACTCGACGTAGGCCCGCCCGGCAGCCGCCAGGTGATCCCGGAGCGGTGCGTCGTTGAGCAGTCGCCCGAGGGCGGCGTCGAAGTCGGCCGATCCGGTGTACCAGAGCCCGCCATGGCTGTTCTCGCAGTGCTCGCGCAGCGGCAGACACCATCCGTTGACCAGGGCGGGGGTGCCGACGAGAAATGCCTCGGGCACGACGAAGCTGAAACTTTCGTGCGGGGACGGATTGATCAACACATCGGCGGCAGCGAGCAGGCCGAACTTGTGCTCGGTCGGGATGCGGCCGAGCACGTCGACGCCGTCGACCACGGGCGGTTTGTCGATCACCGGACCGGCGATGACGAGACGCCCGCCGCCGCGCCGCTGACGGAACGCCCGGAAACGCTCCACAAGATCGAGGACGCCCTTTCCGGCATCGACGCGGCCCAGGTACACGCAGAAGGGTTCGTCCCCGAGGCCGAGCGCACGCCGGGCAGCGTCGGGGTCGACCGGGCCGTCGATCTCGACGGGGTACCCGAGGACGGTCTGCGGCGTCGATGCGGTCGACGGAAAGCGTTCGAGGACGAGTTGTTGCTCGGCTCGGCTGCCGTGGAGCAGTGCATCGGCGGCGGAGAACAACTCATCGAAGACCGGGAGCCGAAGTGGCGGTTCCGGGTGGGTTGCCGCCTGGAGCAGGGCCGGCACCTTGGCCAGGTGCAGACCGCGGACCGTCGGCTGGTAGAGGTACGGGATCAGCGAAAGCACACCATCATCGACGGCGGCAATCGCCTCGAGGAGATCGGGACTGTCGGGCCCCTGCCGGTCGATCCAGTCGTAGGCATCGTCAAGCGAGACCGACGGCGAGGCGAAGAGTTGCGCGCTCCGGGCGTCGAGCCCGGGGTCGCGGGGCCGTCGAACCCGAAAACGAGTTACCTCGACTCCCTCCTCGATCGTCGTGCCGGGCGCATCATGGTCCTCCCACGTGACGCTCGACCGCGCGCACGAACTCAGCACCCGAATGTTCCACCCTTCGGCCGCCATACGGGTGGCGAAGGACCGGGCCCCCTGCTCGGCGCCGCCTACGACATCAGCGCCGTAGCGGGGCGAAACGAACGTGATCGTGGGGGTCATCAGACCAGCCCCTCGAGCGCCGACCACATCGACGGTTCGGTTCGGGAGAGCGCAAAATCACCGGCTCGCTGCCGGCCGGCTGTGGCGAGCGTCGACCACAGCCCGGGATCGTCGAGGAGTCGGCCGACCGCCTCGGCGACGGTGGCAGGCCGCTTGTCGCCGAGCACGATGCCGGCCCTTGCGATCGTCTCGGGCACAGCCGCAGCTCGAAAGCCGACCACGGGGAGGCCTGCGGCCATCGCCTCGACGACCGGTACACAGAAGCCCTCGTGCTCCGAGAGGCACAGGAACACGCTCGCTCGGCGGTACCAGGCAGCGAGCTCTGCATCATCGACCGGGCCCGTGAACTCGACGACGTCGGCGAGCCCGAGGCGTTCAATCAGTGAGGTGAGCGCGCGACCGTAGGTGTCGATCGACGGTGACCCGACGAGAACCAACCGCGCATCGGGGTGTGTGTCATGGACCATGGCCATCGAAGCGATGAGATCTTCATGGCGCTTGTTCGAGACGACCCGCCCAACGAACAACACGACCGGCTCGCGATCACCCGCCGGGGCCTCGTCGATCCCGAGCCGCCACATCACCGGCGAGACCCGGACATCATCGAAACCGGTCGCTCGCAGCTCACGTCCGTTGTAGCCCGAGTCGGCGATCGCCCGGGTCGTGAGCGGCACCAGTTGGTCGAGCTGGCTGCGACCCCAGCGCAGGCCGGGAAGCAGCCCCGGGGCCCACGGTTCGAGAAACTCCGCCGGCGTGATGTTGTGGTAGTTCAGGACGCACGGCACCCGCTGGTGGATGACGGCCTCGGCGACGAACGACCCGATGCCGTGTTGCAAGATGACGAGGTCGGCGGGGTCCGTCCAGCCGTCGACGAGCGTGACCGTCTCGGCGGTCGTGGTCGGCACCTGGGTCACGATCCGAACCGGCCCTTCGCCGTGGGCGACCAGGAGGTCTCGCAGCAGCAGGGAGTGGGTACCGGTCGCGTCGTGTTCGCGCAGCTCGGGAACAAGAAGGTCGACCGACGTCACGCCAGCGACTCCAGAATCGAGCCGAGCTCCCGGCGCATGATCTCTTTCGCACGATCAGGGGCAAAGTGCGCCGCTCGTATCCGGCCCCGCTCGGCCATCGAGGCTCGCAGTTCGGGATCGTCGAGCACGGCCTCGATCGCAGCGGCGACCTCGGCCGGGCCGGGATCCGTGAGCAGCAGGCCTGCATCGCCAACCGTCTCTGGCAGCACCGCAGCAGCCCGGGCCACGACAGGAAGCCCCGCTCCCATCGCCTCGATCACCGGCACGCAAAAGCCCTCGTGCTCACTGAGACAGACGAAGACGTCGGCCGAACCGTAGGACGCGACAAGATCCTCGTACGGCACCGAACCAGCGAATTCGACGGCACCAGGGGCGATCCGGTCGGCGAAGGCGCGCAGTGCGTCCTCGTAGCGGGCCGATGATGAGGCACCGATGAGACGCAATCGAGCATCCGGGCGAGTACGCCGCAGTTCGGCCACAGCGGCAATGAGGTCTTGCTGTCGCTTGTTCGGCGCGAGACGGCCGACGAACAGCAGCGTCGGCGCATCGCCGGGCGACGTGCTGCGATCAGGAAGCTGGGGCGGCTCGAACAGGACCGGCGCGACGCGAACGTCGTCGAGACCGAAATCGACGAGTTCGTCGGCGTTGAAGTGACTGTCCGCAACCGCTGCGACGGCTCGCCGGGCGAGGCGGGCCAGCTGACGACGGCCGGCATCGAGCTCGGCGCCGATGTGTGGTTCCCACGGATCGAACGCTTCCGCCGGGGTGAGGTTGTGGTAGTCGAGTACCAGAGGTTCGGGCCGCCCGAGGAGGTGATCGGCGACGGGCGAACCGGTGCTCGCCTGGTAGAGCACGGCATCAGCGGGTTCCCCGGCGAGACGGTCGCGAAAGTCGCGGGCCCGGCCGGCGAGATCGGGATGGATGCTCTGGGCGAACAGCGTCGTGTCGTGGCCCATCTCCCGCAGCAAATCATCGACCGCGAGCGTGTGGTGGCCGACGGCATCGCGTGGGCTCAGGGTCGCCGTGAAGTGATGGACCCGCATCCGTTCAGCCCAGTCGACCGACCACGATCGAGCCGATGCGAGGGTCGTTGTCGACGGGCGTGATCTCGACATCGAAGCCGGCCCGCTCGAGCAGGTGGGCCCAGGTGGCCGGCGCAAGACCCCGCCCGGCCCGGAGGTCGCGTTCGACGGCGCTGCGGTCGGCCGGGTCGCCGGTCACGACAACGGCGACGCCACCGTCGGCCAGCGCGCGGCGGACGTCACCAAGCAGACTCGACACCGCCGTGGGGCCGAGATCCTCGACAAAGCCTGCGAGCACGACGCCGATCAGCGAGCCCGGCTCGCTCGACGCGAGCTGCTCAACCGGATCGCCGCTTCGAAGATCGAGTCCGTCCCGCACACCCGGGAGAATCGACACCGGGTCACGGTCCACACCGTGTACCGCCTGGCCTCGGGCATGGATCGGCGCCACAAGCACCCCGGATCGAGCCGCGCCGACGAACACCGTGCCGGCAGCCGGAACGGCCGCAGCGACCGCGTCTGCCACCGTCGGGCCTGCTTCGGCAACCGGGTCGATCAGCGAGTCGAGCGAACCGGTGCCGACAGCAGCCTCGACGGCACCGAGGCGTTCGTCCATGCGCCGGACCAGTCGGACCAGCACATTGGTGAGGGCGTTGACCTGATCGGTGACGTAGCGCAGGTACCAGTAGACCGCCTTGCGGATCGTGCCCTTCACCTGACGCACACCGGGTTTCGCGCCCAGAGGGGCATCGACATCGATCATCGACAATCGATCGGCCCGATCGAGCAGGAGTTCGCCCTGTTCGCCCGCTGCTCCTGGCGGGGCCACGTCGATCCAGACCCGCTCGATCTCGCGCTCGCGACGCTGGATCTCCGGCTCTTGGCGGCGTCGACGTTCGGCGTCGGCCTCGATCTCGGCCCGGACCTGGGCGATGTAGGCGGCAGCGTCCTCGGACGGGGCGGTGGACTCACTCACGGGATGCGACGCTACCAGCCGCCGCTCGATCGTCCGGCGAGCGTCGAACCGCCATGACGAACGCGACGAGGGCCCAGGCGAGCACCGTCAACGCGATCACGACCACACCGACCACCAACCCGGGCGGCCGATACCGGAACTCGACCTCGCTCACGCCCGACGGGACCCCGACGCCGAGGACGACATCGCCTCGCAGATCGCCGGGCGACCCGTCGACCTGCACCGTCCATCCGGGCCGATCGACAATGTCGGTCCAGACGACGGTCGGTCGATCACTGTCGACGCGGAACCCCAATCGGCGATCGTCGACATGATCGGGCATGACATCGGCACCGCCGGCATCGGTGACGGCGGCAACAGGCCGATGCACGATCGTCAGGCCATCGGCGATGCGGAGCGTGCCGTCATCCCCGGACCCGACGACACCGACGATCATCTCGCCGGCGGCATCGACGCCGAGTGTTGCCGTCTCCGCCTCGGCGAAGACCCGGACGGTCACCGACACCGGTCCGGCGAGCGAATCTCCTTCGATCGGCACGACCACCGGGGAGTCGGTGACCACCACGGCATCTCCGAAGATGAAGCGGCCGGCCACGGTGACGTCGACCTCGACCGGAGTGGCGAACGGTGCCTTCAGGTCAAGTTCGACAGCACGGAGCCCGGCGGTGAGGTCGATCGTCGTCGTGAATACCCCACCGGCGGGATCGACCCGGTCGCTCGCGACGGCGAGAGGCGTTGTCACGATGCCTGGTGGGCGATGCCAGGGCGAGGTCACGACGGCATCGACGCCGAGGCGTCGCCAGGCAGGGTCGCTCAGGTCGAGCGAGCTGAAAACCGGCTGGTTGACGGTGGCTCCGCCCCGGACCGCTGCAGGGTCGGCGGCGGACAGCAACGCCGTCTCACCAGCCGAGCGGGGCCGCGGAACTCGAAGGTCGTTGGGTCCGAAGCGGGCGGAGACGCTGGGAGCCAGTGCCGGGCCTACGCCCACGACGAGCCCGTCCTCGCCGACCAGTTCAAGGAGTTCGGCGTGGGTCGAAGTGGCGGAGAGTCGCTCGTCGCGGTCGGTCACGGTAGGGATCGCCATCCCGAACGACAGCGCCTCGACGGCAATCAGAGCCGTCGCGACGAGCGCCACTGCATCCCCGGCGAGCGCACCTCGGCGCCAGCACATCACGACACCACCGAACGCAACAGCGGCAAGCACGGAGGTCATCGACTCGGCGATTGCTGTTCGGATCGCTCCCGCAGCATGCGCTGTGTCGACCCATTCCACCCCAGCCCATCCCGCCACGAGAACGAGGGCGATCCCGATGGTCACGGCGAACCGGTCCGGCCGACGAAAGACCGCGTCTTGTTCGATCACGTCGATGGCCTGCGCGGCGGCGATGGCCACGCCGAGAATCAGCAGCACCCGAGCGTGTGTCATCTCCGCCCCAGCGCCCGCCACCAGGTGTGACACCCAGAGAAAGGGGCCACCGGCATACGCCACTCCAACGCCGAGGCCAATGAGCGTAAACGGAAGCCGTCGATCGCCGGGAGCGAGCAGCGCGACCAGTGCGAGCATCCCGGCAACGAAACCGACGGTCGAGATCGACAGTTGGGCCGACAACGATCCGATCCACGGGTAGCCGACGGAATCCGCGCCCCACAACGAACCCAGGGCGAGTGTGAGCAGGCTCGAGACAGCCGCAGAGGAATCGTCGACCGAGGTGAGCGCCGACGTGTCGGCCCATGACCAGCGCGACGCAGAAGCAAGGAGGTGCGGAGCGGCGAACGCAAGGCCGGTGGCCATGCCGACGGCCACGGCGAGGAGGCGGCGGCTCCTGCGATCTCCGAGCCCGACCGTAATGACGAGACCGACGAGCGCGTACGCCGTGATCGCCCACACGCCGCACCACGCCAACAGCGCGATCCAGCCACCGAGCGCCAGGACAGAGCGACGATCGACGACGGCAGCCGCACGGACTCCGGCCGCGAACACCCACGGCACCAGAGCGAACGCTGTGGCGTGTGGCCACCCGATCCAGACGAACATCAGCCCCGACAATCCGTACGCGAGGCCGCCGACACCCGCCGCCACACCGCCGAACCCACAGCGGTCAAGCAGTCGTCCTGTACCCGTCATGGCAAGCAAAACCGCAAGGGCGGCGATCAGGCCGGGTGCGAACCACGCCGGAACGAGGGCGTAGACGAGGTGGGTGATCGGGACACCATCGGCGAGCACCGGAGCTCCTGACCGGCCATCGCCGAGTTGTGTCAACGACCCGGACCGCACCTCCTCGCCCCATCGCGTCCACGCCGAGTGCACGACCGTTGCATCCGGTTCAGCTACTTCGATCGTGAGTTCGGCCGGGGCGACGGCACCGAAGGGAGCGGTGGCCCAAACCTGATCGTCGGGAGCGAGCGTGCCCCCGGCGAACAACGGGCGCCAGAACGCAACGGCAACGACGGCCACGAACACGAGCGAGCGCGTCGCGCCGGTCGAACCCCACCGTTCCATGCCGGGACGCTACCGTCGGGCGCACACCATGGCTGAGCTCCTGATCGCCACCGACCTCCCGAGCCCGTCCGAGCTGGCGTCGACCCCGCTGCGGACCTCGCTCGACGCGGCCGCCGTCGACGCGACCTGGACGCTCGATCCGTCCGACGAGCGGGTGATCGCCACGGTGATGGTCGATGACGACACCGAACTTCGACCCGGTGCCCTCGATCTCGTTCTCGCGACGCTGGCGGCACACCCCGAGATCGATCTCATGACCGCCGACGGACGCGTCGGCGGTGCGTGGCGGCTCCGCGGTGCATGGTCACCGACGCGGATCGCAGCCTCACCCGACGAACTCGATCTCGTGATCGTCCGGGGGCGCGTCGCCGACGCCTCACTTCTCGGCCGGGCCCAGCACCTCTTCGCCGCCGACCCGACTCGCATCGGCCACCTGCCTGCCGTACTCGCCGAGCGAGCCACCGATCTCACGCCGAGCCCCTCGACCGCCTCTTCGATCGCCACACTGCTCACCGATCGCTACTCCGCTCCGGAGATCGAGGCCATCTCGATCGTGATACCGACCGCCGGATTCCTCGACGACACCGGGACGCCGTTCGTGACCGCCGCCATCGATGCCGCCCGCCGAGGCGGTATCGCTCGGATCGAGATCCTGCTGGTCGTCGGCGAGGAGTTCGTGGGCGATGCCGAGACGCTCTGCGAGGAGGACGTCCGACTCGTTCATCGCCCGCCGGGGTCCTGGAACTTCTCCGCTGCCGTGAACCTCGGCGTGCTCGCCGCCCGTCACGACCACATCCTCGTGCTCAACGACGACGTCAAGGCGATCGCCGACGGCTGGCTCGCCGCCCTGGCGACGCCACTGCGCGACCCCGACGTGGGCGTGGTCGGGGCGCTCCTGCTGTTCCCCGATCGCACCGTCCAGCATGCCGGCATGGTGATCGACGATGCCGTGCCCCTCCACTGCTTTGCCGGGTGGACACTCGAGGATCTGCGGGCCGTCGGTGGGCATCGTCCGCGAGAGATGGCGGCGGTGACTGGAGCCTGCCTGCTTGCGCGACGGGCCGATCTGCTCGCCGTCGGTGGGCTCAACGAGGGTCTTCCGTTCAACTTCAACGACGTCGACCTCTGCTTCAAGTTCCTCCGCCAAGGGCAACGGGTCGTGTTCAATCCCGAGGCGATGCTGGTCCACCATGAGGGCGCCAGCCGAGAGCCGGTCACCCACGGCTGGGAATGGGATCGCTTCGTCCATCGTTGGGGTCACGTCGTCGACCCGTGGTACCACCCCGCCTTCGTTCGACCCGACGACCCACATGACCGACGACGGAACGCCGATCACCTTCTTCCCGGCACGGTTCCCGAGGCGGGCGAACTCCGCATCGCCGTTGTCCGCTCAGACGTGCACGAGGCCCGTCTTCGAAGCCACGAGGGCGCAACGGTCCCCGAGTAGGGTTCTCGGCGTGAGTGAGCCGGATCCGATCGACACCGACGACCCTGACGTCTTGCGGGCCGAGATCCTGCGCCTACGCGATCACTTGGCGTCGATCGATGCCCGCATCGAGGTGCTCGAATCGCTCATCGCTACTCGCGACACCCAGATCACCGAGTACGACGCCGAGGTCAACCGGCTCCGCGATGTTGTCGGGCAATCGGCCATCACCCGCGTCCGACAGGCGATCGATCGGCGTCGATCGTGACCACCCCGCTGGAGCAGTTGCTCGGCGAGGTCGGCCCGCCGCCGCCGTGGGCCCCCGACGGCCCGGTGCGCTTCAGCGTCATCGTCCGTACCCAGGGCCGCCGGCCGA
>Ga0181582_10002849_pt1 | contig 13800 bp, 12 predicted proteins | sample 071ome_32_FD_132438 | JGI IMG/M metagenome (GOLD analysis project Ga0181582, IMG submission 132438) | Coastal salt marsh microbial communities from the Groves Creek Marsh, Skidaway Island, Georgia - 071405AT metaG (megahit assembly) | ecosystem: Environmental > Aquatic > Marine > Intertidal...
CAATGGCGGTGAATGCCCACATCGACATCTTCACCCATGCGGCGTGTCGCCTCCATCCAATCGACAAAGCCCTCAAGGCCGCCATCACCAATCCCATCAAGCAGGCTCATCCACGCTGCCAAAGGGCCAGACGCGCGCCGGATTAATCCGCGTGCCGCGCTCTCTAGCCGCTGGCGCGCCTCGGTGTCCAGGATATCGCTTTCATCCGCCAACATGGTTTTGAGCCGTTCAGCCAAGCGCGTTAAGGGAATCGAAATCGCCGCTAGCTCTTGGCGTAACGGAGCCAGCAGAGGCGCAAGGCGTGGGTCAATGGGCTCAAGGCTAGCCTCAAGGCTGTAAAGGCTTTCGGGTTGATCAATGCGGTCATAAACGATTTGGCGGATATGATAGAAAAAGGTTTCGAATAATCCATCAGGCTCACCTTCGGTCAGACGCTTGCGCCAGCCTGTCGCTGGCAGGACAGCCGCGGCTTGAAACGCGGCTTCAAGGTCTTGCATCGCAGGACTGCCTTCTTCTAGCAGATTGCCTAAGCGTTGGCGTATTCCGCGCAGACGGCGATTGCCGCGGCGTTGGTCTTCACCGCCTCTGATCCAGCGCCTCAGATCAGCGGCCTCCGCCCCGGTGAAGGCCGTCGAAAAGGTACTATCAGCGGCATCAAAAAGATGATGCCCTTCATCAAAAACATAGCGGTTGACGCTGCGGGCTTCTGGGCTGCTGGCGAGGCTGTTCATCACCGCCGTAACCATCACCAACGCATGATTAGCGATGACGATATTGCTATGCGCGGCACGAGCCCGATTTTTTTCGACATAACATTTGCGATAATGCACACAGGCGGAATGAATGCACTCGCCGCGCCGATCAGAAAGCCCTTGGGTCAGCCCATAGCCAAACAGATCAGATAGCCAAGCAGGGAAATGAGTGCCCGTCAGATCACCGTCCCCACTAGCCTCAGCCCAGCGTGCCATCAACCCCAGCGCGATAGCTGAGCGTGGCGTGGCAGAGGCGGCGGTCAGGGCTTCTTCTAAGTTCAGCAGGCAAAGATAATTCTCACGCCCTTTTCGGATGACAACACGCTTTTCGCGTTCATCCGCATGATCATATAGCCGTGCCATTTCGCTTTCAATCTGATGCTGAAGGCTTCGGGTATAGGTAGAAATCCACACTGGCGCGGTATTGGTTTCGGCCCAAAGAGACGCTGGCGCCAAATAGCCCACGGTTTTTCCGGTGCCGGTGCCAGCCTCTGCCATCACCAGATGTGGGCTGGCCTCATCAACTGGCGGGGTAAAGGCATGGATCAGGCTTTCAGCATAGGCTATTTGACCAGGACGAACCGATTTGCCGCGCCCTAGCATATGATTAAGCCGCTGTTGGGTATCTTGTGCATCAATGGGGGCGTTGCCAGCAGGTGGCGCAGGGCCAACATCAGAAATTTCATCAAGCCGTGTCCAAATCGCGGCATCGCGGCTATTGGGTGGTGCGGCAGGTGGCATAGCCTCACCCAAAGCCGCCATAACCATAGGCGCCCAGCCCCATCCCCCTTGTGCCATCAGTCGGGCAAATCCAGCGGCAACGGTTTTTTCTTCGCCAGACCAACCCATGATCAGCTCAAGCATAGTATGGGCAAGAACTGGCATCAGCAGAGTCTGATCTTCGGGGTCATTGGTGGTAGCAAGGCCAAGATTGCTGGCAAGACCGGCGGCGGTAGGAACGGCAAACCGCGCTGGCCTGACAAAGGCAAACAGCTCAAGCAAATCCAGACCAGCTAGCCCGTCCTTGTCGCGCCCCAATTTATGGGCGCACCATCGCTGGTGACAATAAAGCACCGCTTCGTGATCCAGCCTTTGGTTTGCTTCGGCATGCGAAAGCTGTTCGATATTACCATCCACCCCAACCCAGACGACGTGATCTGGTAGCGGCAGGATAGCGGCAAGCTGGGGAAGGGATAGGATGGACATTAGGGTGAGTAAGATTCCTTAGAAAATGATAATCATAGCAAAGACAGGCTAAGGTTTCAGTATCCCTATTGACGCTGACGCCTCAACCCCTTAACTATCGCTTCCAGCAACTATTTCAAACTGGAATGTCACATATCATGGAAACAATGTCTTCCTCTGCTTTTGTCGATCTCGCAAACCATGCCAAAGCTTGGCCTTTTGCCGAAGCCAAATTGCTTATTGAGCGGCTGGAAAAAATGGGCGGCAAAACTGGCCAAAACCCAGAGGTGATTTTTGAAACGGGGTATGGCCCATCTGGGTTGCCGCATATCGGCACATTTGGCGAAGTGGTGCGCACCTCTATGGTGCGGCACGCTTATCAAATTCTTACAGGTAAACCAACACGGTTAATCTGTTTTTCGGATGATATGGATGGCTTGCGTAAAGTTCCTGATAATGTGCCTAATCGTGATCTGTTGGCCGAACATCTGGGCAAGCCTTTGACGCAAGTGCCTGATCCTTTTGGCACTCATGCCAGTTTTGGGGCGCATAACAATGCCCGTCTCTGCGCCTTTTTAGATAGTTTCGGTTTTGAGTATGAGTTTTTTTCCGCCACGGAATGTTACCAATCAGGGCGTTTTGACGCCGCCCTTCAAACCATTTTGGAAAATTATGACAGCATCATGAAAGTGATGTTGCCAACCCTAGGCGAAGAAAGGCAAGCCACTTATAGCCCATTCTTACCTGTATGTCCCCGCACCGGTGAGGTGTTACAAGTGCCTATCACCGAAACGGATCCGGCAAAGGGATTGATCCGCTATGTTGATCCCGGAACGGGGGAAACCGTCACCACGGGTATTGATGGCGGTAAGGTGAAATTGCAATGGAAATGTGATTGGGCAATGCGGTGGTACGCGCTTGGCGTTGATTATGAGATGAGCGGCAAGGATTTGAGCGAATCTGTCAAATTGTCATCCAAAATCACGACGATCATGGGAGGGACTCCTCCGGCTGGATTTTCGTATGAGCTGTTTCTTGATCAAAATGGTGAGAAAATATCAAAATCACGCGGCAATGGTCTAAGCGTTGAAGAATGGCTGACTTATGGCACCGCCGAATCGCTTGCGCTATTTATGTATAATCAGCCTAAGCGCGCTAAGCGGCTTTATTTTGATGTTGTTCCGAAAATGGTGGATGATTATTTCAGCCATCAATCCGCCTTTCGTGATCAGGATACCGCCGCCCAAATAGAAAATCCGGTTTGGCATATTCATCAGGGTCAGCCGCCTCAAGTGGATATGCCTGTCAGCTTTTCGCTGTTGTTAAACCTTGCTGGCGTGTGTCAGGCCGAAACCGCAGATGTGATTTGGGGTTATCTGGTGCAATATGCCCCGAATGTCAGTCCAAGCTCGCATCCTGAACTGGCCCGATTGGTGGATTACGCCGTGACCTATTATCAAGACAGGGTCAGGCCAACGAAACAATACCGCAAGCCAACGGAGGCAGAAGCCGGATATCTTCGCCAACTGGCAGAGCAACTAGCAAAACTGCCAGATGACGCGGCGGCAGAAGATATCCAGTCCGCGGTGTTTTCTATTGGAAAAGAAGCTGGGTATGAACCGTTGCGGCAATGGTTTTCCTGTCTTTATGAAGTGTTGCTAGGCCAGCAAGAAGGCCCACGCATGGGGTCATTTATTCGGCTTTATGGCTTAACCGCGATGCAAGATCTCTTGCATCAAGCGGCAGATGGTAAATTGGCAACACAAACGGCAGGAGAGACAAGGTGATCAGCCGCGCCGCGACAGCTCTAGCCCGACTGTTGCCAGCAGAAACAGCGCACCGCATGGCGGTTTGGGGGATGGCTCATGGTTTGACCCCTCACCGCGATCACAGCCAGTTATCGCCGCGTTTGGCACAAAACCTGATGGGGCTTACTTTTTCTAACCCCCTAGGCTTGGCGGCAGGGTTTGATAAAAACGCAGAAGCCATCAAAGGCGCGTTTCAGCTCGGCTTTGGATTTACTGAGGTGGGAACGATCACCCCATTGCCTCAAGCAGGGAACGCCAAACCGCGGGTGTTTCGTCTGACTTCTGACGCGGCGGTGATCAATCGCTATGGGTTTAATAATCAAGGGGCGGAAGCGGCGGCGGCAAGATTAAAAGCCTATCGCCAGACCGCTATCTCAGGGCATGGGCCACTTGGGGTGAATATTGGCGCAAATAAAGACAGTGCCGACCGCATTGCGGATTATCATAAGGCCGCGACAATATTGTCGCCTTATGCCGATTATTTAACCGTCAATGTATCTTCACCTAATACCCCCGGATTGCGTGATATGCAGACCCCACACATTCTGGCGGACATTCTATCAGCTGTGGCATCAGGGCTTAATCGTCCTGATCTGCCTGTCTTGATCAAATTAGCACCGGATATGGCAGAGGGTGATTTTTTTGCGGTGCTTGACCGTTTGCCTGATTTGGGTGTTGCTGGGGTGATCTTGACCAACACCACAATCCAGAGACCGGATGACCTCACCTCACCGCATAAGACCGAATCGGGGGGATTGTCGGGGTTGCCTCTCCTTGCTGCATCGACAGAATGGTTGTCACGGGCGCATAAAAGGCTTGGTGGCAAGGTTATGTTGATCGGTGTGGGCGGCATTGATAGCCCTGAGGCGGCCTATGCCAAAATCCTAGCTGGCGCAAATCTGGTTCAGCTTTACACCGCGCTTGCCCTGCAAGGGCCAGATTTACCGAGCCGCATTATCACAGGTCTTGATCAGTTGCTTGCGCGTGATGGCTTTCACCATCTCAAGGATGCGGTCGGTCAAGCCAAAGACGCGGCAGAGGCCTTAACGGCAAGCGGCTGGACGGCAAAACAGAGATAAGTTTTGTTAGGGGTTAAGGCGGCCTAAGGCCTGATGAAATCGGGATGGAAACAGCATTTGCGGGCTTTGCAGTTCATGGGGATGGTGTGAAGTGGTTTCAGGCGTTATCACACGGCAAGCCAGAACAGCAACAATGCGAATGGCAGAGCTAATGCTCTCATCCCCTTGATGCGCCAAGTAAATTTTTTGACAAAGTTCATCAAGTGTTAGCCCTTCTTCCCGGGCAAGTTCATCCAAGATATTCCATATTTCTTGTTCCAGCATAAGGGTTGTTCTGCGCTTATTAATGGTGACATTGCGCTTAACCTTAGTTACCGGGGTAGGGGAAGTATCGGTCATGATATCAGATGCTGAGTCAGAATGTGGTATGCTTTTAGCTCTTTCCTTTGCTTTTTGACGCTGTTTGGCGCGGCAGTGTCTTGGCAACGGGCTACTATCTCTATGACTATATGCTAACCTAAAAATAGGGTGATATGATAACACTTAAGTGCCATGTCGTCACCTGCTTTACAATAAGTCGTCATCATGGGGCGTCTGACAGACAAAAAATCACACTCCATCTTGACGACAGGCGGCGGATGCGCTAATTAACGCCATCTAATAACGATATGAAGATGATTGCGGCAAGAATGCCATCTAACATTTGAGGAGTACGATATGTCCCGTCGTTGTGAATTGACAGGTAAAGGTGTGATGTCTGGTAATAATGTCAGCCATGCCAATAACCGTACTCGTCGCCGGTTTTTGCCAAATCTTCAAAACTCTTCCATGGTCAGCGATGCGCTTGGCAAGTCGGTATCTTTCCGGGTTTCCACAAACGCTATCCGCACGGTTGAAAAGTCAGGTGGGATTGACGCCTATCTGCTGTCTGCTAAAGACGAAAACCTCAGCTTAAACGCCACACGGGTTAAGCGCGCTATCAAGGCCGCTCTCGCTAGCGAATAAGCATATCACTTAATCCCATCTAAGGAATTATGCCACGCGGCGGCCACGTCCGCGTTTTGGCTTGCTGTCTTCATCAAACAAATCGGCGAGCTGTGTGGTAACCGCACCGCCAAGCTGATCTACATCAGTGATGGTAACCGCGCGTTGGTAATAACGGGTCACATCATGACCAATGCCAATCGCCACAAGCTGAACAGGTGAGCGTGTTTCAATATATTGTATCACCTGCCTAAGATGGCGTTCTAAATAATTGCCTGGGTTAACCGAAAGGGTCGAATCGTCAACCGGGGCACCATCCGAGATAACCATGAGGATGCGGCGTTCTTCGTGGCGTGCGATAAGACGGTTATGTGCCCATAATAAGGCTTCGCCATCAATATTCTCTTTTAGCAACCCTTCTCTTAGCATCAGGCCAAGGGATTTCCGCGCTCTCCGCATTGGGGCATCTGCTGATTTATAGATAATATGCCGCAAATCATTCAGCCGTCCCGGATAGGCAGGTTTACCAGCCAATTGCCAAGCTTCGCGTGACTGCCCACCTTTCCATGCGCGCGTGGTAAAGCCCAGAATCTCAACTTTAACGCCGCAACGCTCAAGGGTTCTGGCCAGAATATCTGCCGCCGCCGCCGCGATGGTGATTGGTCGCCCTCGCATAGAGCCTGAATTATCAATCAAAAGAGAGACAACGGTATCCCGAAAAGTGATTTCTGATTCCATCTTATAGGAAAGCGGATGCGTAGGCTGTGTCACTACCCGAGACAATTTGCCTGCATCCAAGATGCCTTCCTCAAGATCAAAATTCCAACTCCGGTTTTGATGTGCCATCAATTTACGCTGTAAGCGGTTAGCAAGTTTGCCAATAACGCCATGCAAATGTTCAAGCTGTTTGTCCAGCAATTGGCGCAGCCGCGTTAATTCATCCGCGTCACACAAATCATTAGCGTCAACCACCTCATCATAGGCTTCGGTAAAGATGCGGTAATATTCGGCGTTTCCACGCCCATCAGATGCGTTTTGATTTTGCTCACCTGAAGGCTGTTCGCCTTCGGTAAGGGCGCTGTCCCCGTCTTCATCCGCGCTGTCGCCATCCCCTTCGCTGGCTTCCATACTGGCGGCCTCACCGGGTTGTTCTACCCCTTCGCCGCTCTCGCTATCATCGCCTTCCCCTTGTTGATCAGGGTTTTGCTCATCACCAGATTCGCTGTCGGGGGCGTCGTCATTTTCGTCGTCATTGTCACTCGGATCAACGGGATCACCAAGGTCTGTTTCCAACGCGCCAATTAGCTCGCGGCTTAGCTCAGCATAAGCCTTTTGATCATCGATATTTTGGCTCAATTTCTCGATCAGGTCGCCAGCTCGTTTTTCAATCCATGGTCGCCACAAATCGACGGACATGGCTACGCTCTTTGGCGGCTTAGCGCCGGTAAGCGCTTCTCTTACCAGAAGGCTCGCAACATTGGCGATGGTCTGGGATTGATCTTCTCCGTTTGCCGGGCCGGGAGGGGCAAGAGTGGTTTGGGCAAACCGCGCTTCGATATTGGTGTTTAGGTTCTTTGCCACCCCAGCCATTTCATTTGCGCCAATGGCCTCAACTCGCGCGCGTTCCACCGCATCAAAAATGGTTCTGGCTTGTGCGACAACAGGGGCTTTGGCCTGATGGATGTTTTCGTTGTGATGCGCCAGCCATAGAGCCGCGCTATCGGCGGCGCCGCGCAAATTGGCATCAGGTTTGGCGGTGTATTGATTAGCATCTTTGCTTACCGTGCCATCAGTGGAGAGCCGCATATCTTCTTTCGCAGGCGCAGGCAAACGGATTTCTGTTGGTGAAATCACAGTTTGGTTGCCGCTAAAGCGAACTGCGTGCTGTGTCCCCCCTGCCAGCGCGCGCAAGCAGGCAGAAGTTGAACGAAGAAAAGGGTTATCTTGATCGTTTGCCATTAGCCGTTTCGATTAGCTTGCTGCAAGGGCCAAATCAGGATTAAGCTCCTCGCCAAAACACCGCTGATAATATTCCGCCACAATAGGCCTTTCCATTTCATCACATTTGTTTAGGAAAGACAGACGGAAAGCCAGTTTCATATCCCCAAGGATTTGCGTGTTTTCAGCCCAAGTGATAACTGTTCGCGGTGACATGACCGTGGAAATATCCCCAGCGATAAAGCCTTTTCGGGTTAAATCAGCCAGCCGTACCATCGCATCCGCTGTCTCTTTCTTAAGCGGATTATTAGCAGCTTTTGCTTTGGTCATGATGATATCGCACTCAACATCATGGGGCAGATAATTTAAGGTTGATACAATCGACCACCGATCCATCTGGCCTTGATTAATCTGTTGGGTGCCATGATAAAGTCCGGTGGTATCACCTAGGCCAATGGTGTTCGCTGTGGCAAACAGGCGAAAGGCCGGATGCGGACGAATGACGCGGTTGGTATCCAGTAAGGTCAGCTTGCCTTCTACCTCAAGCACGCGCTGTATCACAAACATGACATCCGCACGGCCAGCGTCATATTCGTCAAACACAAGTGCGACAGGATTCTGAAGCGCCCATGGCAGGATGCCTTCGCGAAACTCTGTCACTTGTTTTCCATCTTTCAGCACAATGCTGTCCTTACCGATCAGATCAATCCGGCTAATGTGGCTGTCCAGATTCACCCGAATACATGGCCAGTTAAGCCGGGCGGCGACCTGTTCAATATGGGTAGATTTTCCCGTGCCATGATAGCCTTGAATCATCACCCGCCGGTTATGGGCAAACCCTGCCAGAATGGCCAAGGTCGTGTCGTGATCAAACACATAATTATCATCACGATCAGGAACATATTCCGACGATGAAGAAAAAGCAGGCACCTGCATATCAATATCCAGATGGAAGAGATCGCTAGCGGATACAGTGCAATCAGGTTCGCTCAAGCTATGGGCAGGTGGACGGTTCGGGCTATCAGAAGATGTAGACATAGGTATTCCTCATAGTTATCGGGCGGTTTTAACTGAACTAGGGCAAGAAATCAAATGGCCCAAGTGATAAAGAGTGGGTTTATTCTGCTTTGTAGTAAGCCTTTTCAAGTATGGCGAAAGCCTGATTGATGGATTTCAGTTTTTCTTCGGCTATTCGTGACCCCCCATTGGCGTCTGGATGGTGTTTTTTCACCAAAGTTTTGTATTGTTGTTTGATCGTAGGCCAAGGGGCGCCGGGTGCCATTTCCAATTCATTCCACGCGTCCCTTTCTTCTTTGGGAATAGGGTCGTGCTGGGGTTTGGCGGCGGCGTGCTCACTAAATATCCCTAGCGGATCATTGATGCGAGTATGAAAATTATCATATTTGGCGTTTGTGCCAAAATGCCATGACGGGCGTTCCCATGTTGTTGCCCTCCGAATGCTTTCATCTATCGCTTCTTCGTCCATATCAGCAAAATAATTCCATTGCTTATTATATTCGCGCACATGATCAAGACAGAACCAGATGTAATCGCGTAATTCTTCGCGGGTGCGCGGCGCAGGATAAAGACCGTCTTCTTGGCATCCATCATGCGCGCAGACGCGTGGCTGGCTTTTATTGCCACGCACCGAGGATAGATCAGAGGTTGAAACATATGCCTTTTTCATGGTGCTATACTATAATCGCAATGCCTAGCTGTGCAACCATTTGCCTGATCTTAAGGCGATGAGCAAAAGCATCACAGGTAATGTTAGAAACGGTATAAAGATTAACATATGTCAGGAACTTCGCATGACCAGAGCAGAACGCATCAAAGATTGTCTTATCACCCATTTTCAACCCATTCAGATTGAGGTTATTGACGAATCCGAAGCGCATCATGGCCATGCTGGCTGGCGAGAAGGTGGCGGCACGCATATCGCGGTTAGCATTGCGGCGGATAATCTCAAAGGCTTATCTCGCATCGCCGCCCACCGAGCGATTTATAATGCGTTAGGTGAGGAACTGGCAGACGGGCTTCATGCCTTGCGCATCAACATTCTGTAATCGCCTCTGCCGATCATGTGTTAACTGTTGCTAGGCTTTTCCTCTTTTTTGGGAATACCATTTGGCCATAATCTGGTGATAACAGGGCTATCTTCGTCATAACCAACACAGGAATTGATCAATCCGATATAAGAATCGCTATCGGTCATATCCATATCGCCGGTGGCATTGTCACGCTTGCGCCGGGCTTCCTCACCATAAAAGGTTTGCATGACAACCGTGGCCACAGGCCCCATCAATTCCGTGATATGAGTACAGCCTTGTCTGCCGCCAATGGCGTGTCTCACTTTATTGCGCCATCCGCTGGCAATGCGCAGACCGATCAGCTGATCAAAGACATCATTCGCGCTGGGACAAATGTGATATGGCCCGGCTAGGGTCTTAGCCTCGGCTTCGCGAACTTCAAGCTGATCATCAACAGCAATTCTAACTTGCATATGGTGAATGGCTTCACCAGGTTGAATATAACCCCGATCCACACTAGGAAACCCATAGGTCTTGGTATCTTTTAACTCTGCCTCAACTTCGATCAGCCCATCATCCCTGACAAAACCATCAAGGGTGATGCTACGGCGGTGGACATGGTGGCGTGAGGGTGGCTTGGTCATCTGTGGGATCCTTGGGGGTTAGTAAATCTGGTATCAGGATGTTTCTGAAGGCGGTGAAGGCATGATTTCTGGCCAAAGGCGGATGCGTTCGATGGTGTTGCGATGCCGCCGCAGAATACGAAACCGAATATTATAAAAGCGAAACTCTTGTCCCGGGACAGGGATGGTGCGCGTCTCGTTCAAAATTAATCCGGCAACGGTTGTGGCGTCATTGTCTGGTAGGTTGAACCCCAAGGCTCGATTGATATCGCGGATTGTTGTTCGCCCCTCAATAATCCAAGATCCGTCATCTTGTGGCCAAATGCCGGTCATGGTTTCATCATGCTCGTCATCAATTTCCCCGACAATTTCTTCTAGAATATCTTCAAGGGTGACGATGCCACGAAAATCACCATATTCATCTACCACAACAGCGAAATGTTCACGCCTGTTCCTGAACGCTTGCAACTGGTTCAAAAGCGGCGTTGTTTCTGGCACAAAATAAGGTTCAGCCACAATATCGGTGATGGCGATAATATCCAGTTTTTCATGTGACGCGGCGTTGCCCATGGCGCGCAACATGGCTTTGACATGCAGCACGCCGATAATATTGTCTTGCTTTCCAGAATAGACCGGATGACGGGTATAGGGCGAGGACATCACCTGCATAAACACATCATTGATTTCTTGGCTGGCATCAATCATGGCGACCGAGGCGCGGTGCGTCATCACCTCGTCCACGCTTACCTCACCCAAATCAAGGACGCTGGCTAACATGGCGCTTTGTTCTTTGGCTTCGGCATCAGAAGTGTTGGCGTGAATTTCGATCATGCCGCGCAGTTCTTCTTCGCGGTTAGCGGCGGCATCACGATTTTCTTTGCCAATCATCACCTGCACAATCCAGCGCAGAAATAAACTGAAAGGCTTGAGCAAAAAGACAATGATGGAAACAGGGCGCGAAACCTTAAGCGCAAAGTCATCAGCATGGTTGAAGGCATAGGTTTTCGGTATCACCTCAGCAAAAAGCACCAAAATAATTGTCATGATGATGGTGGCCAGCACCACCCCAGATTCCCCGAGCAGGGTGATCATCATGCTCGTCGCAAGCGAAGTTGCGAGCACATTGACGAGATTGTTGCCGATCAACAGACTGCTGATCAGAAGATCGCGATGTTCACGCAACCTTTCAAACGCTGACGCGCGCTCATTTCCTTTGGCGGCAAGGGCACGCATACGGGCTTCTGATGCGGCGGTCAGCGCGGTTTCTGAACTTGAAAAAAACGCTGAGGCAATAAGAAGGATAACAATAACCCCTATGATCAGGAAAAGGGTTAACATGGTCATGATAAAGCCTCATCCATATTTGCCGCTGATAACACCGCGGCGACATCTTGCGGATTTACGCCTTTTTCTACAAAAGCATCGCCAATCGCCCGTACCAAAACAAAAACCAGCTGTCCCGATTGGGCTTTTTTGTCTTTTCCCATGTTTTGGATCAGGTGATGAATATCCGCCATCCCCATATCCGCAGGCAAACCGTTTCGCCAATGGGCAAGACCCATCGCCTCAAGATGTCTGGCAACGCGGTGACAAGATTGGCCGTCAATAAACCCTAATCGCCGTGATAGGGCAAAGGCATGACCAAGGCCTGCGGCCACGGCCTCACCATGAAGCAGGCGGCCGTCATATCCGGCTTCTGCCTCAAAAGCATGAGCGAAGGTATGCCCCAGATTCAGCAAAGCGCGAACACCAGATTCGGTTTCATCTGCGGCAACGATATCGGCTTTGGCCTGACAGCATCTGCGAATAGCCTCAATCAGGGGATCAGGCTGCCGCTTTAGCACCGCCTCACCATGTTCCTCTAGCCAATCAAAAAAATCAGCATGACCAAGCAGACCGTATTTCACCACTTCGGCGTAACCTGCGCGCATTTCACGATCAGGCAGAGTAGCGAGGCAATCGGTGTCAATCAGCACGGCGCGTGGCTGATGAAAAGCCCCGACCAGATTTTTCCCTGCGCGAGCATTGATGCCCGTTTTGCCACCAACAGAGCTGTCCACTTGGGACAGAAGCGTTGTTGGTATCTGAACATAATCAAGACCGCGCAACAGACTCGCCGCCATAAATCCGGCCAGATCACCAATAACGCCGCCACCTAGGGCAATGATTACGGTCTGGCGCGTGATCCCATGGTCAAGGATATTTTCCATCAGTTCGCTGTAACGGGAAAACGACTTGGCTGACTCACCCCCTGCCGTAATAACATGATGGCAACGCGTGATCCGGTTAAGTGCGGATTCTAGTTGCTCCAGCCACGGGGTTGCCACGGCTTCATCCGCTATGATCACCACTTGCCGTCCGGTTAGGATTGGCCTTAACAGGTGATCTGCGTTTTGGATCACCCCCCTGCCGATGGTGATATCATAGCTGCGGTGCCCCAATTCCACTGGCACAACGACATGATCACCATTTATGGGCGTTGTCGGCGCGGAATGATCAGAATGGGTATAGGCAATGGTCATAGCGATTGTCCATGGGGAATAGCCGAAAAATACGCATGAAGGGTGGTGAGAACCTTATCAACGGATTCTGGAATTTCAAGACCGTCCGTATTCACCACTAAATCAGCCTGTTCGTAAAAAGGGTCACGCTGAGCTGATAATTGGGTCAGCACTTCAAGCGGATCACGGTCTTTCAACAATGGCCTGCTGGCAAAATTGCTAATCCGGCTTACCAGCGTTTCAGGTGATGCCTGAAGCCATATGGAAAACCCCTTTTGCTTGATTGCCGCGTGGCACTTAGGCTGAACAAACGCTCCACCCCCCACCGATATCACTTGAACAGGCTTGTGTTCTAGCAAAGCCGTAATCTCACGCAGTTCCAGTTCCCGAAACTTGTCTTCTCCATAAAGTTCAAAAATATCAACAATGCTGATCCCAGCAACCTTTTCAATTTTTTTGTCGCTATCAGCATAACCAAGGCTCAATTGTTGTGCAACAAGGCGACCAACATTGCTTTTTCCTGAACCCATATGCCCGACCAGAACCAGACTCTGTTGCAGGTGGTCTGTGATATGTTTCAGCTGATGTTGCATGATTGCCATGATACTTTCTCTGTTATGATCACACCGATCGTGAGCCGAATGATAACGGTGTGACATAACCCTTGGCTATGTGAATTTGTTTTTTGCCTCATTACCGACATAATAGCCTTATAATAGTATGCGCAAGCAAAGTCAGCAATGATCAGATGATGTGAACAGATTTGATGTAGGATAGTGAAAGATGAAAATGATCACAGCAATAGTGCCCGTCGTCAGGCAAATGGTTTTGATCACGGCAACAGCGGTTGTTTTTCCGTTCAGTCAAAGTCTTGCCGAACCAGATACGAACATCGTCTGGCCAAATAGCCAGACAAGCGAAACCACGCAAAATGCAGTGGCGGCAGAACCCTCGGCTGAA
>Ga0181582_10002851_pt1 | contig 13796 bp, 10 predicted proteins | sample 071ome_32_FD_132438 | JGI IMG/M metagenome (GOLD analysis project Ga0181582, IMG submission 132438) | Coastal salt marsh microbial communities from the Groves Creek Marsh, Skidaway Island, Georgia - 071405AT metaG (megahit assembly) | ecosystem: Environmental > Aquatic > Marine > Intertidal...
AACGGCTTTAACAAAGTGTCGAGGCTCTGCTGACTGGTACTGGCGAAGGTCTTACCTTTCTCTTCGAAGATCTTATTCGCGACATTCTCAAACTCTTTGGTAAGCGCTACCCGGCTAGTGTTTAGCTGCTCCATCTGCGCGCTAAAATGGAGCTCTTTCTCTTGCAAGCGGGTTTCGAGCGCAGTGTGTGCTGTACTGAGCTGCTGATACTTCTCTCGCATCGACTCAAGCTCTTGCGCTTGCTGCATAGCGCTCTGTTGCTGCTCGTTAATGCGCGCCTCGGTTTGACGCAACTCAGTGTTAAGACGAGTGGTCTCGATCTGCGCCGCCTGCAGCGCCTCCTGCAGATCGGCACTCTGGTGCTGATACTGCGAGCGTTCAGCCTGGACTTTTTCTAACTCCTCAGCGAGTCGCTCTCGCTCTAGTTTTTGCGCAACTGTGCGTCGCCCTTGAAACAGCCAACCCAGCGCCACGCCTAGGGGAAGCATAAGAAATATTGCGATCAGAAGTTGCTCAAGTGTCATCGTTGGAGGGCCCTCGTTTTAACTGCGCAAACAGATAAACTGTCTATTTAACCAGTAGTATATACCAGAGCGACCGGTTATTAACCCCAATTTGAGAAACAGAACGCGAACGCTGTGACTAGTGTGTAAAGAGGACTGAATTCGTCTACACTTTGAACCGAAGCATAAAAAAGTGGCAACCCCCTGATGTCTCTAAAACTGCGTATTTTGGCTGGCAGCCTTATTATTGGTCTGCTTACGCTCCTACTCTCTTGGCTTGCGCTCAATCGTATTACCGACGACATAGCATTACGTTGGGCAACAGAGACGCTAGAGCACGAAACTTCCAATGAGATTTACAGAGCCACACGTCCAATCGTGGAGGAACTGGATCGCATCAATCGCCTAGCCAGCTCACAGGAGATTCTGAAATGGAGCCAGGATCCGAGCTCGCCCGAGACTGAAGTCGCAGCGATCCGTCTGCTTAACAACTCAGCCAAGAGCCTAATAGCCGGTTCATATTTTGTTGCTCTAAAGAATAACAACCACTACTACTACAACAACGCCGATGGTGAATTCACAGGTAAAGAGTACCGCTACACACTTGACCCGAAAAACCGCCTTGATGGCTGGTTTTACACTTCGTTAAACGACACTCACCCCTACAACCTAAATGTCGACTTCGATCGCGGCATCCGCAAACTTAAGCTCTGGATCAATGTGCAGATACGCTCTGGCGATGAAGTACTCGGCATGATTGGCACCGGCTTTGAGATCTCCTCAGTCTTGGCTCCCTACCTTGAAGGAAACCAACTCAACTATACCGCCTTCTTCCTCGACAAAGACGCAGCTATCCAGATATCTAGCGCCCGGGTTGGACTAGAGATGGGGTCAGTCGCAAAAGCAGCAGATGAGAAGACCTCCTTCTACCACTACCTGACCAGCGAGAAAGATCAAGAGGCGCTCAGAGCGGTACTTGCGAACCTAAACGGAAAACCCAACCTCACCACAAGCCTGATGCTTGATTGGCAACAGACGCAACATATTTTTGGGGTGAGCTATTTAGCCGAGCTCGACTGGTTTCTGCTTTTGGCGATTCCCCCAAACCAGCTAATATCAAGCTCAGACTTCCTACCGATCTACCAGGTCTCGATTCTAGGCGTTGTTCTGCTGGTGGCAGCAATCTATCTATTGCTGGTTCTGGAGGTCGACAAACCTCTGGCCCGCCTCAAAGAGCGCATTGAGATACTGCGCGACCAAAAGAGCATGCCAAGTAGTGCGCAGGACAACCTGCCAAGCGAATTCAAGAAGCTCTCGCAAAGCCTTGATTCTTTTGCGCTTTATGACCCACTTACAGGCCTCTACAACAAGCGAGGGCTGAATATCCATCTGAAGCGCGATCTGGAGCACTGTGCGCGCACGAAGCAGAGCATCTGCGTGATCGTATTCGACCTAGACCACTTTAAGCGCATTAACGACACCTATGGACATAGCATTGGCGACAAGGTTCTTAAGCTGACAGCAGAGTGCATTACCAACCGCTTCAAGCGCGCAACCGATTCCGTTGCCCGTTTTGGTGGCGAGGAGTTTGTTGTAACCCTCGTAGATTGCGAGGCAAGCCTTGCACGCAATTTGGTAGAGAACGTTCGCTCAGATATTCGTCAACAGGTGCTTGAGTTCGGCGCCATTGAGATAGCGCGTGGAATCACAATTTCGGCAGGCGCCGTACTGCTGGAGCCAGACGCTGTAGGCAACTATACGAGTCAGGGGATATTCGATATCGCCGACACCCTACTCTACGAGGCCAAAGCGACCCGCGATAGAGCGTGCTGGCGCGTAATCGACGTTTAGAGAGTATGGGGCTATATCCCAGCCCCGCGTCAACCCGCACCTACTGATTAAAGCGCGCATCAACGGCTCTGCTGAAGACGCCAGCTGTGGAGCTTCTTATAACTTGCCAGCAGCCGCTGATGACGGTCGAGTCCTTGCAGTTCGAGACCCACAGGCTCTAAGCCGTTGAAGCGTTCTTCACCGCGCACAGAGGCAATTACAGCGTGAATACGATCCTCACCAAACATCCTTGTGAAGTTTGCCTCGAAATCGCCCAACTCCAACTCATCGCTGAGCTCAACCTCTAAGACCGCACTCATGGCACGATAGAAGAGCCCCCTATCAACCGTGTTGTCGTTGTATTGAAGAAAGGATTCGACCAACTCCTGTGCCGCTTCACGCTGCCCGATAGCAAGATAGATCAAGAGTTTTAGTTCTAGTACTGTCAGCTGCCCCCAGACCGTATTCTCATCGAACTCAATCCCGATCAGGGTGCGGATATCGGTGTAGTTATCCAGCTGGCTCTCCTCAAGGTGCTCAACCAACGCCTCGAGGTCCTCGTCGCAGAGTTCATGCAGACAGAGAATGGCTTCTCGAAACTCTAAGGCTTTATTGGTGTTATCCCACACCAAATCCTCTACGGGATACACCTCAGAGTAGTCCGGCACCAGAATTCGAACAGCAGGCGCTCCTAGGTCATCATAGACTGCCTGATACACCTCTTTACCCATCTTTTGCAGAATTGAGAAGAGCGTTGCCGCCTCCTCACTATTTGAGCCGGAAAAGTCCCAATCAGCGAATTGATAGTCCGAGCGCGAACTGAAGAAGCGCCAACTGACAAGGCCAGACGAGTCGATAAAGTGCTCAACAAAGTTATTGGGCTCGCGTAGCTCCAGTGAATTAAAGGTCGGTGGCTGCAGGTCATTGAGCCCTTCAAACGAGCGCCCCTGTAACAGCTCTGTCAAACTACGCTCTACCGCTACATGTAAACTGGGGTGCGAGCCAAAGGAGGCGAACACACCTCCCGTTCTCGGATTCATTAGCGTGACACAGGCTACTGGGAAGCGCCCGCCAAGTGATGCATCTTTGACGAGTACTGGAAAGCCCTGCGCTTCGAGCGCCTCAACGCCCTCCAAGATACCCGGCCAGCGCTGCAGTACCTCATTAGGAATATCGGGTAGAGCCAACTCCTCTTCAAGGATCTGGCGCTTCACCGCGCGCTCAAAAATCTCTGAGAGACACTGAACCTGCGCCTCTTCTAGCGTATTGCCAGCACTCATACCGTTACTGAGAAACAGATTCTCAATTAGATTTGACGGAAAGTAGACTGTTTCACCATCGGAGTGGCGCACAAAAGGGAGCGCGCAGATACCGCGCTCCTCATTACCTGAATTCGTATCCACCAAGTTGGAGCCACAGAGCTCAGAGTCTGGGTCATAAATCTCGAGACAGTAATCGTCTAACAGACCCTCTGGGATAGAGTCATCCTCAGTCAACTCAAACCAGCGCTCATCTGGGCGATGAACGAACTCAGCCTGAGCTATATCTGCACCAAAGTATTGGTCGTTGTAGAAAAAATTGCAGGATAGACGCTCTATGAATTCACCCAGCGCGGAGGCAAGCGCCGCCTCTTTCGTTGCGCCCTTTCCATTGGTAAAGCACATGGGCGACGCAGCATCACGAATATGGAGAGACCAGACATGGGGCACGATATTGCGCCAGGATGCCACCTCAATCTTCATACCGAGAGAAGAGATGATCTCGGTCATACGCGCGATCGTCTGCTCCAGCGGCGCATCCTTACCCTCTATGAAGGTCTCACCCTCAGTTTGCAGTGTCAGCAGCGCCTGCGCATCCTCATCCAGATTCTCTACCACCTCAATCTGAAACTCGGGGCCAGTCTGCACCACTTTCTTTACAGTGCAGCGATCGATAGAGCGCAGAATTCCTTGGCGATCCTTATCAGAGATGTCTTCAGGCAACTCAACGTTGATCTTGAAGATCTGATTGTAGCGATCCTCGGGATCTACAATGTTGTTCTGCGACAGACGAATATTGTCGGTAGGGATATCCCGCGCATTACAGTAGACCTTCACAAAGTAGGCTGCACAGAGCGCCGATGACGCCAAAAAGTAGTCGAACGGGCCCGGCGCAGAACCGTCACCCTTATAGCGAATAGGCTGATCAGCGATAACAGTAAAGTCGTCAAACTTCGCTTCCAGACGAAGGTTATCAAGAAAGTTTACTTTGATTTCCATGGGGGTCCTTGGGTTTTAAAAGGCGCTTTGAACTATTATCCCAGATCTACCCGCAAAGGTCCGCAATAAAGCATCTTTAAGAGGAATTCGTCACCACTATTCGTCACCACTGGAAGCTACAAAAAATCTCTTTATGCGTCGCAATATGCGAGGCATTTTGGAGGGATGGTTTAGCCAGCGAAGCCACTATGAACAGATCTCTCGTTAAATATTGGACGGCTAGTAACTGACTATTATACTCGGATACACAGTGGCCCAATTAAGGTACTCGCCATGCATTACACACTGAGATATGAAAAAGATCCTATCTGGAGCGCCTTTCACAGAGACCAAGATCTTTACGGCACGGACAAAGCACTTTTTGAACCCAGATATTTCTGGTACTCAGGAACGCTACCCTATGCCATTAGCCCAGCTTTCAAAACACTCAAGGATGCTAAGCATTGGTTTGAACTTAAATGCTGCAAAGGCAAACCCGCACTTGAACGGCGCCACATACAGCGCGAGAGACGCTTAGAGATTGCCGCTAGAACATTAGAGTTTGCCAAGAAATATGACCGGCGCAACGCCGCAGGTAGACGCTGGATTGATCAGGTTGCTAAGTATCTTTAGCCGATTGACGCAAAGATTTGTAAAGTAGGGAGAACAACCGAGCATTTACTGCAATACTTGAGGCTATGAATGCTCGTTTACGCAAAAAGGCTGAGCGTCTACTAAACCAGACGCAGGATCAGATCATTACGCAGGTGCGCCGTCTCAAAGACGATCGTATTTGTATCGGTGTGACCGGCCTCAGCCGCAGCGGCAAATCGAGCTTCATAATCAGTCTGATTAATCAATTGCGACAGTTTAGAAGCGCACAACTAAGTGCATTTTCACCCTGGCTTCAGCATCGCATAATAGGGGTACAGCAGCACCCGCTTGAAGATCGCGCTCTGCCGACTTTCCCCTATCTGAGCGGCGTGCAACAACTGAGCTCCCAGCCACCTCAATGGCCCAACTCGACAACCGACATTAGCGGGGTATTACTGGAGCTTAAGCTTCGCTCCAGAAATATTCTCGGACGTAATTCAACGCGTTCTCTCTTTATAGAAATTCGTGATTATCCCGGGGAGTGGTTGTTGGACCTACCGCTACTGCAGATGAGTTATTACCAGTGGTGTAAGCAGCAGCAGAACCTGCTCAAAGGGGATTTACGCAAAGCAGTGGAGGCAAACCCTAGCGAACTGTTTGCAGCAATTGACGCAAGCTTGCCAGCCGATCCCGGTGTATTGAGTCGCTATACCCTGGCCTACCGCCAATTTCTAGAGAACTGCCGCTCGTCAGAGTACGAGCTGGCCTTGGTACAGCCTGGACGCTATCTGATGCCGGGGCGAGCAAAAGACCTACCAGAATTTTTCCCACTGCAAACACTGCCAGAGCAAGAGTGCCTTAAGACTTTGTCATCCGACAGCTACTATGCAGTTCTCGAGCACCAATTTGAGCGGTATAAACGCGAAGTAGTGAAACCCTTCTTCAACGAGTTTATCCGCCCAATTAATCGACAGATTGTACTGGTTGATGCAGTACATGCACTCAGTCGAGGCGAGGCCTATATGGCCGAACTAATCACAGCTCTTGAGCACCTCAGTGAGAGTTTCAATTATGGCACACGTCGAATTTTCGGTGGACGTATCGAAAAGGTGTTGTTCGCGGCAACGAAAATGGATCAGGTGATCGCCAGAGACCATGAGCAAGTTCGTCACCTTCTGGCTAGCATGGTACACACCTCGCTTGAACGCGCCAGTTGGCATGATGCTGATTACCGGGTTGAGGCGGTCGCAGCTATCAGAGCTGGACGCGAGGCTAGGGTTGACGACGAAGAGTGCATAGCAGGATTTAACGACTCTGGCGAAGCCATTGGCTATATCCACCCGCAGATTCCTGGTCAAGTTCCGCGAGCCGAACAGTGGCATGATTTTGAGGGGTGGAGTGCAATCTCCCTATCGCCACCCCAAGATATACGTGCTGATCAGGATCAGGCGCTGCCACAGATTCGGATGGATCGTGTTTTACAGGAGTTAATAGGAGATCTATGCCGATGAGCCATGAATCGCGAAATAGCCGCACATTTAAGCTCAACGCGGAGCAATTGGAGCGAGCACAATTCGAGGCGGCCACAGAGGCTGAAACAGCTCCGCTTGATCAGTACCAGCGAATCGAGTCTCACACACCAATACTCCCAAAAAGGGTGAAACGGGCTTTGGTTGCATTGTCTTTGATTGTTGGGGCAGTACTGGTCGCTGATGTTGTCTCGCTAGTGAATCAACTTAACCAGTTGCATTGGTTTGCTGGCCTCAGCAGCGGTGCACTCTTCGGTGCACTAGCCCTGTATGCGTTGGTTTCGCTGATTAGGTGGGTGCGCGGCAGCAGCTCCGTTAAACAGATGGAAGCGTTGCAAATTCAGGCAGCTCGAATGCGCCACGCGAAAGGACTCAATCAGCGTCAAACCCTAGTAGAAAATCTGCTGAGTTTCTACAAAGGTAAGCAGCAGGAGGGCACACTGCGAAACGCCATTGATGCCATCCCTGATTATGCCAATGATGCTGAAGTCATTGAGCACCTGGAATCACAATTTCTTGGACCGCTGGATAGCCAGGCCGATAAACTGATTCAACGCTATTCACTTCAAACTGGGTTGTCGGTAGCCGCAAGCCCACTGCCCGTCCTCGACATACTTCTGACGCTCTGGCGTTGTCAGATACTTATCATGGAGCTCTCCGAGCTCTACGGCGTTCAACCGAGTCTAGCAAACCGACTCAGAATATTAATGAGTGTTTTACGAACAATGGCCTACTCCGGACTAACAGAGACCAGCATAGGGCTTGCCGACCTCTCTAATATTCCCTTGGGACAACTGGGTGCACGCACGGCTCAAGGACTTGGAGCTGCGGTTGCCACTGCTCGGCTAGGGCTCGTGGCTGCGCGCCTGTGTCGGCCAGTTCCAGCTAATACAGATGAGAGAAGTGTCTTCAAAAAGCTCGCCTCAGCGGTTCTAGTGCTGCTGGGCAAAAAGATTTTGGGGCGCTGATCAGCTGTAATCCGAATCAAATAGGGAACTGCTTAGCGCTGATAACAACTGAACGCGGATAGTGTCAGTCTGGCTGCTTTTAGCGGCATACATCTCACGGTCCGCAAGCGCCAAAAGCCTTTCAGGACTCTCAGGCAAGTTAGCATCAATGATTAGCACCCCTATGGCTGACCCTACGCCATAGGTTTGAAGTTCAAACGCCTCAGCGACGCGTTTAATCGCGGTTTGAAGACGCTCTGTTATCCGAGTCTCTGATACATCCAAGAGATCATCGACCAGCAACACAAACTCATCCCCTCCAATTCGAGCCAAAGTATCTGAGGGCCGCAACTCTTTGAGCATCGCCTCGGCAATCGCCTTTAAAAAGTCATCGCCGACCTGGTGCCCACAATGATCGTTAACGGCTTTAAATTTGTTGATATCAATGAACGCAATCATTGGAGTTACTTGCGAGCGTCGCTTACGTGACAAAACCTGCTCGAAACGATCGATGAAAAGAGAACGGTTGGCTAGGCCGGTAAGGGCATCATGTGTCGCCATCTCGAACGTATCCTCCAGTTGCTCCTGAAGTACGGCCTTGCGTCGGTGAACCCACACACCCCAGCTGACTAAAGATAAAACCAGTGCTGCGACCGTCGCCACGTAGTGCCAGTAGAGTCGCCAGTCGAGTTCTGGCTCTTCTAACGGAAATATAAACTTATCTATGTCTAAAGCTGCGTCTTTAGGAATCTCTCCAATACTGGCTAAGAACTCTTTTATTGAGAGCCAACGATTCTCATTCATATAGCCCAGAGGAACCAGTTCATCGGCAATATGCTCTTGCATTGATAACGCTTCATAGCGTAGATGAGACAAGCTCTTTTCGGGTGCGAATTGACTCAAAATTTGCACCGCTTCAGCTGGGTGATCTAAGGCGTACTGCCAACCACGAAGGCTCGCTTTAGCGAAAGACCTCACTAGGTCAGGCGATGAGTTGGCTAGCTGCTCGCTGGTGAATAGAACGTCCGAGTAGAAGCGGATACCGTAATCCGCCGGATCTATTAGGCTGTAATCCACCCCCTGCTCCTCCAGCAGGTACGGCTCATTAGTAATATAGCCATTAAAGGCATCTGTTTCGCCATCCACCAGGGATTGGATATTGAAGCTAGTGTTTTGCCGCTCTATCCGATTCCTCAGGTTAAGCTGAGTCAGCAAGGTGATGAGCTCAAAACTCGAATTCCCAGGAAGTAGCATAACGCGCTTCCCGGCGAGATCCTCAGCCGTCTCTATTCCGCTAGATTCAAGGGTTACAAAACGTGCGGGAGAGGTCTGAAAGATGGCGGCCAAAACTTTAACGGGCGCACCCATTATGTGTTCAGCTAGTAGATTACTTGACGAGATGCCGAACTGCGCGCGTCCAGTAACTACTTCACTGAGCGAATTGAGCCCCGGACCCCCGGGCCGTATCTCGACTTGAAGCCCGGCTTCGTCGTAAAAGCCCAGTTCCTGAGCGACGTAATAGCCAGCAAACTGGAATTGAGGAGTCCATTTCAACTGCAACACTACAGCCCGCGCCGCCTCATTGGATGACGCGGGCAGACTTAAAAGCGCGACGAAAAATAGGTAGAGCAGACGCATAGCCTCACCTTTAGAGTTACCCTATTAGAGTAGACCAGATTTTTAGAAAAAGTGTGATTGCAGGCTACTACTTAGTGTCAGCATCAATTCCCGCTCTAAGATCTTCCTAGAGTGTCAGGCCTCTGAATTGCTACTCCGATGCGCTGATCGCTTCGCGATCATTCATGCAAGGTCACATCCAAACAGTGTGAGAGATCCATCGCGCAGCGGCGGTAGCCCATGTCAAACCAAAGAAGCAGACGCTAATAATCTTTTCGAATTGCTTTAAGTCAATTTCTTTTAACTGAGATTGAACTACCCTTCAATCTGCTAATTGTGCGCTGCAATATCTGGAGGCAAGCTCAATGATTTCTGATTCAGTTGTGGAGTTATCGCGTTGGCAATTTGCCATCACCGCGATGTACCACTTTCTCTTTGTACCCCTGACACTGGGGCTCTCGTTCCTACTGGCGATCATGGAATCGGTCTATGTTATGACCGGTAAACAGGTCTATCGGGATATGACTAAGTTCTGGGGTAAGCTTTTCGGTATTAACTTTGCGCTCGGTGTAACCACCGGACTTACCATGGAGTTCCAGTTTGGGACCAACTGGGCCTACTACTCTCACTACGTCGGGGATGTTTTCGGGGCACCGCTGGCCATCGAAGGCTTGGTTGCCTTCTTCCTCGAATCGACCATGATCGGCCTCTTCTTCTTTGGTTGGGATCGTCTGAGCAAGGTTCAACACCTAGGTGTAACTTGGGCTGTAGCTATCGGCTCCAACTTCTCGGCACTCTGGATTCTGATTGCCAACGGATGGATGCAGAATCCTGAAGGTGCGTACTTTAACTACGAAACCATGCGGATGGAGATGGAGAGCTTCGCTGATGTTATCTTCAACCCCGTTGCACAGGTTAAGTTTGTGCACACCGTATCGGCCGGCTATGTGACGGGCGCTATATTTGTCCTCGCCGTCAGCTCCTACTTTATGCTGCGCGGGCGCGATATCTGCTTTGCCCGCCGCTCGTTTGCCATCGCTTCAGCCTTCGGCCTCGCCTCAGCTCTCTCAGTTATCGTACTGGGCGATGAGTCTGGCTACGAAGTTGGCGAAGTACAGAAGGTGAAACTTGCTGTTATAGAAGCAGAGTGGGAGACCCATCCTGCCCCTGCCGCATTCACCTTAGTCGGCCTGCCAAACGAAGAGACACAACATACCGACTACGCTGTTAAGATACCCGGCGCTCTGGGCCTAATTGCAACGCGCTCGCTTGACGAAGAGGTTACCGGCATTGCAGACCTAGTAGAGCGCGCCGAGAGGCGTATCCGCCGCGGCATTGTTGCGTACGAGCTGCTTAGCAAGTTACGTGCTGGCGAAGATACCCCTGAAAATCGTGCCCTCTTTGATGAGGTTGTGGGGGATCTCGGCTATGGCCTGCTGCTTAAGCGCTATACACCTGATGTAGTTGACGCGACCCCTGAACAGATCAAACTGGCCGCACAGGATACTATTCCCAGCGTGGCACCTATGTTCTGGACCTTCCGCGTGATGGTGGGTGCAGGCTTCACCATGCTGTTGCTCTTTGTACTGGCGTTCTACTTCACCACTAAACGGGTGGAACACAAAATTCGCTGGTTACAGTACTTTGCCCTCGCCTGTCTGCCACTGCCTTGGCTGGCGAGCGAAATGGGCTGGTTTGTCGCTGAATTTGGCCGCCAACCTTGGGCAATCGGTGAGATCCTACCGACCTACGTAGCCACCTCACATCTCACAGAGCTGGACTTGTGGATGTCTTTGGCAGGCTTCATTGGCCTCTACACACTCTTCCTGATCATAGAGGTCTACCTAATGGTGAAATACATCCGCAAAGGCCCTAGCGCGCTACAGACTGGCCGCTACCACTTTGAGCAAGATGCAAAACAGCTGAATCAGACAGGAGAAGCGAGCTATGTTTGATTACGAATCATTGCGCCTCATTTGGTGGCTGCTGGTTGGCGTGCTGCTAATCGGTTTTGCTATCGCCGATGGCATGGACCTGGGCACAGCGATGTTGATTCCCGTGCTTGGTAAAACGGACACCGAACGACGCGTCATTATCAACACCATTGGTCCTCACTGGGATGGCAACCAAGTTTGGTTGATTACAGCGGGCGGCGCCATCTTCGCGGCTTGGCCGCTGGTCTATGCGACGGCATTCTCGGGCTTCTACTGGGCGATGCTGCTGGTGCTCTTTGCCCTCTTCTTCAGACCGGTCGGATTTGAGTACCGCTCTAAGAAAGACTCTGCAAAGTGGCGCAGTAACTGGGATTACGCCCTGGCAGTAGGTTCATTTGTACCTTCGCTGGTCTTCGGTGTCGCCTTCGGCAACTTATTCCTTGGGGTACCCTTCCACTTTGACGAGTTCACTCGTCCAATCTACACCGGTTCCTTCTGGGCGTTGCTAAATCCCTTCGCTATTCTTTGTGGTCTAGCCAGCGTTGCGATGCTGGCGCTTCAGGGGGCTACATGGTTACAGATGCGTGCCGGCGGTGAGGTGCAGTGGCGTGCTCAGGTTGTCGCTATGCTACTGGGCCCTGTTCTCACGCTGCTTCTGGCGCTGGCAGGCCTTTGGCTCTACTTCGGTATCTCTGGCTACGCTATCAGCTCTGAAGTAATTGGCGATGCTGCATCCAACCCGCTGAGCAAAAGCGTGATTCAGACAGATAACTGGTTCGGTAACTATGCAAACTACCCAATATTGTGGCTACTGGTTGCCACCTCGTTACTCCTACCTTTGCTAACAAGCTTTATGGCAAAAGTAGGTAGGCCAGGGCTCGCATTTGTGGTCAATTCACTCGCAATAGCGTCGATCATCCTAATGACCGGATTTACCCTCTTCCCATTTGTGATGCCATCCTCTGCAGATCTAGCAAGTGCGCTGACTCTTTGGGACTCAACCTCAAGTGAACTGACACTAGAGATCATGTTCTGGGTAGCGATGGTGTTCGTGCCGATCATCCTTTGCTACACCTTCTGGGGCTACTACAAAATGTGGCGCCGGATCGAGCCAGAGTTCATTGAACAGAACAGCGTTTCGAATTACTAAAGGAGAGTTCTAATGTGGTATTTCGCTTGGATACTTGGCGTGCTCTTAGCCTGTAGCTTCGGTATCATCAACGCTATGTGGCTAGAACATCAGGACGACGAGATCGGCTGCGCAGACGACTGATGCCGAAGGTCTGTGCCGAAAAGAGCGCACTGATGACTAATATTGCTGGAAGCTTCCCACAGAGGCGACAGTAAGAAGAGAAAGGGAGCCTCGGCTCCCTTATTTTTGTCTTATCAAACGGATAGACGGCACTTGGCTAGATCAAAACGCAAACCCAATCCAACAGCGCTGCTCGACCAGCACTTAAGAGCCTCAGAGCTTCGTTTCTCTACTCTCTTGGGTATCACGCAGACGCTTATGACAATCGCCTTCGCTTGGGGAGCCGCTAACCTTATTGGGCTGGCCTTGAGCAACCAAGCCGACCTGATGAGCCCCAGCTCAAGTGTTGCTGTGCTGCTTATCGCACTGTTAATTAAATCTTTGGCAGCCTACGCACAGAACCGCATCAATCTGCGCTCCAGCGTCTTTGCCCGTGATCGACTTCGCCAGGCTATTTTGGATCGCTGTTTCCGCCTTGGCGTCAGCCTCTTCCCAGCTTTTAAACCTTCAGAGCTCGCCAACCTTCTCACTCTAGAGACCGACAAACTTAAGGACTACTTTGCTGAGTATCAGATCCAGAAAAAGATGGCGGTCTACACCCCGGTTTTGATAATCCTTGCGAGTGCCGCAGTGAATTGGCTAGTACCACTGGTGCTACTGCTTACCACCCCGCTAATACCGCTGTTTATGATACTGATTGGCAAGCGTGCAGCCGAAGCATCGCGTAACAATCTTGAAGCGCTCAACCGCCTAGGGCATCTCTTAGAGGATCGCCTCGCCAATCTTAATCTTCTTCAACAACAGGATAGCGTAAGCTACGAATCCAAAAGGCTTTATACGCAGTCTGATAACTTTAGAAAGAGCACCATGAAGGTGCTGAGATTGGCATTTCTCTCGGGAACACTGCTTGAATTTTTTGCGGCGATAAGTGTTGCCCTGGTGGCTGTTTACCTTGGGCTATTCTTCCTAGATAAATACTCAATCGGTGCGTGGAGCAGCGATATCAGTTTCGCTGAGGGCGCCTTCCTGCTCATGCTAGCACCGGAGTACTATCTGCCACTGCGCAAGATGGGCGCGCTCTACCACGCTAAATCTAACGCCCGCGCGTTGGCTGAGCGGTTACAATACCTTGGCGAGCTTAGCGATGCGCTGCCAGCCGAAAATAAACCTGGCGCGCCCTGTGAACTGACACAACTCCAGTGCGTGGCGCTCTGCAGCGGAGCCATCAACCCTGTACACCAGCTCTTCAGCTTTACCCTCAAGCCGGGCTAGTCGCTGCTTCTTGAGGCACCCTCAGGCTCCGGTAACACTACCCTACTCCATGCCCTAGCGGGGCTGAGCGTTGCCCAGGTC
>Ga0181582_10002854_pt1 | contig 13787 bp, 15 predicted proteins | sample 071ome_32_FD_132438 | JGI IMG/M metagenome (GOLD analysis project Ga0181582, IMG submission 132438) | Coastal salt marsh microbial communities from the Groves Creek Marsh, Skidaway Island, Georgia - 071405AT metaG (megahit assembly) | ecosystem: Environmental > Aquatic > Marine > Intertidal...
CCAGGGCAGAATCGTTGCGGTCCGTGAAGGTGAATTCGCCTCCAACGTCGTAGGCCTCACCTTGGAACTGCGCGGTCGTGGTACTGTCAAAGGGATTGGGCATGACTCCCGCGTAGGACACGGCATGCACCTGCCACCCTTCTTTGAGTCTGGGCTCGAAGGGGCCGGTAGCCAAGGGGGGTAGCGGATCCGGCTTTGGCTCTTTAATGCAGGCGGTCAAAGCGCCCATCATAGCCAGGGCGCACAGGCCAAGAAAGCGCCTACCCATTGATGTCAATAAATCGCTCGACGTCTTTGGTCAAGCCAAATACGACCAACTCGTCGTTTTCTTGGATCACCACCTCAGGCATGGGCACCCCCTTGATGTGGGGTTCGCCGTCGATGCGCTCGATGAGTGTCACGATATTGAGACGGTATTTGGGCAACAGGCCAATATCTGCAATGCTTCGGCCGACAATGTTTTTCGGCGCGGCGATTTCGACAATTTCATAATTGTCCGGAAGCTGCACACACATCAACATGGAGGGGTTCATCAAGCGCTCTGCCACGTTTTTACCGACCTCCTCCTCGGGGGAAAGGATCTCCGTGACGCCCAATTTTTCCAGAATTTTACGCTGGGTTTCGCCCTGAGCGCGCGCAATCAATCGCTTCACGCCCAATTCCATGAGCTTAACCGTCGTGAGGAGCATGCCCTCAAAATTCTGACCGATGGAAACGACCACGGCGTCCATTTCCCCGATATTTTGGGATTGGAGCGCGCGCAAATCTGTTGAATCCAATTGAACCGCGTAGGCTACGTGGTCCTTAATGTCGTCGACTTTGTCCTCGTCAATATCAATTGCGATGACCTCAGCGCCCTTCTCGGAGAGCTTTTTACAGATGGCCGAACCAAACTGGCCCAATCCAATCACTGCGAATTTTTCCGCCATAACGTTATAAAAGTAGGGAAAGTGCGGCATCTAAGTCCGCTTTGAGGTCCCGAACGTCCTCAATGCCCACACTCAAACGGATTAATCCGTCGGTGACGCCACTTGCTTCCCGTTGTTCTTTTGGAATGGAGGCATGCGTCATAGAAGCAGGGTGGCCGCTGAGAGACTCCACGCCACCCAATGACTCGGCGAGGGTGAACACCTTCATGGCGCTGACCACCTTGCTCGCATCTGCGAAGGAATCCGACTTCACGCGAAAAGAAATCATGCCGCCAAAACCACGCATTTGGGCCCGGGCAATCGCATGCCCAGGATGGTCTTCAAAGCCCGGATACACCACGCTTCCCACTGCAGGGTGGCCTTTGAGAAAATCCGCTAGTTCCGCTGCATTTTCCATGTGTCGATCCATGCGCACATGCAAGGTTTTGATGCCCCGCAAAGCCAAAAAGCTGTCCATGGGGCCGCAAACCGCCCCCGTGGCATTTTGAATGAAGTAGAGTTTTTCTGCCAGCGACGCCTCATGGACTACCAAGGCCCCCAAAACCAAATCACTGTGGCCCCCGAGGTATTTGGTGGCGGAGTGAAGCACGATATCTGCGCCCAGGGAGATAGGTTGCTGCAGGTAGGGGGTTGCGAACGTATTATCGACCACCAACCACGCGCCCGCCTCCTTTGCGATGCGCGACATCGCTGCAATGTCGACGATATTCAGCATCGGATTGGTGGGGGTTTCCACCCAAATCATTTTGGTTTTCGGAGTGACCAAGGCGCGAACTGCCTCCACCGAGCCCATGGGCGTGAAATGAAACTTCAAGCCATATTTCTCGTAGACTTTCACAAACTGGCGGTAGGTGCCGCCATAGAGGTCGTTGGTCGAAATCACTTCGTCACCCGGTGCGAGCAACTTCATGCAGGCATCCACCGCCGCCAGGCCACTGCCAAAAGCCAGACCGTGTGTACCCCCTTCAATCGAGGCCAACGCCCGCTCCAGCGCATGACGCGTAGGGTTTTGGGTACGGCTGTACTCGTAGCCCTGGTGCACACCCGGCGCAGACTGCGCATAGGTGGAAGTTTGGTAAATGGGAGGCATGACGGCGCCCGTCGAGGGGTCCGGATGCTGGCCGCCGTGGATGGCGCGTGTGCCGAAGTGTTCTGAGTCCATGGACACGAAGGTAGCGACCAAGGCGTTGTACTTTCATGGAATGATTGGTCGTTTTGCCCCATCCCCCTCAGGTCTCATGCACCTTGGGCATGCCTCGACGTATTTGCTCGCTTGGCTTCAGGTCCGGAGTCACCACGGACAGCTAATTCTTCGCATGGAGGATGTGGACCGCCAGCGCTGTAAGCATGAATTTGCCGAGGCATGGCGCCAGGACTTGCAATGGTTGGGGCTCTTCTGGGACGAGGAAGCCCCGGCGCAGTCCACTCGAGATGCCGCCTACCTCGCGGCTCTAGAATCCCTCCAGAAACAAGGGCTGGTTTTTGGTTGCCAGTGTACACGGCGCGACATGGACGAGGCGGTGCGCGCACCCCACCAACCCTGGGGAGCCTACCCCGGGACCTGTGTGGCGGCGAATTGGCCCCTCGACGGTTCAGTGGCCCTTCGATTGGCCTACCCCGAAGACGCTTTTGTGTTGCGGCGAGCGGACGGCGCGTGGAGCTACCCTTTGGCCGTGGTGGTAGACGACCGCGACCAGGGCGTCACCCACATTCTACGGGGCCAGGACTTGGCCCCCAGCGAACTCCCCCAGGCTTTTCTCCATCAGGCCCTGGGCAACGTGCCGCCCGCGTGCACCCATGCCCCGTTGTGGATGGGTCCGGATGGGGCCCGCCTGTCCAAGCGGCACGGATCCCTCAGCATCGCTGCGTTGCGAGAAAAGGGATGGAGCGCCGCGGCCATCTGGGGGTGGGTGGCCTACGCCCTAGGCTATGTCTCGACTACGGAGCCCTGCGTTCCGAGCGATATGATCTCGTCCTTTTTGGCCCAGCCAATCCGAAGTCAGCCGGTCAGTCATGAAGAGGTTCTACCTTTGTGGGCATGATGCGCTCTATGACCGGATTTGGCAAGGGCAGTGCCGAGTGTGCTGCCGCCCGAATCACCATTGAATTACGTTCCCTCAATAGCAAAGGACTTGATTTGTCACTGCGTTGCCCCTCGATGTACCGAGAACGGGAAATGGATTGGCGCAAAAAAGTGGGCGATACCGTCGTCCGCGGCAAGGTGGATGTCAGCATACACCGCGAAGCACGCGGCCATGAGGCTATGGGGCTTCAAGCCGAATGGCTCGAACGCGCCATGCAGTCCCTGCAGTCTATCGCCGGGGAGCCCGTTTCGCGGGGAGAACTTTTGGCGATGGCTTTGCGCCTCCCGGCACCCTCTGTTTCCGAGGAAATTCTCTCGGAAGAATGGACCGCTGTAGAGGCCGCCATGGATGAGGCGCTCGCCAATTTTGATACTTTCCGGTTGCGTGAAGGCGCGGCCCTCGCGGAAGATTTGGCTGCCAATATTGGAGCCATCCAACGGGGCCTGGATGAAGTTCCGGCCATGGAAGAGGAGCGCGTCGCGCAACTGAAGGCCCGATTGGAGCGGGGCTTGGAAGGCATCGAGTACGACACGAACCGCTACGAGCAAGAGCTCATTTACTACCTCGAGAAATTGGACGTCAACGAGGAAAAAGTGCGGCTTCAAGCGCATTTGACGCATTTCTTGGAAGCCATGCAGGAGGGCCAAGGGCGCAAACTTGGATTCATTGGCCAAGAAATTGGCCGCGAAGTCAACACCTTGGGAAGCAAGTCCAACCATGCCGCCATGCAGCGTGTGGTCGTGGCCATGAAGGAGGAATTGGAAAAAATCAAAGAGCAGAGCCTCAACGTCCTATGAAAATGCTTGTTCTATCGGCCCCATCTGGCTCGGGAAAAACGACCTTGGTTCGGCGCCTCATGGCCGATTTTCCAGACTTGGCATTTAGCATTTCGGCCACAAGTCGGGCACCCCGAGGGCAAGAACAAGATGGGCAGGACTACCACTTTATTTCCGTGGAAGCGTTTAAGCATCACATCGAAAACGGCGACTTCCTCGAATGGGAAGAGGTCTATAGCGGTACCTTTTATGGTTCGCTGCGCAGCGAAGTGGATCGCATCAATTCCGAGGGAAAAACGGCGGTCTTCGATATCGATGTTGCCGGGGGTCAGCGGCTCAAAAAGAATTACCCGGATATCACTTTAGCGGTTTTTATTCAGGCCCCGTCAATGGAGGTTTTGGCGTCACGCCTTCGGGGCCGCGGCACGGACAGCGAGGAAAAAATTGCCATGCGCCTCGCCAAAGCGGAACAAGAGATGCTTACCGCAAGCCGCTTTGATCACATCCTGGTCAACGACGACTTGGATCGAGCGTACGAGGAACTTCATTCATGGGTCCTACCCTTCCTCGAGAGATGAAAACAGGGCTGCTCTTTGGCACGTTTAATCCGATCCATCGCAGCCACCTGATTTTGGCCCAAAGCCTCGCAGAATGGAAGGAGCTGGAAGAGCTTTGGTTTGTTGTTACGCCACACAACCCTCACAAAGAAAAAGGCAGCTTACTCAATGACGCAGAGCGCCTGCACATGGTGGAACTCGCCACGGCGCGCTTTCCCTCGCAGCATGCCTGCGACATTGAGTTTTCCCTTCCGCAACCGAACTATACGGTGGACAGCCTAGAGGCTTTGATGTCCACGCACCCTTCAAGGAAGTTTTACCTCTGTATGGGGGCCGACAATTTGCTCAGCTTCCCTCGGTGGAAAGACCCGAATCGCATCCTGTCCTTGGTAGATGTTTTGGTGTATCCCAGGCCGGGCGCTGACATACCCGTGGATTTCCCCTTTGCCAACCACCCCAAAATCTCCATCATGGAAGCCCCTTTGATGGACCGAAGTGCCGCCGAAATTCGCGCTCGATTGGGGATGCTAGACTCCGTCGATCAAGATCTTCCACCCGAGGTTGCGGCGTATATTGAAGCTCGGCAGCACTACCGCTGACCGATCCGAATTCGATGGAGGCATTTTTGGACCGGGTTGCCCGGGAAATTCAGGCAGAAGCGACCCCCCTGCATCGGGTGGGCATTGTATTGCCCTCGCGCCGAGCCGAGCGAGCCCTGCGCCATGCGTTCCAAAAACAGGTGTCCCATCCCGTTTTGTCTCCGGCAATTTGGCCCATTGAAGCTGTCATGCAAGACCTCGCAGAGCGTCAACCGGCGCGGGCCATGGATCAACTTTTAGTTCTTTTTGCCGCTCACGAAGAGGTGTTTGAATCCCGTAGCCAGCCCCTCGAAGAATTTTTACGCTGGGCCCCAACGGTCCTGCGGGACTTTGGCGAAATGGACCGGCATGGGGTCGATGCGGAGGCCGTCTACCGGGAAATGCGTGAAATTGAAGCCCTTAAGCAATGGGGCCTCGAGCAACCTACCGAACTGATGGAGCGGCGCTTGGAACTTTGGAAGCAGTTGCCTGGGCTGTACCGTCGCTACCACGAACGCCTCGACGCCAAGGGGTGGAGCACCCCCGGAGGGGTATTTCAACGCGCCAGCCCTTCCCCCGACGGCCCGCCAGAAGCGGCGCTGCGGGCTTGGATGCACCGCGGTGAAATTGACCAACTCTACTTTGTCGGTTTCAATGCCTTGACCCCCTCTGAGCGCGCACTGTTTGTGAGTGCTCACCGCCATGTGGGTGCCCGCGCCTTTTGGGATGCCGATGCCCACTATATGCTGAATCCCCAGCATGAAGCAGGGGATGCCTTGCGCCATCACCGCGACCACCTTCCCGAAGGATTGACGGCGGACCTGCGAGAACCCCCCGCATGGCTGTCCACTTCAAATGCCGAGTTCACCGTCCTGCGCGCCAACCGCGCAGTCGGCATCGCCAAAACCTTGGGAGAGGTCCTTGGTCGATTGCGAAAAGACCATCCCCTTCTCGAAGGGACGGGCGTTGTCCTCGCGGATGAGGGCCTACTTATACCGACCCTACAAGCCCTGCCCGAGGGATTGGAAGAGGCCAACGTCACCATGGGCATGCCACTCACCAGTACGGCGGCTTTTGCCGGGCTGGATGCCCTTTTCCAACTCCACGAGGCGCGTGAATTGAGCCAGGGCAGTTACCCGTATCGCCTTCTGCAGGCTACCTGCATTCATCCCGTATGCCAGGCCATGTATACCGGTTCCCGCGACCTCCAGCAGGTGGCGGAACGGCTGCGCCGAAGCAAACGCTCCCATTGGTCGGTGGCCGACGTCCTAGAAGAGTTTGGCGAAGGGGGAGAGCTCTGGGGTACCTATCCCGATACCTCCGGCTTTTTACAGGACCTCGAGGGGGCCCTGAGCCATTATGTTGATGGCCTGCGCTCTGCGTGGGAGGCCGAGCCCGCCCGATTGTGCCTCAACGCCCTGCACAGCCTTCGGGTATGGATGCCCCACACTGCCTTGAGCTTTGGGACTTTGCGCCGCCTCTTCCGCCAATTTGCGCAGGAGAGCCCCGTGAATTTCTATGGTGAACCTTTTGAGGGCCTGCAGATGCTCGGCTTGCTGGAGACCCGAAATTTGGATTTTGACACCTTGATTCTGGCCCCCATGAATGAGGGGGTGCTGCCTAAGGGGCGCAATGAAGCATCCTTTTTGCCCCACGACGTTCGGCGCGCCTATGGCATGCCGCTTCCGCAAGATCGGGAAGCCATTATGGCCTACCACGTCTACCGCCTTGTCCAGCGCGCTAAGCGCGTGTTCTTCTTGGTCAATGGGGAATCTGACGGCATGGGCAAAGGCGAAGCCAGCCGGTTCATTGCCCAAATGGAGGTGGAACTTCCCCGTTATCCAGGCATTCGGTGGGAAGACCTCGGGATGCAGCAAACCATGGATCCCCAACGGCTTCAGCGGCCCTGGAAAATGGGCAAGTCTCCGGATGTTCTGAACCGCCTGCGCCATCAGCTCCAAGAACGGGGCCTTAGCCCTTCAAGTATGGGGACCTTTTTACGTGATCCGGCCGAATTCTACCTCCGTTTTATCTTGGGGGTCTACGAAGAAGAGGCCGTCGACGAGCGCATGGCGGCCAACATCCGTGGAAGCATACTTCACCACGTCCATGAAACGCTATTCAAGGACTACCAGGCGACCGGGAATTGGCGCGTAGACCTCATTCCCTCTGCCCTCGAGGCGGGTATTCAGGAATTTCATCCAGGCCGTCGCCACAGCGGACCCTTTGTCATCGAACAACAGGTCTTGCTCAAGATGGCCGAGGATTGGGCCCAGGCGGAAGGCCAACGCATCGCCAGCGGGGAAGGTCGAGACCTCCCGTGGCATATCCACCTCGTGGAAGAAAACATCGAAACGACGCTCACCATCGGGGATCTCTCGGTTCGCATGAAAGGAAAAGCTGACCGCATCGAAGCTTGGCAACATGGCTGGGCGGTCGTCGATCTCAAATCCGGCAGTTTTCAACCTTCTGAACTGAAGGTCAAATCTCTCGAGGAATTGCTCGATCCAAAAAAAGGCAAGGCCTTACAACTCTTTACCTATGCTTGGCTCCTTTCAACGCACCAAGCAGGAGGACCTTTCCGCGCAGGTATTGCGGCCATGCGCAAGCCACGAGATCCCGTCGCGTGGTTAACCTACCAAGGAGATGCCTGGATTCGCGCGGAGACTTTAGCAGAATTTGAACAATGTGTTCTACATCCCTTAGTCGCCCAAATACTTGACCCGAGCCAACCCTTTGCTGCCCCGGATTTCTTGGGAGAGGAGGAAGAAAACTAAAGTCCTCGCTGAGCCAAAAGGCGGGCGATATATTTCCCGAGAATATCAAATTCCAAATTGACGGACTCGCCCACCTTCCATTCATGGAATCGGGTGTGTTCCCAGGTGTACGGAATCAAGGCCACCGAAAAGGAGGTGGACGTGGAATCCACGACGGTCAAGCTCGTCCCATCGATGGCAATGGACCCTTTGGGCACGGTGACGTGGTCCGAATTCTCAGGGTGGTGAATGGTGACTTTCCAGCTACCGTCCAAATCTTCTATTTGGGCCACTGTGCCGGTGGTGTCGACATGCCCTTGCACCACATGGCCATCCAATCGAGCCCCGGAGACCGTGCAGCGCTCGATGTTCACACGGCGTCCGATGGTCCAAGACCCCAATGTGGTCTTCTCCAAAGTTTCCGCAATGGCCGTCACTCGGTAGCCGGTGGGCTGGTCCGCCGGGCCGTGGAGGGCAACCACCGTGAGGCAGCAGCCGTCATGGGCCACGCTTTGGTCAATTTTGAGCTCGGGCGCAAGGCTCGAAGCCACATCGACGTGGAGGTTGCTCCCTTCCGGGGTAAGGGCCACAATTTGGCCGATATTTTCAATGATTCCGGTGAACATAGAGCAAAGGTACGATGCCTACCTTCGTAGCTATGAAATGGACTTTTGCTTCTTCCGCTTCGACCGGTCATGTGACCGCGGTCGTCAAACCTACTTCGTCTGAATTCTCGGCCGATTTGGCTACCCTGATTGAGGCACGTGCCGAACGTGGTGTCAAAAGTTGGCTCCACCAGGTGGCTGGTGCCGAGCAGTTTGTGCGCGTTCTGACGTCCAAGGGGGACGCAGCGGAGATGGCGCATTCGGGCCGAAAAGCCGGTGCCGAACTCGCCGGGCTGCTGTCCAAAAACAAGATTTCGAATCTAAGTCTGGAAGCCGGCGATGCCACCTTCTATGTGGCAGAAGGCCTCGCGCTTGCTGCATATCGCTACACGCGCCTGTTGGGGAAAAAGGCCAAAGAAGCCTGGACCCTGGACAGCGTCGAAGTGGTCGGTCTGTCTGCCGGAGACGCCAAACGTTTGGAAGTACTGATGGCTGCTGTGACGGAAGCGCGCGACCTCATTAACACCCCAGTGCTGGATTTGACCGCCGAAGACCTCGCCGCCCGTGCTGAAGAGCTAGGCCAAATCTATGGCTTCAAGGTGACGGTGTTGAACCAGGCAAAAATTGAATCCCTCAAGATGGGCGGATTGCTCGGCGTCAACAAAGGCTCGGTCGATCCGGCTACCTTCAGCATTTTAGAATACAAGCCCGAAAAGGCCGTCAACAGCGCCCCCTATGTGCTAGTGGGCAAAGGCGTCGTCTACGATACAGGGGGTCTCAGCCTCAAGCCCAGCAACTTCATGGATACGATGAAGTGCGACATGTCAGGAGCTGCAGCCGTCATTGGAACCCTCTGTGCGGTGGCCGGCCAAGGCTTGCCCGTGCACGTGATTGGATTGATTCCCGCGACGGACAACCGCCCAGGAGGCAATGCCATTACACCGGGAGATGTGATTACAATTTCGGACGGCACTACGGTGGAAGTTCTGAATACAGACGCCGAGGGCCGCCTGATTCTCGCGGATGCCCTGCATTACGCCAAGAAATACAAGCCGCAGTTGGTCATTGACCTCGCCACCTTGACCGGGGCGGCAGCACGCGCCATTGGCCCCAATGCTACGGTGGCCATGGGCAATGCGAGCCGCGAGGTTTGGGAGCAACTACAAACCAGTGCAGTCAACACGCATGAACGCCTCGTCGAATTCCCCTTCTGGGACGAATACAACGACTTGCTGAAGAGCGAAATCGCCGACCTCAAAAACATCGGCGGTGCCGAAGCAGGCGCCATTACGGCAGGCAAATTCTTGGAGCACTTCACAGACTACCCCTATGTGCATTTGGACATTGCTGGTCCGGCCTTCTTGGACAGCCCCTGGGGCTATTACGGCAAGGGCGGAACAGGTGTTGGCGTGCGCCTCTTGACCGACTTTTTAACCCACGTAGCTTCATGATGCGGATTGCCATTTCATGTGGAGACCCCAACGGGATTGGGCTCGAAGTCGTGCTCAAGACCTTGGCCCATGCCGAAGTGCGCAGTATGGCGCAGTTCTACCTCTTTTGCTCACCCCAAGTCATGGCCTACCACCGCAAATCCTTGCAAGTGGGGGATATTCCGTATACCCAAGTGGCCCCCGGCGACCCCCTTCCTTCAGGCCGAATTGGACTCATTGACCCATGGAACCGGGAGGTTCAGGTTGATTTTGGACAACTGACGGATGAATCTGGCCAAGCCGCATTGGACAGCCTCGCTGCAGCGTGTGATGCCGTGGAAGCCGGCCAGGTTGATGCGTTGGTCACCGCACCGCTGAGCAAGGCCAATATTCCCCCCTCCTCCGAGGCTCCCTTTACAGGCCATACGGGCTACCTCGGTCAGCGCTTCCATGCCAAGCCCCTAATGGTTATGGCCGCCGAAGGCATGCGCGTGGCCCTCGCGACGGAGCACATAGCACTGAACGCGGTGGCCCCTGCTCTCACCCGGGAGCTATTGACCCAAAAGCTGGACGCCTTTGAATCGGCCCTCACCTTGGATTTCGGGGTGCAGCGTCCCCGTATTGCCGTCCTGAGCATCAACCCTCATGCCGGCGATGGCGGAGCGATGGGCCGTGAAGAGATCGATGTCCTGACCCCTTGGATTGAATCGATGAAAGAGCGCGGGTCCCTGGTCACGGGTCCCTTTCCCTCGGATGGATTCTTTGGCAAAGCGGGGCACCGCCAAGTAGACGGCGTCCTATCTATGTACCATGACCAAGGGCTTGTCGCCTTCAAAATTTTGCATTTTGAAAGTGGGGTCAACAACACCTGCGGCTTGCCTTTTGTCCGCACTTCCCCAGATCACGGGGTGGGATTGGACATTGCCGGAAAAGATCAGGCGGATGCGCAAAGCTTTACTGCCTCCGTATTCCAAGCGATCGACCGCGTTCGGATGCATCAACAGCATGCCGAACTGACCGCCCATGTGCTTCCCAAGTTTGAGCAGAAAAGTCGGCGTGATTCTTAGGGCACTTCCTTCGCGCCCAAGGTGTTGGCGGATTGTGCAATTCGGTGTACATTTGCCGGCTCTAACGAGCGTTCGGCCATGAAGAAACGTGAAACCGTTTTAGGATTTTCAGGCCTTGCATTGGGCGAGCACCCGTTTGAGTACCATTTAGACGAAACGTTCTTTTCTTCTTATCCCCTTTCCGATCTGGAAGGAATGCGCCCCGCCACGGTCCACGTGGTGTTGCGAAAAGCCAACAACTTAATGGAGTTGGATTTTTCGTTCTCGGGAATCATGGATGCGGTCTGCGACTTTAGCGGAGATCCCTTTGAACTCGAGGTGCACAATGCCTTTCGTCTTGTTGTCAAGTTTGGCGATGCCTTCGATGACAGCGACCCAGATATTTTGGTTTTGCCCCATGGCGAATACGAAGTGGACTTGGCCCAGCCTTTATTCGAGGTAGTCGCCCTGTCCATCCCCTACCAAAAAGTGAAGCCTGAGCTTCGCGCGGAACTCGAGGAAGGAATGGAAGACGACGATGGAATGGGTGAAGACGAAATTTGAATTGAACTGAAAAAACCTGCATTATGGCACATCCTAAGCGTAGACAATCTAGCACCCGCCGCGACAAGCGCCGCACGCACGACAAGGCCGTATTACCTCAGTTGGCGGTTTGCCCTACGACGGGTGAAGCACACTTGATGCACCGCGCTTACTGGCACGAAGGCAAAATGTACTACAAAGGCAAAGTCGTGATCGACAAGACCGAAGTAGCCGAAGCGTAAGCCTTTCTACACGATTTTCTAAAAACCCGTGGCGTTTTGCCCCGGGTTTTTGTTTTTTTTGACGCACTTTTGTTACCCTAATTATTGGACTAATGGATTTCAAGGAACTTCAAAACTTCATCAAGTTTGTGACCAAATCGGGCGCCTCAGAGGTGTCATTGGAAACCGACAACTTCAAAGTCACGGTAAAAACCAGTGGTGCTGAAGGGGTTTCCTATGTGACCGCTGCGCCCGCTGTCATGGCTGCCTCCACGCCTGCAGAACCCGCTGCCGCTGCTCCCGTCATCGAAGACGAATTTGCCGAATGTGTCGCCATCAAGTCCCCCATGATCGGAACCTTCTACCTGAAGCCTAGCCCCGATAAGCCTGCGTTTAAGAGCGTTGGGGACACCGTGAAAGCAGGCGAAACCGTTTGCATCATTGAGGCGATGAAACTCTTCAATGAGATTGAAAGTGAAGTGACGGGTAAGATTGTGAAAATCGTTGCCAACGACATGACTCCCGTGGAATATGGCCAGACGCTCTTCTTGGTAGAGCCCGCCTAAACCAACCTCCTCATGAAAAAGATTTTGATTGCCAACCGCGGCGAGATTGCCATGCGCATTATTCGCACCTGTCGAGAAATGGGCATCAAAACCGTGGCAGTTTATTCGGAAGCGGATCGCGAAAGCCTGCACGTTCGGTTTGCCGACGAGGCGGTGTGCATCGGACCCGCGCCGTCAAAGGACAGCTACCTCAATATTCCCGCCATCATCTCTGCGGCGGAAATCACCAATGCCGACGGCATCCACCCTGGATTTGGATTCTTGTCCGAGAACGCGAAGTTTTCGCGCATTTGTGCGGAGCACGGAATCAAGTTCATCGGTGCCACCCCCGACCAAATCAACAAAATGGGCGACAAGGCCACGGCCAAGGAAACCATGAAGGCGGCAGGCGTTCCTTGCGTACCTGGTTCGGACGGCTTGCTGGAGGATTTGGCTCATGCCAAAAAAACGGCCAAAGAAATAGGCTACCCTGTCATGATGAAGGCTACGGCCGGAGGTGGCGGAAAGGGCATGCGCGCTATTTGGAAAGATGACGAGCTGGAGAAAGCCTGGGAATCTGCCCGCCAAGAAGCCGCGGCAGCCTTTGGCAACGATGGCATGTACATGGAGAAGCTCATCGAAGAGCCTCGCCACATTGAGATTCAGGTCATTGGCGACCAGAGCGGCAAAGCCTGCCACCTCAGTGAGCGCGACTGTTCCGTTCAGCGCCGTCACCAGAAACTCACGGAAGAGACTCCCTCTCCCTTCATGACCCCCGAACTCCGGAAAGCCATGGGTGAGGCCGCCATCAAAGCGGCTGAGTACATCGCCTACGAAGGGGCCGGCACGGTCGAATTCCTCGTAGACAAGCACCGCAACTTCTACTTCATGGAGATGAACACCCGAATTCAGGTGGAGCACCCCATTACCGAAGAAGTAACGGACTACGATTTGATTCGCGAGCAGATCAAGATTGCCACAGGTACCTTGATTTCTGGCCGAAACCACGAGCCCAAGCAGCACGCCATCGAGTGCCGCATCAACGCGGAGGATCCCTACGCAAACTTCCGTCCGAGCCCCGGTAAGATTACCGCATTCCACGCTCCAGGAGGCCATGGTGTTCGCATCGATACCCACGTCTACGCGGGCTACACGATTCCCTCAAACTATGATAGCATGATTGCCAAGCTCATTGTGACGGGCCGCAATCGCCAGCAAGCCATCGAGCGGATGAAACGCGCCTTGGATGAATTCATCATCGAAGGCATTAAAACCACGATTCCTTTCCACCGTCAATTGATGGATCACCCCGACTATGTTGCGGGGAACTACACCACCAAGTTCATGGAGGATTTCGAAATGAAGTAAGTCAGGGATCTCCCTGAAAAAAGAAAACCGGCCCCAAGAGGCCGGTTTTTTTATGTCTTTTAAATGGCCCGGACTATCCGCGCCCGCGCCCGCCGCGGCGACCTCCGCGATTTCCCCGTCCACCTTGGCCTCGCAGCATGCGACGCAGCCAACGTGGCAAACGGCGCATTTGGGCCTCGGCAGGTTGCAACGAGGTGGCCTCTAAGTGGGTCCAGTTCGCAGTGGAGAGCGGAGTGCGCGGTTCGGGCACGAGCTCCGCCGCAGAGGCTTGAGTGGGGGCCAGCACGACGAAGGCGGCGGCCAAAAAGAGGGTGAAAATCCTTTTCATATTCTTTGGATGTCCTCCCAA
>Ga0181582_10002855_pt1 | contig 13778 bp, 6 predicted proteins | sample 071ome_32_FD_132438 | JGI IMG/M metagenome (GOLD analysis project Ga0181582, IMG submission 132438) | Coastal salt marsh microbial communities from the Groves Creek Marsh, Skidaway Island, Georgia - 071405AT metaG (megahit assembly) | ecosystem: Environmental > Aquatic > Marine > Intertidal zone...
CGAATTTCGTGCGTGTTGTACGACCGGAAAAGGGACGACGACGTGGAACGTTTCAAATATCTCTTTGAGCGTTTAGGACTTCGAAAGCTGTTCAACGACGTGTGTTTTGAGATTTTGATCGGCTTGGAATTTTCGCTCCCAAACGCCGAGCGCAAGGATGTCGTCGAGAGGCAGTGCGCGGTGTTGACGTATTTGCACGAAGAGCAAGACTTTGAGTTTGACCAACATCATTTGTGTATGGCGAGCAAGCACAACGACTGCGTCGAAGCGATCGAATACATGTACAACAACGGAGCGGCGCCGGTGCCCGAGTGCGCTCTTCGACACGCGTTCAAGTTTTTAAACGTGAAATCGGCGACCTTTTATATCGAAAAGTGCGGCTGCGACGTCAACTTGAGGCAGCAGTACATGCTATTGAATGAACTCTGGAAAGATGACGATATGTTCGAGGAGTACGCGAAACGCGTGTACAGCGGATCGCACAGAGATTACCTCGAATTCGGTTTCGAGGAGGTCCGCGACGTCGTCTCCGTGAAGATTGTCTCCATGATGGCGGCGATACGCGACATGCTGAAAACGGAGGACGAGCGCGAGTCCCTCGTCGTTCGAGAACTCATGAGTCTCGTAGACGAGCATAAACAGAATTTTACTGAGAGCAAATATTTGGACATTTGCGCGTTTTTGAAAAAGAAGCACGATATTTTGCACGCTTCCGAAGCTCTGCCGTGGACTCAAATCTAACGGTGATTATCGCGATTATCGCGGAGAAAATCGATGCATCAAGACGCACGCGACTACACATGACGAACTATGCTCAATCGCGAAATCGTGCCTAGAAGAAAAAATGTCATTAAATGGAGATTTACATCATCGTCTTACCCTACGACCTCGCTCGTTTCTCGAGATCGCTCTTCTGACTATTCTGCGCGCAGGCTTGTGCGCACTCGTACACTGCAAGGGGAAGGCCGGGAAAAGTCATGGTGACGTACGCGGCGAAGATTGCACGACGTTGATCCCTCGAGAGACGTCGAACTGGTATTTCCGCCGTCAAGCCGAAAGGAAGTTGCGACTCATCGCCATCGGCGGCGGCGAGGAGCTTTTGCACAATCGGAGCGAGTTCCTTATTCGTCTCTGGAGGATGCTCGTACGCGTTGCGGCAGAAGCGTAATAAATCAGCGAATCCACTTCCGTAAGGCTTGGTACTATTTTCGCCCTGTGTTTTCGTGGGTTTGACGGAACTTTCGGATACTTTGGATTGATGCGTATCGGTGCCCGTGGTCCCGTCGGTGTTGCGTTGCGCAAAGTTGCACACGCGCGCTATGAGTGCTGGCTCCATCTGCGATTGCCAATCCTGAAGATCCATTGATACCGCCGCGAGGAGCGCACCTCGTTCACTGTCACCTCCTAGCAACGCTTTCGTGTTCACACTTTGAAGAACACTCGTGAGGCTCGTTTGCATTTTCGCCGAATTCGCGTGAAGTGCGCTCAATTTGTCCAACGCTGTGGTGTCATCCCAAAGAAGCGGATGGTTGAGAACGCCCCATGCCGCTGGTCGAGACGCAGGGTTCGGAGAAAGCATCGCGGCCAATAGGTGACGGGCCTCGATTGCCCTTCGAGGTGGCAATGAGTTGCCGCTCATCAATTTCTGTAGATTGTATCGCCCGTTCAAGATTTCGTCGTCGCTCGGCTTCACCCTCGGATCTTCGCCGAAAGGTGAGTTGAAACCGGTGAGTACGTAGAAGAAAACGACACCCATCGCCCAAATGTCAGCGGCGGGCGTCAACGGGCGTCCGGCGATGATCTCGGGCGCTCGACCGGCTAGAACAATCGAGACGCCATACTTGTTGAACGTACCCAACGAATACTGATCGATGTCGCCTTCTTCTTTGCGGAGGCAGACGCCCAGGCCAACATCTGCAATCTTGACTTGACCGTTTGAAGTCACGAGTAAGTTTTCAGGTTTGAGATCGTTGTGCGTGATGCATCCTTGCGGCTTTTCGTCGTCATGCAACCACGAGATACCTTCCGCGATGCCTCTGAGTAATTTGATGCGCTTATGTGCGGTGAGATTTGGTTGCCTCGCGATGTGCTCTCGCAAGGATTCAGGACACAACTCTTGAGCTATGAACACGTTCGAACTCGTGATACCCCAGCAGTGAAAGAATGGCACCAACGGCGATTGGTTTAGAGCCGTCATCAGCTCGACCTCACGTTCGACGAGCTGTACTAAATCACGTCCTTTCTCTCCGGGAGGTCTCGCGATGCGTTTCACCGCAACGGCGTGGCGAGCTCGCGAGGTGTGCCTAACGTATCCTCGAAACACATACGTCCCCGCACTTCCAACGCCGATTACTTCTTCTTCATTGTAGATGATACTCTCTCCGACACGTCGCCAACCACTCGTCGCCTCGGAAGAATCCGTCGTCATCTCACCGACTCCATCTTCGTCCGGAACAGCGTTCGCCCAAGCAACTTGAGCTTCGTTTGTTTCTATATCCTCGCTGTCATCAACGCTGGAAACGGCGTCAACCTCTGCCGACTCAAACATGGGAGCGCGCACGCCGTCGCTGCGGCCAGAAAACTGCACGGCTCGTTGCTTTGAAACCGTATTCGACGCCTTCGGAGCATTCGTTTTCGTTTGTTTCACCATGCCACTCGCAGCATTTGCCATGCGCTGTATTTGTTCGTGCTCAGCTTGCGTGATGTCTAAACTTTCTCTCAGAGTTAGAAGCATCTGTGCGCTCTCTGGAGTCACCGTCCCCGTGGCCCACGCCACTTTACTCGCCGCAAAGTAAGCGCGCAAGCGCTGATCGCCCCCTTCGAGCGCGGACTCTGCTTCGAGTTCACTCAGAACTGTCTTCGCCCTACGCATGTCGACATCAGATGAGTCGGGATCTTGCTGTGATTCCTCGATCGCGAGTCGAAGCTCGGTTTTGCTTCGACTCAAAATAGCGGTCTCTAGGCGCTCGAGGCGGCGCCATCGAACCAAGACACGTTCTGCCTTGTCTATGAGTTTATCGAGCTGCCACGGCCACGCCGAAGATCGGGCTTGCGTGAGGGCGTCTTCCAGCTCCTTGACGTCTTCAGACGTGATGCCGCCGACGGCTCGATCGATACCATCCACTGAAGGAGTCATCGCTTCGATGAGAGCCGCGCGCGCATTGTCCATATTTTGCAGCGCCGTCGCTCTACTCTGCACACGGCTCACGAGAGTGTTCAGCTTTGCGGCGCCTTCTTGCGTCAGAGGCGGACCGCTTGAAGCCAACTTAGCCGCCTGAAGCAGCAAGGCTTCTAATCGAGGTACGGCTTCGACGCTGCGGCTTGACTCGTCCGCCAAAGCAGCCCGCAACTCTCCTTCAAGCGTCGCCGCTCTCAGCGCCCGTTCAGCTCCAATCACAGCTGCCGTGAGCGCGCTGCGAGCGTTCTTCTTTTCCTTGCTGTCGTCACCAGTTGAAACGGACTCTATCGCTGCAGCGAATGGATCTGGATCGTACGACATGGACGCTGCCGTGTCATCCTCGCTTTCGTCGAGGTCATCCACGCTCGCGCGGACATCCTCGGCGTAATCCGAATTTGCTAAAAATTGCTCAGCGCGAGCGTAAGTTGCTTGGAGCGCCTGGACATCCATCGGTACCTGCAAGCACGCTGCACGAAGCGCATTTGCGAGCGCCAGTTCTTCCGCCGCGCTCGCCTTACCACGGATATCTTGCATGAGCTTCTCGCCTTCGTTCGACATGGCGCCAAGTGACCGTGCTTCGTTCACCGTTTCCTCCAAGACGACGAGCGCCCGACCCTGAGGGTCAGCCTGAGCAGCCTCGAACGCGCGCAACACATTCTTCCTCGCCTCGACGCGTTTCACGGATCGACCGAGCAGGATCTTCGTCCGTCCCTCCATGAGCGTCTTCAGTCTATCTTTTTCAGAGCTACGGGGACGTCCAGACGTGACCGAAATCGCAAGAGAGCTGTCCAACCACAACGTGAGCTGCACAAACGGCACGCCCTTCTCGAGTAATAACTCCACCGTGTTGACCATGGCCTCTCCGTCGGACTCTGTTGCCTCCTCGTCCCCAGGCGCAGAAATATTTACCAGGAGCACGAGCTTCTTGTGCCCTTTTCGTCGCGGGGCGCACACGTCGCTCGCGAGATCTTCCCACAGTCCGTCTCTCGAATATTTCACGAACTCGTACGGATTATTCGGCCATAACCGTTCAAACGTTGTCATGAGATCTCCAATCTGCGGCGAATCCGGCAATAGGACGTACACCTTGCTCTTCACCGCGGAATCTTCGCCCGCGCTCGTTCCGATTCGCATCCCCCCCGCCGCCGCCAAAGCGCTCGTCGCCATCAAAATCGTTCGTAACGTCATCGCCGTCGTCGGCTGCGACCATTTATCCCACACCGGCAATTCGACGGGCATGACGGCGCTCTCGCTTCCCGGGTTTTCCACGCTCCTTCCCGCCGCCAGTTCCTTCGTCGAGGTCGGAAACTTAGTCGTCGCTCTCAACGCGGGCACCGGCACGTGCATCGCCACGCTCGGTGTCTCCCCGACGACGAGTTTATCGGCCGGAAAGCTCGTCACTTCGCTCACGATGACATCCGTCACCTCCTTCATCACCAGCGTCGCCGACGTCTCGCCGCCCAAGTGCCATCGCACCACCGCCTCCAGGGCGTCCAGCTTGGACGTCGGCGTCACCGTCGGCGGCGCGGGCGCCTGATACACCGTCACCAGCGACGACGCGCGTCTCACGAATCCCTCGATCGGCGCCATCCAGTCTTGTTCGTCCCTCGCCTCGACATCGCGCGCGTTTCCGCCGCCGTCCGCTCCTTTCCCTCGAGCGCGCGCGGACGTCGACACGACCCGTCCCCGCCGTCCCGCCGTCGAGCACGACGCGCGCGTGTGCGAGCGCGCGCGAGCGCTCGACGCGCACGCCATCTCGCTCGCCCTCGCGCCCTCGCGCCCGTGAGTCGCGTCGAGCGCGCGCGAGTGCCGCGCGAGACGACGTCCTCGGCGGTTGAGTCGCCCTCACACCGCGACATCATGTCGGCGAGACGGGCGGCGACGCGCGCGCTCGCGCGAGTCGCGCGAGTCGGCGCGCGAGCGAACGAGTGCGCGACGGTGCGTGCGGACGACGCGACGCGCGACGCGGCGAAGACGCGACGGTGGAGAAGCGCGAAGACGACGGCGGACGCGATCGAACCCGTGTTTGTGTTGTGATCTCATCCGCGACGCGAGACTGACGAGGAGCGACGACGCGCAGGAGAGCGCGCTCGTAAAGACGGCGGTGATGGATGTCTGCGCGCGAGGAGCGTCGGCGTCGGCGCCGCGGGCAGGGCGAATGGCGAAGATGGCGACGTTCGCGACGACGACGTTGGCGAGTGCGGCGCTGGCAACATCGGCGACGTCGGCAGCGTGCATGGGCGCGGGCGAGAGTAAGGGTGGCGTCGCGAGCGACGACGCGAAATCCGCGCCGACGGGTTCCGGAGCGACGCCGACGGTGGTGTTCGTGCTCGGAGGTCCGGGCGCTGGTAAGGGCACACAGTGCGCGAACATCGTGCGGGACTTTGAGTTCGTGCACCTGTCCGCGGGCGACTTGCTTCGCGCGCACATGAAGAGTGGAAGCAAGGACGGTAACATGGTGGCCGAGATGATCAAACAAGGACAAATCGTGCCGAGCGAGGTCACCGTCAACTTGCTGTTGGACGCCATGCGCGAGAGCGGGAAGGACCGGTTTTTGATCGACGGTTTCCCGAGAAACAAGGAAAACCGCGACGCCTGGGAAACGACGGCGGGATACGACTGCGATTTTGTCTTGTTCTTTGATTGCCCGGAGGACGTCATGACCAAACGTTTGCTCGGTCGCAACGAGGGTCGCACCGACGATAACATCGAAACCATCAAGAAGCGCTTCAAAACGTTCCGCGAGAGCTCGATGCCCGTCATAGATTATTATTCCAAGTTGAACAAGGTGTGCTCAGTCAACAGTGATCAAAAGCCGGACGATGTCTATGCGCAAACGCGTCAATATTTCGCCAAGTTTACCTAAGGAAGGAAGTGGCATGCTGTTGGTATTATTGCCGCGCTTTGAAATATTACATGAGCCGTCGGAATCATTCCTCCGGGCGCTCGCGTCTCGCTGAGAACCCGGTAGTTCCAAGTCTCTCTCTATTCGCTTTTTCAACCTCGGGGTCGAACGCAATCGTCATGTTTTGTGGATCGACGTCTTCTTCATGTAAGGACTGTTCCCATCTCTTATCCGCGCCCTTCGGCAACGTCCATCCGGAAGCGATGAATTTGCGCAATTCCGGACCATCAAACATCTTTTGCAGACGACCACGGCCCTCCTCGGGTAATGGTTGGTCTGAACCCTCCCGTTCATTCAATTTGGTGAGGAATTCGGCACGTTTTTGCCAACTTTTAGCGAGTTCAGACTGCGCAGAGATCTCTCGCGCAAACCGATTTTGCGCGCGAGTGTCAAAAGCGGATAAAAGTTCGATTTCTGACTTGAGCGCGGCGATTTCCATATCTTTCGAAGTTGAAGCCGTTTTGAGCTCTTCAAATTTATCCTTCATCTCGGACATGACGATTTGCATTTTCTTTTCTCCCGCTGCCTGAATGTCTTCAGCTTGTGAGATGCTTTCCTTGACTTTTCTTTTCGTGATTTTCTCCAATGCTTCTACCTCGGACTTGTAGTCGATCGATCTTTTCGCGTTTTCTGATGCCAACGCGCGCAGGCTCTCAATTTCTACGGTTTGAGAGGCGATCTGCTCCTGAAGCTGAACGATGAGTTCCGTCGCTTTCGTCTTGGCTTCAGTCATTGCTGCAAATTCCTGAAGGATTTCATTCTGTCGATACAATTGAGACTCAGCGTTTTCAGCGCGAACCACAGCGGCTGCGATCAAACTTTCACTCGTTTTTTGCTGCTCTTCGGCACGTTTCTCAGCCGCGCGTTGGGCTTTGAAGGCGGTGTCGACTGCGAGTGCAGCCGAATCTTGCACACTCTTCACTCTAGTATCCACCGTTTTGTCCATCTGAACGATCTTGGACTCCGCTAACGTGGCCCGAGCGATCGCAGACGTCATACGAGCACCCATCTCATCTTGGGAGCTCGTGAGCATGCGGATTTCCTGCTCCTTGTCGGTGAGTGCGTTCGCCACCTTGTCCCTCTCTTCGCGCATAGAGTCAAAACTGGCCGTGTACTCAAGCAAAGAACTATTCTGTTCTTGCAATGCAGCGACATTCATCTCGAGGGCGTCTATCTTTTGCTGTTGAGCTTTCATCATCTTTTCGTGTGCATCTGTCAGCAATGTATTTTGCTTGATCGCCTCGGCCTCGACAGTTGCCTTCAGTTGGTCGATGACCTTCGCCGCAGTGCTTGCCTGTTGTGTCGCAAATCGCTGAGCTTTATCAGCCTCTTTGCGTAATGTGTCGATTCTTTTCTTGGTTTCAGACTCGATGGACTTGCGCACTCTAGATTCGATTTCCTTTTCCACTTCGCGATACATGTCAGCGCGCCCCGATTCCAAGTTCTCCTCCGCCTTGACCTTGACGCGCTCAATCTCTATTCGAAGCGCCACGTTTTCCGCGCGAACCGCCTCGATCGTTTGCGTCAATGCGCGTTCGAGTTGCTTCTTGTCCATCATCGTTTGGTCTAACAACGCTGAGAGTGCCTTATTTCTCCTCTCGAGCCCGGCGGACTCGTCTTCAACCGCCACGGCCTTTCGAGCTTCGCCGATTTCGTTCACCGTTTGTTGTTCCCACGCCTCGTCCATCGCCGCCGCATCCATCGGTTCTCGCGACGCCGTGTCCGCCGCGTCCTCTAACGAGCTCGACATCACGAAGCGTCCTCGCCTCGTCTCCTCCGGTCGGTCGACGAGTCCCGGAGCTGCTCGCCTCGTCCCGCGTCTCGCCCGGCGCTCATCCGCTCTCACCCTTCCTCTCGCCGTCCATCCCGCGCGCGCCGCGCGCGCGACGACACCGCTCATGGCTCTCGTCGCGACGATCCGCGCGCACCGCGACGAAATACGACGATCTCGTCGACGCGACGCGCGATGATCGCCTCAGTGCGAAAAAAGCGCAAGATCGAACAAAATTCAAGCCGAGTCGAGGCGTCGCGTTCGACGACGCTTCGAGATGGAGAGCTCGAAAAACGAAGACGAGAACGCGGTGAACGTCTCGAATGTCGTCGACGAACGCGAGCTCGTCGACGAGATCCTCGCGCGACGGCGTTTGACGACCCTCGAGAGGGAGAGGCTCTGCATTTCACTCCAGCCTGGAGGGGGTCGCTTGAGTCGGGAACCGCTATCGACGAACAGGCGAAAGTTGCTCGAAAAGCTGGTTAAAAATATTGTCAACCGGCAGGGCGCGGCGCGGCGCGGCGCGGAACTCGGGAAAAGTATACGAATGTGCGTCGTTAACAACGTGTAAGCGCGAGCGTTGGACGGGGGAGATTGCCGCTAGACGCGTTCCAAAGCGGCGGGACGCGTCGGCGGCTTTGCCAGCGGGTCTCTTCATACGACCTGCGAGACGAGACGACGTTCAACGTCAGTGCTACGCATCGCTCGCGCGAAAAGAATTGGCGAAGAGTCTGTGGCGGTGTCGAGGGTGCGGGCGGGTGGTGACTGCGAGAGCCGATGGTTGATGGAGCCGGCGAAGGCGTTCGCGTCGCGCGAGCGGAGAGCGAGCGCTCCGAGCTCGGCATCGACGTCTCCTATTGTCGGGCGGCGAAGAAATTCATCACGCGTCCGAACACATCCGACACGATGTAAAGTCCGAGCAACATCACCACCGGCGATCGCAGCATTCCCGAGGCGCTCGAGACGACGTCGCCGTCCACTACCTTGGCTTCCTCGGCGTCTTCGTTCTCCTTGACGTATTTCACCGAGATGGAGTTCACGCAGTGTCGCTCCATCGTCGCCGAAAACCCTTCGTTTTCGAAAACGTGTCCCAAGTGTCCATCGCACCCCGCGCACATGATCTCCACTCGACGCATGCCGAACGAGTTATCGACCTCCGTCTTCACCGCCCCCGCGTAGCACTTGTCGAACGCCGGCCAACCGCAACCGCTGTCAAACTTCGCCTTGGCGCTGTACAGCGGCGTCCCGCATCCTCTGCACACGAAGTGTCCCTCGGACGGATAGAACTTGTCGTATTCTCCCGTGCGCGCCGGTTCCGTGCCCTTTTTACGGAGCACTTGAAACTCTTGCGCGTTGAGCTCCTTTTTCCAATCGGCGTCCGATTTTTCGACGCGCGCGACGTCGACGCGGCGTCCAGACATGGCGACGACGCTCGAACGACGCGCGGTGGTTTTGCGCGCGGTGGTTTTCGCGACGACGGCGCTCGGTCGCACCGCGGCGAGCATTCCAAGCCGAGGCCCAAAGTGAGGATGACGTCGTGCAGATCGGGTCGTTTCACCGGGTCGACGACGGAGGAATGGCGCGTCGCGCGCGTCGATTTACACGTGCCCGAGGGCGATCACTAGGATGTAAAACGCGAAGAAGAGCGCGAGGCGAGCGCCGCGCGAGGCGCTGTGGTAGTACACGCACGCTTCGACCGAAGACGATCCAGCGGTGCTGTTGAAGTGGTAGAGGGGACACCGTTCGCAGAAATCGACAGAGACGGCGGCGGTGACGATGCCGTAGGTTCCCTCGGGACAAAGGGTGCAGTTGACGTTGCCCTTGACGTCGCTGTACGAGCCAGAGGCGCACGGCGCGCAAGACGACAAACCACCCGCGGAGGATGTTCCGAGCGGACATTGCAGGCACACGGACGAGTCGCCGGTCGACGCGCCTTCGACGATGCCGTACGTACCCGCCGCGCAAGGCTTGCACACGGATAAACCTTCGACGTCGGCGTACGTTCCGGCGGGACACGGGTCGCACGATTGCGCACCGATGATGTCGGAGTAGGTACCGCTCGCGCAATCGAGGCACACGTCGACGGATGTGCCCCCGATCGCGACACCGTACGTGCCGCTGGGACAACCGGTGCAGAATTCCAAACCTCGTTCAGCCGCGTACGTACCGGCGTCGCACTCTGAACAACTCACCGACGCAATGGGCGCGTACGAGCCAAGCTCACAGGGTAAACAATTATCTGCCGACGTGCTGCCCTCTTGAATAGAGAAAGTCCCTGCTGGACAGTCGAAGCACGCCCTCGACGCGGTGGTGTTTGAGTACGTGCCCGCGGCGCAATCGAAACACGCATCCAATCCCTCTACATCGCCGAACGTCCCCACCGCGCAAGGCTGCATGTTCACTTTGGACGTCGCTCCTTCCTCTGGTAGGAAGTAACCTGCGTCAGCTGGTTTACATTCCACCATGCCCTCTTCGTCTGAATACGTTCCCGCCTGGCAGAGGGAACACTCGACACTCTGTGGCGCAGCGGCGTACGAGCCGGGCGGACACGGTATGCAGGAACTTTGAGAGTCTGAGCCTTCGACGTCCGAATACGTACCGGCTGGGCAGGGTGTACACTGCTCTGCCGCCTTTGTGTCGGAATAAGTTCCCGGTGCACACAGCTCGCACGCAGAACTTCCCTCGTTCGATGCCGTGGACCCCTCCGCGCATTCGAGGCAGTTGCCAAGACTTTGACTTCCTGTGGCACTCGACGCCGTCCCGCGTGGACAAAGGCTACACGAATCTTGTCCCAGCTTGTCGTTGTAAGTACCAGCAGCGCACAAGTTGCATTCTGTGTTTCCTTCTCCGGCCGCATACTCCCCTAGAGGACACTGCGTGCAAAACGCCACATCCGTGGCACCGGTCGTGTTGAGATACGTACCCTTTGGACATAAATCGCACTCACTCTGCGATGCTAACGCTTGATACGTGCCGGCTTCGCAGGGTTGGCACTGTTCTCCCTCCATCGAGAATGAACCGGATTGACACGGTTGACAGTTGTCCACTGAATCTGACCCGTACTGTAAAGAATAGGTACCAGCGCCGCAGGGTGTGCAAACCGACGTGTCAGGGCGATCTGCCGCACCATACGTGCCTTTCTCGCACTGAATACATTCGCCCATGCCATCAAACGGTGCATAGAAGCCCGCACCACATTTGACGCAGTCTTCAAGACTGGTGGCGCCGAGACTGTTGGTCACAGTGCCCTTTGGGCACGGTTTGCAGGTATCCTGTCCGATCTCGTCCTGATAAGTACCGCGCGCGCATCTTAAACAGGCATTCACAGATCCAGCGATGGCGGAATACCTGCCAGCGGGACACGATTCACAAGCAAAGTCTATACTCGCTTTATTCGCAGGCGATATAATACCCGTGTACCCGATCGGACATTTCGTACACTCACTCACGCCGGCTCGATCCGAGTACGAACCATCCGGGCACGGCTGACATTCTCCCTGTCCCGCAAATGCGCCAAACTCTCCGGGTTCGCACGGTATACAATCCGTCGATGACGTCATGATGGCATCGTCAGATGCGTTACCCTTTGTTCCCGCTGGACACGGCGAGCATTTAATGGCGCCAACCGTCGAATAAAAGCCAAGACTACACTTCGTACAGGTCTGTGCTCCTGGAAAAGTCGACTCTGTTCCTACTGGACAAGGCGCGCAGCTCGAAGAGTTCGAGGTATCTGCAAATCTTCCAGGCGGACATGGCACACAATCCGTGCTGCGCGTGGCACCCGTCTCTCCGTTGAACGTGCCCGGGGGACACGACGTACATTCGCTTTTTCCAGTCAATTCTTGGTACGATCCAGCTGCGCATGGCGTACACTGAGAGCTCGCCGAAACTGCGCTAAATGTACCTTTAGGGCAGTTTGCACAAAAGTTGCGCGAATATGCACCTTCGAATGGAATGAACGTACCTCGGTCGCAGCTCTGACACGTGGTGAGTCCGGTGGTTCCTGCGTACGTACCGAGTGCACACAATTTACACGTCGAACTACCCGGTCGATCTTGATAATGACCGAGAGGACACGAGTTACATGAAAACGAAGTGAAGTCGTTCGTGTATGTACCTGCGAGACACTCCACGCATTCTCCCGTCGTCTTGTCTCGTGCGTTTCCGACTGAACAGGATACGCGAAGCGCCAGGGTGGTAGAACCAGCAGCGGCAACCATCTGTACTTGTTGCACATCTGCGACAATCACAGGTGTTGCGACGTATGATACTTCCCCGTAAAGACCAACCGCCGCCGCTGAGAGATATCCTTCCTTGAAAGGCCGAGAAACGCCCATGACTAATGCTTCAAATTCGGCGTTCGATCCGCCTGTTCGACCGCTCATGTCCACTACGCTTGCAAATCGGGTAAACAAACTCGCGTTGACATCACTTTGTGTCGCACTACCGTAATCAGCAAGTAAACGCCGTCTGCCAGATGATGCCGTAGTGTTACTCCAACCTCGTAGAGTGAGCGTGTCGCCGCAACTCGCTGAATTCATTTCCAGTCCGAGCTGACCGTACTCATTCGAGCCCCACGTGAAAACTTCACCGTAATCACTCACAGCTACCGTGTGGGATCGCCCACATGATATCCACTGAATTCGCACGTTCTTATCGGATAGTGCGCTCACCTTCGTGGGCATCAACCGATTTGCGCGATCGCCGTGTCCGAGTTGGCCGAACGTATTCAACCCCCACGTGTAAACTTCACCATTCGACGCGATAGCGGCGGCGTGGAATTCACCGGCGTCTATGAAGACAATTTTCACATCTCTTAGTGCCTCGACCAGTTGTGGTCGCGTAGCGCGAAAAGGATCACCGGCGTTCGAGCCCAAACCAAGCTGTCCACTTTCTCCGATTCCCCATGAATACACCTGACCACTTACTGTGGTCGTATTGTCGGATGCGATGGCCATCGAGTAGCGTGCGTTTGCAGCAACCGCAGAGAACGTGACATTGGTTGCCATCCTTTGCGGTGAGTCCGTTGATGGCATCTCTGGCGCAATGTCAGGGACACATCCGCCGTCGCCGTCGCCGTACTTGCTAATCTCGCACGCCTGCAATCCTAATTGACCGTCGTTATTACTCCCCCATGCCCAGATGGAGCCGTCCGAGGTGAGAGCGAGTGTGTGCGCGTTTCCGACCGCTATATCGACGGTTTTCTTCGCCCGAAACCCGTTATTGACGACAAGTTCAGGAACAGTCCGGCTTCTCACGAACGCCTCGGATTTGACGGTCTGTAACATTCCTGGCATCCAACCTCTACCCAGCTGGCCAGATTCGTCGACACCCCACGTGTACACGTATCCCGAATCATCTAGCGCAGCCGCGTGGCCTTCACTCAGAACGAGCTTTCTGACATTTTGGAGTTTGCCCACTCGCGTCGGAATTTTGACGACGCTCGACGCGTTCGCTTGGCTCATGTCCACTCCGAGCAAGCCCTTGGCGTTGAAACCCCAGCCAAAAACGTGTCCGGTTCCAAACTCAACGCCAAGCACTGTTTTATCCGACGTCGCCACGTACGAAAGCTGCTTCACCGTTTCGAAATCGTCATTCGTCGTCGGGTCGGCGACGACATCCGTGTGGCCGAGCGCGAGTTGCGCTAAAGAATTATCGCCCCATCCGTACACGACCGAGCTCGAGTCGTGATACTTTTTAAATTGTCCGTTATTCTCCGCAGCGTCGCCGGTCAAAGGCAGCGTCAACGCCGGATCCCACCAATCCACCGCCTTTGACGTGCAAATACCCTCCGCTCGCGAAATCCACTTTGCCGCGCACGCGGGAACGAACCGTGAAATTTTCGCGTCGTTCACCGTCACGTGAATCTCCACCGTGCTCTCGGCGCTGCAGTTCCCAGCACTATCTATCAATCTATACGTCAC